>FWPU01011150.1_pt1 | contig 12786 bp, 8 predicted proteins | sample 2228361 | NCBI WGS metagenome assembly FWPU01 (sample SAMEA103939777, study PRJEB20133) | metagenome | reverse complement strand
GGGGGGTATCGCGCAGTGAAGATCGCCTTCAGCCATCACCAGATGAGCATACGCCTGGGCGATTTCGATGTCAGCGGGCGCGTGGAGATAAGCGTTTTCCAGAACCTGGCGCGCTTCTGGGTGGTGACCAAGCTGGAAAAGGGTCTGTCCCAGGAGTAAATCAATACGCCGCCGTTGATGGATTTGTCGGTAGTTCATTGGGCAGGAGTCATCAACGACATCAAAACCGGCGATTTGAGCCGCCATCTGCAAATCATGGAGCGCCTGTGTGGGCGAACCGTTCTCCAGCCAGGCTTCACCAAGCGCAAGATGGATCGAGGCGTCATCGGGAACTGCGTAAGTGGCCGCGCGCAGGGTTTCGAGCGCTTTTTGCGGCTGAGCATGAGCACGCTGGTAATCGGCTAACGCCAGCCATGGCGCTGCGAGGGCGGGGGCAAGCTGGATGGCACGCTGCAAAGTTTCCAGCGCAGTTTCCGACTCCCCGCATGCCGCTTGAGCCTCTCCCCGACTCGCCAGCGCCAAAGCGTCGTCGGGATCATATTGCAGCATTTGCTCGCTTAGCTGCAGGGCGCGTGTGGGCTGGTTTGCCTTCAAGGCGCAGAGGCAGAGGGCGTACAGGTCGCGTGGGTCAGGGGAATCCGATTTTCCGACCATAAACTCCCGTTCAAATAGAGCAGATTCCCAATCCCCGGCAAGCTCCATGAGCTCGGCCAGCTCCCGACGCAGCTCCAGGCGTGATGGCGCCAGAGAAGCCGCCAGATGGATGGCGCAAAGGGCGCCATGCAAATCGCCGCTGGCGAAAAGGGCTCGTCCGAGCAAAGCTCGAACATCGGCGTCATTGGGTTGCTGTTGCGCAGCCGCCTGAGCCGCCCGAGTGGCTTCAGCAGACATGTCTAATGTCAATAACAGGCTTGCCAGCCGCCTAGGCAATGAAATCTCCTCGGGCAGCGAACGCTGTCTGTGCCATTCGCCTTGCTCGAGCAAGGACAAAGCCCTGCGTGCCTCGTGTCTGGCTTCGTCGTTGTGTCCGCGCTGATGGGCAAGAAGGGCATGCGCCAGATGTAAACCAGGGTGATCATCTTGGATTTCAGCCTGAGTCAGGAGTACTTGTGCGTCGGCTGACCTGCCGCCATCCAGGTAAGCAATTGCCGCCCAACCGCGCAATTCAGCAGAGGCGGGGTTATGTTGGCAGGCATGTTCCCACTTCTGTAATGAACCAGGCTCATCACCATGTTTACCAAGCACCCAAGCCGAGCGGGCAATGACAAACGCCTGGGCTTTGTGCAGCTCATCCAAGGTTTGATCACATGCAGCCGCTGCGTCCATCCATTGATGGGCGAGCAACAACGCCTGCAGCCTATCCAGGTGGGCGTGGAGCTGTTTCAGACGGGGGTCAGGGCAGGCAGAGTAGCCTGCTTCGAGTGATGTCGGCTCAGGCAAAAGATCGCTGGCAAGTTTCGCGCTGCTATCCGGGTCATATTTTGCCAGCTCCATCAGCAGGTTCAGCCTGGAGGGCTGTGGCAGAGATTCCAGCAGGGTTTTGAGTTGACCAGCGCGCTCGTCTGGAGGGCATGGGTTACTCAACAACGCATGCATGATCATACGCACATCCTGCTCCAGGTTGCCTGCCCCCGATGGCTGTGCTTGCCAGGCCTGCGTTAGTTCCAGAGGATCTGGCACCATGCCGATCAAACAAGCCAAAGCCACGGGGGTCATGCTCCTGAGGTCATCCTGGAGGCCAGACCACGAACCGACCAGGCGGCGTTTCTCGCGCAACATCAGTGCCTGTCGCCCTGCTTCCGCCAGAGCCGGATAGTCGGATTCCCCTGACGGGGTTTCGATGGGTTGCATGGGCACAGCGCGTAATTCAGCCACTGGGATGGAAATCCCCAATGCAAACAGAGCCAGGCTGGCAGGAGTGAGACGCTCGGGCGTTGGCGAAGGTTGCTCAAGAACCCGCAATCCCATGCCTGAGACCAGGTCTTGCCATATCTGGTCGTTATGGCGTAAAGCCCGGAGCAGCCAGGGCCACGCCTCTTCGGGGAAAAGGCGCTCAAGCTGACAGATCAGTGAAGTGACAGGTTGGTTCATGGGTAGCGGTTGTCAGGAATAGATCTGTAGGGCAATCCAGCATGCGGCAAACATCAGACTCAGCCCGAATAGGGTCAGAAATACTCCTACCCCTGCGGTAGTGCGCACAAGCTGGTTCATCGCATCCAACAAGGCGGAGGCATTACCTACTAAACCAGCTACCTCTTCGGCTAATCCTTTTTGCGCCAGGCGGCTGGTTTGGTTGGCAATCGTGCGCAACTCCTTGTTGGTGACGCGCGTCGTCAGCACCAAAATCCCGGTTATCGTCGTGATGAAGCCCAGGGCGAATAAGGAAAAAGCCATGATCATCAGCAGTTCGAATGCCAGTGTCGGATTCATAACTCACCTCACGTGAACGGTGATCGAGAAAATGCTAGCAGCTACAGATAACCAATGCAAGAACCGTGCCCACCCAGCCGACAACTAACGATGCCAGGCAAGCGCTGCCAGGGTGGGGAATTCACACGAGACACCCCCGCTCACCTGCAACCCGTGGTGTATCTCTACCAGGAGCAGATGCAAATTGAGATCGGTGCTTAGATGAGTAGATGTCTTATCTAAGAAATCGAGGATTTCGCCGATGTCGTTGCCCAGTGCAAGTGTTGAGCTCTGGCAGAGCTGTTGAGCCAGCCTGGTCTGTCCAAGCAGTGCCTGTAGCGGATCTTCATTGGTCGGCGGTATGCTTTCCAGCGGAGTGTGTTCCGAGCGATTTGCATGTTGATGGGAATAGTCCTGGATTTGCTCGAGGGCGGTTTTGTCCAGCATCAAATAGCCATTCCACCAGATGTCTTTGTCCCGCAGCGCTTGCAGAAATGTGGGATGAGGTGAACCGTCGCTCTGGAGGCTGAAGATCGCCGCCAGTTGCTGATCGACCAACGGCTTCATTGCAGTGCCCGGCTGACGATTGGGATAAATCGGCACCAAAATGAAATGAGGCAGGTCATTTAGATAGAAAACCATCCACAAGCCTTCCAGCCGTGGTTGCTTTGCCTGGAAGTCGTCAATGCCGATAAGCAGAATGCTGCGCTGGTGTTCTGGAACAGCTAGATCGGGAGCCTGATCAATGGATTTGGGGGGGAGCTTCAACTGTCCTGCAGGGCGGCTCGCGCGCATCAGATGTAGCGAGGCTTCACCTTGCCTGGCAGCGCTGACGCTGTTCTGTATTGCCAGGCGCGCAAGCTTACCCAGTCGGTTGCCGGCCCAAATGCTGCTTGCACCCAGGCAGGAGTAAAGCAGAAGGAGGCTTACGATGTGGTACAGCGTCAGGGATGGTTTGGCTTGGTGATCCATAGTCCTGCACCTGAGAGAACGGCTTGGTTGAGATCGGTGTCTGGCAGCGCATGCCCGGTGCGGTCTAAGGTGATCAACTGCGCCAGTTTTGCCAGGGCGGGATGCAGCCAGACCCGCTCGCCGTTTTTACGGATTATGTATAGCCTGTCGCTGGGTGGATTCGCGCTTGGAGGGTTCCATTCGTCCAAAAAGGCGGTCCCAAGGTAAAGTTGCGAGCGCATCATCCAATATGCCTGATTGATCCAGAGCGCTTGTTGCTCGGCCGAATTCAGTTCGGGCGCGGGGCACCTGAAACTGGTGATCCAGATCAACCCTGAGCGGTGGCCGTGCTTGATCATCACCTCTCTGACTTGCTCATAATGGCGCAGCGCGCTGGTCTTGGTTTCGCCCGGAAATGCCATGGGGTTTGCGGAGAGATCTTTCAGCCGCAGCCCAACGACCGGCATGTAGGTAGCCGCGCCAGCTTTGTATAACCCGGCCAGGAATTCCAGATCGTTGTAATCACCATTGGATGGGGCAGTCGAGATTGGTTGCAGGCCTGCTGCTACCAGGGTGGCTGGGCTCCCCATCTGGCGCAGTTTCTGCCAGCAGGCTTTGAGCAGTTCTGCATAGGCTGCGGGATCAGGGGCGGTTCCCCAGCCAGCGATGGTGTTGGCAGCCGGAAAGAGCTCAAAGCTAAGGCGATTGTGGCGGTAGCGTTCGGCGAGCAACCCAACCAGGTATGTTGTTATCTCGGGGTCTGGACCTTGCGCGGTCATTGCCCAACGCGGTGGGTTAGTCAACGAGATCAACACATCGAAGTTGTAGCGCAGGGCATTTTGCATGACGAAATCGACGGCTTCCAGATTGGGCTTGGAAAGCTGGGTCGTCCACAGGCGCGCCCAATTGAGGTCGATGCCAATCCAATCTATGCCGATGGCGCCGGCAGCCTTGAGCGCCAGGTCCACTTCGATGCCGAGTGGGTCGAGGCGAGCGCCATAGCCAAATTCTGCCGAATCGGGTGCCCCGCTGGCAGCCTGGGATGGGTGGGGGAGGAAAAGCATGCAGGTCACGATCAGAAGGGAGGTGAACCGGCAAAGATGGGGGTAACGTGCTGGGTGTTTATCGGGTTGCACTAGCATTTCGCTCGTTGAATCCGCTGCCTTAGAATCCCAGCAAGCCGGTCAGAATGCCTACGAACATCCCACACACAGCTATCACCAAGCCCCAGCGGAAGACCGAGTCGGGCGTTTTTGAATGGAGATGATATAGTGCGCGCAGGCAGCGCTGGATAAAGCTGGATTTGCTCATCAATCGGACAAGGATCTTCCAGAACAGTACTTCCACCCAGGTGGAGAAAGAATGTATCTGCATGGCTAACCCATCACCGGTCGTTTAATCGTGTTCCAGTGCGCCTTAGCGAGAGGTAGTGATCTTGATGATCTTGCCTTTCTCCGAAACTACTACGCGTACCCAGCGCGGCAGAGACTTGCCCCCCGTGCTGGCGGTGACGGCGACTGAGCTGTAGAAGGTAAGCAAGAAAGTAGGAGTTGTAGCCGCAACCCCGGATTGCGGAGCGCTTTGCCGGCGCACTTTTGGCTGCGCTCCTGCCAGCTCAGGGAAGCGCCGGTGCACCTGGGCGATAACGGTTTTCAAAATCCTGGGATCCATAAGCTCACCCCGCAAAGCGGGCGCGGCGGCGCAGGAAGGCGGGTAGGTCCAGGTTGTTGTAAGCGGCTTCGCTGATCGATTGCGGTACTGGCAGCGGCTGAGGCGGCGGCATCGGCGGCGGTTCATCGGCTGGGGGCAGTTCAACAGGCTTGTTTTCAGCCGGAGCAGCCTGGACAGACTTAGAAACGCCGGACATAGCATCTTCCAGGGTTGGCGACCCAAGACCGGTGATGACCAGGGTGACCTGCACGCGGCCTTGCATCCGTTCGTCGTTAATTACGCCCATCACAATCTCGGTTTGGGCGTTGGTTAATTCTTGCAGGTAGGTGAGCGCATCCTGCACTTCAAATAGAGTTAAGTCATCGCCACCGGTGAAGTTGGCGATTACGCCAGCAGCGTTCTCCAGGGATACCGTTTCCAACAAGGGATGATGTAGGGCATGCTCCAGCGCTTTTCGGGTTTTATTCTCGCCGTGCCCCTGACCCATGGACATCATCGCCCCGCCGCCCATGCGGATCAACCGGCGGATGTGAGCGAAGTCCACGTTGATCATGCCCGCCTCAGTGATCAGCTCCGAAATGCCCTGGACTGCCTGGCGCAGGACATCGTCTGCCATTCGGAAGGCCATTTCCAGGGGCAAATCGCGCGAGGCTACATACAGCAAACGATCGTTTGGGATGGCAATCAGGGTATTTGTGCGCTGGCGCAGTTTCGCCAGTCCCTCGCTGGCATTTTTTTGCCTGCGACCAACTTCAAAAGAGAAGGGCATGGTAACCACCGCGATGGCAACCGCCCCAAGCGAGCGCACGATTTCAGCCACTACCGGAATAGAGCCAGTTCCTGTGCCGCCGCCCATGCCGGCGGTTAGGAAGACCATCTCCGCCCCACTCAAGGCGGCTGCAATGGCTCGGGCGCTTTCTTTCGCCGCTTCTTCACCGATTCGGGGATCACCACCCGCCCCCAGCCCACGCGTGACCCTTGGACCGAGCTGGATTTTGACCGGAGCCGGGTTGTTTTCCAACGCTTGCTGATCGGTATTGGCGGCAATGTAATCCACACCGGATGCCCAGTTCCATCATGCGAGCGATGGCGTTACAACCGCCTCCGCCCAAGCCAATGACCTTCAGGATCGGCTTGTGGAAGGATTCGGATTCGGGTTGGAAGTGGGTGGTGAGCATCATCTTGGTTCTCCTGTAAGCTAACGCATTAAAGCACTGCCAGTTGAGTTGCAATACTTGTGCCATCCCCACTGATGCAATCTACCGCGCATCCAGCCTGGCGGAGTTGCTCCAGTTCGGTCTCGGAGAAGGCATCCTCCCCGCCTACCACGGTCACCCGATTAGCCAGCATGGCTTCTCGCAGCGAAAACCCCACCGTGGGATGGTGCCGTAAAACGTAAGGGCGGATGGCGTCCAGTTGCCATTCGACTACACCCCACTCGTAGAGTGGGAGCAGCAGGTAATGATCAATCGGATGCAGGGATTCCAGCGGGGGGAGATCATCGAAGATTGGCAAGGGAAGCTCCTCCTCGAAAGGCGGCTCGGGAAGAGGCTCGCTCGTCCATTGGCGGATTACGCCGACGATTGGTAACGTGCTGCCATCGGGCTGAAACCAGGCGTCTCGCGCGTGAGGGCTATCGGCAGCGGCGGCAAGCAACCAGAAATTACAGGCGATTATTTGAGGCGGCAGCGGTTCCAAGCTGGCAGCCGGGCTGTCTGGCTCAATATCGCCGCGTGCCAGGTGGAACAGGGCGAGATTATCTTCGGTATGGCGGGTAATCTCTGCAGTACGGTCGGGGTTCTCCTCATTCAACCGGCTGCCAACGCTCAGTAGAATGATCTGCGGCGGTCTGAGGAGCACTGCTTGGGAAATCGCCAGATACCAATCAAAGATGTAGAAACCGCGCTGATCCTGATGACCTGCAGGGGTGTAGTAAGGCCGGGCTGCAGGCCAGCGCTCAGGCCCACCCGCGCCCCAATCCAGGGAGTGTTCGTTTGCTGGAGCATGAGCGCTTAAAACCAGAGCCTCGAGCAAGGATTGGCGCCCTCGCCGCTGGATGCCTTTTAATGCGGCCAGCAAGAAAGAGGTATCCCAGTAATCGCCGCCTGGCTCAAGGGGAGGGAAGACCGGGTTGAGGCCTTCTTCGATGGCGGTTTCTGCCAGGGGAATGAATGTATCCAAGAATCTTTCTACCAGATCAGCCTGCGCCCAGGCTGAGGATTTCCAGGAGGCGCGGCAGTTAGGACGGTCGAAAAGGATGGCATACTGCACACCCCAACGGGCGTAACTGGCGAAGAGCAATCCAAGGTCTGCAGGCACCGGGGGTGATGACAGCGGAAGGTCGAAATGCAGCAGAGGTTGTATGCCTGCCTGCATCAAACCAGTGAGAAATGGCTCTGGAATGGCGCGGTCGGCGGGAGCCAACAGGGTGAGCCATTGCGCCCTCAGGTTCCGCAACTCTGGCAACCAGGAGCGAAGGTCGCTCTCCGTATAGTGGTGTGTATCCGGGTAATAATGAAATCCCAGGCGGTTCGACTTTGGAATCGAGGTTTCTGAGGTCATCAACGCCTCTCCAGGTGGGTGTGAGTAAATTGATGCAAGAAATGTACCAGCCAAAATGTGCTATACTATTGCTAATTTGATATGATTCTGCAATCGCGCGAGAGGATCAGTAAAATCGAGGGGATTGCATGAAAAAGCGCCATCCGCATACATCCTGGCTCTGCTTCGTCATCATCTGCATAGGCTTCCTGGTGTCCTGCGCCCAAGCGGGTGGCAAACCGAAGGCAACTCCAGAGGGGACTTACCCGGTTGATCCGCTCTTTGGCGAGTTTTATGAAAATCTGGGCGGGATGGAGATGATGGGACCGGCGATCTCGCCCGTCTTCGAACGGGATGGCGTGATCTATCAATATCTCGACCCTGGATTGCTGCTCTACGACCCAACCCTGCCGAAGGGACAACGCCTCCGGCTGGCGCCCCTCGGTAGAGAGCTGGGTGTTTATGAATTGCCTTCCGTTGCGCCTGCAGAGCCGGGTGGTTTGATGGTTGAGGGGTATCAGATCGGTGAAAAGTTCGTTCCGCTATTCCAGAAATTGGGCGGAGTGAACGTGGTGGGGAAGCCTCTCACCGGTGTTAATTGGAATCTGGAAGACAATCGCTATGAGCAATATTTCGAGAATCTGGGATTTTATTGGAAGGAGGACGATCCGCTGCGGCCAGTAGGCTTGCTCTCCTACGGAGCCTGGAAGTGCGATGTGTACTGCCGGCACTCGCCGCCGCAGCAAAGCCGCATCCGTCTGCCAACCAGGACCACCGTTCCGTTTCTGAAGGAGGTCGCCCGCCTAGGGTTGGGATTAACTGGCTATGCCCGTACGGAGCCATTCCTATCGCCAGATGGCTACTTGCAGCAAATCTATGACAATGTTGTCATGGTGATCAACCCGGAAGATCCGGATACCGTCCGCTTGTTACCCTTGCCGGAAAAGATGGGGCTGGCAGGAGACACCTTGCAACCGCCTTCCAGCGACCCACAAATGTACTTCTACCCGGTGCAGGGTGGGCTTGGTTATAACATACCCGCCTATTTCATTGAGTATTTGCAATTGCACGGGGGTTTGGAACGCCTTGGCGCTCCCGTCACCCAACTCTCACAGCAGGATGAGCGCACCTACCGGCAGTGTTTTCGCAGCGTGTGTTTGGATGCCCTCATCGATCGCACGGGTGCGGTGCAGGTGTCGCCTGTTCCGCTGGGTCGGAGATATCGGGATCTGTTCTATCAGGCTGACCGCGCAGCGCTGGACGAAACCCAGCCCCTCAATCTCACGATGCAGGTCTGGGAAGACCTTCCCCTGGTTGCTCCTGACCAGGAACAATCCATTGGCGTTGTGGTTTATGGGAACAATCTGCCGCTGGCGGGCGTGGAGCCAGAGATAGCGTTGACTTTGCCTGATGGAAGTCTGAGCAACAAGGTCATGCCGCCAACCAACGATCAGGGCGAGACCACGATCACTATCGAGCCCCTGCAGGTGAAAAATGGCACGCTGATCCCATATAAGGTTTGTGTGACCACCTCAGGTGAGCAAAAGTTTTGCGTTTTGGATAGCTTTCTGGTCTGGATCACTGATTATGTCACCCTGACGCCGTTAGCGCCGCAGGAATATACCAGTTATCTGCCGTTTGTATTCAAGCATATTGAGTTCTACGCACCCGTGTTGCTGGATACCTTCATGACCTATATCCCTCTGGTGAGCAAGGGTCGCTAGGGATTTGAAGCCATCTATGGCGTATTCAGGTCACGATGACAATCTTAAAGGGTGCGTGCACCAAAATTAATTAAATGTTAATAGAAGGTTAAAAACTTTCAGAATTGTTAATTATTCTCTATCAGCTACAGGTATACTATGTTAAAGAATTGTTACAAAGGCACTATTTCCGTCGATGCGGCGGAGGATAGCCGGGCTGAGCTTTTGTCAAAGACCTCAAATCTCTGAGCCGAGGAGGGTGGAGAGGATTGGAGCAGTCTGGCGGATAGCAGTAAACAGTATTGGGCGGGTGGCATAGCATAAGAGCGCCTTGATGTTGCAAAAAATGTGGTTGTTCACCGGGTTGGTGGCGACAGTTATGGTAATCGCCGCCTGTGGAGGCACCGGAGTGATCGTTGCTCCGGAGGTCGCGGATGTTTACCAGGATGTTGACCCCATATTTCGAGAATATTATGAGTTGTTGGGTGGTGCAGATATCCTGGGACCACCCATTTCTCCTCTCTTTGAGCGCAATGGCGTGCGCTATCAATACACTGCCGCCGTCATGATGGTGAACGACCCGCAAGCGAGCAATGGCCGGGTGTTCCGGCTGGCTGCCCTGGGCCTGGACTTGGGAATCATGGATCCGCCTATTCCGCCACCGGATGAGCCGGATGGGCGTTATGTGGATGGGTATGTAATTCATTCAGTGCTCTTGCCTTTATACGATCAACTCGGTGGGGTCGCTGTGGTTGGGCGCCCGATCACCGAGGTTCATTACAATCCGGATAAGCGCCGCTATGAGCAGTACTTCGAGAACCTGGGGATGTATTGGCTGGAGCGCGAAACGCCCCCTGTTGTGCGCCTGCTGCATTTGGGAGCAGCCAAGTGTAACTTTTCTTGTCGTCAGCTTCCCGCAGGGGACGCTGGTGGGGTAGACCTGCCGTACCGCACGGCAGAAATCTTCCAGGAGGCTGTTGAACGCCTGGGAGCGAATTTTACCGGTTTCCCGATCACCGAAGCTTACCAAAACCCGGATGGCTTGATGGAACAGGTCTTTGAGTGCGTGGTTCTGCTCCTGGATCCGGCGCAACCTGGACGGGTATTCCTGCGCCCGATCAGCAAGGATCTGGGCCTGCGTGTGGATCCGCTCACCACCCCTTCTGGCAAGCCCGGTTTTGTGTTCATCGAGGTCGAAGATGGTCGGGGGTATAACGTGCCGCAGCGTTTCCTGGATTATCTGGCCGAGCATGGCGGATTGGATGCCTCCGGTTTGCCGATCTCCGAATTCACTCGGATGAGCGATTTGATCTACCGGCAGTGCTTTGTCAACCTTTGCCTGGAGGAGCAAGTTCAGGCCTCTGGTAAGGCAGTTATCCGCCCAACACAACTGGGTTTCAAGTATAAAATTCTTCCCTTGCGCCCTCTGCAACCCAGGGAAGAAACGCTCAAAGCGCCGGCTGAGCCCATCTTGCCAGAGCAAAGCCTGCCCCAAACTGAGGCGAACACTAGGATGTTTGTTACCCCGCAAGCCCGCGAACTGACCATGCGGGTGTGGGAGAGCTTTGCCATGCTTGCGCCTGATCAAAATCAAGAAATCGGGGTAAGCGTGCTGGAGAACAATCATCCTTTGCAGAATATCGAACCCTATCTGGTGCTGTCGCTGCCGGATGGAGCCGAGAAGACGTATTATCTGTATCCAACCGGCGAGGATGGCGTAAGCAGGATATTTCTGGATAAAATTGACGCTCCTACGGGCTCGTTGATTTCCTACCGGGTGTGCATCCTCGATGCGGTGCTGGAACAATACTGCGTCAAGGATAGCTTTCTCATCTGGCAGAATCCCTGAAACCTCTCCCACCAACTTACCAGCCGAGAGCAAGCGAACCGCTATCTGCCACCAGCGGGCGCTTTTGTGTCAGCTATCTTCCTTGCGACTGTCCTGGTTTTAGCAATGTTGGGAAATCTCAGGGGGCAAGTGTTGCAGGTCAATGGATGGCTCGTCGCAGAAGAGCATGGCGCGCTCGATCGCGTTGCGTAGCTCACGGATATTGCCCGGCCAGTTGTAAGCCATAAGCGCCTCCATTGCTCGCGGGGTCACATCGACGATATTTAACCCCATCTTGGGATTGTTTTTACGGATGAACAGGCCGATCAGCGCGGGCAGGTCTTCTTTACGCTCTCGTAGGGGCGGCAGGTGCAGGTCAACGACTTTCAGGCGGTAATACAGGTCCTCGCGGAATTTTCCTTCCTGCATCAGCGCGAGCAGATCACGGTTCGAGGCGGCCAGGATTTGCACGTCCACATGGATCAGGTTTGTGCCGCCAACCCGTCGAAAGGCGCGCTCTTCCAGGGCGCGCAGCAGTTTCACTTGCATGTCAACCGGCATCCAGGAGATCTCATCGAGAAACAGGACGCCTCCATCTGCCACCTCCATCAAGCCGTGTTTGCGTCGCTCTGCGCCGGTGAAGGCGCCAGCCTCATAGCCGAATAGCTCCGATTCGAGCACTGTGCTCTGGATGGCGGCGCAATTCACGGCGATGAATGGCTTGCTTGCCCTGGGTCCCATCTGGTGTAAAGCGCTTGCCAGCACATCCTTCCCGGTGCCGGTTTCGCCGGTCAGCAGCACGGAAACCGACGCCTGGGCGGCTCGTTGAGCCTGGTCGAACAGCGCTTGCATGGCAGGGCTTTTTCCAACGATGAAATCGAATTGTTCATGCTGCGCCCGGCGCAAGTGGAACAGCTCCAGTCTCATGGCGACTGTTTCGCTGGCGCGTTGGATGGATTTCTCTAACTGGGCGAGCTGAATCGGTTTTTGTAAGAAATCGTGAGCGCCATTGCGCATTGCCTCTACAGCCATCTCGATATCGCCGTAACCGGTGATCAGGATGATCGGGGGGCGCATTGGCATCCGGGCGGTTTCTTCCAGCAGGTCTGGCCCATACCCATCCGGCAGTTGCACATCCAGCAGGATGATATCGGCGGTGCCGCGTTGCAGACATTCACGCGCCTGCTGCATGGTCGGCACACCGATGACCTCGTATCCTTTGCCGGTCAAGAAGTCGCCAATGTTGATACGGGCGTTTTCTTCATCGTCCACGATCAGTACAGTGAAGCTCATTGCGCCTCCACAGCAGGGAGTTGGACATGGAAAACCGTCCCTCCCGGAAAGCTGGATACCTGAATGTTGCCTTTGTGGGCAGTGATGATGTTCTTGGTGATTGCCAGCCCCAGGCCGGTGCCGCTGGGTTTGGTGGTGAAGAAGGGTTGGAAGATGCGGTCGTGCAGCTCTTTGGGAATGCCTGGACCGTTGTCGGCTATATCTACTTGCACGTATCGCCTGTGTTCGCTCGTGATAACGGAGCGGATTTTGACTGCCACTGTGCCCCCGGCCTCGCCCATCGCCTGGATAGCGTTGGTAATAAGGTTGGTAAACACCTGCTCCAGGGCGCGAGCGTTGCCATGGACGAGCGGCGTCGCGGGCTCCGCTTGCAGCAGAAACTCTATGCCA
>FWPU01011149.1_pt1 | contig 12788 bp, 5 predicted proteins | sample 2228361 | NCBI WGS metagenome assembly FWPU01 (sample SAMEA103939777, study PRJEB20133) | metagenome | reverse complement strand
TCCTCCTCCACCTGGCGCAACTCGGCCCGGGCGGCCTTTTCGCCCCTGTAGGCCGCCGGGGCCAGTTCGTGGGCGCGTTGGGAGAGTTGAGCGAGTTTCAGGTGCAGGTCATTGGACCGCTGAAATGATGGCACGGCCACATTGCTGAGTATGTGCGTGGTTTGCTGGATCGTAATGGCATAGGCCCACACTGCTAGTAGGACAGGGGACGAATTGAGCACACCTCCTAGGTAGTAGGCCTCTTCCGCGTTTTCACAGCTGACCAACATCAACTTGTGGTCTGGAACAACAGGTCTACCTGCTTCAGGCCCGACAATTGCTACAGTAAACCAGGCTGATTGTTCCCGCCACACCACCTTCCACGGCGCAAAGGTATAGTCGCCGACGTTGAACATGGAGTAGAACGGCCCGGTCTCGATCACCTTGTTGCCCTGCTCGCGGGTGAAGTAGCGCTTGAAGCCGGAACGCTCCCGCAGCGGCCCCTCGAAGCGCTTGAGATAAGCCCAGGTCTTGGGGTAGCGGCGCTGGACGATTTGCTCGTCTATCCCGCGTCGCGCCTGCGGGTCTTGCATCATCAGGACATACAGGGAAGGCTGCGCCTGCCAGCGGCGCACATCGCGGCCGCGCAGCAGGGGGTAAATCAGGTCGGGTTCGATCTCGGTGGTGATGCTCTCCACTTCGCGCTTGGCGCCTTCGGTGACATTGCGCACCACCAGCAGTCCGTCCGGGCGCTCGGCCAGGACCTCCAGCCAGTAGACCGCGTTGGCCCAGGTGCAGGCCCCGGCGCGGGCCTGGTACGGCGACGGCCCCAGCACTTTGCGCACCGCCTTCAGGGCCTTGCGGCGGGCGGTCAGCCAGGCGCTGGTGGGGTCGGCCGCGTCCACCGGCGCGGCGTGGAACTGCAAGCGCCGGGTCTGGGCCAACACCTCCTCCAGCGTGCTGTCGTAATCCAGGCCCCGGCCGCGGGTGGTCTTTTTCCAGTAGGTGTAGGGCACGGGGTAGCGGGTGGGCCGGCCTTTTTGCAGCACAAAGACGCTGGTGCGGGTGCTGGCCCCCTCGAACACTTGCAGACGGCTGAGATCGTCTACGTGCAGTACGCGCAGAGGCGCGCCACTTTCGCCCAGGCGGAAGCGGCGAAAGCCCTGTCCGGCGCCGGCCGTCTTCCACACGCTCTGGGTGATGACAAAGGCCAGTCTGCCACCGTCCTTCAGAAAGCGGTCGGCGACGGCGTAGGTCATCAGGGTCGAGGCGTCCTTCTTCCCTTTGCCCAAAATGGTGTCCATGCCGGAATGAACGAACAGCCCGTACCGGTTCCACAAAGGCGTCGTCTGCTCCCGGTAACCTTGCGGCAGGCTCTCCCAGTTGATCCAGGGCGGATTGCCGACCACGTAATCGAACGGCTGTAGGAAGAGGGGCATGAAGGCGTTCTTGAGCACCCGCGCCCACACCCCGTCCAGGCGCCGGCGGTGCAACTTGCGCAACCTTTTGTAGAGTTCGGTCAGCACCTCGTCGGCAAAGGGCGCGCCCTCCAGGTCGGGGATTTCGCGGCGGCAACGCTCCAGAAAGGCCTTCAGGCTGAAATCGCTGCCGACATACTCTTCCAGCAGGTCGGTCAGGCGCTCCATCTCGGCGCGGCTGTCAATGGCCTCGGGCACGGGCAGCGGGCCGACGGCGGTCTCTAGGATGCGGCGGCCCTGGGCGAACAGCCCCTCCCCACGGGTCGGGGTGAGGATGCTGTCGGCCAGGTAGATGGGAATCTCCACCTCGCGGCGGCGGTAGGGCAAAAGTTCGGCGATTGCCAGAAGAAAGTTGACCCGCGCCGCCATCACCGCCAGCGGGTTGAGGTCAATGCCGGCCAGGTTGGAGAGCAGCACTTCCAGCGTGTCGGCCTCGGCCAGGCCGGCCTGGAAGCAGTTGGCCTTGAGCGCCCGGGCGGCCAGGATGAGGAAGGTGCCGGAGCCGCAGGCCGGATCCAGCAACCGTTTGTCCGGCGTGGGAATGCGGGCGCCCGGTTTGGGCATCTGGAAGAGCGCCTCGCCCAGTTGGGTCAGCAGCCGCTCGGCCAGCCAGTCGGGGGTGTAGAACTCGCCCAGGTCGTGGCGGACGTCGCGCGGTAGCAGGTAGTGGTAGAGTTTCTTGAGCAGGTCCCGGGCGCTGTAGGGGTCATCCTGGACGGTAACCGGGTTGTAATCCGCCAGGCGGGCCAGCACCTGCCGCAGGGCGGCCTCGATTTCATCGTCCCAGGCGTCCAGGTACCAGGCGAAAAAGTCCCCCTCCAGCAGGTTCTTGATGCCCAAGGCGCGAAAGATGTCGCCGCTTTCCATACGCTCCAATTCACGGCGCAGGGTTTCGCCTTCCAGGTTGGCGATGGTGGTCAGCGGCGTGGCCCCCAACCCGCCGCCGGCGTAGGCCTGCAACACCAGCCGGGCGATATTCTTGACGAGAAAGGAAAAGTAGGTATGCAGGGCAAAGAGGAAGCGGGGCATATCCACCTGGGAACCGCGCAGCCCCATCCCCTGCGCAAAGGCGCGCAGTTCCTTTTTGTGCTTCAGTTCACCGGCGGCGGCCTCGGCGCCGGCCGTTTCGCCAAAGAACAGTCGCCACTGCTCAAACAGGCGGGCCGTCAGGTCGTCTGTGTGTCCGGCCAGCGCGTTGTAAAGGGCGCGGGTCACCTGGTGGCTGAGCAGGTTCTGATTGCCAAAGTCCTCGACCAGATTCTCAGGAATGAGCGCCCGGCCGGAAGAGAGGGAGAACAACGAGCGTAGAAAGCGTTCGCAGGAGGTGGCGTTGACTTGCAGCGGCTCTTCCACCATCCAGTGACCTTGGTGGTAGCGCACAAAGATCAAGTAGCGCCCGTCGAAAGCGACTCCCAGCAGGCGGTCGCGGTCGTGGCGTTCTTCCTGCGCCAGCCCGACGATATAGTTCTTCACCTGCTGCACGGCATCCGCGGTGCATTTGTGTCGCAGGCTGTTTTGCAGTGACCCGGGCAGTTTGTATTCGATGACGAAGCGGTTATAGACCGCGTCGGCGCGGCCGGTGGCCAGGGTGTATTGCTCGCGAAAGTGCAGGTTCACGCCCATCTGCTTTGCCAGCCGTTCGATCTCGTTGTTGACCTGCCGTTCGAATTCGGCTTCGTTGTGGGATTGGACAACGACGCCCTGAACAAATCGGGCAAAGTTGGGTCCCAGTTTTCCAAGTTCTTCATATATTTGGGTGAGGTTCATCGCCCGTTTTTGCGCTCCTCAGTGTCGCCCATTTTGCCGGAGGTTGACGACCAAGCCAAATCTTAGCCGCCCAACGGCCGCCGCATCACCCGCAGGCGAGCCGAGCGCAGCGAGGCAACTGTCGGGGGCATGCGTTTGTTAGGCGCTTTTTACATACTGTAGTTGCCCAAGATCCCAGCCTGTCGTCAAGAGAATAGGATGTCTACCTAGAAAGTCAAGAACTTGCGGAGTAAAGTGTCCCTGCTCCTTATCTTTGGCTAATGGGCATTGTGTTATCTGTGTGCACGTTCAGCGCTCAGGTAGTAGTAGGTATGTTTGTGTTTACATTATAAGTTGAGCCGGTCGCATTGTCAAGCATGCGAAGGGAGGGGGCACGGCCATATCAAAGTCATTGGCCTCTGCCGGGAAGGGCCCGGCCTCGGCGTCCGTGCCGCGTAGAGCCGGCCCGACAAGGCGCCAGCGCACGCGCGCGTCACGTGCCTGCAGCCGGGCCCTGGCCATTCGTGCCACACCGACGCGACTTTGGTATCGCCGTGGGGAGGGGTCGCGCACTGAGTCTGGGTTGGGACACGGCAGGCCGGGTCCCAACCGGGCAGGCCGGGTCCCAACTACAAAAAGGCCGGATTTTCGTCACTTTTGGGAGAAAATCTGCAGCAGGAGCGACTTGTCAAGATGACGTAACGGGGGCGGCGACTTTACCTCGATTCCAGGCTTTTCAAGGGTACAAGCCCCCCCAAGGCACGCAGAGCCACCTGTGGTTGGGCATGTCATCCTTCGCCCCTCGCTTTTCGATGCAGCAGTACCTCCCCCACCAATATGGTGATGCCCACCGCGCCGCCGATCCCGGCCCCCCATAGAATCAGTGCCCCCCGGTGCGCAACATACCCGATTCCGACGAACCAAAGAAGAGAGTAAACGGCGGCCAATCCCCATGCTGTCAGGTGACAGATCCACAGCCACCGACGCTCTCCGATCAAGAGAAGAAGCAGTGTACTGAGAATAGGTAGCACTGGCGGCAGGAAGAGGAGCCACAACGAACTTTGGACTGAAAGAGATCTTACAAATGCCATAAAAGATATCCGGCACGCGCAATACCCGTTGCCCAGCCAGACAAGAGGAGGCCGGCAGGTCTCCTCTGTCGCCGGGTGGCTGTCCGCGAACCATGGCCCTATCATCGCCACCAGCAACAACACCACAGAGACCATCCGGCCAACGGTCTTGAGTTTGCCGACCTGTAACATCATTAAAGTGCCCCCCTTTTTTGAGACACTTTTTTGGCCATGTTCATGCTACAACCGTATTTATGGCGGCTTGTCGTGAGCCGGCCGGAATGGCCACAAGTCCTCGTCGTCGGTAGTGACTGCGGCGTGCCTGCTGCCGTTTGGCCCGGCGCCATCGCGACCAAGCCAGACGCAGTTCCGCCGAATGGGGTGGTCATGGCAACCTCCGGCAAGCGACGTACCTCCGGGACGGTCAGGTCGGCCAACACCGGGTCTGCCCCCCTTTTCTGCTGCTTTGCAGCGGATGGAGACCAACCAGGCATCCTCTTCCACAACAACCGCCACCCCAAGGACAATGGGGGTCCCCAGTCGAGGCCTTCCTCACCCACCTGGCCGCCCACGAAAAGGTCGCCGTCTCCACCCAGAACCAGGCCCTCCGGCGCCCTCCTTCCCTGTACCGGCAGGAGTTGTTGGGCAAGATCGCCCCCTACCCCTATAGCCCCAACCAGCGGAACCCGTATCCCTCCAGCCGGAGGCGCAACGACCGCCCCACCTCCGCCACCTCCCCCGTCCACAGGTCGGCCGGCCGGCCGGCCACCCCCGCCGGCAGCGGCAGGTCCACCTCCTGCGCCTCCGGCGAAAGGTTGTGTACCAAAAGCAGCGTCTCCTCCCCGTACCGCCGAAGGTAGGCCAGGATGGCCCGGTTCTCCGGGAGGAGCAGGTCCAGCGACCCCCGGCCAAAGGCCGGGTGCCGACGGCGGATGCGCAGCGCCCGGCGCAACCAGTTGAGGAGCGAATCGGGGTCGGCCCGCTGGCGGCGGACGTTGACCTGCCGGTAGCCGTAGACGGAGGCGTCAATGACGGGGGCGTAGAGGCGGCCGGCCGGCGCAGCCGAAAAGCCGGCGTTCGGCCCGTCATCCCACTGCATCGGCGTGCGTACCCCAGCCCGGTCCGGTAACGTGATCAGGTCCCCCATGCCGAGTTCGTCCCCATAATAGAGGAAAGGCGAGCCGATCAGCGTCAACAGGATCGAGTGCGCCAGGCGAATGCGCCGGCCGTCGTTCCCTAAAAGCGGCGCCAGCCGGCGGCGAATCCCCAGGTTCAACCGCATGCGCGGATCGGGGGCGTAATAGTCCCACAAAAAGGCCCGCTCCTCCGGGGTGACCATCTCCAGGGTCAACTCGTCGTGGTTGCGCAAAAAAGTGCCCCACTGACAGGAGGGCGGGATCTCGGGCGTCCGCTCCAATATCCGGCGAATCGGCTCATATTCCCCTTGGGCCAGGGCGATAAAGAGGCGCGGCATCAGGGGAAAGTGAAAGTTCATGTGAAACTCGTCCCCGTCGCCAAAGTAGGCCCGCACATCCTCCGGCCATTGATTGGCTTCGGAGAGGAGCATCACGTGGGGGGCATAAGACTCGACAAAGGCGCGCAGCCGCTTGAAATAGGTATGCGTTTCGGGCAGGTTCTCGCAGTTCGTGCCCTCGCGCTCGTAGAGGTAGGGCGTCGCGTCCACGCGGATGCCGTCCACCCCCTGGTCAATCCAGAAGCGGACCACCTCAAGCATCATCTCCTGCACCGCCGGATGGTCGTAGTTCAGGTCCGGCTGGTGGGAAAAGAAGCGGTGCCAGTAGTAGGCCCCCCGCCGGGGGTCGTAGGTCCAGTTGGAGGGTTCATAGTCCAAAAAGATAATCCGGGCATCGGCGTAGCGGTCGGCGGTCTCGCTCCAGACGTACCAGTCGCGGTAGGTGGCGTGGTCGGGGTGGTCGGGGTCGCGCGAGGCCTGGAACCAGGGGTGCCGGTCGGAGGTGTGGTTGGGAATCAGTTCGACGACGAGGCGCAGCCCCCGCCGGTGGGCCTGCTCAATCAGGGTGCGCAGGTCCTCCAGCGTGCCATAGTCGGGGTGGACGTCGAAATAGTCGCTGACGTCATAGCCGTCGTCCCGCAGCGGCGAGGAAAAGATCGGCAGGAGCCAGATGGCGTCCACCCCCAGGTCCTGGAGGTAGTCGAGGCGGGCGGTGAGGCCGGCCAGGTCCCCGATTCCATCACCGTTGCCGTCGGCAAAGGCCCGGACGTACAGTTCGTAAAAGACGGCGTCTCGATACCAGTCCTGTCTCACCCCCCTACCCTTTCACCGCGCCGGCCAGCAACCCGCGGACAAAGTACCGCTGCATCAGGAAAAAGATGAGCATCGGCAGGATGATCGAAAGAAAGGCCGCCGCCGTCTGTAGGTGCATCCCGGTGAACCGCCCCACCAGGCTGTTGATCTGCCAGGTCAACACCGGCGTCTGCCCGCCCAGGAAAACCAGCGCCACCAGCAGATCGTTCCAGACCCAGAGGAACTGAAAGATCGCCAGGGAGGCCAGGGCCGGCGTCGAAAGGGGAATCGCCAGCCGGTAAAAAGCCGTCCAGTGCGAGGCCCCGTCCAGGTAGGCCGATTCGAACAGGTCCCGCGGCAGCGAACCCAAAAAGTTGCGCGTCAGGTAGATGGCGTAGGGCAGACCAAAGCCGGTGTGGAAGAGCCATACCCCCAGAAAGGTCCCGGTCAGGCCCAGTTGGGTGTAGATGCGGTAGATCGGAATCAGCGTCATCTGCAGTGGGACGATCTGAAGCGCCACCAGGATGACAAAGAGGATCTGCCGCCCCTTAAAGTCGAGCCAGGAGAAGGCATAGGCGGCAAAAGCGGCGAACAGAATCGGCAGGATGGTGGAGGGAATGGCGACCAGCAGGCTGTTCCAAAAGCCGCGCAACATGCTGCGCTCGCTGGTCAGCCCGGTGCCGATGCAGGCATTGTCCCCCTCCGGGTTGCCCTCGGCGCACTGGGATTCGACGTAACTGGCCCGGCCGGAATAGCCCACGACCGCGTCTACATAGTTGCTCACCGTGAAGCGGGAGCGGGAGGCCGCACTGTCCACCCCGGAGATCGTCCGCAGGTAGGCCAGGATGTCGGCGGTCTGCTGGGGATCGGGCAGTTCGGCTACATGGGGAGATCCGTCCGGCAGCGGCTTGCGTAGGTCACGGGTCAGGGCCACCGAGCGGCGGTACTGCTCGATCCGTTCCGGCGAGGAGAGGTCCGCCGAGGCAACACCGTCGCCCCCCGGCCCGTGGCAGGAGACGCAAAAGCGGTCGTACTCTTTCTCTCCCACAATCTCCCGCGGTACAAAGACCGTCCACCAGCCGCTCTCGGCCACATCCTGCCGGGGCCGAAAGGAGGTGACCAACAACCCGACCGTGGGGGTGATCCACAGCAAACAGAGGAAGAGAATCACCCCATGCAGAGGGATTTGCCTGAGAAAGTTCTTGCCCCGCTGGCTCATCGCATCGCCTCCTGTTCCCGGAACCGCCGGATGTTGATGTAGCCGATCGGCAGCACGGCCAGGATGAGAATGACCGCAATGGCCGAGGAGAGGCCCGAATTGTTCTTGTTGAACTGCTCAATATACATGCGGGTAGCAATCACCTGGGTGCCAGGCTGTCCTTTGCCCATCACATAGACGATGTCAAAGATCTTGAGCACATTGACCGTCATCGTGGTGAGCACAACGGCGATCGTCGGCGCAATGATCGGCACGATGATCTTCCAAAAGATGGTCCACTCGTTGGCCCCGTCTACGCGGGCCGCCTCGATCAACTCCTCCGGAACCGACTTGATCGAGGCCGAAAGAATCGTCATGCAAAAGCCGGTCCACATCCACACGCCGACGATGATGAGGGCGACGTTGTTCAGGACGGGCCCGGTCGTGGTCCAGGGCACCGGGTCAAAACCCAGGGCCGTGACGATGGCATTGAGCAGGCCAACTTGGGTGCCCTCGGAGCGGTACTGGTAGATGTTGTCCCAGATGACGCCGGCCCCGACAAACGAGATCGCCATCGGTAAAAAGATGACCGCCTTGGCCAGTGCTTCGTACCGGATTCGGTCCACCAGGATGGCAATGAGCAGGCCCAGCGCGGTCGTCCCCGGCACCATCAGGATGATCCAGAGGAGGTTATTGCGAAAGGCCAAAAGCATCGTCTCGTCGGTCAGAGCATGGCGATAGTTTTCAAATATCCCCCAGCAAGGCTGCCCCTCCAGGCAGGTGGTGGCCGCCGACCGTACCCCCTCCTGGTCCAGAAAACTCAGGGAGAAGGTGTTGCTGGTGGGATAGACGACAAAAAAGAGCATGATGAGCAAAGCAGGGGCCAGGTAGAGCCACGGGGCGATCTTGCTCTGTTTCATAATGGCCGGGACCCGAACGGTCTTGGGCGCCATAGCACACCCCCTCTTGCGCGAATGGGCGGGGAGGCCCCGGAGACCGAGGCCTCCCCGCTACTCTCCGACTATGGGTATACCTCGCTGGCCCGCTGTTCCATGCGCTCGAGGATGGCGTCCAGGTCGCCGCCGTTGAGGTACTCCACGACGGCCTGCCAATAGTCCACGTTCAGGCCGCCGGGGAAGCGGTCATCGGCGTCGAAACTAAAGGCCGGCGCCTGGTTCATCAACTCCGCCGCTTTCCCCTGCAGCACGCTCGTATAGTCCGCAGCCGTCACGTTGCTGTTGGGCGAAAGCCCCCAACCGGAGGCGGCCAACGCCTTGCCCCCCTCCGCGCCGAACATGTAGTTCATCAACGCTACGGCGGCAGCATTGTCCTGATTGAACAGCACCATCACGTCGGCCCCACCCTGCATCGGCGCACCGACCGAGGCGTCCATCTCCGGGAACATGAAGAAGGTATAGTCCTCGCCGGCCACCAGTTCGGGAAACTGCTCCGCGATGACGCCACCGCCGAAGGAGGCCTGCCGCACCATGTAGGCCCGCGGCGGATCCTCAAAGGGCGGATAGAGTGACTCCAGGAAACTCGTGTTCAGTGTCCCCTGCGCACCCCCCAGCGCGTAGGTGTCGCTGGCGCAAATGTTGTTGTAGGTCTCGAACGCCTCCTTGATGGCCGGGTCGGTCCAGGGAACCTCGTGCCGGGCCCACTTTTCCACAAACTCGGCCCCCTGCGTCCGCAGGAGGATGTCCTGAATCCAGTCCGTCGAGACCCACCCCGTGGCCTCGCCGCTCTCGATCCCGCACGACCAGGGCACACCACCGTCCGCCACAATCTGGTCGCTCAGGGCCATCAGTCCGTCCCAGGTGGTGGGAACCTCGTAGCCCATCGCCTCAAAGACCGGCGGACTGTACCAGACCAGCGACTTGGTGTCGGCCTTGAAAAAGGCGCCGTAGACGGTGCCGTCCACGCTGCCCAGACTCTGCCAGGCCGAAGAGTACTGGCTCAGGTCAATGATGCCGTCGAGAGGAACCATATAGTCCTTGAACTGGGCCAGCATGCCGGGGTTGGGCAGGCCGGCAATGTCGGGCGGGTTGCCCCCCTCGATGCGGGTGGTGTAGACCGCCAGGTCTCGGGTGCCCTCGTACTCTAAGGTGATGTCGCACTCGTCGAGGAAGGGCTGGAGGATGCTCTTGAAGGTGCCCTCCTCATCGCCGCTCCACACGCCGATCATCGAGACAGTGCCGCCTTCACCGCCCATGCAGCGGTCCCCGACCGGTCCGGCCTCGCCGTAGGCCTCTTTGGCCCGCTGTTCCATGCGCTCGAGGATGGCGTCCAGGTCGCCGCCGTTGAGGTACTCCACGACGGCCTGCCAATAGTCCACGTTCAGGCCGCCGGGGAAGCGGTCATCGGCGTCGAAACTAAAGGCCGGCGCCTGGTTCATCAACTCCGCCGCTTTCCCCTGCAGCACGCTCGTATAGTCCGCAGCCGTCACGTTGCTGTTGGGCGAAAGCCCCCAACCGGAGGCGGCCAACGCCTTGCCCCCCTCCGCGCCGAACATGTAGTTCATCAACGCTACGGCGGCAGCATTGTCCTGATTGAACAGCACCATCACGTCGGCCCCACCCTGCATCGGCGCACCGACCGAGGCGTCCATCTCCGGGAACATGAAGAAGGTATAGTCCTCGCCGGCCACCAGTTCGGGAAACTGCTCCGCGATGACGCCACCGCCGAAGGAGGCCTGCCGCACCATGTAGGCCCGCGGCGGATCCTCAAAGGGCGGATAGAGTGACTCCAGGAAACTCGTGTTCAGTGTCCCCTGCGCACCCCCCAGCGCGTAGGTGTCGCTGGCGCAAATGTTGTTGTAGGTCTCGAACGCCTCCTTGATGGCCGGGTCGGTCCAGGGAACCTCGTGCCGGGCCCACTTTTCCACAAACTCGGCCCCCTGCGTCCGCAGGAGGATGTCCTGAATCCAGTCCGTCGAGACCCACCCCGTGGCCTCGCCGCTCTCGATCCCGCACGACCAGGGCACACCACCGTCCGCCACAATCTGGTCGCTCAGGGCCATCAGTCCGTCCCAGGTGGTGGGAACCTCGTAGCCCATCGCCTCAAAGACCGGCGGACTGTACCAGACCAGCGACTTGGTGTCGGCCTTGAAAAAGGCGCCGTAGACGGTGCCGTCCACGCTGCCCAGACTCTGCCAGGCCGAAGAGTACTGGCTCAGGTCAATGATGCCGTCGAGAGGAACCATATAGTCCTTGAACTGGGCCAGCATGCCGGGGTTGGGCAGGCCGGCAATGTCGGGCGGGTTGCCCCCCTCGATGCGGGTGGTGTAGACCGCCAGGTCTCGGGTGCCCTCGTACTCTAAGGTGATGTCGCACTCGTCGAGGAAGGGCTGGAGGATGCTCTTGAAGGTGCCCTCCTCATCGCCGCTCCACACGCCGATCATCGAAACGGTGCCGCCCTCGCCGCCCTTGCAGTCGTACTTGGAGGGCGGAGGCGTGGGCTGTACCGGGGCAGTGGTCGGGGGAACCGACGTGGGTTGCGGGGTCGGTTGAGGTGCGGGCGTTTCCGTAGGCCCGCAGGCGGCGACCAAGATCGCGCCGAGAAGGAAAACTGAAATCGCCCCAAGCATTTTCTTGTTCATAGATACCTCCTTACAACAGGTCCCCTATGGGGGTCTTGCAGACGGTTCTTTTTCCAGTGTTGCCGCGACCACCTCCTTTCTTCTTATATCCACTCCTCTGGGCGCGCTGGCCCGGTTGCAGGAAAACGGCTTCCGGCCCTGATGCGCCCGGCATGCACCCGCGCCAGGCGGTGTTGTCCTTTATCCCGGCGGGGCCGTTGTGGCCCGCACGACCAACTCGGTCGGCAGGATCTCGTGGACCGGCTCCATATCGGGCTGCTCTAGGGCCTGCAAGAGGAGTTCTACCCCCCTACGGCCCGACTCGAAAAGACGCTGGCGAATCGTGGTCAGGCCGAGGATGTCGGCCAGTTCGATGTCGTCATAGCCGATGATGGAGAGATCTTGAGGGACGCGCAGCCCCAGCAAACGGGCTGCCTCCAGTGCGCCCACAGCCTGAAGGTCGCTGGCGGCAAAGATGGCCGTGGGACGGTCGGGCAGGGAGAGCATGGCCAGCGCGGACTGGCGGGCCTCGTGGCGGCTGTGCTGGTTTTCGGCATAGTACTCCGGGCGGAAGGGGAGGCCGGCCGCCTCCAACGCCTGACGGTAGCCGAGAAAGCGGTCCCGGCTCGAGCCGAACTGGAAGGGCCGCTCGATGATATCGCCGATAAAACCGACCTTGCGGTGGCCCAGGGAGATCAAGTGCCCGGTGGCTTTGCGCCCGCCCTCGACGTCGTCCACCGTGACCCGGTGGAGCATCGTCAGGGCCGGGTGGTCGGCGTCAATCAGGACGACCGGGACGTCGGCCTGGGTGAGGAGGCGGGCCTCCTCGTCGGCCGGTGAGATGGAGAGGATCAGGACGCCATCGGCCTGGCGGCGGTCAGGGATGGTGCGAAAGCAGAGGCGGTACTGCTCCACCGTCTCGATGTTGTGGATGACCAGGTCGTACTGGCTCTGGGAGAGGAGGCTGACGGCACCGTTGAACCGTTCGGAGACGGCCGGCCGGGTAAAGAAGGGCACGATTACGGCGATGGCCAGCGTCTTGCCGGTCGAGAGGCGGCGGGCGTTCGGGTCAGGGCGGTAGCCCATCTCCTGGACGACCTGGAGGATGTGCCGGCGGGTTTCCTCGCGGACCAGCGGGCTGCCGTTGATAGCGCGGGAGACGGTTCCGGGGGAGACCCCGGCCCGGCGGGCGACGTCGCGGATCGTGACCGCCTTTTTGCGCGACATAGCCGCTCCTTTCTTCACCGCCCGATGAAACCGGTTTAATCCGGGGCCAAAGAGGTCAACGGAGGTGCTGGCCACTCTTGGACAGACGCGATCGTGGGCCCCAAACCGGTTTATCTGCTCAATGCAACCGGTTTCATTATACCAGAAGCCGGTGGGTTTGTCAAGAAAAATGAGGGGGCGATGGCGGCCTCGATCTCTGCGTCGTTTTGGGGGAGTCCGCCGAGCCAGTGCCGTTCCTCGGCGTACC
>FWPU01011148.1_pt1 | contig 12788 bp, 9 predicted proteins | sample 2228361 | NCBI WGS metagenome assembly FWPU01 (sample SAMEA103939777, study PRJEB20133) | metagenome | reverse complement strand
CTTTAATGATTGTATTACCGGGCGTATAACCGTGGCAGTAACATCCCAGCGCAGGGATACCAACAGTAGGGAGTCCTTGATGGAGGCACGTGAGCAGAAGGGTATCGTCATCGCCGCCCTCGCCAAGATCGTCCACCACAACGGATTGTGGGTCGTCCCGTCCCAGACGACCCCCACGAAGTCGTACCTCGTCAACCTCGAAGCCGGAACATGTACCTGCCCCGACTTCGCCGACTGGGCCGAGCCCTGCAAGCACGTCCACGCCGCCCTGATCGTGGCGCGGCGGGATGGCGTCGGCAACGGCGTCCAGAGCGCGGTCGTTGGCACGCAGGACGTGGAGGTCAAGACGAAGAAGCCGACATCGGCTCGCAATGCGCTGCAGGCGGCCCCGGCCTGGCGCCGGCAAGGCGGCGAGCATCTGGCCGGACGTACCGATACCCGTGGGTGCGCAACCGCAGGCCGCCAACGACCCACGCCGCCACGGCACCGACCTCGTTGCTGCGGTTCGTGCGGCCGTTTGCACACGGCTGCATTTTTGCTGGCCGGCGGCGAGGGCCCGCACTACCTTTGGTCGTGGCCCCTGGCCACCGCCAGTGGCACTCGACGTTCGCTCCCCGACACAGGGCGCTTGTACCATGAGGTTGTGTTCGCTTCCCGCCGTGAGGTGCATGGTGTTCGATGCCGGACCGTTGCTTGCGCGTGCCGTGACGGGTCAGGGCGCGCGTCGCCTCCTGGGGCCGCTCGCCTGGGCCGTCGCCGGCTCTTTGGGATGGGCCGCCATGACGTGGGCCGCCGATTTTCCCCCGCAGGACGCCGCAGCACTGCTGCCGACGTTCCGCCAGGAGTTCGTGGAGATCACGCCGGGCCGGGGCAAGTTCCCGCGCTCCTTCGTGATGGGCACTCCCGGCAGCGACGGCCCCGACGGACCGGCGCACGAGGTCGTGTTGGATTACGACTTCGCCATCGCCGCCTACGAAGTGCCGCAAAACCTGTGGCTGGCGGTGATGGGGAGCAATCCCAGCCGCTGGCACGGCAAGGTCCTCCCCAGCGGCGAATGGACCGGCCGCCGCAACTCCGTGGAAATGCTCTCCTACGACGAGGCCGTCGACTTCTGCCGCCGTGTGACGATGCTGCTGCGCCAGGCGAAGCTCATCGAGCCCGATCAGGTGGTCCGCCTCCCCAGCGAGGCCGAATGGGAGTATGCGGCCCGGGCCGGTACCCGCACGCGCTATTCGTTTGGCGACGACCCGGAGCAACTGGGCGACTACGGCTGGTATCACGGCAACGCGGCGGGGAACGATCCGCCGGTAGGCGCCAAGAAGCCCAACCCCTGGGGGCTGTACGACGTGCACGGCTACCTGTGGGAATGGTGCGCCGACGTCTGGCACGACGACTACCGCGGCGCGCCGGCCGACGGCTCTCCCCGCGCCCACGTCCGCGACGGCGGCGACGCGCCGCGGCGCGTGCTGCGCGGCGGAAGCTGGAAAGACCCCGCCGAGCGGCTCACCTGCGCGTACCGGCAGGCGGCGCACCCCAAGACGCGCGGCGACCACATCGGCCTGCGCTGCCTGCTGGCGAAGGCGACGTCGCAGGGGTAATCGTCGCACGAACGACCGCCTCGGCCGGCCGCTGGGACCGCGGCGTGCCGGCAGAACATCCGGCCACGCGCTGCGCGTTGCTGCCGCTGCGGCGCCGGGCGCACAAGGCATCCGGCCACGTGCTGCGCGGAGGATGGCGGCCGGCTTGCGCCGCCGCAGGCGCGTGGCGGCCGCGCGGCCCGACGCGCCGCTACAGGTACATCCCCAGATACCCCTCGTGCGCGTCGGCTTCGCGCTGGATGCGCTGGATGCGGTCCTTGGCCGCTTGCAGGTCGCCGGCGGCGATGTAGCGGTCGAACTCCACCATCACGGCCCGCTGCAGCGTTTCGTGGAACCACTCCACGATGGGGCGCGTGAGCCAGTCGCACGTCTCGCCGGACAATTCCACCAGCGACGGGACGAAACTGCGCGTCTGCTGGTCGGTTTCGTCGGTCAGCGCGGTCCCTTCAAACCGGAAGTCGAGCGTCCCCACTTGCGGATCGTTGGTCAGATGGAACATGCACCGCGCGTTGTGCAGGTAGTAGGAGTTGAACGTCCCGTGCTGGGCCAGCGCGTCCTTGATCCGCTCGCACTTGGACCGGTAGGCCGGCGAGGCGTCCAGCGGGATGTCCACGCGGCCGATGGTGCGCAGCGGCAAGCAATCGAAGCTGATTTCCACGTACTGCGTCATGGCCGATCCTCGCGCGTGGGGGCGGAAGTGCCAGCCGGACGCGGCGCGGCCAGCGTCCGCCGCCGGGGAGCCGTGCCTGGCTGCGCCGCCGCGCCGCGCGACCACGCCCGGCGTGCAGCCGGCGGGACACGCGGCACCTACGGCTGGTCCTCGTCGCCGGAGAGTTCCTGCGGCGGAGCGTCGATCTCCTGCGCGCGGCGGTACACCGCCACAATGTCCTCCACCGGAATGATGAACAGCTTGTTGTCCTGCTCGAAGTCGACCGGGATGCCGTTGCGCGGGTCGAGAATCACCTTGTCGTACTTCTGCAGCGGGTAATCGGGGTCGTTCTCCACCTGCGCGCTGAGCGCCACGATGCGTCCCGTGATGACCGGGATCTTCGCGTCGTCCGGCAGATGGATGCCGCCGCGTGTCGTACGGCGCTCTTCGTCCTTGCGTACCAGCACGCGCATCCCGACCGGTTCGATGATCTCAAGTGACATGCGCGTTCCCTTCATCGATATCGCCTCGCGCGATCGAGGGGCCGCGGAGTCCCGCGCTCGCCGGCCGCAACGGCTCCGCAGCGCGCCGCTGCATGCCAGCACGCCCCGCCAGTCCGGCGCTGCCAGTACGCCCTGCCAACACAGCGCTGCTTGGCACGCGCCGCCGGCCCGGCGCTGCTCGGCACGCCCCGCCGCCGGATCGCCCGCCCCGCCGGCGCGCCGGCTGCGCAGACAGCGGCCCCTCGGGTCGTTGCACGGCTTTACAGTGGATGATAGTCAGTCTACCGCCTGCGAACCAGTCGCGTCAGCGGCACCGCGCGCCATGGGGGCACGCAAGCACGCGGGGGCACGCGGGGGCACGCAGGGGCACGCAGGGGCACCCGGACGGACGCAGGGTCACGCGGGGGGACGCAGGGTCACGCGGGGTCACGCGGGGGCACGCCGGAGGCCACATCCGTCCGCGACCGGTGGTGCCAGCATCGCTTGCGCCGAGGCCGCCCCGTCGTTTTTCGCTCAAGTCGAACACGTCCGGCAGCCGATAACCGCGTGCACCGTGTCCTCCCCGTCCTCCCCGAGCCGGAATCGTTCCGCGCACCCTCGTCAGGCACCGCACCATGATTCAAGCACACGCGCTGCTGCGGACCTCGGTGTCTTTCTTGGCGCGCGGCCGGGGCCAGCGTGCCTCGGCGGGCGATGCCGACGGCCGCCTGCCGCGCGTCCTGCAGCGATGGCAGCGCCTGGCCGAGGCCCAGCCGGCACGCGCGGCAGCGGCGATCTCGGCCTGGATCCAGCAGCAGGAAGCGTACGATGGCCATGTCTGAGCTGCGCCGCGCGGCCGTGGTCCTCATGAGCCTGCCGGACGACGAAGCCGCCCAACTGCTGGCGCGCTTCAACCCCAAACAAATCGAGATGGTCTCGCTGGAAATCGCCCGCATGGGCACCATCACCGGCGAGGAACAGTACCAGGCGATCCAGCAGTTCGTCAGCGCCAACCCCAACGCGCTGACGCTGGAAAGCGGCGGGCTGGAGCGGGCCAAGGCGCTGCTGGAACGGGCGCTGGGCAAGAACGCGGCCGTCACGATCGATTCCATGCGGCAGCAGATCGAGGCCGTCCCGTTCAGCTTCCTGCAGAAGGTCGACGCGCAGAACCTCATCACCTTCATCGCCGAGGAGCACCCGCAGACCATCGCCCTGGTGCTGTGCCACGTGAAGCCCGCCCAGGCGGCCGAAATCATCCGCCACCTCCCCCCCGACCGCCAACTGGCAGTCATCCGGCGCATCGCCACCATGGGGCAGACCAACCCGGAAATCATCGCCGAGGTGGAAGAGGGGCTCGAAAGCCGCATGGCCAGCCTGATGGGCCAGAGCTACGAGAACGCCGGCGGCGTGGCGGCCGTGGCCGAGATCCTCAACATCACCGATCGCAACATCGAGCGCAACCTGCTGGAGAACCTCGCGCAGGAAGACCCCGAGCTGGTGGAGGAAATCCGCCGCCGCATGTTCACCTTCGAGCACATGGTCAAACTCTCCGACCGCGACATGCAGCAAGTGCTCAAGAACGTGGAAACCTCCCAGTGGGCCATGGCCCTCAAACTCGCCCCCGAGGAGCTGAAGCGCAAAGTGATGGGCAACATGTCGAGCCGCGCCGCCGAACTGCTGCAAGAAGAAATCGACTTCATGGGGCCCGTGCGCCGCAGCGAGGTCGAGCGCGTGCAGCAGCAGATCGTCGACGTCGTCCGCCGCCTGCAGGACGCCGGTGAAATCTCGCTGCATCCGGACAGCGAGGCCGAAGAGTTCGTCTAGACGCAGCTCTCCAATCTCCCTCTCCCCTTCTCCAGGAGCGAGGGCCGCGGTGCGGGGGGTTCGCGATGCTCCAGGACTTCGCGCCCTCGCCCGGCCTGCGGCTCCCCACCGCGCCCCGCCATTGCGCAGCCAGTAGCCAAACGCTACGATGGGCCGTGGGCGCCCGGCTGTCGCCACGCCGCACGCGGGACGCCGCGGGCAGGGTGCCGGTCTGTTGAGGAGCTTCCCCCGTGTTTGCCGAACCGCCGCGCACCGCCTACGACGTGCACTTTGCCGTGCTGGGGTTTCCCGTGCGCGTCGCGCCGGGGTTCTGGATCACCAGCCTGGTGCTGGGGCTCAACGGGGCGCGCGACCCCCAAGGCCAGATCCGCGCCGCGGCGCTGGTCATCTGGATCGTGGCCGCATTCGTGTCGCTTCTCGTCCACGAGCTGGGGCACGCCTTGTGCATCCGCCACTACGGCCTGCGCTCCCGCATCATCCTTTACCACCTGGGAGGCCTGGCCACGCTGGACCAGCGCGACGACTACCTGTCCGCCCACGGCCCGGCAGATCTCCGCCCGGGTCAACGCATTGTGGTGGCGCTGGCCGGCCCCGGCGCTGGTTTCCTGCTGGCCGCACTGGTGGTCACTATCCTGTGGCTGGCCCCGCTGAAGCCGCCATTCGCCTTCTTTCGCAGTCCGCTCATCGGGCTGGGCTGGGACCTGCGCGGACTGGGCGAATACGGCCGTCTGGTGGAACTGATTTCCTCGTTGCTGTACATCAACATCTTCTGGGGACTGGTCAACCTGCTGCCGGTTTATCCGCTGGACGGCGGCCAGGTGGCCCGGGAGCTGCTCACGCTCCGCAATCCGCGGCAGGGCGTGGAACGCTCGCTGCAGGTGTCCATCGGGACCGGGGCCGTGGTGGCCGCCGCGGCGCTGCTGCATTTCGGCTGGCAAGGGGAGTGGTTCAGCGGATTGTTCCTCGCGCTGATGTTCGGCCTGCTGGCCTACAGCAGCTATCGCGCGCTGCAGTGGTACCGGCAGCACGGCTTTGGCGGTGGGGCGGCGGCCTACGAGGAAGACCCCGACGACTGGTGGAAGCGATGACCCCGTCTCTCCGCCGCGATGGCACCCGGCATGCGCAACCCGCCGACGGCCCGGCGCTACGGCCGGACGACCGGGCCGCGCACCGCCTGGTGCTGCTGGGGGCCAGCAACGCCACGCGCGGCATCTCCACCATCGTGGCTGCGGCCGGCGCCTCCGGGGGCGGACCAACGGAGGTGCTGGCGGCCATCGGCCACGGACGCTCGTATGGCATCGCCAGTTCGTTTCTGGGGCGCGTGTTGCCCGGCATCCTGCATTGCGGCCTGTGGCACGATCTGGTGCAGCGCCGTCCACTGCCGTCACGCGCCCTGGTCACCGACATCGGCAACGACATCATGTACGGCGTGATGCCGCAGGCCATCGCCGATTGGGTGGCGCGGTGCATCGAGCGCCTGCACGAGCACGGCGCCCACATCGTGATGACGCTCCTGCCAGAGGAGAACGCGCGGAGGATCTCGACCCGCAAGTTCCGCTTCTTCCGGGGGCTGTTCTTCCCCCGCTGTACCCTGGACCTGCCGGAAGTGCTGCGCCGCGTGGCGGAGCTGAATCACCGGCTGCGGCAGCTCCGCACCGCGTCCGGCGTCACGCTTGCCACGCTGCGCCCCGAATGGTACGGGCTGGACCCGATCCACATCCGCTACCGGGCACTGGCGCCGGCTTGGGCCACGTTGTTAGGCGAAGGCGCCGCCAGCTCCGAGCTGCCGCCGCGCATCCGCGGCTCGCTGGGGCGCTGGCTGTATCTGCAGACGCGCCGGCCGCAGCGCTGGTGGCGCGGCGGCCGCCTGCGTCACGCGCCGCAGCCCGCCGCACGTCTGGCCGACGGCACGACGGTGGCGTTCTACTGACCGACGCCCCCCACGACCAGCATCCCACTCGACTCCGGGCGCAACGCGCACAGCGCGCCGCGCAGGGGAGGTGCCGGGCCAGGAACGCGCCGCGCCGCCCGGAGTGCCAGGAGCCGATTGGGCCGGGAACGCGCCGCGCGGCCCCGAGTGCCAGCAGCCGATTGGACCCATCCCGCGATGTTGGCGCGCGTTGCCGGTTGGTGCGCACTGTGCGTTGGCGCGCTGGCTGTTGGCGCGTTGCCGGTTGGCGCGCTGTCTGTTGGCCCGTTGCCAGTTGGCGCGTTGCCGGTTGGCGCACTGCGCGTGGGCGCACTGCCGGTTGGCGCGCGCTGCCGCGGTCGTGGTTCCCGCGGGAGGACCGTGGGAAAGCGGAGATCGCCGCACAATCTCCCCGCTTGCAGCGCGGCCATCGTGACCGCCTCGCAGCGGGGCTCTGCTCCGCGCGGGCAACCACCATGCGCACTTCGCGAGCTGGGGGCCGTTCAGGCCAGCAGCGCGCGCACCACGTGCCCGTGCACGTCGGTCAGGCGGTAGTCGCGCCCCTGGAAACGATACGTGAGCCGCGTGTGGTCGATCCCCAGCAAGTGCAACATCGTGGCGTGCAGATCGTGCACGTGCACGCCGTCGCGGGTGATGTTGTAGCTGAACTCATCGGTTTCGCCATGGGTGCAGCCGGGCCGGACGCCTCCGCCGGCCATCCACACGGTGAAGCACCGCGGGTGATGGTCGCGGCCGTAGTCGGTGGCGGTGAGCGTCCCCTGGCAGTAGACGGTGCGGCCGAACTCGCCCCCCCAGACCACCAGCGTGTCATCGAGCAGGCCGCGCTGCGCCAGGTCGGAAACCAGCGCGGCCGACGCCCGGTCCGTATCGCGGCACTGCCCCGCAATCGCCCGCGGCAAGTGGGTGTGCTGGTCCCAGCCGCGGTGGAACAACTGCACGAACCGCACGCCGCGCTCGGCCAGACGGCGCGCCAGCAAGCAGTTATAGGCGTAGGTGCCGGCCTGGCGGGCCTCCTCGCCATAGAGGGCGAACGTGTGCTCGGGCTCGTCGGAAATATCGGTCAGCTCCGGCACCGAGGCCTGCATGCGGAACGCCAGCTCGTACTGCGCGATGCGGGTGGCGATTTCGTCGTCGCCGGTTTCGCCCAGGCGCAGCCGGTTGAGCTGCGCCACGTCGTCCAGGATGCGGCGACGCGTCGCGGCGTCGATCCCCTCCGGGTTGGACAGATACAGCACCGGATCGCCCGTGGAGCGGAACTTGATCCCCTGGTAGCGTGTGGGAAGGAAGCCGCTCCCCCACAACCGGTCGTACAACGGCTGGTCGTTCGGATTGCCCGTGCCGTTGGAAACCAGCACGACGAAGGCCGGCAAGTCGCGATTCTCGCTCCCCAGCCCGTAGGCCAGCCACGCGCCGATGCTGGGGCGTCCGGCGAGCTGCGCTCCGGTCTGGATAAACGTGATGGCCGGGTCGTGGTTGATCGCCTCGGTATACAACGACTTGATGAAACAGAGCTTATCGACCACGCGGGCCGTATGGGGGAGCAGTTCGCTGACCCACGCGCCGCACTGCCCGTGCCGCGCGAAGCGAAAAATGCTCGGCGCGATGGGGAAGCTCTCCTGCGAAGCGGTCATTGTGGTCAGCCGCTGCCCGCGCCGCACCGAGTCGGGCAGCTCCGTGGCGCGCCGCTCGGCCAGGCGGGGCTTGTAGTCGAACAGGTCGATCTGCGACGGCGCCCCCGACTGGAACAGGTAAATGACGCGTTTGGCGCGGGGCGCGAAGTGCGTGCCCGTCGGGCGCGGCACGGGTCCGCCCGCGTCGCCCGGCGGAGGCTGCGGCGGTGCGGCGCCGGCCGATTCGCCCAGCAACGAGGCCAGCGCGGCGATGCCGATTCCCGTGGCCGTGCGGCCGAAGAAATGCCGCCGCGTCAACAGGCGCCGGTATTCCAGGTTGGGGTCCACGCGCTACTCCTTGGTGAGCACTTCGTCCAGGTTCAAGAGCATGTTGGCCACGGCCGTGTACGCCGCCCATTCGGCCGGCTCGTGGGGAAACTCCTGCGGCCCGTCCCCCCCGGACACCAGGGCCCGCGCCGCCTCCGGCGCAGCGCGATAATGCTCCTGGTGGCGCTGCAAGGCGGAGGACAAGATACGGGCTTCCTCGGCGGTAGGCGGCCGCGCGGCGACCAGCCGGAAACCCCAGGCCAGCCGCGCCTCGGGGGAGGGACCGCCTTCGGACAGCATCCGCTGGGCCAGGTGCCGGGCCGCCTCGATGAACGTCCACTCATTGAGCGTCAGCAGCGCTTGCAGCGGCGTGTTCGTGCGGGCGCGCTGCACGACGCAGGTTTCGCGGGCCGGGGCATCGAACGTCGTCAGCGCCGGGGGCGGCGCGGTCCGCTTCCAGAACGTGTACAGACTGCGGCGGTAGCGCCCGGCCCCTTCATCGGGTACGTACGTCGAGCCGCTGAGTTCTTCCCACAGCCCCGGCGGCTGGTAGGGACGCACGCTGGGACCGCCCACCCGCTCCACCAGCAACCCCGACACATACAGCGCCTGGTCGCGGACCACTTCGGCCGGCAGCCGCACGCGCGGTCCTCGGGCCAGCAGGCGGTTTTCCGGATCGCGGGCGGCCAGCGCCGGCGTGACGCGGGACGACTGCCGGTACGTGGCACTGGTAGCGATGAGGCGCTGCACGTGCTGCACGTTCCAGCCGCTGCGCACCAACTCGGTGGCCAGGTAGTCGAGCAATTGGGGATGGCTGGGACGCTCCCCCTGCGTGCCGAAGTCCTCGGCCGTCTTCACCAGACCCAGCCCGAAGAACTGCTCCCACAGCCGGTTGACGGCCACCCGGGCCGTGAGCGGGTGCCGCGGATCGAGCAGCCAGCGGGCCAGCCCCAGCCGGTTGCGCGGCGCATCGTGCGGAAACGGACCCAGGCACGCGGGCACGTCCGGCTCGACGGCCTCGCCCGGCTGGTCGTACTGACCCCGGTGCAGCACGAACGTGGAGCGCGGTTCGGGGAGTTCTTCCATGACCATCACGGTGGGGAAGCTCTCCTGCAGCGCGGCCCGCTGTTCGTGCAGCGATTGCACGGCCGTATAAGCCTCGCGCAGGCGGTCGGGCGCCGCGTGGTGCAGGAAGTAGGCGGTGAGTTTGGCCTCCTGCGGGGCGGTGCGCTGCTCTGGGGGCAAAGCGGCCAGGGCGGCGATCGGCTGCGGCACGGAGAGGATGGCCGCTTCCTGGGCCTGTAGCGCCCGGCTGTAAAGGCGCACCTCGTCGATGCGGCCCTGGAAACGTTCGTCCGCCGCGCCGCCGGCGCCGATCCGCAGCGGCGCGGACGTCTGGAACGACTGGTTCAGCTCGTCGAGGTCGACGCGCAGCGGGACGGGCCGGCCGTCGACGTACACGGCAATGCCCGAGGCGACGCGCGAGCCGTCGTACGTAACCGTCACGTGCTGCCAGCGGCCCGTTGGCAGCGCTGCGGCCGTATGGACGCGGATGGCGTCGTCCAGCCAGCGCTTGACCAGGTCGACGTGCGACCGTCCGCCGCGCAGCTCGAGACTGTAGCCTTCGCTGCGGGCGTCTGCCTGCCGGCGCGCCAGGATGGTGCCGGCATCGGCCTTTAGCGGAAACACCCAGGCGGCCAGCGTGAACTTGTCGTAGAAGCCGAAATCGCCCACGTCGCCGGCGTCGATGCCCTGCAGCCCGTCGGCTGCCAGCGCCTGGCCGATCATGCCGGCCGTGTAACGCGGCGCGTCGCTGGCATCCGCGCCGTCGTCGCCGCTTGCCGGCGGAGGCTCCAGCGGGAAGTGGGCCAGCAGGCCGGGGACGACGGTCCCCTCGTCGGCGACGCGGCGCGCGGGGCCGGCTTCCCACTGCCGCTGTGCCGCAAGGCGCTGCGGCTGCAGGGCGTCCCAGGCGCGCTGTGCCGCCTCGAGCTGTTGCGTCAGTTGTTCGTAGCGTTCCTGCTGCAGGCGCGTCGGCGCGGCGATCATGGGGGGCGAATTGCCGAACTTCACCGCCTTCCCCTTCTCCGGCACGTTGTTGAAGAACGCGAACACCTGGTAGAACTCGCGCTGCGCGATCGGATCGAACTTGTGGTCGTGGCACCGCGCGCAGCCCATGGTCAGCCCCAGCCACGTGGCGAACGTCGTCTCCACCCGATCGACCACGTACTCGACGGCGTACTCCTCGGGGACAATGCCCCCCTCGGCGTTGCCCCGGTGGTTGCGGTTGAATCCCGTGGCGATCCGCTGCGACAGCGTGGGCTGCGGCAGCAAGTCGCCGGCCAATTGCTCGATGGTGAACTGGTCCAGCCGCATGTGGGCGTTGTAGGCCTCGATCACCCAGTCGCGCCACCGCCACATGGAGCGCTCGCCGTCGGTCTGGTAGCCGTTGGTGTCGGCATACCGGGCCAGATCGAGCCACGCGGCGGCCATGTGTTCGCCGTAGCGCGGCGAGGCCAGCAGGCGGTCCACCGCCCGCTCGTAGGCCAGCGGCGACGAATCGGCCAGGAAGGCGTCGACCTCCTGCGGCGTGGGAGGCAGGCCGGTCAGATCGAGCGTCACACGCCGCAGCAGCGTCGCGCGGTCGGCTTGTGGCGAGAACCCCAGCCCCAGCGATTCCAGCCGCTGCAGCACGAACGCGTCGATCGGATTGAGCACGCGGTCGGCACCGCGCACCGCGGGGACTGCCGGCCGCTGCGGCGGCACGAACGCCCAGTGCGGCTCCCACCGCGCACCTTGAGCGATCCACTGCTGCAGCAATGCGATCTGCTCACGCGACAGAGGCTTGTCTTCCTCGGCCGGTGGCATGCGCTGCTGCGGATCGGCCGCCGTGATCCGTTGCACCAGCGGGCTGCGCTGCGGATCGCCGGCCACGACCACCGGCACGCCGCCCACCAGGGTCTGCAGCCCCTGGGGCGTGTCCAGCCGCTGCCGGGCATCGGGACCGTGGCACTTGAAGCAATGGTTCGAGAGAATGGGCCGGATGTGCCGGTCGAAGTCGACTTCCGGCGGCGCCGCGGTCGGCTCGTTGCCGGGCGCCGCGTCGGGCGGTTTCGCCTCGACCTGCACGCACAGTCCCACGGCCAGCCCCAGGCATGCCAGGCCCAGCCGCAGCACCAGCAGCCGGCGGAACGGCGCGCGGCAGCGCACCGCCGGCAGACGATCTTCCCCGACCGCCAGCCGGTCGCAGCAAGGGACCACGAGAGGGTGCGGTTCACGCATGGATGGTGCGCCGTGCGGGGATGGCCGCCATGCGGGCGTGCGGCGTGCTCGAAGCCGTTGCGCCTTCCGTTGCCTCGCGGGCCTGCTCCCGCGGAGCGGGCCAGAGTGCGGGGGCCGTTGTGCGGGAAGTCGCCCCCTCGGCCAGCCTGCGGCTCTCCTCTCCCTCGTTCCCTCGGGAGCGAGGGTCGTGAAAACGCGCTCTCGGCACGCCGCCCGGCAATGGTCATGCTGCCGAGCCGTTCGTGTTATCGTAACGATGACCACCGCGGCAATGCAAATCGGCTGCGCGCATCGTGCGTCGAACGGCGCGTTGTTGGATTGCCGCCGGCTCAGGGACCGTGGCATGGCTTCGTGGCCATGGATGTTTACGGCCGCCGTCGTGCCGGCCGCCACCGTGCGGTGGGACACGCTGCTGGACAATTGCTGGCAAGCCGTGCGACGACGGGCGGACGATCCTGCCGACTGCCATCGACGCCGCGGAAGCCGTGCGCGGTAAGTTCAAGCCGGACGTGGTAGGGCGTCGCGCCCGGCCGGAGCGGTACCGGTCGCATGTCCCGGTCAACCAGGCGCCGCAAGCCCAGGTCCGCCGCGCACGATGGCGCTTCGGGCTGGAGTGCGCGGAGGGCGGGAAGACGGCGCGCCGCATGGGGGTGACAAGATCTGTCATACCGAGGGCGATTTGCGTCTCAACTTCATTGCCTCTCCAAAGTCTGTCTATTTACAATGCGGCGCGATTGGGGGGCCGCTGCGGTGGACGGTTCCGTTGCGCTGCGTCCCATGGCCCTACTGCGGCAAACGCGGCCCTCCTGCGAAGCGGCCCGGGCCGGCCAGACACGGCCCAGACGAAATCTTCATCGTCCCGCGGAGCGCGACAATCAGCAAACCAGGACCGGTCGCTGGGTGATGGATGCTGCGGGCCCGCGTGGCATGCGCCGCACGTCGTGGCCGGCAGCACGGCGCGCATGGTGGTCGTCGGGCGACGGTCGATAAGTATCAATAGGCTCGCGGCGATCGATGGCCGCGGGTTCGTTTGCAGGACTGGCATCTGTCATAATCCGAATTTGACGGGGCAAATTATGATTCGTG
>FWPU01011147.1_pt1 | contig 12789 bp, 12 predicted proteins | sample 2228361 | NCBI WGS metagenome assembly FWPU01 (sample SAMEA103939777, study PRJEB20133) | metagenome | reverse complement strand
ACCACGGGCCCGCGGTGGCGGGGGACCGGCGCTCCACGTGGGGGCTGATCGAGGGCAATCCGACGCAGGATCTCGTTCGCAGGTGGGGGTGGCTGGTGCCGCTGGACTTCTGCATCAACGTGACGCTGGATCGCCGCAGGCGGATCACGGGCTTTTTCTGCGGCGACCCGCTGGGGGCCCACCGCGCGGGCGCCGCCGCCGCCATGAGCATCTCCATGGTGCCCTGCCGGGAGAAGTTCCCCATAGTGGTGACCACCGGCGGCGGCCACCCGCTGGACCAGAACCTCTACCAGACCGTCAAGGGGATGTCGGCAGCCGCGCAGGTGGTATCCGATGGCGGCTACATACTGGCGGTCGCCCGCTGCGGCGACGGATTCCCTTCCCACGGCAACTTCCGCAGGCTCCTCTTCGAGCATCGATCGCCGAAGGAGCTTCTGGAGACGATACTCCGTCCCGGGTTCCTCATGTTCGATCAGTGGGAGGCGCAGATCCTGGCGGGGATACTGCTGGCGGCGAGGGTCGGCCTCCACAGCGAGCTGCCGCCGGAGGAGGTGCGGCGGGCGCACCTCGAGCCCGTATCGGACGTCCGACGGCGGCTGGAGGAGGAGCTCCGGCGGGCCGGACCGGACGCGCCGGTGGCTGTGCTGCCGGAGGGCCCGCTGGCGGTCCCTTTCGCCGGCCTGTGAGATGTCTCCAGGCCCGCAGGGGCGGCCGGCGCTTGGTCGTCATCATCCTGGGTGATATAATCGGGGGGCTGGCTCATGCGAGCGTTGATACCGCCGGCGATGCTGCTCCTGTCCGGGGCGTGTTCCTATTCCCTCGACCGCGAGGCGCTGGAGATACGCGCCGAGATCCACAGGCTGGAAAGGAGCGTCCCGCCCGAATCGCCGCTGTGGATAGACGCGGGGCCCGACCGTTTCGACCTCGTCATCGAGGACTACTCGGAGCGGGTGCCGGAGCACGTCCACAGGCATTTGCTCAAGAAGTTTCAAGCCATGAGCGCGGCGGAGGCTGAGTCCCTCTGCCGGGGGGATTTCGACCGGGCCGCCTGCGAGGAGGACCCCTCCAGATTCCGCGGCCGCTCGTGGCGCGTCTGCGGCGTCGTCGGGCGGCTGGTCGCCGAGAATCCTTCCGATCCGGACTTCCCCGTGCGCCCATTCTTCTCGGGGGTTCTCTTCGAGCCCGGGGGCAAGCCGGTCCTGTTCCACGTGGTCCAGAAGCCGGAGGTCGTCACGCTGGGGGATGATCTCGTGGAGACGAAGGCCTTATTCGTCAAGATCGTCGAGTACACGACGCGGTCGGGCCGGCGCGTGGTGGCGCCCTTTTTCATAGGCAAGACGCTCAGAAGGGTGCTATGAGAGGCGACGCGGCTCCACGACCCCTGTGGGCGCCGTGGAGGATGCGGTTCATAGAGGGGCGCCGGCGCGGTTCCTGCTTCTTTTGTGAGTACGCGCGGGCGAAGGGGAGGGACCGCGACAACTTCGTGGTGGCCAGGGGCGCGACTTGCTTCGCGGTGCTCAACAGGTACCCATACAACAACGGCCACCTGATGGTGGCGCCCCTGGCACACAAGGGGAGGCTGGGGCTGCTCGGGGGGCGGGAGCGCGCCGAGCTGCTGGACATGCTGGTGGAGATGCAGGAGGCGGTCGGGCGGGCGCTGAGGCCCCACGGCTACAACATCGGCCTCAACCTGGGGCGGGTCGCCGGCGCCGGGGTCCCCGGTCACCTCCATTTCCACCTGGTGCCCCGCTGGGAGGCCGACACCAACTTCATGCCGGTGGTGGGCCTCACCAAGGTCATCCCGCAGTCACTGGAGGCGCTTTACGACCGGCTCCAGAAGACGCTGCGCAAGGGCCGATAATGTGATGTGATGGCCGGAGTTCCAGGCGTACAGGCGGTATTCATGCTCTGCGCGGCGATCGCCGCCGCCGCGCCTGATCCGCGCCCAGCGGATGGGCCGCAGGGGGTCCGCATAACCAGGACCGACGGTTCCGTCGTCGAGGGGGAGCTGGAGGCCTACGAGCGCGGCAGATACAAGATCCTCAGGAAGGACGGGGGGCGCGAGGATATCGAGGAGGGGCGGGTCCAGGAGATCGTCCTCACCGACGCGCCGGCGGTGGAGGCCCCCGCGCCCGCCGCCAGGGAGCCCGAGCTCCCCGCCGCGGCCGAGGAGGTCCGATCCGCGCTGGAACGGGGAGATACCGGCTCCGCGCTCCAGAAGGTGCTCAACGCCGTCGAAGGGGTGCGGACCATGAGCCGGGAGATCCAGTCCATGGCGGTCCGCGTCTACGAGGCCCATCTGCCCAGGCTCCTGGAGGGCCGGGACGCGACGGGGCTCTCCGAGGCGCTCAGGCGCCTCCCGGAGGCCCTGCCGCCCGAGGTGCGCGGCGACGTGCTGGCCAGGCTGGCCGAGCGACTGGCGGAGCTGGTCAAGGAGGCCCCCGACGACCCGTTCACCGCCGCCTTCTCCGAGTCGGCCGCCCGGCTGATGGACGAGGGCGCCCGGCACGCCGAGGTCAGGACGGCTCTGGCCGATCATTTCGTCCGCCTTGGGCGGCGCCAGGCGGAGGCGGGGAACGCGCCGGCGGCGGCCGCGCTCTACCACGGGGCGCTCAAACTAGATCCGGGGAGGCGCGCCGAGCTCAAGGATGGGCTGGTCGAGGCGGCGGTCGAGACGGGCCGCCGCAGGCTGGCCGCCGGCGACGCGCGCGGCGCGCTGGAGGCGGCGGGGGAGGCGATCGAACTGGAGCCCACCCACGAGGCCGCCCGGAGGCTCGCGGAGGAGGCCGAGTTCGAGCTCATCAAGCGGAAGGTCGATTCTTCTCTCGGCAGGGGGTCGGAGGACATCCTGCGGGCGTTCCTGTCGAAGGCCGGCCGCCCCGAGCACCGGCGGTGGGCGGCGGAGGCGCTGGCGCGCCTGGCGGCGGAACCCGCCCCCGACCGCTCGGTCCTCGATGAAATCGATAGGTACTTCCCCGTCCGGGCGGGTTCCTATCTCGTATACCAGCGCGCCGACGGGGAGGTCAGGCATAAGGTCAAGACGGAGTCGGTTTCGCGCCAGAAGGACTCGACGCGCGTGCGTTACACCGTGCAGGAGATCGTCGGGGGCGCCCTTACCTCGAGGTCGTACGAGCTGGAGATCGTCAAGGACGCCGTGCTGCTCCCGGCCGGCCGGGAGCGCGAGGTGCTGCTGCGGTTCCCCCTCCGGGCCGGCGACGCCTGGGCTTGGAGGACCGCCAACCAGGAGTTCCGCCGCACGGTGAAGGCGCTGGGCCAGACGGTCCAGGCGGGCCAGGGCGACCGGCGGCGCACCTTCGAGGACTGTGCCGTGATCGAGTTCACCAGCTCGTCGGCCGCCGGCACGCGCGTCTCGCGCAGCACGTACGCCCCTGGCGTGGGGCTGGTGAAGCTGGAGTTTCTCGATCCGGAGCACCGCCGGTTCAGCATGGAGCTGGTCGAGGCCGGCGCCGAGTGACCCTCCCGGGCGCGCGTTTCACATAGGAATGGCCTGGCGGCCGCCGCCGTGATATTCTCTTGCCGATGGCGCGCCCGATCGCGTGCGTCCTGGCGCCGTTGGCGCTCGGGGGCTGCTTCTGGATCGAATGGTTCCGCCCGCTGGCGGCCTCCGCCAGCGACTGGTACGAGGTCGGCCCGATCCGGCGGCCGCCGCAGGAGATCATGAAGGCGGCGGAGATCTACCTGAGCCGCGCCGGGTACGTGGTGCCTCCGTATGACCCCCGGGAGCGGAGGTTCGAGACCGATTGGGACGTGCGCCTGAGCTCGCACTGGCGCGAGGGGCACAGGACGAAGGTCGAGGTGGAATTCGCCGAGGCCCGCGACGGATCGACGATGGTGCGCATCCGGAGCTATCGCGAGTTCAACGAGGAATCCAAGCATCCGATGGTCGAATCGAGGGCCGCGTGGGTGGGGGCCACGGTGGACGAGAAGCAGGCGCCGCTGGTCCCGCTGCCGGCGATCAAGCTCCAGCAGCATCTGAAGATGAAATTCATGGGGTTGGGAGATGAATAGGCGCCTGTGCGCCGCCGCGGCGATCACGGCGCTGCTGGTCTCCTGCGACAACGGCAAGCGCCCCGCGGCGGCCGGGCCGCGGGTGGTACTCGGGGGAATGACGTTCCATGTGACGGTCTTCCACAGGGAGAAGGAGAGGCGCGCGGCGCCCGGGCGGATGGGGCGCGTCGAGGGGGGACGGGGCTATCTCCTGGCCTGGCCCCGCGAGAGGTTCGTCAAGCTCGAGAGCAGGGACGCTGCGGCGTCGTTCGACGCGGCGTTCCTCGACCGCGGGGGCCGGGTGGTGGACCGACGCCTCTTCGCCCGGGGCGATCGCGAGGGGATCGTGCCGCGGGAGGAGGCCGCATACGCGCTTTTGGTCGAGCCCGGCTGCCTGGAGAGACTCGGCGTCCGGGTCGGTGACGCGGCGGTGTTGTCCCCGGAGATCCTTGCCCTGGTCCCGGAGGAGCTGCCCGTGGTGCGGGTTGACGGCGAGCGGGTCTTCGTGGAGCTCGCCCTCGACGAGGCGGAGAGGGCCCAGGGCCTGATGTTCCGCCCAAGGATGTCCGCCGACGACGGGATGCTTTTCGTCTATCCGTCCGAGGGGCACAGGACGTTCTGGATGGGCAACACCCTCATACCGCTGGACATCGCGTTTTTCGGCTCCGACGGGACGCTCCTGAACGTCAACGAGACCCCGACGTATCCCGATCCGCGCAATCCGCCGCCGGCGTACGCCACGAGCGACTCCGCCGGTCCCGCGCGGTACGTGCTGGAGACGAACCTGGGCTGGTTCCGCCGCAAGGGGCTGGTGGGCGCCGACGGCAGGGCGAGGGCGAGGGTGAAGGCGGTCTTTCCCCAGGAGGCGCTCCACGGCTTCCCCGACTGAGGGCGGCATGACCAGGTCGATCTGGACGGTCCTGGCGCTCGGCGCGGTCGGGGCGGCATGTCTCATGATGGCGATGTGTTTCTCCCTGCAGACGTTCGTCGCCATGCCCGCCGGCGGCAGGGCCAAGCTGGCCGAGAAGATCCGCGGCCGCTTCGGCTTCGAGGGCGCCGGCGTCCGGCTGGAGGAGGAGGGCGGCAGGAGGCATCTGAGGATCTGGTACGAGACCAGGAGGGACTCCGGCTACGACGTTATCCTCCAGCAGCGGGAAATGAAGGAGGTGGCCGAGCTGGCCGCGCGGGAGTACGAGGGGAGGGAGATCATGGCTCCCCTTGAGATCCGCGTCACCCGCTCGGAGGTCAAGGGGAGCGGCTGCTGGGAGGACCGCCAAGTGGCCCGGGAGAGCTTCCCCAACCCCCGCAGGAAGCCCAGGCCCGGGGAAGATGAAGCGGTCGAGGAAGAGCGATGACCGCTCTGGCGGCCTGAGATGTACCGGAAGATTGTGGGGAGGTGGTGGGCCGCGCCGGCGGCCGCCTTCATCCTGCCGGCAGCGTTCCTGGGCGCCTTCATCCCGCGCCTCAACGTCGACGCCGGGACCAACGTGCTGCTCGACGAGAAGGACGAGGATCTCCGGTTCTACAACGTCTCGCGGCCCGAATGGGGGTACGACGAATACGCCATCGTCTGCGCCCGGCGCGCGGACTGGTTCGCCCCGGAGTCCCTGGAAATCCTGGCGGGGCTCGCCGAGGACATCAAGTCGAGGGTCCCGCACGTCGCATCCGTCACGTCGATCCTCTCGGTGCCTCTCTTCCGCAACAGGCCCGGCCCGATGGGGTTGCCGGTGCCCGTCTACCTCGGCCGTCCGGGCGTCGACTTGGGGAAGGCCCGCGCGGAGATCATGGGTCACACCCAGGCGCGCGGGAACCTCATCTCGGAGGACGGGCGGGACGTCGCGCTGCTGGCGCACCTGGAGGTCCCCGAGGAGGTGCTGAGGCTCGACCCCGAGTGGTCGCTGGCGCAGGGGCGCATGGACGGGGCGCGACTGGCGGCCCTGGAGAAGGACTACGGGGCGGCTCTGGAGGCGCTCAAGGGGCGCCGGACCGCGATGGTGGAGGGGCTCCGCAGGGTGGCCCGGGAGTGGAGCCCGAGGATGGATGAGCCGATCAGGCTGTCGGGCCTGCCGGTGATCAGCGTCAACCTGGTCGAGCACGTCGTGACGGATCTGATCGTCTTCGGCGCGGTGAGCCTGGCGTTCTTCCTGGGGGCGTTCCTGGTCGTTTACCGCCGGTTCCGCTGGACGGCCCTGCCGATCCTGACGTGTCTGCTGCCGGTGGCCGTGGTGGTGGGCGGCGCGGCGGCGGCGGGCCGGAAGGTCACGGTCATCACCTCGAACGCGCCGGTGCTCATCTTCGTGCTGATGCTGCCGTACACGGTCTACTTCGTGGAGAGGTTCCGGGAGCGCCGCGCGGCCCGCCCGTCGGAGTCCAAGCTCGACGCGTGCGCCGGCGCAGCGGCGCAGGTATGGCGTCCCTGCCTTTACAGCTGCATCACCAGCATGGCCGGTTTCGCGTCGCTGCTCACAAGCGGCATCAGGCCGGTGAGGACGTTCGGCATGGTGGTGGCCGGCGGCATGGCCGTGGGGCTGGCGGGGGTCTTCCTCTTCCTGCCGGCGGTTTCGGGGCGTCTTGGCGATATCCCGCCGGGGGATGCCGGCGCCCGGCGGGCCCCGCGGGGCGTCGTCGGCGCCCTGGCGCGGGTCGTCCTTGGGGCGCCCGCGGGCGCGGCGGCGCTGGGCGCGCTTGTCCTGGGGCTTGCGGTCCTGGGGATGGCCAGACTGCGCGTGGAGACGAAGTTCATCGACTACTTCCGGTCCTCCAGCGAGGTCTACCGCGGCCTGGAGTACATCGACACGCGGATGGGTGGCACCACGCCGCTGGAGATCATACTGGCGTCGAAGGAGCCGGGATTCTTCAAAAGGGAGGAGGGGCTGCGCGCCATCGAGGCGGTGTCGAGCTACTTCGGCTCGGTGCCCGAGGCGGCCTGCGTGATGTCCCTCAAGACGCTCCTGGACGAGGCGCGGAAGGCCTTCCCGCGCATGTCGGTGGACCGGCTGGAGGCCGTGCTGCGCGGCTTCAAGGCGGAAGGCCGGCTGCGCGAGTTCGCCGGCGCCGACTTCTCCACGGCGCGCGTCGTGGTGCGGTTCCGGGAGACGGCCCCGACGCTGCACCGGAACAACATCCTGCGCGGCCTCAGGGAGCACCTGGCGGGACGCCCGGAGCTGGAGGGATTGGACGCGCGCCCCACGGGGGTGTTTCTCCTGTACGCCAACATGCTCAATACGCTCGTGCGCGGCCAGAGGGACACCTTTCTGATGGTCCTGGCGGCGATATACGTGATGCTTCTGGCCCTCTTCCGCGATCCGGCGCTTTCGCTTGTGGTCCTGGTCCCGCAGGTGCTGCCGGCGGCCGCCTGCCTGGGGGTCATGGGATGGACGGGGATCCCGCTGGACCTGGTGACCGTGATGGTGGCCTCCGTGGCGATGGGCGTGGGGATCGACGCCGCGATCCAGTACACGGTGCGCTACCGCCTGGAGCTCGAGGCGGCCGGGGGCGACCGCCGGCAGGCGGTGGTCCGCTCGCACGGCACGATCGGCCGCGCCATATGGCTCGCCACGTCCATCGTGGTGGCGGGGTTCTCGGTCCTGGCGCTCTCCAGGTTCGTGCCCACCGCCACGTTCGGCGTTTTCACCGCGCTGGCGATGCTGATGGGGCAGTTCTCGGCGCTGGCGCTGCTGCCGTCGCTCTTTCTACTGCTGGGGCTGCCCCGCGGCGCTGCGCGGCAGGCAGGTTCAGTTTGAACTCCCCGGCCCGGCTGGTGCCTGCGGAGGCCCGGCATTTCGCGGCCCCGCATCCCACATTTCGCTTCGAATGGGTTAGAATTATGGGGGTTCGCGGGAGGGAGCCGGAGGCCGCACGGCTAACTGAGGGAGCGGGAGGAGCGGTAGTCTGCCACGGGGAGCCCGGATCCGCGTCCCCTCGCCAGGGTCGCCGTCGAGAAGGGTTTTCTGGACCAGGGGCGGATCGTTGAGCTTTCCGAGAGGCGCGGGCCGGCGCGGGAGACGTCACGGTGAGCGGCATGGTCCTGGGTACGCCCTCCTTCATGCCTCCCGAGCGGGCCTCCGGCCGCGCCTCCGAGATCAGCCCCGCCAGCGAGGACCGTTGCGCATCGGCCCTTCGGGAGCCGTCACGTGCCCGTCCGCGGACTCGGGAACGGAGCGTCGTACGTCCTGGAGGGCGTCAGGGGGGGCCTGGGGACCTCGATATGGTCCAACCCGGCCGGGACCGCCGCGGGCCGCGCCTATTTCATCTCCTGCCGGGAGAAGACGAATGGCTTGTAGCGCCACGCCTCGAAGAGCCCGATCTGGTCCTTGTAGTGGGGGGAATCGGGGCGCTCGCACTGGCCGGGCGCGCAGAGGGTCACGGCGCGCGGGCCGCGCGGGGTCACCTCCACCGCCGCCTGGTACGTCCCTCGGTTGCTCTTCGACTTCACGCGGCCCACCTCGCCGCGGAAATCGACGTGAGGCTCCCTCCAGGCGGCGCCGCCGCGGGCGGCCTCCTTGAGCGCCTCCGCGGCCATCTTCTTGAGATCCCTCCCGCGCGCGTAATCGTAGTTCAGCCTCACGTGGCAGCTGTCGCCCTCAAGGATGTACAGGAGGGGGTCGATCAGGTACTTCAACGTGTCGCGGCTTGCCAGCATGATCGGGTCGACGATGTTCCCGAACATCCGGCCGGCCATGCCGCGGATCCACCGCTCCACGAGGACGGGTCCTGGGGCCCCCTCCGCCTCCATGTGGTCCCAGTTCGCCAGCGCATCGGCCGCGCGGCGCGTCTCTGGATCTTCCGATCCGGCCGCCGCCTCCAGGATGAACGGGACGAAGTAGTCGGCAAGGTAGCCGTGGTAGGCCGTCAGGCGGGCGATCTCGGCGAGGCGCTCAAGGGAGATCGACTTCTCCGCCTCCAGGACGTCGATGATCTTCTTTCCCCAGAAGATCTTGCCGAATCCGCTCGGCTCCCAGTCACGGGAGGGCTTGTTGTTCCAGTTGGCGAAGAAGCCGTGGGGCGGATCGACCGCCTTGGGCCACTTCTCGAAGGGCGCCAAACCGTCCCAGTCCATCGATCCGTCCCCGTTCTGCGGGAAGCGGAAGTCGTGGCCCGGCTTGCGCAGGGGGTGTGCGCCGCAGTACCAGAAACCGATCCGGCCGTCGGCCGCCGCGCAGAAGAAGTTGTGGCTCGTGACGATCTTCCGCGCGGCCCGCTCGAAGTCCTCGATGCCGCGGGCGAAGTTGAAGTCCAGCACCGCCTCGAAGGTGAGGTGCTCCCGCATCCAGAAGGACATCCTGAGGGCGTGGGCCCTGAGCGCCTTCGCGTCCGGATCCCCGGCCAGCGGTCCGTGGACGGAGCGCAGGATCTTAAACTTCCGGGGCTCCCCGCCGCGGACCTTCACCTCGCGCTCGATCTCATCGAACTTCCTCCACCGGCCCCCGTACCGGTACTCCGACGGGTCCTGCGGGTTGAGCTCCAGCGTGTAGACGTCCACGAGATCAGCCCCGCCGGAGGTGGTGGTCCAGGCGATCCGGTCGTTCCAGCCGATCATCACCCCGGGGACGCCGGGGAAGCTCATTCCGGCGACGTCGAGCCCCTCCGCCGCCGAGAGGTGTATCTCGTTGCAGATCGCGGGCGTCCCGAACCCCATCATCGGCCCGCAGTAGAGCATGGGGTTCCCGGTGGAGGATTTCCCCGGCCCGATGACCCAGGCGTTGGAACCGCCGTAGGACGGCAGCCCCATGCGCTGGCGCGCCGCATGCGCCTCCTGCCGCTCCGCCAGCCAGGCGGCGAACGCCTCCTCGGACATGCCGGGGGCCGGGAGGGCCCCCTTGTCCGCCGGCGGCGCGGCCGGCGCCCGCAGGTGGTCGTTCAGCGTCGTCGGCGCGGCGGGGTCGTTGCCCCGCAGCATGTCCCGCATGATCCTCAGGGCGTCCTCACGGCCCACCTTGCGCTCGAGCCGCTCCAGGACGCGCGCCGCGGCGATCTCGATGTCGCCGGCCTCGCCGAACCTGCGCGCCATCATCACGCCGATCGCCACGCAGTCGGTCTCCTTCCACGGGCGCGGCTTGAGCCCGAGCCTTTCGTACTCCGGCGGCAGCCGCGCGGCGTCGCGGAGGTAGGCGTTGACCCCCTCGGTGTACGCGGCGACTATCGAACGGAAGCGGGCGTCGGCGGATCCGTACATGCGGCCCAGCTCCTCCTCCGTGTAGCCGCGGCGGAGCGCCTCCCTGTCGGCGGCGAGGGCCTCCCTCCCGCGGATCTCCGCCGCCTGCCCGAGGGCGCCGCGCCGGAACGTCTCCATCTGCCAGAGGCGGTCCTGGGCCTCGGTGTAGCCCTCCGCCCGGAAGGCGGCGCGCACGGTGCGGGCGAAGACGTGCGGTACGCCCCAGCGGTCGCGGTAGACCTCGACGTCCTCGTCCCCGCACCGCAGCCGCGTCCAGCCGTCGCCCGCGCCGGCGCCCTGCGCCAGGGCCGCCAGCAGGAGGATTTTCATCCGGGCCTCCGGAGGTAGCTCTCCAGGATCACCACCGCCGCCGCCGCGTCGGAACGTCTCCGCAGGTCCTTCCTGCGCAGCCCCGCGTCGCGGAGCCGGGCCTCGCCCTCGGCGGTGGAGAGCCTCTCGTCCCAGGGGATCACCGGGACGTCGGTGTGGAGCCTGAGCTCCTCGATGAACGCCTGGACGCGCCGGGCGGCGGGCCCCGCCGTGCCGTCCATGTTGAGGGGCAGTCCCACCACCACCAGGCCGGCCCCCTGCTCGCGCGCCACCCGCGCCACGTCGGCCGCCCCGGCGCCCTCGATGGTGGGCAGCGACAGCGCGATACGCTCGCCGGGATCGCTGACGGCGAAGCCCGTCCGCCTCTCGCCGAGATCGACCGCCAGCACCTTCATAGGTGCTTCTCGTGGCCCCCGCGGCGGATCTCCTCGACCAGCTTCTTGAGGTCGCCGGCCCTCGCCTTGGGACAGACCAGCGTCGCGTCGGCGGTGTGCACCACCACGTAACCCTCGAGGCCCAGGACGGCCACCAGGTGGTCTGGGTCGCTCGAGATGACGAGGGAGTCCTTCGTGTCGACGTGGACGCACTTGCCCTCCACGCAGTTGCCGGAGTGGTCGCGGCCGCGACGCTCCGCGGCGGCGGCCCATGAGCCGAGGTCGTCCCACTCGAATTGAGCCTCTACCATGAGCACCCTCTCGGCCTTTTCCATGACGCCGTAGTCTATCGATATCCGCTCGATGCGGCTGTATTCGCGCGCGAGGACCATGGGGAAGTCGGGACGGTCCAGCGCCCCTTCGATCTCCCGCAGGGACCTTGCCAGCGCGGGCAGGAACTTCTCGATCTGCGCGAGGATGGCCCAGGCCTCCCAGACGAACATGCCGCTGTTCCAGAAGTAGTCGCCGCTCTCCACGAACGCCCGCGCCGCCTCCTTGGCCGGCTTCTCGTAGAACCGCCGGACGCGGAAGGCTCCCCCGTCCCGCGGCCCGCGGTTGAGGTACCCGTAGGCGGTGGAAGCGAACCGAGGCTTCACTCCGATGGCCACCAGCGCCCCCGAGCGCGCCGCCTCCCGCGCCGCCGCCAGAGTTGCCTGGAGCCTCGCCGGGTCGCCTATGTAGTGGTCCGCGGGCAGCATGGCGATGGCCGCGTCCGGGTCGCGCCGCCGCAGCACCGCGGCAGACAGCCCCACCGCGGCAGCGGTGTCGCGCCCCGTGGGTTCCTCGATGAAGTTCTCCGGCGGCAGCATCTCCAGCTGGCGCCTGATCAGATCCCCGTGCTCCCTGGCGGTGATCACGAAGACGTCCTTGGGCTCGAACATGGGGAAGAGGCGTTCGACGGTCAGGCGCGCCATGGACGATCCACCGAGCAGGGAGAGCGCCTGCTTCGGCCTGTCCCGGCGGGAGAGCGGCCAGAATCGCGTGCCGCTCCCGCCGGCCATCACGACAGCGTAGAAGTGTTCCAAGCGGGGGAGATTATATCAGCGGCCTCCCGCGCGGTCGAAGGTTTGCCCCCGGGCAGGTCGCTTGACATGCCGGCATCGGCGGGGCAAAATTAAGAAGAGCCGCGGTCACGGCGTTATCGACAGTAAGGCCCGGCTGTCGAAAGGAGGCGCCATGTATTACGTGGTGATCTTCATCCTGCTCATCGCCGCGGTTGCACTGCTCATCTACCTCCGCAAGAAACAGGCGGGAGGCGGCGGAGGTCAGGCGTAATAACGGGATAAAGTCGCCACTGCTATCCCCCGGAGGCGGCGATCGCCGGGCGCGGCTCCCGGTAGCGTCAAATTCATCTTGTAATTAAGGTGTACTACTAGAAGGGGAACGCAACCCTCGACGACGCGTGCTCGAATCCCCTCGCGGTGCCGGTCGGCGGACGTTTTGCGCAGGAGGGAAGGATGATCAAGATACTGATCACCAGCGGGGCGGAGTCGAGGGAACTCGTTTCCGACGCCCCCGCCATCACGATCGGGCGATCAAGCGAGAATTCCATCTGCGTGCAGGATCGAAAGATCTCGCGCAGGCACGCCAAGATCGAGAAGGTGGGCGATGAATACCGGATCACCGACCTTCAGTCCGGCAACGGGACGTTTCTGAACGATCAGAGGATCTCGTCGCCCCGGAAGCTCTCCAGGGGAGATTACATCCGGCTTGGACTTACAATCATCAAGGTCCTTGACGCGGGAGCGGGCGCCCTCCCCGCGGCGCCGGCCGCGGCGGCCCCGATGGCCCCGGCGGCGCCTCCTCCGGTTCCCGTGGTTCCCGTGCCGCCTGCGCCGGTGGCGCCCGGTCCGGCGGCGCAGG
>FWPU01001707.1_pt1 | contig 12791 bp, 7 predicted proteins | sample 2228361 | NCBI WGS metagenome assembly FWPU01 (sample SAMEA103939777, study PRJEB20133) | metagenome | reverse complement strand
GGGTACGTTTTCTCCTTCCGGCAGATGGTTTAGATCATCATCCATAGACGTTTTTCCAAGACTTGAGTTGATTCTGGGGCTTGTTATCGCTTACGGCGCGGCGGGCGAGTGTTCCGAGGTGCGACCTCGCCGATCCGCACCCCGCGTCCCGCTCCACCGCCTCGCTGGCCATCTCGCGCGGCACCGCCAGGGGTACCCTGGCGGTCTCGTGCCCGCGCCTCTTCCACCGTCCACCCTTCCAGCACCGCCTGGCGCGACAGCCGGATCTTGCCCGTCTCGGTGTCTATGTCTGTGACCATGACCATGATCTCATCGCCAACGCGCACCACCTCTTCGACCGATGGGGCGCGATAGTCGGCCAGCTGGGAGATGTGGACCATGCCATCCACGCCGGGCAGGATTTCGACGAACGCGCCATAGTTTTCGGTGCGGACCACTTTGCCCACATAGATCTTGCCGATCTGAGCTTCTTCAGTCAGGGCCCCGATCATTTCGATAGCCTTTTCGGCTGCCGGCCCCTCGACGGCGGCGATGTAGACGGTGCCGTCGTCCTCAATGTCTATATCCACGCTGCACTCTTCCTGGATCTTGCGGATCATCTTGCCGCCGGGGCCGATGATCTTGCCGATCTTGTCGGGGTCAACGTGAATCGTGGTAATGCGCGGCGCATATTGCGACATTTCTGGCCGGGGTGCGGCGATCGTTTCGGCCATCTTGTCCAGGATGTAAAGGCGACCAACCCGTGCCTGGGCCAGGGCCTGCGATAGGATATCGTAGCTCAGCCCCTTGATCTTGATGTCCATTTGCAGGGCGGTGATCCCTCGCCGGGTGCCCGCCACCTTAAAGTCCATGTCGCCCAGGTGATCTTCCAGGCCCTGAATGTCGCTCAGGATGGCGTACCGGTCCCCTTCGGAGATTAGACCCATAGCGATGCCGGCCACCGGGCTGCTGATCGGCACACCGGCGTCCATCAGCGCCAGGGTGCTGCCGCACACCGAGGCCATCGAGGTGGAGCCGTTCGACGACAGCACTTCCGACACAACGCGGATGGTATACGGGAACTCTTCTTCCGGCGGCACCACCGCCAGCAACGCCGTCTCGGCCAGTGCTCCGTGGCCGATCTCCCGCCGCCTGGGGCCGCGCATGGGCCATGTCTCGCCGGTGCTAAAGGGCGGAAAGTTGTAGTGGTGCATGTAGCGCTTGTCTTCTTCGGGCCGCAACGTGTCCAATTCCTGCTTTTCGCGGGGGGTGCCCAGGGTAGCGATGCTCACCACCTGCGTCTCACCGCGTATGAACAAGCCCGACCCATGAGCCCGGGGCAAAAAGCCCACCATACTCCAGATGGGACGGATCTCATCGGCGCGCCGGCCATCGGCCCGCTGGCCCTTCTCCAGGATCAACTTCCGGGTCTCAGCTTTGAGCACCTCCTCGAACACCGCCTTGACATCCTCGGGGTTGATCGTGTCATCGCCGACAAAGGACCCCAAGATTTCGTTCTGCAGGGCTTCGGTCGCCTGGCCGCGCTCTTGTTTATTCATTGGCCGGGCTACCAGCTCGGCCACCCGATTGCCAATGCGGTGCAGGATGCGCTCTCGATCCCGCTCTTCGATGGTCGTGACCGGATAATCGAGCTTCTTTGGCTTGCCGATCTCTTCACGCATCTGTTTTTGCAGCGCGATCAGCGGCTGAATCGCCTCGTGCCCCACCTTGAGGGCCTGGAGGATAACCTCCTCGTGGACCTCCCTGGCCCCTGCTTCTACCATGAGGATGGCATCCTCGGTGCCGGCCATGCGCAGGTCCAGGGTGCTCTGCTCCATCTGCTCGGCGGTGGGGTTGATGACAAATTCATCCTCGATCAGCCCTATCCGGCAGGCGCCGATCGGCCCATCGAACGGAATATCAGAGATCATCAGGGCCGCCGAGGCCCCGACGATGGCCGGGATGTCCAGGTAGTTCTGGGAATCGGACGACAGGGCAGTGGCGATGATCTGGACTTCGTTGCGGTAATCCTTGGGAAAGAGGGGGCGCAACGGGCGGTCAATCAACCGCGCTGTCAGGATGGCCGATTCACTGGGCCGCCCTTCCCGTCGGAAGAAGCTGCCGGGAATCCGGCCGGCGGCATAAAGCCGTTCCTCGAAATCTACGGTCAGGGGGAAGAAATCGGTCCCTTCCTGAGGAGTTTTGGAGGCCGTAGCTGTGCACAACACGACCGAGTCACCCAGCCGGACCAGCACAGCCCCTCCTGCCTGCATCGCCAGCAGGCCGGTCTCCAATGTAAAGGTTTTGTCGCCGACCTGGGCAACAAATGTTTTGCTATTATTCACTTTTCCCTCCAAACTATTTGTAGAGGAGGCAGGGTCCAGGGACTGGGAACTGGGTCCTGGCGCAAGCCAAGGTCAGGGCACACTCCCCAATTCCTGACACCTGCCTTCTCTGAATTCGTATAAACCTCACTAAACAGGATATGGCCTATGGCGCTGGTATCTTCCCAGCCATAACCATAGGCCAGCCACCGGGGTGCAGCTGCCTAGAGGCGCGCTAGCGGCGCAGCCCAAGTCGCTCGACGATCCTGCGATACCGCTCTATGTCTTTGTTCTTGAGATATTCCAGGTGCCGGCGCCGCTGGCCGACCAGTTTGTACAGGCCACGACGGGAATGATCGTCGTGCTTGTGCAGCTTCAGGTGCTCCGTAAGCTGGCTGATCCTGGTTGTCAGCAGGGCGATCTGAACCTCCGGCGAACCGGTGTCGCCGGGGTGCATGTTATACTGTTGAATAATCTCCGTCTTTTCCGCCTTTGTCAGAGACACAACTCGATCCTTTCTCACTACATCGCCGGGCGCGGGAAAGCTCTGCACCCGCCTAAGCAAAGGACATTATAGCACAAGTTGCCCTCTGGCGCAAATAGAACAAGGCAGACGACTAATGATTGACAACCCAACCAGGGATTGGGTTTGTTACCCAACTGCGGCTGCCAATTGACAGATACCCCTTTACCAAGTATAATCCATCCACGCAACGGGCGAATAGCTCAACTGGGAGAGCGCTTCCCTTACAAGGAAGAGGTCACAGGTTCGAACCCTGTTTCGCCCACTGGAGGTGATACCTGCATCCGAATCGGTTATCAAATTAGAGTTCCTAGGTGTTAAAGCCCAGGAACTTTTTGAATTAGCCAGAATATGACAGATTACCACATGGAACATTCAGAACATACATCGAATTTCTGGGCCGTGGCTTCCGTTCATCGGCTTCTGCTCATCATGATCCTGTCAATAGCAGGGTTCTTGCGATTCACAGGTCTAAACTGGGATGAAGGACAATGGATCCATCCCGACGAGGGGCACATGCGGATCATCACCTCCGTCATCCGGATGCCGGATACCCTTTCTCTCTACTTTGACACCCATCGCTCCCCCTTGAACTGCCGCAATAGTGGCTACGAGTACAGTTATGGCACACTTCCTCTCTTTCTGACCCGATGGACGGCGGAATGGCTTGACCGTGGCTGTGGGGACCCGCCTGATAGGTTGAGTGCAGCCGTAGGAAGGGTGCTGATAGGATCCTCGGCCTCCCAATGTACCCCTGGCACATTCACCGGCTCGCGAAGCGCTCAGGTGGGGCGGTTGTTTTCGGCCCTGGCCGACCTGGGAACTGTGGCCCTGGTCTACCTTATCGCGCGGCGCCTCTATGGAAAAGCTGTCGGCCTGCTCGCGGCGGCCCTGGCTGCGTTGGCTGCCTTCTCTATCCAGCAAGCTCATTTTTTCACCGTAGATAGCATGTCCGCTTTTTTCACCACCCTAACCGCCTACTTTTCGGTGCGAGCGGGTCAGGCAAAGACCTCTGGTGGGCCGTCATGGCTTGATTTTGGGTTAGCGGGTCTTGCGACCGGTTTGGCTACCGCCTGCAAGATCAGCGCCATCTGGGCGGCGCTCTTTGTTGTGCTGGCCGGGATATGGTGGTGGCTGCAATCCATTCATTCTCAATCCCACCGTTCGCTCTTTTCCCCTCTCCTTTTCCTTCTACCCAGGCTTCTCCTGGCCGGTTTATTGTCACTCGTTGCCTTTCGCATTGCCCAGCCCTACGCCTTCGAAGGCCCTGGTTTCCTGGGCATAGGGCTCAGCCCAGAGTGGTTAGAACGGCTGGGGCAAATCGCTGCGGAGCAAAGTGGCAAAGTCAATATGCCACCGGGTCAGCAATGGACGGACCGGGCCCCCCTCCTGTTTCCCTGGATCAATATGGTTGTCTGGGGCATGGGATTGCCTTTGGGATTGACCGCCTGGGCCGGTTGGGCCCTGGTCGGCTACAAGTTATGGCGTGGCGATCGCACCCACCTGGTTTTATGGGTTTGGGCAACCCTTTTTTTCCTTTACCAGTCCACCCGGTGGGTTAAGGCCATGCGCTATTTCCTGACCCTTTATCCTCTGTTTGTGATTTTCGCTGCCTATCTACTGGTTCGTCTGACCCGCAGATCGATCCGTTGGCGCCGCTATGCAGGCTTGTTTGCCGCTGCCATCGTTGTCAGCACAGCCGTGTGGGCCGGTGCTGTGTTCTCTATCTACCTGCGACCCAATACGCGTGTGGCCGCCTCACGTTGGATCTATGCCAACATCCCGTCAGGGGTCACCGTAGCCAACGAACACTGGGATTGGGGCCTACCGCTGCCGGTGGATGGACACAACCCCTTCGCCGGGATGTACACCGGCGTGGAAATGACGAACTATGACGAAGATACGCCGGAAAAATTAGCACAATTGCTTGACCGGTTGGACAAGACGGACTATATCTTTCTGGCCAGCAATCGGCTCTACGCTTCGATCTCTCGCCTCCCAGCCCGCTATCCCGTGACGACAGCCTACTATCGCGCCCTCTTTGCCGGAGATTTGGGCTTTGAGCTGGTGGCCGATTTTACTTCACACCCGGCCATCGGCCCCTTTCAGTTTCCTGACCAGGAGACCCCCTATCCGTTGATGAAGGCGACTTATGTGCACCAACGTCAGCCGATCAAGGTGCCCCTTCCTCCTGCTGAGGAAGCGTTTAGTGTCTATGACCACCCCCGGGTGCTCATCTTTCGCAAGACGCCGGACTATGACCGGGAGCGGGTGCAGGCCCTGCTGACCGAGGGGGTCGAATGGGACAAGATCGCCCACTGGCTCAGCCCGCGCGACGTGCCCAAGTGGCGGCGCGAGCAGGAGCGCCAGGCGCGCGAGGCAGAACACTATATCCGCCAACAGGCCCGCTGGCAACGCGCTGCCGGGCGCACCAACGGCCTGATGCTCACCGAGGAACAGCGGCAGGTGCAAGAAGAGGGGGGCACCTGGGTCTTTTTGTTCAACCGCAACAGCTTCCCCAACCGTTGGCCCACCCTCTCCTGGCTGCTGCTCCTGGGCGTGGTGGGGCTGGCGGCGCTGCCGCTGACCGTCGTCGTTTTTCACCGCCTGCCCGATCGAGGCGTTATCCTGGCCCGGCCGCTGGGCGTGCTGTTGCTGGGATGGCTGTCGTGGATGCTGACCAATCTGACGCCGCTGCACTATAGCCGGGGCACCATCCTGCTGGCTTTGGGCCTGATTGCCGCCGGCAATTTTGCCTCGCTGCTCCTGCCCGGCCAACGCCGCCTGTTGCTCGAGTTGTGGCGCACCCGCAAGGGGCTGGTCCTGACCAATGAACTGCTTTTCCTTGCGTTTTTTGCCCTCTTTTGGTTTATCCGCTGGGGCAACCCCGACCTGTGGCATCCCTGGATGGGGGGCGAAAAGCCAATGGATTTTGCCTACCTCAACGCTGTCATCAAGAGCACCGAGTTCCCGCCCTACGACCCGTGGTTTGCCGGCGGCTACCTGAACTACTATTACTTTGGGCAGGTGCTGGTCGGCACCCTCATCAAGTTGATCGGCATCGTGCCGGCTGTGGCCTACAACCTGGTCATCCCCACCTGGTTTGCCATGACGGCGATGGGGGCATTCAGCGTGACCTATAACCTGGTGGCCCTGAAGCAGAGGGACAATCTGCCCCGTCGCGCCCTTTTGTTCGGCCTGGTAGGGGCGTTGTTCGTCGCCGTGCTGGGCAATCTGGGTGAGATCCACCTGTTGCTGCTCAAAGCCGCCGAGGGGGTAATGACTACATTTCAGAGCACCATCCCCGGCCTGGTCGGGTTGGTGCGGCTGATTGTTGGCTCGTTCGAGGTGATCTTTGGCGGCAAGGCGCTGCCTATCGCCATCAATGAGTGGTACTGGAACGCCAGCCGGGCCATCCCCTCTGCTCCCTACGAGTCGGTCATTACCGAGTTCCCCTTCTTCACCTTTCTGTACGCCGACCTGCACGCCCACCTGATCGCCATGCCCCTGACCTTTTTGTCGCTGGCGCTCGCCTTGGCCGTGGTGCAAGATGCAAGGGGCAAAGGGAGCTTTTCACCTCTTGCCTGTTGTCTTTTGCAGCTTGTAACCTGGGGGTTGGTAATCGGCGCCATGCGCACTACCAACACCTGGGATGTGCCGCCGCACCTGTTGGTGGCGCTGGGAGCGTTGATCATCGGCGAATTCGCTCGGCGCAAGAGGTTGAGCTGGCGGCTTGTTGGTGCGATAGTCTGGCAATTGGGCCTGCTCTTTGCGCTGAGCTGGCGGCTGCTCTACTGGCCCTTCTGGGCCTACTATGCCCCGATCTATACCAGCGTCGCGGCGTGGACCGGCTCGCGCACAGCGCTATGGGCCTACCTGGTGGTCCACGGCCTGTTTCTGTTCCTCATTGTCAGCTATCTGTTCGCCCGGACGGTGAGCCGCCGGGAGCGCGATCCGCTGCTGCGCCGCCTGGCCCTGACGCTCCGCTACCGGCACGCCCCCGACCGCCTGCAGCGGGCAGCCTGGATCGCCGGCGTGCGTGGTCTGCCGGTGGGGCGTCTGGTCTGGATCGGGTTGGCGATCCTGGCGCTGGCTGAGATCCTGTTTCTGATACCGGGGCTGACAGAGTTTACCCGCGCAAACCCGGAATGGGTTGCACAAAAGGCCTACGCCTATCGCGGCCTGGTGGTCTTTGCTCTGGGCCTGCCGCTGGCGGCATTGGGGCTGTTGCTCCTCTTCCGACGAGGTTCGGAGCCGGAGGAGCGGCTGTGGACCTACCTGGTGCTGCTGGGGCTGGCCATGACCCTGGGCGTGGAGGTGATCGTCCTCCAGGGCGACATCGGGCGGATGAATACGGTCTTTAAATTCTATCTGCAGGTGTGGTTGATATGGGGCGTGGCTGCGGCTGCAGCCCTGGCCTGGATGGTGCCGCGCCTGGGGCAGTGGCGTTCGGGCCAGAGGGGGTGGCTGGGGGTGTTGACCTTGCTGCTGGCCTGCGCTGCCCTCTATCCGCCGCTGGCGACCTCGGCCAAGGTGCGCGACCGTTTCGATACCGGCCTGGGGCCGGGGCTGGATGGCTGGGCCTACATGCAGACGGCGCGCTACAACGACCCCAACGGCGCCCAGTACGACCTAAAGTGGGACCTGGAAGCCATCCGTTGGTTGACCGATAATGTGATCGGCTCACCGGTTATCCTGGAGGGCAACACGGTGGAATACCGCTGGGGGTCGCGCTATAGCATCAACACCGGGCTGCCGACGGTTTTGGGCTGGAACTGGCACCAGCGCCAACAGCGGGGAGCCATTGGCGACGAGGAGGTGCAACGGCGGCTGGCCGATATCACCACCCTTTATCAGACCCCTTCCCCTTTGCTGGCTGAAGACCTGCTGCGCAAGTATAGGGTGCGCTACATTGTTGTCGGGCCGCTGGAACGAGCTTATTACGATCCGCTGGGCCTGTCCAAGTTCGAGGAGATGGTTGCTGCCGGTACGCTGCGCGTTGTCTTTCGCAATACGGGGGTGACGATTTATGAAATGGGCAAATGAGGGAAATGGGGAAATGAGCAAATGGGGGAAATGGGCAAATGGGCAAATGGGGAAATGGGGGAAATGGGCAAATGGGCAAATGGGGGAAATGGGGGGATGGGCGTTAATTTGGCGATAATAGTCCTGTCATACTGGGGAAAATTTTGGGTGGTATACTGAACGCAATGCAAAACCCGAAATGGGAATATGGAATAGGAGGGAGATGATGAGGGGGAAAATTTGGGTTGCGTTCAGCCTGTTGGTGGTTCTGAGTCTGAGCCTGGCCGGCTGTGGGCAGAAAATCACCGCCGAGCAGATCGTCGCCAAGGTACGAGAGACGGCCGAGAAGACACGCGATGCCCACGCTGTGGTCACAGGCCACGTAGACTTTCAGGGCATCCAGATGTCGGCAACGGTCGAGGTCTGGGAAAAATCGCCCAATCAAATCCGAGCCGTCGTGATCGAGACGTCAGATCCCCGCTACGCCGGAATGGTCATGGTCAGCAACGGCCAGCAGGGATGGCTCTATGAACCGGCACGCAACCGGGTCACGGTCGGGGCGGTGGCCGAGATTGATACCCCACTGCCCCAAGAAATGCTCAACGAACTCCAACACATGATCCAGGAGATGCTAGACGCCAGCAATGCAGAGCTGGTGGGAGAAGAGGCCGTCGCCGGCCGAGAAGCTTATAAGCTCACCCTGAGCCCCAAAGAGGGCACCAAGAAGCAACTCTTTCCCGGCAACGGCACGGCCACGCTCTGGGTGGACAAGGAACAGTGGTTCGTCCTCAAAGCCACCTACGAGGCAGGCAACTTGGGCCGGGGCGGCATGGAGGTCCAGAGCTTTGATCTGAACTCCGGCCTGGCGGACGATCTGTTTGTCTTCCAGGTGCCGGAAGGTGCTCAGGTCGTTGATATCGAGGCCCAGCAAACGGTGCACCTGAGCCTGGAAGAGGCAAAGGCACAGGCCGGGTTCCCGCTCCTGGTACCTGAATACCTGCCCGAAGGCGCTCCCCTGGTAGACGTGCTCAAAACGGATGGATCGATCATTCTGTACTACGAGCGCGCGCCACAGGTGGCAGTGAGCATCATCCAGGGGCCGTCGTGGACCGACTCTCTGCCCGTGGGACAATCGCAGGGCGTCACCGTCCGCGGCCAGAATGCCACAGCCATCACCGACGAGGCCCACGGCAATACCTTCCTCTACTGGACGGAGAACGACGGGGTGGTGATCGTTGCCGGCAAGATCGGCCTGGACGAGGCGCTAAAGGTGGCAGAATCGCTGAAGTAAAACGTCAAGCGTCAAGCGTCAAACGTCAAACGTCAAACGTCAAGCGTCAAACGTCAAGCGTCAAACGTGAGGGCACAATTGATTCAGCCAACCGAACTTGCCATCTGGGCCAAGAACCTGGTCCGCACTTTCCGGGTCGGTGAGACGACGGTGGAAGCGTTGCGCGGCGTAAACCTGGAGGTGCCCAGGGGGCAGTTCGTGGCGTTGGTTGGGCCGTCGGGTTCGGGCAAATCCACATTCCTGAACCTGGTCGGCGGGCTGGACCGGCCCACCGACGGTGAGCTGTGGGTGGATGGCGTGGAGCTGAGCGTCAGCAAAGAAAAAGCCCTGACGGAGCACCGCCGGCGGCGGGTGGGCTTTGTCTTTCAGAGCTTTCACCTGCTGCCCCGCCTGACCGCCATAGAGAACGTGGCCCTGCCGTTGATGTTTGTCGGCGTGCCCGAACGGGAGCGCCTGAGGCGGGCCAGGGATCTGCTGGTCCAGGTTGGACTGGGGGAGCGGCTGGATCATCGCCCCACCCAGCTCTCCGGCGGCGAGCAGCAGCGGGTGGCGATTGCCCGCGCTCTGGTAGGTCGCCCGGCCATCATCCTGGCCGACGAGCCGACCGGCAACATAGACAGCGCCACCGGCGCCGAGATCATGGCCCTGTTGCGCGGCCTGAACCGCGACCAGGGGGTGACCCTGCTGCTGGTGACCCATAACCCCGAAGCTGCGGCCTTTGCCGACCGGATAGTCCAGTTGCGGGATGGCCGGGTGGTGGGCACTAGACCGACATGAAATTCCGCGACATCTCCAAGTCTGCTTTCAGTAACCTAAGCCGCCATAAGGCCCGCACCGCCCTGACGACGATCGGCGTCGTCGTCGGCATCTTGACCATCGTCACCATGGTCTCGCTGGGCAACGGCGTGCAGCAGGAAATGCGCAATACCTTTGACAGCGTTGGCCTGGAGACGTTACAAATATACCCCGTGACCGAGGATGTGGGCGGGTATGGCATCTTTGGCCAGACACCTCGGACCAAGCTGCTGACGCCAGAACTGGTACGCGAGCTGGAGAGCCGGGACGACGTAGTCAAGGTGACGCCGATGCTGCGCCTGCCCACCGGTGTGCGCATGGCCCTGCGGCTGAACGGTCAGGAGGTACGGGCCGACCCGTGGGAAGCCGGTCCATCGTCTGTTCCTGGTCCGTTCGAGACGGGGCCTCAACTGCTGGCCGGCGAGGAAAAGCCGCCGGAAAGCGGCGGCGGCCTGGTAGTCACCGAGGCCCTCCTGGAACCGCTGGGCTACAGGCGCGAGGACCTGGCCGGGTTAATCGGGCAGGAGGTCGAACTGGTCCTCTATGCGCCGCGCGGTGAGTCGCAGACTTTCCCGTTGCGGATCAGCGGCATCACCGAGCCACGCTGGGGGAATGTGGCGCTGGCCCTGCCTGACAAGCTGGAGATGCTCAAATGGTGGTACAACGACCCGGACTATCTGGCCCATCGCGGCTACGACGCGGTTCACGTCCGGGCCAGGTCCCTGAACGACGCGACCCAGATCGTGAGCTGGCTGAGCAGCCAGGGCTATGAAGTTGAATCGCTGAAAATGATGTTGGACATGGTCAACCGGGGGATGATCATCCTCAAAACGATGCTCGGTTCGGTGGGTGGGCTGGCGCTGCTGGTGGCCAGCATCGGCATCGCCAACACGATGATCATGGCCGTCCATGAACGGACCAAGGAGATCGGCATCCTCAAGGCCATTGGAGCTTCACCAGGCCAAATCCGGGCGCTGTTTGTGATGGAAGCATCGCTTATCGGTCTGCTGGGAGGGATCATCGGCACGATCTTGGGCTGGCTGTTGGGCAAGGGCCTCAATCGGCTGATCCTGGCCATCCTGGAGTGGCAGGATGTGAAGGTAACAGGGACCTTTTTCCTCACGTCATGGTGGCTGGTGGCCGGGGCGCTGGCTTTTGCCACGCTGGTGGGGCTGCTGGCCGGGCTGTACCCCGCTGCTCGGGCTGCGCGGCTGGCGCCGTTGGATGCGCTGCGCTACGAGTAATCTCGCCTGGTTATGACCAGCAGCGTCAAGTCGTCGAACTGAGGCGCGCTGCCGACAAAGGCTCGGATCGCATCCAGCAGGCCGGTCTGGACCTCCTGAGCCGAGCGCCCCAGGTTAGCCTGGATCGCCGCCAGCAGCCGTTCCGGGCCGAAGGCCACCCCATCTGCTCCCTGGGCATCGGTCACGCCATCGGTATAGAGCACCAGCAGGTCGCCAGGGGCTAATCTGATAACGTTCTGCTCCCAGACCCCCTCCTCGACCACCCCCAGGGCCATGCCGGTCCTGTCCAGCTTTTGTGTTCCTGAACCGCCGACGAGAAACGGAGGATTGTGGCCGGCATTGCAGTAGGTCAGCGTGCTATCGGCAGGATCGAGCACGGCATAAAAGACGGTGACGAACATGTCGGTGTGCGTCTCGGCCAGGATACGCCGGTTGGCTGCGACGAGGGCCGGTGCCGGCTGCGTCGGGTATTGCGCCGCATAGGTGCGGATGAGGGTCCGGCTGAGGGCCATGTACAGCGCTGCACCGGCTCCTTTGTCGGCCACATCGGCAATCACGATCCCCCACCGGCCGTCGGGCAGCGGGATAAAGTCGTAGAAATCGCCAGAGGTCTCGCGCGCCGGTTCCAACACCGCTGCCAGTTGCCAGCCGGGGATATGGGGCACCGCCTCGGGCAAAAGTCCCTCTTGAATGCGCCATGCCACAGCCAGCTCCTGGCTGGCCTTCTCGAAAGCGAGGGCCTGGGCGAAGGTCTGTGCCCGCAAATCGCGCAGCCGGTCTTCCACTATTGCCTGATAGTGTGTTGCGCCCATTTCCCGAAAACCGGTCCGTGCTTCGCGCAGCAGAGCCTGGGCACGTTCCAGGTCGGAGGGCTTGCCTTGGACGATATGCGCTTCTGCCCACCTCTGAAGGAGGCGGGCGCTCTGCCACCGCATCCCCAGCCGCAGGCTGTTGTTGACTGCCGTTTCAAAGGCGGTCAAGGCCTCGGGCCACCGTCTCTCGGCCATAGCCAGTTCCGCCTCAGCCCCGGCCAGGCTCAGCTCACTCCCGGCACCCGGTTGCAAACGGGCCAGTTCCCGCGCTTCGACCAACAAGCGACGGGCATCGTCCAATCGCTGCTGCCGGGTGCAGGCGATGCTCCACTGGCAACGCAGCGTGACCCGGTCACCCACCCCCCGCTCGGCCAGCTTGCTGGCTTCCATCAGGGTGGCTTCTACTTCCTGCCAATCGGGAGAGGTTCCTTCAAGGGCCAGTTCCAACCAGGCCCACACCAGAGAGAGGGACGCGGCGAACAGGTATTGGAGATCTCCTTTGCTGCGTGCATCGGACGCACAGTTGCGCAACAGTGAAATGGCCTTTGCCCACTCCCCCCGGTAGCCAAAGAGATGGGCACGGATGGCGGGCAACATCAGCGACTTTACCCCTGGATCGGCCAAAGTACCGGCCAGGCGCTCAAGCTCCTGGATCTCTTTCTCGACAGCTTCCAGCTCACCCAGACCGAGCATGATGCCGGCAAGGTTGAGCCGCGAGAACAGCTCTTCCTGGGCCACCCCTCTATACCGGGCCAGCTCAATGGCTCGTTCCAGATGCCGGCGCGCTGCCTGAAAATC
>FWPU01011142.1_pt1 | contig 12794 bp, 10 predicted proteins | sample 2228361 | NCBI WGS metagenome assembly FWPU01 (sample SAMEA103939777, study PRJEB20133) | metagenome | reverse complement strand
CCCACTTTGGACCAGTAGGCCGGGCGGCCGGCATCGATCACCTCGAAGTCGCCGTTGCGGAGGAGGACGCCGCTGGATGAGCCGGGCGGGCGGGTGGGGGACGACGTGGGGAGCAGGGTTGGCGTGCGCGTTGGCGTGCCCGGGCGGGGCATGGTTGGTTCGCGGGTTGGCGAGGGAGACCGGGTCGCGGTGGGCGTGCGGGTTGCCGTCGGCGTGCGGGTGGGGGTGGGGGTAGGGGTCGGCGTGGCGCTCGCGGTGGCCTGGCCGCCGGGTGGCGGCGATGCGTCGGCAATGGCGGGCGTGGGTGAGGGCGTGGCGGTGGGCGTCGGGGTGGGCGTGGGAGCGCCCTCGGCGGTGGTGAGCGACGCGAACTGGAGATCGACGCGGTCGCCCGGGGCGCCCCGCAGCTGGAGGACGTACATGGCGAACGCGACATCGGGCGGGGCGGAGGGGGCGAGCACCTCGAGCGTGATGCCGCCGGGTGGGAGCTGGTGCTCGCTGCCGATGACGCTGGCGCCTGCGATGGGGGCGGGCAGGCGCCAGAAGTCGATGCGGAGGACGGCGACGACCGGCGACGGCGCGGCGAGGGTGATCGCGGCCTCGACCCGCTGGCCGGGATCGACCGGTGCGGCGAGCTGCTGGACGGTGGCGACGCTGGCGGTCAGGCGGAAGCCCTCAGCGTCCTGGACGATCCCGGACAGTGCCCAGGCGTCCTCGGCGGGCTCGGCAAAGGCAGGGTTGGCGAGGAGGTTGTCCGAGGCGGCCCTGCCAGGCGTTGCGGCGAGGCCAACGGTAAGGAGCGCCGCGAGCGAGGCGGCGAGGAGCAACCCGAACGCGAGGTAGTGCGACGCATCCGCTCTGCGGTGATTCATGCGGGCGGGAGTCTAGGGGATCGGGGGGCCTGCGCGGCAGGCGCGCCGGTATGGGGGGAGGGATTCTCGGCGAAATTTGCGTTTGTCGATGCGTTATGACGAGCAGGCAGGCGGCGGCTTGGGGCGGCGGCGGAATTTTCGCCGCGGGCGCCGCGAGGGTAGACTGCGGCCGGCCGGGCAGGAGCCGGGCCGCAGGAGGTGTGACTGATGGATATCCAGGGGGGCGTAGTCATCGTGACGGGGTCGGCGACGGGGGTCGGGGCGGCGTGCGCAAGGCTGCTGGCGAGCAAGGGCTGCAACGTGGTGATTAACTATACGAAGTCGGAGGCGGAGGCGCGGGAGACGCAGGCGGCCTGCGAGGCGATGGGGGTCGAGACGCTGCTCGTGCAGGCGGACGTGGCGAATGATGCCGACTGCCGCCGGATGGCGGAGGCGGCGATTGAGCGGTGGGGGCGGATCGACGGGTTGATCAACAACGCGGGCGCCACGAAGTTCGTGAATCATGCCGACCTAGAGGGACTGACTGCTGAGGATTTCCAGCGGATCTATGCGGTGAACGTCATCGGGCCGTACCAGATGACGCGGGCGGTGGCGCCGCAGATGAAGGCGCAGGGGCGGGGAGCCATCGTCAACATCTCGTCGATTGCGGGGGTGATGGGCATCGGTAGCTCGATCGCGTACGCAGCATCCAAGGGCGCGCTGAACACGATGACGCTCTCGCTGGCGCGGGCGCTGGGGCCGGAGATCCGGGTGAACGCCATCTGCCCGGGGTTCATCCAGGGTCGGTGGCTGCGGAGCGGCCTGGGCGATGCGGCGTACGAGGCGGCGCTGCATGCGCAGGAGCGGACGACGCCGCTGCGCCGGGCGGGGACGCCGGAGGACATGGCGCAGGCGGCTGTGTGGTTCATTGAGGGGGCGGACCTGGTGACCGGCGAACTGCTCATCGTGGATGCGGGCGCGCACCTGGGGGCGGCGCCGCTGATTGCGCGGTAGGGTGCGGAGCGGGGAGTTGCGCGCCGGGCGGGGAGGGTGTGGAGTGGAGGTATGCCCCCCGAACGGCTGCAGAAGATTCTCTCGAATGCGGGCGTCGCGTCGCGTCGGCAGGCCGAGGAGCTGATCCTGGCGGGGCGGGTGCAGGTCAACGGGCAGGTTGTGACGACGCTGGGTGCCCGGGCCGACCTCGATACCGACGAGGTGCTGGTGGACGGCGAGCCGGTGCGAAGGGACCGGTACCGGTACTTCGCGTTGAACAAGCCGCGGGGCATCGTGACGACCGCGCGGGACGAGCGCGGCCGGGAGACGGTGCTCGACCTGGTGCCGATCGGTGACGTGCAGCTGCACCCGGTCGGGCGGCTGGACCGGGAGAGCGAGGGGCTCGTCATCGTGACGAACGATGGGCACCTGACGGACCTGCTGACGCATCCGCGATACCAGGTGGAGAAGGAGTACCTGGTGGCCGTGGATGCGGCCCTGCCGGGGCGCGACCTGGAGCGGATGGTGCGAGGGATTGAGGTCGGCGGCGAGCGCCTGCGCGCTGCCTCGGTGCGACCGGTGGAGCCGCCCGGGAACCGGGAGGGAGCGGAGGATGCGGGGGCGTGGCTGCTGGTGACGCTGCGACAGGGGAAGAACCGGGAGATTCGGCGGATGCTGGAGGTGCTGGGGCGACGCGTGCTGCTACTGCGCCGGCTGCGCATTGGGCCGCTCCATCTGGGGGCACTGGGGAGCGGGGCGTTCCGGGAGCTGACGGCCGAGGAGGTCGCGGCGCTCTACCGGGCGGGACGTGCAGCTCGGAGCGGTTCGGATAGGCCGCAACCGGAGAGTCGTCTACCATCGCGGCGATGACGCAGGATGGCTGTGTCCCGTGGCCGATTGCTATCGACGGTCCGGCGGCATCGGGCAAGAGTTCGCTCGGGATGGCGCTGGCCGAGCGATTTGGTTTCCTGTTCCTCGACACGGGGCTGATGTACCGGGCGGTGACGCTGGCGGCGCTCGAGGCGGGCATCCCGGCGACGGACGAGGAGGCGGGACCGTTTGCGCGGGCGCTGGATATCCGCGCGGAGGCCGGGCGAGAGACGCGCATCCTGGTGGGCGGGGTGGACGTGACCGGGCGGCTGCGGGAGCCCGCGGTGGAGCACAACGTGAGCGCCTACAGTGCGCTGCCCTCGGTGCGTGCGGCGATGGTGGAGGCGCAGCGAGCGATTGCGGCGCGGGGGCCGGCGATCCTGGCGGGGCGGGATATCGGCACGGTGGTGTTGCCGAACGCGCCGGTGAAGCTGTTCCTCGAGGCATCGCCGGAGGCGCGGGCGGCACGCCGAAGCCGCCAGGCGCGGGGCTGGGGGCTGGCGCAGGAGGCGGCAGAGGCGCGGAAGGATATTGAGGAGCGCGACCGGCTCGACAGTTCGCGGCAGGCGAGCCCGCTGCGGCCGGCGGAGGATGCGATTGTGATCGATACGACTGACCTCGCACTGGACGAGGTGGTGCGGTACACGCTGGAGATCCTGGGATGCGCCTGAAGCGGTTGCCACGACCGGGGTGGCAGACGTTTGTGCCCGCGTTCTACTGGGGGTGCACGTACCTCCTGCGGGCGGCACTGTGGCTGGTGGTGCGGTGGGAGGTGCGCGGGCGGGAGCACGTGCCGATGGACGGTGGGCTGATCGTGGTCTCGAACCACCTGAACAACGCGGACCCGCCGATCGTGGGTGCGGGGGTGGCGAAGCGGCGGATCCGCTGGATGGCGAAGGTGGAGCTGTTCCGTTACCCGTTCGGGGTGATTCCGCGGTTGTGGGGTGCGTTCCCCGTGCGACGGTTCGAGGCGGACCTGGGGGCGATGCTGAATGCGGAGCGGATCCTGCGGCAGGGGGGCGTGCTGGGGATGTTCCCGGAGGGGACACGCTCGCGGACGGGGTACCTGGGGAAGCCGCACCCGGGGACGGCGCTGATCGCGCTGCGCACGGGTGCGACGGTGCTGCCGTGCGCAGTGACCGGCACGGAGAGGCTGCGGAATCCGCTGGTCTTGCTGCGGCGGCCGCGCTTCAGCGTGACGATTGGCGAGCCCATCCGGGTGGAGGCGGTGAAACGGCCGACGGATGAGCAGGTGAGCGCCCTCACGAACCGGATTTTCGAAGCGATCCGGGCGCTGTTACCGCCGGAGTATGTCGGTCCCTATACTGGGATCGAGGGCGAAGCGCCCGGGGGCAGTGATGGTCGAGATCATCCGCGCGAGTGACATGGGCTTTTGCATGGGCGTGCGACGCGCCGTGCAAATGATGGAGAGCGAGGCATCGCCGGAGCGGCCGGTGTTCAGCGTGGGGGAGATTGTGCACAACCCCCACGTGGTGCGGGCGCTGGAGCGAAACGGGGTGGTGCAACTGCCGGGGCCGGATGAGGTGGAGGGGGACATCGGCAAGGCAACGGCTGCCCGGGTGCGTGAGGGGCGGGTGGCGATCACGGCGCATGGGGTCGGCGAGCGCGTTGTGCGGGAGCTTGCGGCGAGCGGGCTGGAGATTATCGACACGACATGCCCGATTGTGACGCGGGCCCAGCGGTACGGGCAGAAGTTCGCGCGGGAGGGGTGGCACATCCTGATCTTTGGCGACCCGTGGCACAAGGAAGTGCGCGGGATCGTCGGGTGGACGGAGGGCCAGGGCGGGGAGCAACGCGCGACCGTGGTACCGCGGGCCGACCTGGAGAGCCTGCGCCGGCTGGTCGAGGAGTTCCCGGGCGGATTCCCGAACAAGGTCGGGGTGATGGCGCAGACGACGCACAAGATGGAGGACTTTGCCCAGTTCGTGGCGAACCTGATGCTGCTGCGGCGGGATCACAACTTCGAGCTGCACGTGGTGAATACGCTGTGCCACGCGACGACTGGCCAGCAGGAGGCGGCGGCGGCGCTGGCGAAACAGGTGGACGTAATGATCGTGGTGGGTGGGAAGAAGAGTGCGAACACGCGGCACCTGCGGGAGGTGGCGGAGGAGCAGGGGACGCGGGCCTACCACATCGAAGGGCCGGAAGAGCTGGAGGCGGCGTGGTTCGACGGCGTGAAGCGGGTCGGGCTGACGGCGGGGGCTTCGACGCCGGACTTTTCGGTGGATGCGGTGGAGGCGCGCATTCGCGAGCTGACCGCGAGCGGCGTGTAGAGGCGCGGCCGTCCCCGGGGATGGCGAACTCGGGCGCCGTGTCATAATCGACGTATGCGGAAAGAACCGGGCCCCGGGGTGATTAGCGGCGTGCGGCCGGGGTCGCTGGCGGAGCTGGCGGGGCTGGAGCCGGGCGATGCGGTGGTGCGCATCAATGGGCGGGTGCCGCGGGACGTGGTGGATGTGCAGTTTTACGCGGCGGAGGCGGAGGTGGAGGTGCTCGTGCGGAAGGCGAACGGGCTCGATGACCTGGTCGTGTTCGAGAAGGAGATCGACGAGGACATCGGCTGGGAGTTCGAGCGGGCGACGTGGGACGAGGTGTTGCTGTGCAACAACGACTGTTTCTTCTGCTTCCTGAAGGGGCTGCCCAGGGGAATGCGGAAGTCGCTCTACGTGAAGGATGACGACTACCGGCTGTCGTTCCTGCACGGCAATTTTGTGACGCTGACGAACCTGACTGAGGACGACTGGGCGCGGCTTGAGGAGCAGCGGCTGAGCCCCCTGAACGTTTCGGTGCACGCGACGGAGCTGGAGTTGCGGCGGCGGATGCTGGCAAACCCGGAGGCCCCGGACATCCTGGCGCAGCTGCGGCGGCTGGGGGAGCTGGGAATCCAGGCGCACACCCAGATCGTGCTCTGCCCGGGAGTGAACGACGGCGAGCACCTGGTGCGGTCGGTGCGGGAGCTGGGGGCGCTGTACCCGACGGTGCTGACGGTGAGCGTGGTGCCTGTCGGGGCGAGCCCGCGGCTGGAGGAGTGGGCGCTGGAGCGGGACGGCATCCCGCTGGAGCGGCCGACGCCGGGGTACGCGCGGGAGGTGATCGCGCTGCTGCGGCCGGTGCAGCGGGAGTTTCGGCGCCGGTTTGGCGCGACGATTGTGCAGTGTAGCGATGAGTACTACGTGACGGCCGGGCTTCCGGTGCCTGGGGCGGCGGCGTACGACGGCTTTCCGCAGTACGAGAACGGGATCGGTATGGTGCGGAAGCTGCTCGATGACTGGGCGCGGACGCGTCGACGGCTGCTGCAGCGGGGCGTGCCGGCTGGCATCCGCGGCAAGCGCGCCGTTGTGGGAACGGCGCGACTGATGGCGCCGACGCTCGAGCGGATCGCGGCGGAGTTCTCGGCGCTGACGGGGGCGAGGGTCGAGGTGCGGGGCGCGACGAACCGGGTATTCGGCGAGCGGGTGAACGTGAGCGGGCTGGTGTGCGGTGCGGATTATGTGGAGCAGGTCCGCGATGGGACGCCACCGGACTGTTACATTCTGCCGCGGCCGAGCCTGGACTATTTTGGCGAGCGTTTCCTCGATTCGATGACCGTGGAGGAGGCGGAGGCGGGGCTCGGGGCGCCGCTGGGATTTGCGAGCATGTGGTCGGAGGTGGTGGGGATCCTGGCCGAGGGGCCGCGCAGGCCGGCGAGGAACGCGCGGAGCAACGGGCGGAGCTGGGCGGAGCCGGTCGATGGCGGCGGTGTGGCGGTTCCGGCGGGGGCCGGCACGGGGTGAAATCGCCCGGGAGGGCGGGGGATGCTATCTTCGGCGGGCAGGCCTGCGCGACGCGCCGGGGTCCGGTGGCGCGGGCCAGATTCCCCTACGAGCCGAGGCCAGGATGACCGAACAACTGAGCGCGGAGGAGAAGCTCCGCCAGCTGATTGCCCTGAAGGAAGCGGCCGCGCTTGGCGGCGGTGAGAAGCGGATCGAGGCGCAGCATGCACGCGGGAAGCTGACGGCACGGGAGCGCATCGACCTGCTGCTCGACCCGGGCACGTTCGAGGAGCTGGATATGCTGATGCGGCCGCGGGGTTCGCTGGCGGGGGGCAACGTGGAGGCGGTGGTGACGGGCTGGGGCAAGGTGGATGGGCGACCGGTGTATGTGTTTTCGTACGACTTCACGGTGGCGGGGGGTTCGCTGAGCGAAGCGGTGGCGGAGAAGATCCTGAAGGTGATGGACCTGGCGATGATGACGGGGGCGCCGGTCATCGGCATCCAGGATTCGGGTGGGGCGCGCATCCAGGATGGGCCAGAGAGCCTGCGCGGCTTCGGCGAGATTTTCGCGATGAACACGCTGGCGAGCGGGGTCATTCCGCAGATCAGCGTGATTATGGGTCCGTGCGCCGGAGGCGCGGTGTACAGCCCGGCGATCACGGACTTCGTGTTCATGGCCGAAGGGACGAGCTACATGTTTATCACCGGGCCGGACGTGGTGAAGTCGGTGACTGGCGAGGAGGTGACGCAGGAGACGCTCGGCGGGGCCGAGGTGCACGCTGCGAAGAGCGGGGTGGCGCACTTCGCGATTGCCGGTGAGGAAGCGACCCTGGCTGAGGTCCGGCGGCTGCTGGCCTACCTGCCGTCGAACAATGCGGAGGACCCGCCGTTGGTGCCGACGAACGACGATGTGAACCGGACGGAAGAGGACCTGCTGACGATCGTGCCGGCGGAGCCGAACCGGCCGTACGACGTGCGGGAGGTGATCTACCGGATTGTCGATGACGGCGAGTTTCTGGAGGTGCAGGAAGCGTTTGCGCCGAACATTGTGATTGGGTTCGGGCGCATGGGCGGCCGGAGCGTCGGGTTTGTGGCGAACCAACCGATGCACCTGGCCGGGTCGCTGGACATCAACGCGAGCAGGAAGGCGGCGCGGTTCGTTCGGTTCTGCGACTGCTTCAACATTCCGCTGGTGACGCTGGTGGATGTGCCGGGGTACCTGCCGGGGACGTCGCAGGAGTACAACGGGATCATTACGCACGGGGCGAAGCTGCTGTACGCGTACAGCGAGGCGACGGTTCCGAAGGTGGCGGTGGTGCTGCGAAAGGCGTACGGTGGGGCATACCTGGTGATGTCCTCGAAGCACTTGCGCGGCGATATGAACTTCTCGTGGCCGACGGGTGAGATTGCGGTGATGGGACCGGATGGTGCGGCGAACATCGTGTACCGGGATGAGATCGCGGGTGCGGCCGACCCGGAGGCACGCCGGAAGGAGCTGATCGCGGAGTACCGGCAGAAGTTCGCGAATCCGTACATCCCGGCGGGGCGTGGCTTCATCGACGACGTGATCGACCCGCGGGAGACGCGGCCGAAGATTATCCGGGCGCTGGAGATGCTGCAGAACAAGGCGGACCGGAATCCGCCGAAGAAGCACGGCAACATCCCGCTGTAGGGGCGTTGGGAAGCTCCGGGGCCGAAACCGGGGAACTCCCTGATGCCGGCGGCAGGCGCGAGCGACGACACTGTGGCGAGAGGAGTATCGCCCGGGAGGTTGCGTGATGGCCGAACGTCCGCCGGCGGGGGTGGATCTCGCTGCGACGATCGAGGCGCTGCCGCCGCTGCCGGCGGTGGCGCTGCGGGTGATGCAGGTTGCGCAGGATCCGAAGGCCTCGGCCTCGGACCTGGCGCTGGTGGTATCGGCGGACCCGGGGTTGAGCAGCCGCATCTTGCGGGTGGTGAACTCGGCGGCGTACCGCCGGATGCGGGAGATCACGTCGGTGCAGCAGGCGCTGGTGACGCTCGGGTTCGTGCAGGCGCGGAACCTGGCGATTAGCGGTGCCATTGCGGGGGCGTTTGCGCCGGATGCGCTGAATGCACTCTTCCGGATCGAGACGTTCTGGCGGCATTCGCTGGCCGTGGCGTTCAAGGCGGCGGAGCTGGCAGGCCAGGGTCGGCGGGTAGATGTGCCGAGCGCGTTCACTGCCGGTGTGGTGCACAACATGGGCCGCCTGGCGCTGTTCTACCGGGACCCGGCGCTGGTGGACCAGGCGGTGGCGCGAGCGATGGGCGAGGGGCGGGCGCTCGAGGCGGTGGAGGCGGAGCTTGGGTTCGACCACGCCAAGGCGGGTGAGCTGCTGGCGCGAAAGTGGAAGCTGCCGGAGCCGATCTGCGAGGCGATCGGGCGGCACCACGAGCCGATCGAGTCGGACCAGACGCTGGCGGGATGCGTTGCGCTGGCCGATCGCTTTGTGGTGAGCAACGGGCTGCTGCCCGGGTATGTGCTGCCGCCGGAGGCGGGGACGCACCCTGCGCCGCGCCAGGAGTTTGCCCAGCTGATGCGGCAGGTGGACGCGCTGATGGAGCTGGTGAAGGGGACACCGGTCGGGGTGAAGGCGGCGTAGGGGATTCCCTTGGTGAGCGGCGTAGATAGTTTGCGGCTATAGCTCGCGGATGAGCTATTCACTTTCTCGCATGCGTGGGGTAGGCTTGGGGAGTTCATCCCAAGCGAGGATTGGAAGCACGAGCCATGGCCATTTCCCCCGCTCCGAGCAACGTGGGCAGCGTGATCCTGGGGAACGCTGCGGCGGTCCACCACAACCTTTCTGTGCCGGTGCTGTACGAGTTTGCGGTGCGGCGCCGGGAGGGGAAGCTGCTTCAGGGCGGAACGTTTGCGGTCTTTAGCGGTGAGCGGACTGGGCGGAGCCCGCAGGACAAGTTTGTGGTGAAGACGCCGGAGATTTCCGAGCACGTGTGGTGGGGGAAGCACAACCAGCCGCTGCCGGTGGAGACGTTCGAGCGGCTGCAGGCGAAGGCGATCCAATACCTGAAGGACCGTGAGATTTTCGTGCAGGACACGGTGGTGTCGCAGGACCCGGCGCATCGGAAGACGGTGCGGGTGATTACGGAGCAGGCGTATCACTCGCTGTTTGCGCGGACGATGTTCATCCCGGCGGACCGGCGGCCGCTGGATGCGCGGGCGGACATCACGATCATCCACTGCCCGTTCCTGCACCTGGCGGGGGAGGAGGATGGGGTGCGAAGTGACGCGGTGGTGGCGCTCAACCTGACGGAGGGCGTGATCCTGATTGCAGGGACGGCGTATGCGGGCGAGATGAAGAAGGCCGTGTTCACGGCGATGAACTACTACCTGCCGCTGGAGGGGATCCTGTCGCTGCATTCGGCGGCGAACGTGGACCCACGGACGGGGAAATCGGCGCTCTTCTTCGGCCTTTCGGGAACGGGGAAGACGACGCTGAGCACGGACCCGGAGCGGCTGCTGGTGGGCGACGATGAGCACGCGTGGACGGAGCGGGGGGTGTTCAACATCGAGGGTGGCTGCTATGCGAAGACGATCCGGCTCTCGAAGGAGGCTGAGCCGGACATCTTCGAGCAGACGCACGAATTCGGGACGATCCTGGAGAACGTGATCTTCGATGAGGAGACGCGCGAGGTCGACCTGGACGACGACAGCATCACGGAGAACACGCGGGGGAGCTACCCGCTGGAGTCGCTGAAGCACGTCTACCTGGAGCCGGTGGCGCCCCACCCGTCGCACGTGATTTTGCTGACGGCCGATGCCTTTGGGGTGATGCCGCCGATGGCGCGGCTGACGCCGGAGCAGGCGCTGTACCACTTCCTGAGCGGGTACACGTGCAAGCTGGCGGGCACGGAAGTCGGGCTGAAGGACCCGGAGGTGACGTTCTCGCCGTGCTACGGCGCGCCGTTCATGGCGCTGAACCCGACGGTGTACGCGGACCTCCTGGAGCAGCGGCTGCGGATGACTGGCGCGCAGACGTGGCTGATCAACACGGGATGGACTGGCGGGAAGTACGGCGTGGGCAAGCGGATCGCGATCCAGGAGACGCGGAAGATGGTGCGGGCGGTGCTGAACGATGCGCTGGAGGGGGTCGAATTCCGGCGCGACCCGGTGTTCGGGTTCGAGGTGCCGGTGCGGTGCCCCGGGGTTGATTCGCGACTGCTGGACCCGCGGGCGATGTGGGCCGACCCGGAGGAGTACGACCGGGTGTACCGTGGGCTCGCGGAGCGGTTCGCGGAGAATTTCGAGCAGTTCCGCGGGCTGGTGCGGCCGGAGGTTGCGGCCGCCGGCCCGTGAGCCGGGGCGCGCGCCGCGGGGCGTTCGACCGAGCGGGGAGGACGGTCGGAGCGGCCGGGGGCCGCCGCGGGGGAGAGTGAGCTCGCGTGACCGTGAGGTAGCTGAGCCAGCTTCAGCACCAGGGTGCGGTGGCCGAGATTCTGAAGGCAAGGTCCCCACATGCGGACGAGCAGTGCCTCGATGCGTTATGATACTTAGGCTCAATGCTGAGATGCCTGGCCAAGCACGGGGTGAACGCCACGCTCGGCGAACCACTTGATGCGCGCGCAGGCGTTGATGCTCACGCGTTTCGGCGGGGCGCCGCTCGCGGTGAGCGTCGACGTTCGCGAGCGTCTCGCCGCACGCGGCCGGCCCCAGCGGCAGCCGAACAATCATCGATGAGGTTGACATGCGGTATGATGTCGTGGTCGTAGGAGGTGGCCCGTCAGGCCTCTCCGCCGCACTCGCGCTGGGCCGGGCGCGCAGGCGCTTGCTTGTGTGTGACTCGGGCCCGCGCCGGAACGCTGCCGCAAGGCGGATGCACAACTTCGTTACGCGGGACGGCATGCCGCCCGACGAGTTCCGGCGCATCGCGCGCGAGCAGCTGGCGGCGTATCCCAACGTGGAGGTCGCCGACGCTCGCGTCGAGGCCGTGGCCGGGGCGCGCGGCGCATTCGACGTTCGCCTGAGTTCTGGGGCGGTGGCGAGTCGGCGCCTCCTGCTTGCGACCGGGCTGATCGACGAGATCATCCCGCTCGACGGTTGCCGCGACCTGTGGGGGCACTCGATTTACCAGTGTCCCTACTGTCACGGTTGGGAGATGCGCGATCGGCGCTGGGGCTTACTCGTCCTGCCGACGAGCGCGGCGCATTGGTTCCCGTTTGCGATGCAGTTGCGATGCTGGACCGACGACCTTGTCGTGTTCACGAACGGCGTCGTCGAGCCTGCGGACGCCGCACGCGAGCAGCTGCACGCGGCCGGTATACGGATCGAGACCGCGCCCGTTGCCCGGCTTGCCGGGCGCGGCGGCCAGCTCGAGGCCGTCGTGCTATCCAGCGGCGCGTCGGTGAGACGCGATGTCCTGTTCGCGCATCCGCGCCAGCACCAGGTCGAGCTGGTGCGAGCGCTGGGCCTCGCCCTCGACCCTGACGGCTACGTCCAGGTTGATCCGATGAGATACGAGACTTCGGTGCCGGGCATCTATGCCTCTGGGGACCTGACGACGCGGTCACAGGCCGCGGTGGTCGCTGCCGCGTCGGGAATGCAGGCGGCGGCGGCGATCAACGTCGACCTCGCGACGGACCTCGGCCCGAGTCAGGCGCGCTGAGCACTGCGCGGCATGGTCGCGCTGCCGGCCGCAGGGTTGGTGCTACCAGCGGGCGGGAAGGGTGCTCCGATTTGGCGGGTGCCGCTGTGATCGGACCGGTCGGCGGATCGCGGGGCCACCAAGCGGCACGATGGCCTGCCGCTGGTGGAGCTGCCGGTGCAGGCGTGTGTGAACGATGCCCGCTGGCGAAAGCGGGCGCGAGGCAGAGCCCGGAATATCCCCGTTCGGGAGACGTTGGGGGCCGATGGTTGCCAGGTTCGCGCGGGCGGGGACCCACGGGCGATGTGGGCCGACCCGGAGGAGTACGACCGGGTGTATCGTGGGCTCGCGGAGCGGTTCGCGGCGAATTTCGAGCAGTTCCGCGGGCTGGTGCGGCCGGAGGTTGCGGCTGCCGGCCCGTGAGCCGGGGCGGAAGTTCGACCGAGCGGGGAGGCGCCCGTAGAATCGGGGTACCGCCACGAGGGAGGTCGAGTTCGCGTGACCGTGAAACAGCTGAGCCAGCTTCGCCACCAGGGTGCGGTGGCGGAGATTGCGAAGGTGAAGTTTCCGTACCCGAACGATGAGTTCCCCGATTATGAGACGATTGTGAATGTGCCGAAGCCACGCCTTTCGGTGGGGGAGGCGAACGGGCGCGAGCTGGTGCCGGACATCGTGGTGGTGGCGAAGCC
>FWPU01011140.1_pt1 | contig 12797 bp, 9 predicted proteins | sample 2228361 | NCBI WGS metagenome assembly FWPU01 (sample SAMEA103939777, study PRJEB20133) | metagenome | reverse complement strand
GCTGTGGTTTAGTCAATTTCTATCAAAGAACGAGAAAAAGGGCATAATCTCAAATGAATTAGGCCAAAACTATGCCTATATTTAAAAAATATCTTATTTCAGAACAACTCTAAGGAACAATTAGAGAAACTGAAGCGGAAGGCAAAATCAGAAAAGGTAGATAGGGTCATAAACATGATATTTGACATGGGGAAATCCTATAGACAACTGCTTCTCGGCGTTTATAGCATCATCACTGCAAGCCCACCACCAAGTCCTGCTACGATCGCATCTGCAATGGAAGGATCTATTGGTATTATAGAAACTTTAATTAAGAACATTAAGAAACTATCCGAGGAAGATAGAACTGCTTTGGAATGTGAGTTTGTTCACCGTGCCATGAATGTTTGGTGGAATTTACGCGTCTCTACCTTCTCCTATGAAATTGTTAGTGTGAGCAATATTCCTTGTTTGCCATGTTCAGAATGTGAGAATGAGCTGGATCCTCAAGTGCAAGGCTATTGCTACTATGCCTGTACCACCCTTGCTCCATGTGATGACAATAACCCTGGCGGATATGTTACGTACACAACATATGTCTATCACGCAGAGCCACACGATGGTTTATTGACCAAGAGTGAGCAGATACTGGCGGGAGCGTCAAAGATTTATGAAGCCAAGGGCTGCAACCACATGCAGGAGCAATTCTGGAATTACACGCCTATTGCTAATGCCTTTGTGGACTTGTTCAGTGGCAATGCAGGGTCAGATTTTGCGGTTTCGAAATAATAACATGGGACAGTTTGGCATGAGGTATTTTCTCCAGCGAGTGCCCCTGTGGGTGCTCGCTGGAGTATTTGTAGTTGCCTGTAGCTCTCCGTCGGGGCAAGAACAGGGGGTATCCGTCCTTCATCGTTGGAGCATTCAGCTGGCAAGCCGAGAAGAGCCGCCTGGTTTGTTGACATACCCGGAGACTCGGGATGGCAAAGCCTTCTGTCTGTTGGCCAGGCCCGAGCAGGGTGTGCGTTTGTTGTGTATAGACGTTTCTAAAAAACGCCTTCATTGGCAGCGTCCGTTGTTGTCAGACACCGTGAGTGTGCCATACTACAATACATGCATGTTATCTGATGGGCGCTTGATTTATTTTGTCTTGAAAAATACACTGCACGCTGTACGCTGGGCTGATGGTGAGGAGGTAGGCAAGTGGGATTTGAGCGGCTCTGTTTTGGAAGCTACCGTCTTCGACCATCAAGGAAATATCTTTATCACTTCAAATGATTGGAAAAACAGGCGGAGCTATGTGTATCGCCTTCGAGTGGGTCGAGATAGTGCAGAGGTGTGGTTTGCATTAGACTGGCCAGAAGAACATATTCTCCTCTTGCAGGCGCCATTGGCGAGGAAAGAGGGTGTGTTTTTGGCCTACTCGGCGAAACATCAGAGGACTGGCCATACTTACTCCCGTTGGCTGTGGTTAGATGCGGCCTCAAGTTCAAGCGTATTAAACCAAGGAGAGGTTTACCCGGAGAAAAAACACGGGCATGGCCCGGCCAAACCGCCTATCGCGTGTGGCCAAGATGTGATTGTAGTGGCTTACGACCACATTTTCCGATTGAACCCCGCTGAGGGAAAAGAGCAGTGGCGCATTGTGCTTCCGCGCGATATGTTGACGTCTCGCCCACTTTTGGAAGAAGGCAAGTTGTACGCGGCCATGGAAGACGGGTATCTGTATTGCATTGATACTTCCAATGGTCAGCTGCTCTGGAAGAGTCGCCTGAGCGGGACACCCAGCCGGATAGTAAAATGCCGAGATCGCCTCTATGTAGTTGGCGGAGGTGATGGCTTGCTTCACATATTTGAGGCTTCAAAGGGCGCTGTGATAGGCACAGAAAAATCTCCAGACCACGATTACTTGCCCTACGGCCACTTTCACCGCTTTATTGGTGTGGATTGCCGGAGGCGAACGCTCCTGCTGTTTGATGGCCGTTACATAAGGGCTTATGAAGTGCTGTAGAGAATAGTAGTGCTTGTCAGCGTTGTGTATTCACTGAGTATTGTCTATTGCTCAAATAATGCATCCACAAAAGCCTTTTTGTTGAAAATCTGGAGTTGGTCCACACACTCGCCCACGCCGATATAGCGGATGGGCACCTTCAGTTGGTCGCTGATGCCGATAACGACGCCTCCTTTGGCCGTGCCGTCCAGTTTGGTCAGTGCCAGGGCCGTAATGGGCGCTACCTCGGTGAAATGGCGCGCCTGCTCAAAGGCATTTTGGCCGGTAGAGGCGTCTAGCACCAGCAGGATGTCGTGCGGAGCACCGGGAAGTTTCTTCTCGATGGAGCGGCGGATTTTTCCCAGTTCCATCATGAGGTTGGTCTTGTTGTGGAGGCGGCCAGCAGTATCAATAATGGCCACATCGCAGTGGTTGTTGAGGGCGTACTGTACGGTTTCGTAGGCCACGGCGCCAGGGTCGGCATGCATGCCTTTGCTGTAGAAATCGCAGCCAGCGCGCTCGGCCCAGATTTTGAGTTGGTCCACGGCAGCAGCGCGAAAGGTATCGGCAGCTCCGAGCACCACCTTGTAACCGCGGCGCGCATATTGCGCAGCCAACTTGCCGATGGTGGTGGTCTTGCCCACGCCATTGACGCCAATGACCAGCAAGACGTAGGGCCGTTGGTCGGTCGGAATGTCGAAGTCTTCTACGTCTTCAGCGTTGTTTTCGCCGAGCATCTGGACAATCTCTTCGCGCAGTAGGCGGTGCACTTCGCTGGTGTTGAGGTACTTATCGCGCGCTACGCGGGCTTCTAAGCGCTCGATGATTTTGACGGCGGTTTCCAAACCCACATCGGCAGAGATAAGGGCTGCCTCGATTTCGTCCAGCACCTCATCATCCACGGTACTTTTGCCGGCTACGGCGCGGGTGATTTTACCAAAGAAGCTCTCCTTGGTTTTTTCCAGGCCTTTGTCTAAGTCGGCTTTTTTCTCGCGGCTAAAGAACTTGTCAAAGAAACCCATGGTATAAGACAACAGGGCAAAGAAGGTTGGTCAATGAAGGCGATTTACTTACCGTGGCAGTGTTTATATTTTTTGCCACTACCGCAGGGGCAGGGATCGTTGCGGCCTACGGTGGCTTGGCGCACTACGGGCTGAGGGCGTGTTGCGGAGTGATGGCCAGCGTTTTCGGCGGCGCGCTGTGCGGCGCGTTGGGTTTCGGTCATGGTCTCTTCCAAGGGTCTGCGATTGGTGCTCAGGCGCATGCGTTGGGCGGCGGCCATTTGCGCGCGGCGCGCCTCTTCGCGGCGGGCGCGCTCCATCTCGCGCTCGTCGGGCAGGGCGAGGGTGCCTTTGAGCAGGAAAGCGGTTACTTGCGAGTTAATTTGGCCTATGAGGGCTTCAAACAACTTATATGCCTCCATCTTATAGATGACCAAGGGGTCTTTCTGCTCGAAAGAGGCACCTTGCACAGAGTCTTTCAGGTCGTCAATGTTGCGTAGGTGTTCTTTCCAGGCCTCATCTATGATGGCTAATGTGGCTACCTTCTCGATGTCGTGCATGATGCTCTTGCCCTCCGTTCGGATGGCCTGCTCGATGTCCACACTAATGTTTAGGCCTTGGCGGCCGTCGGTGAAGGGTACGAGCGCGCGCTGATAGCGGTTGCCTTCGCGGGCGTGGATGTCCTTGATGAGCGGTAGCAGGCGCTCAGAGACTTGTTGGCGCTTCAGCGCATAGAGGTCGAAGATTTGCTGCTGGAAGGCTTCCACCACCTCTTCGGCTCGGGCGCTTTTGAACCACAGCGGGTCCATCTGCGGGTCCACCCCAATGAGCCGAATGGCGTCGAAGCGGAAGGTCTCGAAGTCGCCTTCTTCGCGGTGGAGGTGCACCAGTTCGGTAGCGATAGCGATGAAAGCGTTGCTGATGTCCACGGCTAAGCGGTCGCCAAAGAGGGCATTGCGGCGCTTTTTGTAGATGGCCTCGCGCTGGATGTTCATCACGTCGTCATATTCGAGCAGGCGCTTGCGGATGCCGAAGTTGTTCTCTTCCACGCGTTTTTGCGCGCGCTCGATAGACTTGGTAACCATGGGATGCTGAATGACGTCGCCTTCCTTATGGCCCATGGTGTCCATAAGATTGGCGATGCGCTCGCTCTGGAACAAGCGCATGAGCGTGTCTTCGAGTGAGACGAAGAACTGCGAAGAGCCAGGGTCGCCCTGACGCCCGGCGCGCCCGCGCAGCTGGCGGTCAACGCGGCGGCTCTCGTGGCGCTCGGTGCCGATGATGGCCAAGCCGCCCGCCTCCTTGACGCCTGGGCCGAGCTTGATATCGGTACCGCGACCCGCCATGTTGGTAGCAATGGTAACCTTGCCGGCCAAGCCCGCCTCAGCCACAATCTCTGCCTCGCGCTGGTGTTGCTTGGCGTTAAGCACGTTGTGCTCGATGCCGCGCAGGCGCAACATGCGCGAGAGCAACTCCGAAACCTCCACAGAGGTAGTACCCACCAGCACTGGACGGCCGGCTTCCTTAAGGCGCACAATCTCTTCAATGACTGCATTGTACTTCTCGCGCGCCGTCTTGAAAACCAAGTCGTCCTTGTCCTCGCGGATGACCTTGCGGTTGGTGGGAATGACGACGACGTCCAGTTTGTAAATGTCCCAGAACTCTTTGGCCTCCGTTTCGGCCGTGCCAGTCATGCCGGCCAGCTTATGGTACATGCGGAAATAGTTCTGCAGCGTAATGGTGGCGTAGGTCTGGGTGATTTCGCCCACCTTCACGTTCTCCTTGGCCTCAATAGCCTGATGCAAGCCGTCCGAATAGCGGCGCCCTTCCATGATGCGGCCCGTTTGCTCGTCCACAATCTTCACCTCGCCCTCGGGCGTAACGATGTATTCGTTGTCTTTCTCAAAAAGGGCGTAGGCTTTGAGTAGTTGTTGTACGGCGTGAATGCGGCGGCTCTTGACCCCGTAATCCTGCGAAAGGCGCTCTTTGGCCTCTGCCTTCTCTGCAGCGGAGAGTTCAGGATTGTTGTCAATATTGACCAGCTCCGTGCCGATGTCGGGCAGTACGAAGAAGTTGGGGTCGTTATTGAAGCGGCTGAGGTATTCCAAGCCTTTATCCGTCAGCTCTACACTTCGGTTTTTTTCGTCAATGTGGAAAAGCAGTTCGCGGTCCACCTCGGGCATGCGCTTGCTGTTTTCCTGCATGTAGAAATCCTCCGTTTTCTGCAGCAGCACCTTGACGCCCTCTTCGCTGAGGAATTTGATGAGCGGTCGGTACTTGGGCAAGGCGCGATGGGCGCGCAGCAAGGGCAGGCCAGCTTCGCCCTCCTCATAGCCGATTTTGCCGGCGGCAAAAAGTTTGCGCGCTTCGGAGAGAAACTGGTTTGTCAGGCGCACCTGCTCTTCGTAAAGGCGCTTTACGGTGGAGTTTAGCTCGACGTACTCCTGGTCTTCGGCGCCGCGGGTAACGGGGCCGGAGATGATGAGTGGCGTGCGCGCTTCGTCAATGAGCACGGAGTCCACCTCGTCCACGATGGCGTAGTGGTGCTTGCGCTGTACCAGCTCATCGGCGCTGATGACCATGTTGTCGCGCAGGTAGTCGAAGCCGAACTCGGCATTGGTGCCAAAGGTGATGTCGCACTGATAAGCCCGCACGCGCTCGGATGAGTGGGGGCGGTACTTGTCAATGCAGTCCACCGTGAGCAGAAGGAATTCGTAGATAGGCCCCACCCACTCTTGGTCGCGGCGCGCTAAGTAGTCGTTGACCGTTACCACATGGACGCCTTGGCCCGAGAGGCCGTTGAGGTAGGCCGGAAGGGTTGCCACCAGCGTTTTCCCTTCACCAGTGGCCATCTCGGCAATCTTGCCCTCGTGCAATACCATACCGCCGATGAGCTGCACGTCGTAGTGCACCATGTTCCACACGATGTCGCCGCCAGCGGCTACCCAGCGGTTTTTCCAAATGGCCTTGTCGCCCTCGATGCGCACATAGGTCTTCGAGGGTTGGGCTGCTAACTGTCGGTCGTGCTCAGTGGCCGTAACGACGAGCTCCTCGTTTTCTGCAAAACGGCGGCTGGTCTCCTTCACCACCGCAAACGCCTCTGGGAGCAAGTCCAGGAGGATTTCCTCCAGCTGCTTGTCGCGCTCCTTGCGCAGTTCGTCCACCTGCTTGAAGAGAACTTCTTTCTCATTGAAGTCCTCCACTTCAAGGGCCTGTTGGTTTATCTGAGCAATTTCGGCGTCAATGTCGCGGAGGTAATCGGCAATGCGCTGGCGAAATTCCAGCGTCTTTTGACGCAGCTCGTCGTTGGTGAGCGAGCGGTATTCTTCAAAATAGCGGTTCGTCTCGGCAACGGCCTCCTCGTAGCGCCGCATATCGCGCTCCTGTTTGGTGCCGAGGATTTTTTTGAGTAGTCCTAACATGTCTCTTTATGTCTGAGCAAAAAAGTAGTCTCGACAGATAAAACAGCCCTTCGGGCAGCGTATCTATGGTGCTGCAAAGGTAGCGCGTAGCCCGTTGGCCGAAGGCACAGGGATGAGCACATTTCGTTCCAGGCCCGAAATGGCACAACGAGCGGCCAAAATGGCAGCCTCTGCGCTGGCTGGTGCGTGTGTGATGGCAGCGGCCTGTGCCGTCGGGCCGAGAAACCGCAGGTTGAGAAGGGTACAATTTTCCCGCACCTCACAGAACCAACAGCCTTGAGGCCAAAACCTGCCTGCCAGTTTGTATGAAAGGTAGAACAGCCGGTTTCTATCACCATCGCCTTTCTCTCCTCCATTTTTGGGGTGAAAAAACGGCTGCCGGCTTCGGCGCAGCTGCGTTGGGTACAGCGGACGGGTATAGCTCCTGTTTGGCCCCGGGCGTGTTTTCGTCCCGCTTTTGGGCCTTAATAATGGCGAAACAGCAGCCTGCCGTCTCCGACCCTGCAAACACGGCGATTCTTGGGTGCAGCTGCGCCGTTATTAAGACCCAGGGGCGAGACGGGCACATGCCCAAGCCCAAGCCCAAGGCGCTACGGGCGCAGGTGCGCGAGAAAGCCAAGCCGAAGCACTGGAGCCGTTTTTTCCCAAAAAACAACCTGGGTAAGAGCGGCGCAGCAGCGGCAGAACGCGGAGCGGGCAGCTCGGAAAACAGGCGGCGGATTTCGTCCCAGAAAATGCGTACTCCTTCAAAGCCGCAGCAAGATAACACCGCAGTGCAGAACTTTAGGGCATGCAAACCTACTCTTCCTGACATGCGCTGGCTCTGGCTTTTGGCCATACTACTCACCCTGACCTGCGCGCCTGCAGAGCGCAGGCCGACCCTTGCCTTCTTTCATTGGAAAAACCGCTTGGCCCTGACGCCGGCAGAGAAGGCCTTGCTCGACAGCACTCGCTGCCAAACGCTGTACGTCAAGTTTCTCGACATTGCTCGCTCGGGCAGCGGCGCCATCCGCCCTTACGCCCTGCTGGAGGTGGCCGACACCGCGGGGCTGACTGGGCGCGATATCGTGCCGTGTGTGTTTCTGACCAACGCTGTGTTCTCCGGCATCCGGGCGGACGAACTGGACGACCTTGCGCGCAAGACCGCCTTGGCCATTGCCGACATTGCCCGCCAAATCCCAACTACAAGATTTTCGGAAGTGCAGTTTGATTGCGACTGGACGGAAGGCACGCGCGCGGCATTTTTTCTTTTCCTGAAGAAAATAAAACCGCTACTGCCCGCTGGCGTGCGCCTAAGTGCCACTATTCGGCTGCACCAGTACAAGTTTCCCAACCGCACGGGCATACCGCCCGTGGCGCGCGGGCTGCTTATGCTTTACAACACTGGCGACATTCATCATCCGCTGGAGGAAAACTCCATCTTCCAGGCCGAAGACGCCCTACGGTACGTAGTGGGCGCTCCGCCGCGCTATCCACTGCCTCTGGATGTGGCGCTGCCAGCCTTTTCTTGGACGTTGGTCTATCGCGAAGGGCATCTGTGGAAGATTTTGCCCCAAGGCGCTGAGCCACCGCCTTACGACGGCGAGCAGTACGTCCGCACGGAAACGGTGGACACGACACTGCTGCGGCAAGCGGCCCAGGTGGCGGCCCGTGTGGCATTGGCGCCCGATGCGAGGGTGGCTTTTTTCCGATTGGACAGCGCCGCCGTCAGCCGTTATCCGGCCGCTTTCCTGAGCGAGATGGTCGAGTTGGCTGCAGGAGCAAGGCGTTAAGCAGCGAGGCCTTACACCTTGAACTCCACCACCCACTCTTGGGCGTGCTCCTGCGGCAGTGGCCAGTATTCGCTCAGCAGGAGCGGCCCTTGGTGCTGGCGCAAATGGCGGAGAAAAAGCCTCATAGACAGCGGACTGTCGGCATCGAAGACTACAGGCTCCTCGTGGGCTGCCCACACCACCCCAAAGAAACGCGGCACTTGCAGCTGTCGGAGTGCCCGCCGCAGCTGCCAAAGGGCGGACGCCTCAGCAGCAGCGCCCCGAGGCTTGGGCAACCACCCCTGCCAATGGGCCGGCTCGATGCGCCAAGAGGCGCGCGCCAGCACCCAGCGGCCCTGCTGATAGCGCGGCCAGTGCTGTACGCCCTCGGCCCACATCTCGGGCTGGTGCTGGGGCGGTAACAAGGCGCGGCGCGACACATAGGGCGTGCCGGCCTGCCAGAGAAGGCGCATCACTGGCGGGCGAAGGACAGGAGCCTCCAAACCTAGGTCCGTCAGGAGGAGGCGCTGCCCCTGAACCATGTCGTACAGGAAGGTCTCTTCTCCCTCAAAACCTAGAGCGAGGTCGCCCAATCGGAACACGCGCCCCGAAGGCAAGGGGCGCAGGCGCCCCCCGGGCACAGCCAGAGCGCACGCTAGCAATGTCGGCTGCAGGTTGGCGTTCGAGAAGCCCTGCCATGGAAAGGCTACTAGCACTGGCTCGCCTTCATCAGCAGTGAGCCAGCGCTGGAGCGTCTCCGCTACATGGATGGGAAAAAGATGCAGCCATCGGGCAAACAACTTCCCGCCGCCTGGATAGAGCGCCTCGAGCGCAGCAAAGCGCTCTCCTTGGGCTTCGAACACCCGAAACAGAGCGCCTATCCGAGTGGGGCGGGGCGGGTAGGGGACTGCCACAGCATCTCCTGGGGCCTGTTGCTCGCGCAGAAAAGCCTCAGCTAAGGAAAGGAAATGGCCGGAATGGCCCTCGCGCCAGCGGGCGTATGCGAAAGCCAAGAAAGCGCTCCGCTCAGCGGGCAGCGTCGTTTGTGGGCGGCTGTGCCACAGGGTGCGCAGTTCTTCGATGAGCATATCTATATCCGTCGGCACCTGTACATAGCCGCTGGCTATATCTTCGTAAAACACCCGCTCAGGCGGCGGAGCCATAGAAGGCATTCCGCTGTCTTCGAGGTATTGGCGCACCTGCGCGGCGGCTTGGCGTTGCATCTCTACGGCTTTGGCCAATGGCTGATGAGGCAAGGTGCGCGCCGCTGTGCGCAGCCACTGGAGCAGCGCTGCGGTGGCGATGATGCGCGGCGTTGCCGGCAAAAAGGCCAAGTAGCGATACAGCTCATCGCACCACCCCGGAGAGAGGCCCGATACTGGCAGCACCCATTCCACAAACCCAGCATCTGCCAGACTAAGCAGGTAGCGCTCGGCCTCTTCGGCAGCCGTTTCGGTGGCCTCGGCCAATTGGGCACTCAGATGCTCGAAGCGACAGGCGCCGCCCTCTGAGCGCAGGAGTTGCGCAAGGTACTTCAGCGTGCCGTCGGCCTGGGTACGCTGGATGCGTTCCTCTAGGCTCCGTGAAAAAAGCCACGTGTAGGTTTCGGCCTCGGGGTGTGTGATGCACGGGTTGAGCTGCACCTGCTGCGCCCGGTAGAAGGCCGGCTCTTGGAGCAGTACCTCATAGAATAGCGGTAATAAAGCGCTACTGGGTGTCGTGGCTACTTTCTCCATGAGAAAGGGCGTCTCTTCTTGGGTGCCTTGTGCCACGGTGGCCAAGTGGCCGAGCGGTGTGGTGCGCGTGGCCATGCGGCTCAGGTAATGCAACACCGACAGCGCCACGTGGCGGTCTTTTTTGGCAAATGCGGCGGGGTCCTTGCTCAACCATCTGGGCAGCTGTTCCAGCAGGGCGTGCGAGCAGAAGAGCATGGCGCGCTGAAAGAGCGGCATCGCGGCCAGCGCCTGGGTGCGTTGGAACCCCTCCAGCACAGAGCGCTCATAATGCGCGGTAAAAGCCGCTTCGGCCGACTGCATCTGGCGCTGCGCCGCTTCAAAAGCCTCGACGGCGGCCAATAGTGGTGCCAGGGCAGGATACGAGCGCCACTCTTCCCGCCACGCGGGCGGCGGCAGGCGGCGCCGCTGGTGAAACGCCTTGCACGCGTTGTACACCGCTGTGCGCCAGGGTGATGAGGGTAGAAGGCTCAAGACGCTATCAAAAGCGCTCTGAAGCGAAGAGGTCGCCTCGACCACCGCCGTATGTGCCTCGGCGAGGGCTTCCTCGGCGGCTTTCCAATCGGCGCCAAAGGTCGCAAAGGCAGTAAAGGGCAAGCCCGCTCGCCTGACTAACACAAAGGGAAAGCGCTCGGTAGCAGCAGCCATGTCAATGGAGGGAAGCCAATTCCTGAGGGCTACTCAGCACCGGTGCGCCGTTCAACTTGTATTTCTCTACTACCTCGGACAGCAGTTCGCTGCGCACCACCAAGAGTAGCTGGCCTGGGTAGGCGCCTGTCTGGTGCATTCGGATGAGCTCCCCCAGCACTGGCTCGTGCCCTTCGCCGCGCAGCTCCAGCTTGCCCACTTCGTCCACCACTATCCAGGGCGTGGGCCGTTGGGCATCGGCCCGCAGAGTGGCCTGTGCCAAGGCAAACGCGGAGGCCAGAAAAGAATAGCGGCAAATGTTGACCACAGCCTCGTCGGCCCCATCCTTGACCTGGAAGGGATGTAGCCGTCGGTCGCGCAGGGTCAGCAGGTGGCGCACGCCGTCGAGGTCAGGAGCTAAAAAGCCGCCTAGGTCTGTGCGTCCTTCGGCCCAGGCCATCAGGGCGGTCGTCTTACCCGAGTGCACGGGAGCAGTGTAGAGGTAAAGGCGCTCTGTCAGCATACAAGCGAGTAGATGGCTATGCCCAGCAAAGAAAAGGCGCCTTTTCTAAAACTGCAGCGCAAATGAGCAGAGAAACCATTGAGACAACCACCCATCGGCCGACAAAAACCCCGAGAGTTTTTAATCTAAATATCCCTCCGCTTAGCTTACTTATCGCATTCAACCGACCACCCACGATGGAAACAAGGGAGTTTTTCACCTTCCAAAAGCTGTTACACGAGGTTCACCAAAAGGCCTTCGGCGAGCCGCTATCTCCACTCACGTACAGCAAGGCACAGGCGCTTAGCTGGCTCATCGAGGAAACAACGGGCTATGTGCTAAGCTACAAGACCCTGGCCAATTACGCCAAGGCAGCGCTGGGAAATGGCAGGATGCAAGTCAATCCCCACGTCAGCACGCTAGCCATACTGGTGCGCTATCTGACTAATCAAGCACCGCCCAACGACTGGATGGCGTGGTGTGGTTACTGCCAACAAGCGCACAGGCAATGGGAGGAGTAGGCATCCTGCTGAGTCTTCAGGTCGAGTATGGTAGTGGAAAAGGGTTAAACAACAGGCTCTGGCTTGCTGTCAGGTCATGCCTTGAGCGGGCATCGAGAAGATGTAGGTAGTCAGTTGCTACAAACACCGCCTTCCTTTTTCACTCCCGTTTTTGGGGAAAAAACAGCCGCCGGCTTCAGCTCACCGCTTTCTTTCTGCAACGCTGTCGGGCAATGCCTCTGTGTTGCCAATTAGCGAGGGTGTTTTTCATCCTTTAGTGGCGCAAGTACGGCAAGTCGCAGGGGTATCACAGTCTCTGAGCATTTCCAACGTTTGCCTTGGCAGGCTGTTGCGATGAATGTGTTGGTATAAGTTGCCAACTGGCTTTTGTGCGTTGGCTTGTTCTCATGCTGTTAAATTGTCTGCTAATAATTCTGCTTGTTTTAATACGGTTTCAATTGCCTTTTGTTGTTTGTCCGGTGGATAGCCGTATTTGTTCAATGTCCGCCTCACAAGCACCATGAGTTTTGCTCTTGCACTTTCTCTAATTGTCCAGTCAATTGTTGCGTTGGCTCTTACCTTGTCGGCTATTTCTCTTGCAATTTCTTTCAAAGTGTCGTTGCCTAAAACCTGAACGGCGCTGTCGTTTAATTCAAGTGCATTGTAAAATGCTACCTCCTCCGGAGTAAGACCTAATTTTTCTCCTTCCTTGTCTGCTTCTTTAATTTGTTTGGCAATGTTGATGAGTTCCTGAATGATTTCTGCCGTTGTCAACAAGTTGTTTTGATAGCGTTTTATAGCACCTTCCAACATTTCTAAAAGCTTCTTGCTCTTTACAAGGTTTGTTTTTGCTCTTACTTTCAGTTCATTGTTCAGGATCTTTTTCAGCAATTCGATGGCTAAATTCTTGTGCTGCATTCCCTGAACTTCCAAAAGGAATTCGTCTGAAAGAATTTCCAATCCTGAAATTTCGGGCTTAGCAATTCCTGCTGCATCAAAAATGTCAATTACTTTATCGCTGCTTAATGCTTCGTCAACAATCTGCTTGATGGCTGTTTCAATTTCTACATCTGATTTGCTTCCGCCAATTGGAGCATCAAACTTTACCAGTCTTGCCTTCACGGCTTGGAAAAACGCAACTTCGGGTAAATATGGCTGCACTTCTTCTTTAGTAATGCAAAGTGAAAGTGCCTGATTTAATAGAGTTGTTCTAAAATAACGATATTTGCACAAAAATCCACCGAACACGATGTTAGACATCCACAGAGCCCTTCGCAATGAGTCCGTTTTGC
>FWPU01009650.1_pt1 | contig 12801 bp, 7 predicted proteins | sample 2228361 | NCBI WGS metagenome assembly FWPU01 (sample SAMEA103939777, study PRJEB20133) | metagenome | reverse complement strand
CTAACGGGTGAGTGCACCCCGCCGGGCCGCAATAGAGGTAATGGCGAAAAATGAGGAGATAACGAGCCCGAAGGGTCGTCCAAGACTCGACAAACCACGCATAATTCCCCGCATAAAACCTAGCGGAAAAAGCCGAACACCAAGAACCGATAAAAACTACACGTGCGCGTCGGTCTAAGGAATCACGGGCAAACGCCGGCTCGGCTCAAGCGGAACTTGATGCAACCGCAACTCGTGCGTACCGTCCGGATGCGATTCTTCCGCATAGACGTGAAGAATTTCGCCGACGCGCACCCATGATGAATACCGAAACACCCCAAAACGCGCGTCGGGCGTCGCACTGGTCAAAAGAGGCGCCTGCGGCGTTAAATCAATCACGGTGTGCAAATTCCACGTAAACGCAATTCCTGTCGCAATGTTGTAAACCGGGTCATACCAAGTGGTGGAGGAACCTTCATACACAAAAAACCAACCGATGCCCAACGGCAACACACTTGCCGGGCGCACAAAAAAGTCGTGCCAGCCGCATAAGTCCATAATCGGCTGATACGGATGCCCGACCGGTTGCCAGGCATTCCCATCTTCGCTCGTGAAATGGAATACTCGCTCATTCGCACGCGTATAGCCGATGGCGAATAGGTGGTAGCGGCCGCACGCGAACGTGATAACAGGGTCTTTAAATCCTTCCGGCGGTGTATCGAAGGCTTCCCTCTTCTCCGGCGCTCTAAGCACTAAGCGAACAGAGTCTGCGCGAATTGCCGACGGGTGGGGTGCGTCCTCAAAGGCCACGATGGCCCACGCGCCTCGTTCCCAAGGTGTACAGGCATACAAACGCCACGCATTGCGGCGTGGGTCACGCACAAGACACGGTCGCTCAAACCCCGGCACACCGGCGGCTTCTCGTGTGATCTCGTGCACGGTCTCAAAGCGCACGCCGTCGTGACTCCGTAAAATGCGCAGCGCGTAGCCTCGGAAACCACGCTCCCCTTCCCCGGTACGCATTCGACAGGCTAACCAGAAAGTACCCGCTTCATCTCGGACAACGCTGGGCGCGCCGGCCCACCATCCGGGCTCACAACGATCCGGTCGGAGTATCACGCTATAGTCTTGAAAAGCCCGTATCCACTCGCCCGACAAAAAAAGAGGCGCCGGCCGATTCCACCAAACCGTGTCTGTCATGGAGTTTTCGTTTCCTATTGCGATTCGCTCGATGTAGTTTCGTTTGCTTCAGCGGCGGGAACCAACCACACTTCACTGAGCCGCGAAGCTTGCCGCCAGTTTATCCCCGGCTCATGCGGTTTTTGAAACGTTACCGTCAAGCGCCCGTCATGGGTTGCTTCCCACGGAATCGCAAATTCACCCACTTCGCCGATATCTAGTTTGTGCCCCAACGGTTTTAACGGCTTACCATCCACCACCGGCAGGATTGTGCCGAAACCTGTGACACGTAGCACATAGAAACAGTCGCGCCGCAGCCCTTCATATCGGAGCCCTTTGGGCCAATCCATGGTGACCATCCACGAACGTCGTCGGCGCGAGCGTCCATCGTCCCACCATTGATGCTCGGGATTGGGTGTTTCCCTATATGTGGGATCAGCGATCCACGATTCCCCCCTCATCACATGCGGCGATTTTCCAGGATGTCCAACGTCGTCATACCAACCGCCGGCGGGTGACTCCCACGTCGCAATTTCGATTAACCTCGCTACACGTTCCCTCGCTTCGGGCATAGCCCGCACCTGCGCAAATTGGTATTCCAACCACCAACGGATATTTAGGGGCCAGTCTACAAAGTCAAGTACGGCCCCACGTTCCGCTCCGCCGGCTCTATAGCGCTCTACGCTGGTTTGTAGACCGATAAGATTAAAAAGCGCTTCACAGGTTTGCTCAATTCGCACGCGCAATGGAGAAGCGGCGGCGCTATCCGCCTCGCGTAATTGCGCCTCTGCGGCCGCCATAGCCGCTTCTGCGCCCACCTCCGGCGCGCGCAGAAGCATCACCTCGGCTTCCCGCTCCAGGCCCGATTCTCGCAGTAGCCGCTCGCGGACATACGCATCGTAGTCGGCGCGTAAACGACACAGCAGCGCGCGCCAATTTTTCCCCCAATGCGGGTGCCGTTGGAAAAGTTCCTCCCATGCACGCTGGGTCATCGGCACATGTCCGTTCGTAGCGAGATCTCCCTCCCAGTTGCGCTCAAGCGCTAGGATAGCGTCTGCCACGTTTTCCGGTTCCATCGTTGCGAGAAAGCAGCGCGCGTACTCCGTCAGAACAGACCGCGGCTCTACCTCAGGGTTCCACCCCAACGCCAACCAAAGGAATTTATTGACGTCGTCGTGGACACCGTCGGAATACGCAATAAATCCTTGCGTGTACGGTGCCGTTGCCCGAAACACAGCCGTGTAATAACACGGGCGTGGGTTGATGCACTCCCGCCCCAAGGTCAACGCAAAGGCGGGGTCCCACCAGTACACCGGGTATTGACACCGTACGGTGTGGGTTATATCGGGATAATCACGGAGCGGATAAAGCTGCGGCACCACAATACGAAGCCAAGACAGCGGCGGACTGCCCGGGCCTCCCACGACACCGCCCAACCATGCCGGGCGCTGGTCGTGGATATACGCCAAGGCTTCCGTTACCCAAGTGGGTGTAAAGCCTTGAAAGGACAGCCAAATTTTCGCACGAGGATGCCGCGAGGTAAGTTCATGGGCAAGCCGTTCCAAGTACGGAAAAACGAGTTCAGGCGGATTGTCTCCCGGATCGCCCCCCGGAAAAAATACGGCGTCCACACGCGGGCAAGCGGCGAACAACGCCGCATGCCGTGCGAGCATTTCCGTTTTCTTATCCTCCGCCGCCAACGAAAAATCCGCCGGCGACCACAGCCAGTACTGCAGGTCGTACTGCGCACACAGGCGGCTCAAGGCGACGTTCATTTCCTCCCGCGACACGCGCATATGCGGGCTTGGTTGCTGGTCTTCAAAGGGGATATTTTCGATCGCATTGGCGCCGAACCACACGAGGTCGCGGATATACCGCTCGTATTGAGGCACCGTCCACGCGTCATACGAGTTCGCACGCGCACGGTAGCCCAATTGATGCCCCCGCAGCGGATAGGCGGGTGCGCTGGAGTACGGCAAGGTTGCCGATAGCGTTGATTCCGACGGCCCCGCGTCTACCTGACGGAGGAACCATCCCACCGCGTACATTAGGCTCCGCCCTGTATTGCCGTACAGAATGAGGTACGCCGGTGCCTTTTCCGGGGTAAGCCGCGGCACCGTGCCCACGAAAAACCCCTCCTCCGGTAACGACACATCCAGCGCGTGGCGCGCAAGCGGAGTGCACCAGCCGCTATGTCTGTCGTTGGCAAGGTGTGTCGCAGAAGCACGGGTGAGCAAAAGTACGTCCGCCGTCTCTTCAATAGAGACGATACGGCAGGGAATCTGCGTACGTTCTGTCAAATCCTCGATAAGACACCGTGCGGCCGTTTCCTCGCTCGGTACCGAGCCCGTATCAATCGCCGCCACCCGCAACTCTTTCCATGCAAAGGTTTCCGGGAAGCCCAGCGCACAGGCGAGGAGGCTTAAAATCGCCGTGCATGCGTGCAAACTCGCCTGCCGCTGTTTTTTCACGTTAGGTTCTCCGATTCTACCCACTCGATACGCGCGCTCAGAAAAACCGGGACCCCATGCCCCGGTTCCCGTTAGGGCTGATTTGGAATGGGCCTGACTTCGAAAATCCGGGTCTCGCCGTTTTTTAGCGTGAGTGGGAAACTTTCCCGTTGCGCCCAGGCTATACCTGCCGTAAACACGTCCTGTATATCACAAAAGCGATTCAGCGCGATGGTGCGCTCACCGTCCCCGGCTGCATGAATAGCCAACAGGCGGTTACCCACATACATCGTGTCGTAGAACGCAGGATCATTCCCGCGCGCCGATATAGGAAAGTCATAGATGCGCAAGGTTTCACGCAAAACCGCCGGTGATAAAATGGGCTCTGCGAAATACACGGAACTCCACCCCTCCGGAACCACGCGCGCGGCCGCACTAACTTTATTGTTAGCAACGTAGACCGCCAGCGGATCCGCGTCGGTGTCGTCTATAGCGAACACGGGCGTGTAGGTTTGCTCCGCTCCGAAGGTCGTACTCGCCGAGGCCCATTCCCCGTCAAGGGCGAAGCGACTGCCGGGTTGAGGCAGTCCCTCCAACGCCACCACGTTCATACGTACCGTAGCAGCAATATTCGCTGCACTTGCCGTATCCGCCACGTACCCGGGAGCGTATATCCAAAAGGCCGGCGCCTTCTCTGTACTTAAACGTTGGTGTAGTTGAGAGCGTTCTTCTTCACTTAAAGAAAAGGCGTTGGCGAAAAGATACCCGGCGGCCTGGGGTGCCGTTCCGTCAATTACATCTTGCAACGCGTAAAACCTCACAGGCACCCCCGCCCGCAACACGGCGTCACGCAAACTTAACAAAGACAGCCGAAACAAACTTGCCTCCGGGCGCTGAAACACTTGGGAGGACTCATCCACCACCAACGCGAGATACGTATCGGGCCCGGGTTTTCCTTCCGTTCCTTCGGGTCGCACACCGTCCCGCACACGTAGGTATGCCTCGCGCCATTGCGCAAAATGCTTCCATTGCTCCGGATCGTGCAAGCGACCTTCCCCCTCCGGATCGGCCCAAACGACACCCAACCCGTAAACCCAGGCCAGGGCAAAGTTACGCATCTGCACACTGTATACATCTTCTCGGCGTAACCCCGCTAAACGTTGAACTTCCCCGGACGATGGGTCACGCGATACACCCGTGCGAGTGTCATCCCAAAGCAGAACCTGCTTGCCGTGAGCGAGCAAACTATCCACAGGTGCAGACGGTCCCCCACTGCGTACAAGGGCTCGCTCCGCTTGCGATACCATCATAAAGAAACCGTCTACCTCGCTGTTGACGAGGGACCCCAGCCCCAAGTGTCCCAGAGTACCGGCGGGTGATTCCAACGCGGTCCCATACGATACGTACACGCGGACACTTTGACGCGCCTTTGCTTTCACGTAGGCGGCTAAGGATGCAATCGCGTCCGACACTGCATCGGAGATGTAGGCGGCGTAATCCACCGCAGGTTGCTCCTCCGAACGGACACGAAACACGTCGTTACTCACCGCGGAGGGGTCTTCTTTGGGTAATGTAGCCGTGGTAAAGGTAAGCCCAACGGCATTCCATGCCGCACGAAACGCCTCTTCCGTTTGATAATGCCGCCGCAACCAGTCTTGAAATCCAATCAAGTTGGCAGCGGAGGAATCCACCCGCGAGTAATACCAGCGCCCTTGTTCCAGCGCGCACAGCCCATATCCCAAAACGCGCCCGCGAAACGCGCTGCGCTCCATCTCCGTAACGAGCAAGGCTAACGACGCTTGCGCCGTTTGGAGCCATGCCCGTGAAGCCACACTTGCAAAGGGTTGTTCTTGTTCGCCGTAAACGGCCGCCTGCCCCCGATGCTGCGAGAACCACCTCGACGGCGGGGTTAAATCCACATCCAATATAAAAACCGCCCGCGGGTCAATATCCACCACCTGGGTCAGCGTTTGTTGAATGGTGCGGATATCTTCCTGCCCAGCCCAAGGTGCCCGTATACGTAAAACATACTGGTGAAAACCCTCGCCCGCTGCGTAGCGTATTTGATTCAGCGACGTAGAGAGGCGTGTTCCGTCGGTCAGAGGAACAAACAGGAAGAACGGCGGTGCCGTCGGGTCTAGCCAGGAGCCTTCACGCTTTACTCCACCGCCTACCAAAGGGCTCGTTCCTAACGAACGACCGGGTAAAACCGGTTGGCCCAAGGTTAGGTCCGCCAGCGTCCAGCCTATAACACCGGCCAGTATCATCAAGAGACCACCGATGATCCATCGGAGGAGGGTACGGTTTCGTTCACGGCGCATCTAAAAAATCCTGTTTGATATCCAGCGCGTACACAAATACGGCGAGTAGCGGCACGAGTAAGGCACTATTTTACTCCAACAGTTCGTGTGCAGCCTTGGAAGGCAGCCGCACTCCGACTGAACGACTCCCAAGGCAATGATTAAAATAACGTTCCGGGAAACGGTCCCGCCGGTGTTTCGTTTTGCCATAGCTCCATAAGTCCGGTGGAAATACGATCCAATGCACTATGAATAAAGCCGAAAGGGCATTACATTCGCCTCAATCACTGTAGAGGTGTAGGGGATTGTTCCATGGTGTCGCATTCGTGACTATGACCATTGGGCTCAGGAAGGAGGCACACAGGGCGCCCGTGCTACGGCTTACCCAGGGCTTTGTCCTGAATGCCCGCGCCTTGTTATACTACCCAAACGCCGCGGGGGAAAAGGGTGCACAGTGAGGACATTACCGTCTATGACCGAACGCTACTACGTTACCGCAGAAGGATTAGAAAAGCTTAAGGCGGAGTTGGAACGCCTTCAAGCTCGCAGTGTGGAAGTGGCGGCGGCAATCGAGCACGCCCGCTCCCTCGGTGACTTATCGGAAAATGCTGAATATCACGCCGCGAAGGAAGAGCAGGCTCACCTGCATGCAAAAATCCGCGATATAGAATCCAAGATCACGCGCGCCGTGGTAGTAGACCCCTCACAGATAGACACCAGCAAGGTTCGTATCGGCGCCACGGTGCGTCTACGAAACCTCAAAACCCAAAAAGACGTCACCTATACCCTCGTGAGTTCCCTTGAAGCCGACCTGGCGTCCGGTAAAATCAGCATTGAGTCCCCGGTCGGACGGGCCCTCTTGGGCAAAGCCGTGGGGGAACAAGCGGTGGCCAAGGTACCCGCGGGTGAGTTAATCCTCGAAGTGCTCGATATTCAGTACTGACCGAAGCAAAACGTCTCTTACTTCCCTCGGAACCTCGACGCGAAGGGAGCAGTATGCCGAAACGTACCGACATCCACCGCATCCTCATCATCGGCAGCGGCCCTATCGTAATTGGGCAAGCCTGCGAATTTGATTACTCTGGCTCGCAAGCGTGTAAAGCTTTACGCGAAGAGGGCTACGAAATCGTCCTCGTCAATAGTAATCCCGCCACCATCATGACGGACCCCTCACTCGCCGACCGTACCTATATTGAGCCTTTGACCGTCGAGTTTCTCGAACAAATCATCGCACGCGAAAAGCCCGATGCCCTTTTGCCCACCGTCGGGGGACAGACCGCCCTGAATCTGGCGGTCGCCTTGGCGGAGCAGGGCATCCTTCAAAAATACGGCGTGGAGCTCATCGGCGCAAAACTCGAAGCCATCAAAAAAGCCGAGGACCGGGGCCTGTTCCGCGAGGCTATGGTGCGCATAGGGCTCAACGTGCCGCGAAGCCGCGTCGTACACTCTCTAGAAGAAGCTTGGGAATTCGGCGCGGAAATCAACTACGCCGCCATAATCCGCCCCGCATTCACGCTGGGCGGTACGGGTGCGGGTATGGCGTTTAACCGAGAGGAGTTTGCCCACGCCGTCGAACACGGTTTGAACGCAAGCCCCATTCACGAGGTCCTCGTCGAAGAGTCCGTCCTCGGCTGGAAAGAGTACGAATTGGAGGTCATGCGCGACCTGAAGGACAACGTCGTTATTATCTGCAGTATTGAAAACGTAGATCCCATGGGCGTGCATACCGGAGACAGCATCACCGTGGCGCCGGCGCAAACATTGAGCGATAAAGAATATCAGGCCATGCGCGATGCTGCGATCAAGATTATGCGCGAGATCGGCGTGGATACCGGGGGCTCAAACGTGCAGTTCGCTGTGAACCCTGAGACAGGGCATATGGTCGTCATCGAAATGAATCCCCGTGTCTCGCGCAGCTCCGCCTTGGCCTCAAAAGCCACGGGATTCCCAATTGCCAAAATTGCGGCCAAACTCGCCGTCGGATATACCCTGAATGAAATTCCGAATGACATCACACGCGAAACGCCCGCCTCTTTCGAACCTACCATTGACTACGTCGTAACGAAGATCCCACGCTGGGCCTTCGAAAAATTCCCAGGCGCTAAGCCCGAGCTCACGGTTCAGATGAAAAGCGTGGGCGAAACCATGAGCATCGGTCGTACGTTTAAGGAATCGTTGCAAAAGGCGATTCGTGGTCTGGAAATCGGCAGGCACGGCTTAGGCTTCGACGGCAAAACAAAACCGCTCGTGCCCGGCGGTACACCGGAAGAGGAACGGGACGCGCTTTTGCGCGCCGTACGTACGCCGAACCCGCAGCGTATCCTCCAGATTGCGGAAGCCCTTCGCCTCGGCGCGACCGTGGAAGAACTCTATGCGGCAACAAAAATAGACCGGTGGTTTTTGCGTCAAATGGCTGAAATTGTCGAAGAGGGGGAACGCCTACGCAGTTCACCTCACGACGATGCAGAGACGCTGCGTCGTGCCAAGCGCCTCGGTTTTTCGGACGCCCAGTTGGCTTTCCTATGGAGCACATCGGAGGACAATGTCCGTGCCTTGCGGAAAAAACACGGCATTCTCCCCGTGTACCGACTGGTGGATACGTGTGCCGCAGAATTCGAGGCGTATACCCCTTACTATTACTCGACGTACGAAGACGAAGACGAAGTCCGGCCGTCTCGGGCCGATCGTATCGTCATTTTGGGTGGCGGTCCGAACAGAATCGGCCAAGGTATCGAGTTCGATTATTGTTGCGTACATGCCGCCTTTGCTCTCCGCGATGCCGGATACGAGACGATCATGGTGAACTGTAATCCCGAGACGGTGTCCACGGACTACGACACTTCCGACCGGCTATTTTTCGAACCGGTGACCTTCGAAGACGTAATGAACATCATTGAACACGTTAAGCCGGTGGGAGTCATCGTACAATTCGGCGGGCAGACCCCTCTCAATCTCGCTCAGCGCCTTGAGGCCGCCGGCGCGCCCATTATCGGCACATCGCCCTTGAGTATAGCGCGCGCGGAAGATCGAAAATTTTTCCGTGAACTCGTCGAACGCTTACATCTCCGTCAACCGGAAAACGACACAGCCACTTCCATTGAAGAAGCGGAGGATATTGCGGATCGCATCGGTTACCCGGTCGTGGTGCGCCCTTCCTACGTGCTCGGCGGTCGCGCCATGGAGATTGTTTACGATCGCGCCGCACTCCGGAGATATATGGCACAAGCGGTCGAAGCCAGCCCGGACCGCCCCATTTTGATTGACAAGTTTCTGGAAAACGCTATTGAAATAGACGTAGACGCTATAGCCGACGGAGAACAGGTTATCATTGCGGGTATCATGCAGCATATTGAAGAAGCAGGCGTGCATAGCGGTGACAGCGCCTGTATCTTACCTCCCTATGACTTGCCGTCGGAAATTGTCTCCCGCGTGAAAGAGCAAACCCGGGCTATGGCGCGCGAATTAAATGTCGTCGGATTGATGAACGTTCAGTTCGCTGTTCGCGATAACGAACTATTTGTGCTCGAAGTCAATCCGCGGGCCTCGCGTACCATTCCGTTTGTGAGCAAGGCGATCGGCATTCCCCTCGCAGGTCTGGCGGCTCTTCTCATGGTCGGCGGAAAACTGCGGGAATTTGGGCTCAACGAAGACCCTGTACCAAACTACACTTCAGCCAAGGAGGTTGTGCTCCCCTTCCTAAAGTTTCCCTCGGTAGACATACTCCTCGGGCCCGAGATGCGCAGCACAGGCGAAGTCATGGGTATCGCGCACAACATGGGCCTGGCCTTTGCGAAAAGTCAAATCGCCGCGGGAACTTACCTGCCGCAGAGCGGCACCGTCTTTATAAGCCTTAACGATCGCGATAAACAGCATATAGGTACTCTAGCGAAAGATTTGGCGGCTCTCGGCTTCCGATTTATCGCCACCGCGGGAACTGCACGCGTGTTGCAGGAACAGGGTATTCCCGTCGAAGTCGTGCATAAAGTCGGTCAAGGTCGCCCCGACGTAGTAGACCGCATGATTAACGGGGATATTCAGTGGATCATCAACACACCGTATGGCGCGGAGTCGAAGGAAGGGGAGCGCCGGATACGGCGTACCGCCCTGGAACACGGCCTGCCGACGATGACCACACTCGCAGCGGCGCGCGCCGGGGTACATGCGCTGAAAGCCTTGCGCGAGAGCCGGTACACCGTGCTCAGCCTGCAAGAATACCATGCGCAGCTGCCGTACAAGCCGGTGCGATTAAAATAACCTTTTGCACCTTTCAATTAATTACACCTACCGGCCCTTCACCGACTTGCCTTGGATTGTCAAAAGCCCATAAAACATTTTTGTTCCCTTTCTGACATTCCTTGTGTGTCACTACACCACTAGAACGACACCGGCCGTCAAATGAACGAAAAGCGAGAGGGGCTGCTGCGTTGTTCACGCAACAGCCCCTCGTTAACGCGAGAGACCCGTATCGTGTACGTCGGGATTAGAAGCTCAGCTCCGTCTCGACGAACAGATAATCGTAGTCGTCTTCAGCAGGGTCATCGTACGGCAGCAAGCCGTTGCCCACAATGCGGTTGCCACCGCTCAGGCCGTCCTGGCCGAAGAAGTGAGCATAACCCGCACGGAATACGAGGTCTTCACTGTAGTGGTAGGTGCCGTACAGGCCGACTTCCCAGCCGAGCTCCGCATCGTTCTCCCACGTCCAGAACAGGAAGCGGTATTCGCGGGGCTTGTCCGTCTCGTAGTAAGCGGCCGCAAGGGTTAGCTTGATTTTCTCGGTCGGCTGTACGCTCACGCCGCCGCGTACCAACCACACGTTCGAGAGATCCGTGGCATCCAGGAATTCGCTGTACTCCCAGTTGGAGAACAGGCGGTTGAAGCCGAGGTCATTGTTCTCGAAGTGGCGGATCAGCTTGGTGTTTTGGTCGGCACCTTCGAGGAACGCACCGCCCAAGAACACACGCGGCTGCCAATCCATGTCGAACGTGTAACCGGCTTCCGCGTTAGCGCCCCACGCGTTGTAATCCAAATTCACGTCGGGATGCCACCAAGGCAAGCCGTTAATTTCGATCTCGCCGAACTGATACGCGAGTTCTGCTTCGAAGTCAAACGCGCCGGCTTTTCCTGCTCCGCGGAGGCCTACTGTGTGAAGGTTCACATCATGGGGATCGCCTACCAGATTGTTATCGTCTTTGACGTACATCCAGTATGCGTCCAGCGTGATGTCCTCGATGCCGGTGTAGCTGCCGTAAACCGCATAGAGGTCAGTGTCCCCATTGCTGAAGGAGTCATTGGTCTCGGCAAGCTTCGCCGCAACAGCGTCCACACTGAACGTGTCCGTCGCATAGGTCAGACGCAGCGCGTCAAACGACAGCCCATAGAAGAGGGAAGACGTGTCGTTTACGCCGACCAACCATTGGCTGCCGAACTTGATCTCCTGACGACCGACGCGCAGACGGAGGTCCGTACCCCACATCTTGTCGGCTTGAATGTACGCCTGGTACAGGTGCACATCCCCACCATCAGGGAAATCAATGCCGTACAGAGCGTTGGAACGGAAGCCCGTACCCCACTCGCTCCAGTCATCTATTTCGATGAACGCGCTGACTTCATCGGTGAAGTCGGCCTTCACGTTCAAGCGCGTGCGCTGTTCAACAAACGCATGCTCTCCGAACAGAAACGCATGCTCTCCGTTACCGAGGTCATACCAGTTTCCGCGAATGCGGATGCTGCCGCCGACTTCGACGTTCTGCAGTTCGGCGTACGCCATCGTCGTAAAGCCGACCAGCAACAAGGCCAATACAAATGTCTTCACGTACCGCATACGTGATTCTCCTCTGTTCTATCTGCAATCCCATACCCGCGGACATCCACTGCCCGCAAGGCAACTGTATGGTTTCATCGCCGTTTTCTCGACACGCGGAGAATGGTTGAGCGGACTACGCCGCAGATTTGCATCCCTCCTTTCTTTCTCCAGATTGCTGTCGAGGGCGATGTGTTACACACCTTAGCGTGTCGCGTTCAGGCGCGACGAGCAGTCGCAATACGTGCTCTTTACCTTGCATTGCGACCTCTTCCCCACCGCCTTCCGCGTTGCCTTCTACTATACACAGTACAAACCCTAATGTCAAGTAAAATCCCTGCACCAGCCTTTGTTGTTTGTAGGGTTTTTTCTTTGGTTGTTTCGTCTGTGACTAGAGATGAGTCCACCCAGCGTTTGTGCACCGTCCTTACCGCGCGTACACGTAGTGCGGATAGCGAACGCATTTTAAAAATCGAGGCAAGTGAAGTTCTTTATGCGTGCCGAAGCCCACACACCTAAGATAATGACCTTATTGTCCATCATGCGTTACACTAGCCTGTAGAGTACAACCATGGACCTGGACATTCATTGCGAACTTTTCTTCACTCTTTTTACCGTTTTTTCTCTGTGCTGGCGGTAGCTCTAACGACAGACGCCCACTCCACTCCTCAAACTTTTACCGTCACCATCCACATTAGCGCAGGTCCCCAGGATGCAGCTTGGGTCGCACCCATCCGCGATTTTATTCAGGAAGGAATGGAACGATTTCGGCGACATGTGCCGATACCACCCATGTCAATTACGGTGGTGGTAGCCGGTACAGTGGACGACTTTAACCGCATGGCTTCTCCGTATCGTGCCGGTCAGGTAGCCGCCGTTGCTAAACCTCAAGAAAAAACGATAATCATCCTTTCCCCTCGACTGCGCACCGACCCGGTAGACCTGAAAGGCACCGTATGGCACGAATTGATCCATTTGCTCCTGCACCAGACGTTTCCCCCAGGCAACGTGCCCCGTTGGTTGGAGGAAGGCTTAGCCATGGCCTGGGCGCAGGACTATACCTTGGGCAGACAAACTGCCGTAGCCGACCTAT
>FWPU01011139.1_pt1 | contig 12802 bp, 11 predicted proteins | sample 2228361 | NCBI WGS metagenome assembly FWPU01 (sample SAMEA103939777, study PRJEB20133) | metagenome | reverse complement strand
GTGGTGGTGGGGCGGGCGGTGGCGCCGGGCTCGCCCGGGTCATCGCCGGGTGCGGCGGGCAGCTCGAAGAGGTCGCCGCCGGGGTCGCGGCCAAGGGCGCGGTCGAGCAGGTTGCGCGGCTCATCGAGGAAGAAGGTGCGGCTGACGGTGGCGAAGGGCTTCCACACGGCGAGCCAGAAGTCGCGCTCGCGCCCGTAGGGCATCGCCTCGGCCCCCTGTTCGAGGGCGGGAGCGTTGAGGAGGACGGCGAGGAGGAGGCCGCCGACCATCACACCGAACACGCGCCCGGGGCGCGCGCCGAGCCGCTGGCGGGGGCCGGGCCTCGTTGCGTCGGCCATGACGTTCGTTCTCCCGGTGGCGTCCCCGGCGGGGCTCCCTAGAACTGGAAGTAGATGAAGGGGGCCACCCCTTCCGGGCCGAGGGCGTCGATGACGACGAGCGCCACGGCCAGCATAGCTGCCTGTGCGGCAGGGGCCAGTTCAGAGTAGGCCACCTCGAAGCGGCGGAAGAGGCCCCGCGGGATGAACTGCGCGGCGATGGAACCGGCGATGACCGCGACGAGCAGGGGCGACGCGGCGGGCGAGGGCTCACCCCACGCGGTGGCGATGCGGGTGATGACCTGCCACGCCGTGCCGAAGGTTTCGGCGCGGAAGAAGATCCAGGCGAAGCAGACGACGTGGAAGGTGACCGCCCAGCCGACGATGCGGGCGGCGGTGCCACGCAGCCAGCGGTTGCGGGCGCGAACTTCCCGTTCGATGACGAGCCCCGCGCCGTGGATGGCGCCCCAGGCGACGAACGTCCAGGCGGCGCCATGCCAGAGGCCACCGAGAAGCATGGTGAGGAAGAGATTGCGGTAGGTGAACCATTTGCTGCCGCGGTTGCCACCGAGGGGGATGTAGAGGTAGTCGCGCAGCCAGCGGGAGAGCGTCATGTGCCAGCGGCGCCAGAAGTCCTGCAGCGACCAGGCGCGGTAGGGGGCATCGAAGTTCTGGGGGAACTGGATGCCGAGGAGGAGGGCGCAGCCGATCGCCATGTCGGTGTAGCCGCTGAAGTCGGCGAAGATCTGGACGGCGTAGGCGTACACGCCGAGAAGCGCTTCGAAGCCGCTGTGGGTGCCCGGGCTGGCGAAGACGGGATCGGCGATTTCGCCGGCCAGGTAGGTGGAGATGACGACCTTCTTGAAGAGGCCAGCGACGATGAGGGTGAAGGCCGGGGCGGCATCGATGACGCGTTCGCGGAAGGGCGCGCGGATCTGCGGCGCGAACTCGGTGACGCGCACAATCGGCCCTGCCACCAGGTGCGGGAAGAAGGAGAGGTAGAGGGCGAAATCGAGCAGGGACATCGGCTCGCACTGGCCACGGGCGACATCGACGAGGTAGCTGATGGCGTGGAAGGTGAAGAACGAGATGGCCACGGGCAGGGTGACCTGCAACAGCGGCAGAGGAACATCGATGCCGAAGCGCTGGACGACGCCGAGGACATCGGTGACGAAGAAACCGTAGTACTTGAACCAGCCAAGGGTGGCGAGGTTGGCGGCGATGCCGAAGCCGAGGAACCAGCGACCGAAGCGGGGCAGCCCTTCGGGCGTGCGCATGCGGGCGAGGTCGCTCCCGACGGCCCAGTTGAAGGCCGTGGAGCCGACCAGCAGGAGGACGAACTTCGGCTCCCAGAAGCCGTAGAAGAACCAGCTCGCCGCAACGAGGAAGAGGCGCCAGCCAAGGTGCCACGGCCGGATGAGCCAGGCGATGGCGAAGACGCAGACGAAGAAGATGGCGAAGTCGACGGTCGGGAAGAGCATGGCGGCGTGTGGCGGCCGCGGCCGGCCCCCTGCATTGTCGCCAGTGCGCGCGAAGCGGGCGACTGACGGTAACGGCCGCCTGCGGTAGAACGTTGTTGAGCACGAGAACGATCCCCGCAAGCGAGGCTCCGCCATCGACGCGCCCGGCCATGCCGCCCCCGCCCCCAGCAGCACCCCGGCGGCGAGGCCTCGCTGGCGCTGGCAGGGGCTCGCCCTGCTGATCGCCGGGGCGGGCGGCATCGCGGCGAGCATCCTCGGGGCGCTGGGTGGGGAACGCGGCGCGCCGGCCCTCCCTGCCGCGGGGGCGGCACAGGCCTCGCCGCGGGCGGTGTTCGTCGCCGGCCTTGCCTTCGATGGCACGCCCGAACCACCGCCGACGCCGACGCCCACCCCGACCCCACCACCTGCCCGCCTGGCGAGCGCCGAGGGCGTCCGCATCTGGTCGGATGGGGATTCGACGTCGTACTTCCTGACCGTGGCGCTCTTTCGCGAGTGGGCGGCGCTCGGCGGCGTGCCGGTGCGGGGCGCCGACTACAAGATCAGCTCGGGGCTGATGCGCCCGGACTTCTTCGACTGGCCGGCATACCTCGCGGCGGAGATGGCCCGCTACGACCCCGACGTGGTGGTCTTCATGGTGGGGGCGAACGATGCCAACCAGGTGCGCTCGGCGGAGGTGTACGCCGAGCGGGTGGGGGCGGTGATGGACCTCCTCTGGCGGCCGGGGCGGGTGGTCGTGTGGGTGGGCCAGCCGAACATGGGCCGGCCCGACCTGGCGGCGAGCGTGCCCCGCATCAACGCCATCTTCCAGGAGCAGGCGGCGCTCCGCCCGTGGGTGCTCTACCTCGATACGTGGGCGCTAACGTCGACGCCGGCGGGCGCCTACGCGGAGGCGCTCCCCAACGCGGAGGGCGTGCTGGAGGTCATCCGGGTGAGCGATGGGGTGCACTTCACCCCGGCCGGGGGACGGCGGCTGGCGCTGGCCGTGATTGCCGCGCTGTTCGAACCGGGGCGCTGACTGGACGGCCGAACACCACCATGCGCGGGGTATACTTTGGGGTATGAGCCTGCTGCCATCTCCAGGAACCCACGTTCGCGACGAGACCGACGAGCAGCTCGAGCCGCCGTACCACCTCATCCTGCTCGACGATAACGAGCACACGTACGCGTACGTGATCCGGATGCTGGGCGAGATTTTCGGCTACGGGCCGGAGAAGGCGTACGCCATCGCCTGCGTGGTAGATAGCCAGGGGCGGGCCATCCTGATGACGGGCAGCCACGACGAGGTGCGGGCGAAGCAGGAGCTGGTGCACGCGTACGGCCCGGACCCGCTGATGCCGAATTCGCGGGGGAGCATGTCGGCGGTGATTGAGCCGGCCTGCAGCGGCAGCTCGCGGTAATTCACGTTAACGAATCCTTCGAGCGCGGGGCGGCCCCGGGTGCGCTACACTGGAAGCAGGTTGCGCAGGGTCGTCGCACTGCCGTTGCCATCGAGCATTCGCATCTCCACGTGCCCCTCGGTTGCCGTCCGCCAGCCGCGCCCTGCGCCGGGGGCTGGTCCTGCATGACATCTGTTTCGCCACCAAGCACGCCGCGCACGGTCGGGGTCCTCGCGCTCCAGGGCGATTTCCGGGAGCACCGGGAGATGCTGGAGCGGATGGGCCACCGCGCCATCGAAGTGCGGAAGCCCGCCCAGCTCGAAGGGCTCGATGCGCTCATCATCCCCGGGGGCGAGAGCACGACGATCGCGCGGCTCATCCTCTCGAACGGGTTCCAGGAGCCGCTGCGGGAGTTCTGCGCCAGCGGCCGGCCCACCTGGGGCACGTGCGCGGGCGCCATCCTCCTCGCGCGCGAGGTTGATCGCCTCGACCGGCCGGGGATCGAGACGATGGCGATCCGGGTGCGCCGCAACGCCTTCGGGCGGCAGGTGGACAGTTTCGAGGCGGATCTTGACATCGAGGGCGTGCCGGGCGGGCCGTTCCGGGCCGTCTTCATCCGCGCGCCCGTCATCGAGCGGGTGGACCCGCCGGCGCGGGCGATCGCTCGCCTGGAGGATGGGACGGTGGTGGCAGCCCGGCAGGGGAACCTGCTGGCCACCTCCTTCCACCCGGAGCTCACGGGCGATGCGCGGCTGCACGCCTACTTCCTCACCATCGGAGCCCAGCCGGGGGCAGCGAAATGAGCGAACAGCAGGCCGAGGCCCTGAGCCCGATCGATGCGGCGACGCTCTGGCCGCAGCTCCACCGGCTGGATACAGAGGTGGTGGCCCTGCGCGGCTCGCAGAACCTGCTCGTTTCGAGCGGGCTGGCCGCCACCGGCATCAGCCGCCTGCCGAAGGTGCCGCGCACGGCCGTCGTGGGCCTGCGGCGCGGGCTCAGCTACCGGGGGGTGGCCGTCGCCCGGCAGCTTGCCGGGGGCGCGGGCTGGGATGTGGCCTCCCTGCGCATCGGCCGGCCGAAGGATGACGAGGCGGTGGTGGCGCTGCTCCAGGGGCTGGCGCGCGAGGTGGCCCTGCGTGGCGGGCGCGTGCTCTACCTGCGCTACGCCGAGGGATCGCCCCATGCGCCGGCGCTGCGGCGGGCCGGCTTCTTCGCCTACCGGCTGGAGCGGCTCTACGCGCTGCCGGCGGCGCGCGCAGCAGCGGCGCCGGCTGGGCCGTTCCGCCCGGCGACGCGGGCCGACCGGGCCGGCATCTTTCGGCTCTACTGCCGGGCGGTGCCCGAGCAGGTGCGGCGGGCGGAGGCTCCCGGCCTGCAGGAGTTCCGTGCAGTGATCGACTCGTTCGATTGCGAGCAGGAGTTCGTGGCCGACGGCGATGGCGGCCTCATTGGCTGGGTCGGCATCGGCGAGCGGGAGGCGCATCTGTTGCTCGCGGAGGGCGGGGCGCTGGTCGAGGCAGCGCTCACCGCGGTGGAAGCCCACGCTCCCCGCCACGGTTCGCTGGTGGTGGCAGAGCACCAGCCCGGCATCGAAGCTGCCGCGCAGGCGCGCGGCTACCCGGCCCTCGGGGTGCGGCTCATGTGCGCACGCCGCCTCGCGCGGGCCGAGACCCTCCAGGAGGTCGTGGCGGCCCCGGCGGAGTCGTTCCCCGTGCCGCAATAAAACCCGTGACCATGTCATCCGCAGCCAACAACCCCCTTCCCCCCGAGCAGATCGTCACCGACGACCTGGATCTCCTCCTCGATGCGCTGCCGCCGCACATCTCCGGGCCGCTGCGCGATGCCGAGCGGCGGACGGACCTCCTCGAGGTGGTGATGGACCTCGGCCGCCTGCCGGAGGCGCGCTACCCCGGCCGCGAGGTCATCCTCAGCCGCGAGGAGGTGACGGAGGCCGACCTGCAGTGGGTCATCGCCCGCATCGGCGACTTCGGCGATGACAACCGTGCCGGGATCGAGCGCACGCTCCACCGCATTTCATGCATCCGCAACCGGCGGGGGAAGGTCATCGGCCTCACCTGCCGCGTGGGCCGAGCCGTGTACGGCACCATCCGGGTGATCGAAGACCTGGTGCTCAGCGGGAAGAACATCCTCCTCCTCGGGCGGCCGGGGGTCGGCAAGACGACAATGCTGCGCGAGGTGGCGCGCGTGCTCGCCGACGATGCGAACAAGCGCGTGATCATCGTCGATACCTCGAACGAGATCGGCGGCGACGGCGATGTGCCCCACCCGGCCATCGGCGGCTCGCGCCGCATGCAGGTGGCGACGCCTTCCATGCAGCACGCGGTGATGATCGAGGCGGTGGAGAACCACATGCCGGAGGTCATCGTCATCGACGAGATCGGCACGGAGCTCGAGGCACAGGCGGCGCGCACCATCGCCGAGCGCGGCGTGCAGCTCGTCGGCACGGCGCACGGCACCTCGCTCGAGAACCTGATGCTGAACCCGACGCTCGCCGACCTCATTGGCGGCATCCAGTCGGTAACGCTGGGCGATGAGGAGGCGCGCCGCCGGGGCACGCAGAAGTCCATCCTGGAGCGGAAGGCGCCGCCCACCTTCGACATCGTCGTCGAGATCGAGAGCTGGCGGCGGGTGGCCATCCACAAGAACGTCGCGGAGACGGTCGATGCCATCCTGCGCGGGTACCGGGCGCGCCCGGAGACGCGCCAGCTCGGGCCCGGCGGGCGGATCGAAATCGTCGACGATGCGGACCGCGAGGGTGGTGAGTTCGGCATGGGTGCCCCCGGGCCCGCGCGCAGCGGTCGCCCGCCCACGTGGGAGATTGGCCACCGACGCAATGGCGGCCACGTGCGGGAGGGGCGGGAGGGCCGCGACCTGCGCCCGTTCGAGAGCACCGCGGCGCCGGAGGAGGACGACGAGCCGCCGCTCTTGGCCGTGCCGACGCCGCGGGGCGGGGCGCGGATCGTACGCATCTTCCCGTTCGGCATCCCGCGGGGGCGGCTCGAGCAGGCGGCGCGCGCCGTCGATGCCAACATCGAGCTGGTGGATGACCCGGCCGAGGCCGATGCCGTCATCACCCTGCGCAACTACTACCGGGCGAAACCGCCGGCCCTGCGCGAGGCGGAGGAGCGGAATCTGCCGCTCTACGTGGTGAAGAGCAGCGGACGGTACCAGCTTGAGCAGGCGCTCCTGCAGGTGCGGGGCGACCGGGGTGGGCGGCCGCCGCAGCGCGACCCACTCGTCGACGTCTTCCGGGAGACGGAGGAGGCGATCGCGCGGGTGCTGGAGGAGGGCCGGCCGGTGGAGCTGCCACCCGCGAACAGCTACGTCCGGCGGGTGCAGCACCAGCTCGCCAACCGGTACAACCTGGAGAGCCGGAGCTCCGGCAAGGAGCCGATGCGCCGCGTGAAGATCCTGCCGATGGGCAGCGGCACCCCGTTCGAACGGTGAGCGGACGCGGCCGGTTCATCGTCTTCGAAGGGGGCGAGGGCTCGGGCAAGAGCACCGCGGCGGCAGCGGTTGCCGCGCGCCTGGCGGCCGAGGGGTACACGGTGGTGGCCACCCGGGAGCCGGGCGGCACGCCGGCGGGCGAGCAGCTGCGGGCCATCCTGCGCGAGCGGCTCAGCCCGTGGGCCGAGCTCTTTACCTTCCTCGCGGCCCGCGCCGAGCTGGTGGCGACGGTCATCCGCCCGGCACTCGCGGCGGGGTCGCTCGTCATCTGCGACCGCTTCGCGCCGAGCACCTTCGCCTACCAGGTGCATGCGCGCGGGCTCGATGGCGTGGTGGTGCGAACGGCGAACCGCGCCGCCACCGGTGGCCTCGAGCCCGACCTCGTGGTGTACCTCGACCTCGACCCGTCCGTTGGCCTCGCCCGCAAGGGGAGCGAGGCGGGCGCCGTGGCCACGGGGCTGGAGGGGCTGGAGTTCCACCGGCGGGTGCGCGAGGGGTACCTGCTGCAGGCCCGGGACGACCCGGCGCGCTGGAGCGTCATCGATGCGGCCCTACCGGCCGAGCGGGTGGCCGAGGCCGCCTACCAGCGGGTGCGCCGCCTCCTCGCCTGAAGCCGCCGGCGTATGATGCCAGCCAATGGCCGGGGAGTGGTTCGCGCAGGCGCGGTTCGGCATGTTCATCCACTGGGGGCACAGTTCCCAGCAGGGGGTGGAGCTCTCGTGGCCGATGGCCGGGGGGAACGTGGCCCTGCCCACCGGCGCGATGTCGGTCGCGGCGTACCAGGCCTCGGCGGCGACGTTCGACCCGCAGCAGCGCGATTTCCCGGCGCTCGCCCGCCTGGCGCGCCGCTGCGGCATGCAGTACGCGGTCTTCACCGCCAAGCACCACGATGGCTACAGCATGTTCGCGACCCGCACCTCCACCTTCGGCGTGGCGCACGGGCCGGCGCGGGCCGACCTGGTGCGGGAGTTCGTCGAGGCGTTCCGGGCCGAGGGGCTGCGCATCGGGCTGTACTACTCGCTGGCCGACTGGCACCACCCCGGCTACCCGGCGATGACCGATGACGACCGGCCGTACCGCTTCGGCCGGGGTCGCCAGCCCACGCCCGAGCAGTGGGAGGCGTTCCTGGCGGACATGTTCGCGCAGGTGCGCGAGCTGCTGACGAACTACGGGCCGATCGACGTGCTCTGGTTCGATGGCGGCTGGGAGCGCACGCCGGAGCAGTGGCGGGCGCGGGAGCTGGAGGCCATGATTCGCGAGCTCCAGCCCGGGATCCTGGTCAACGACCGGCTGCCCGGGGCGGGCGACTTCGAGACGCCAGAGCAGTTCGTGCCGCCGGTGCCGCCGACCCGCCCGTGGGAGGTTTGCCTGACGCTGAACGAGAGCTGGGGGTACGTGCCGAGCGACACGCGCTGGAAATCGCCGCGCCAGGTGGTGCATACCCTCTGCGAGGTGGCCGGCCGGGGTGGCAACCTGCTGCTCAACGTGAGCCCCCGGGGCGATGGCACCCTCCCGCCGGAGCAGGTCGCGATCCTGGAGGAGGTGGCCGGCTGGATGGCCCGCCACGGGGAGGCGATCCTGGGCACCGCGCCGGGGCTCGCGCCGTGGCAGTGGTACGGGCCATCGACACGCCGGGGGCGCACCACCTACCTCCACCTGCTCATGCGGCCGTACGAGACGGTGACGGTGCGGGGCGTGCCGATCGACCACGTCGAGCGGGCCTGGTGCCTGGGCACGGGCGAGGAGCTGGAGGTGAGCGGCCGGTGCGCGATTGTCGACCGCCTGGCCGGGGCCGACCCGCTGGGGGAGCTGACCATCCGGGTGCCGCCCCACGCGATTGATGAGCTGGCCACGGTGATCGGCATCAGGTGGGACGCGGCGGGCGCCGGGCGGCTGCAGTAGCGGCAGCCGCGGCCTCAGGCCGGAGGGCGCTCCGGGCGACGCGCGAGGAGGAAGAAGACCGACCCGCTGAGGGCAATCGCGGCCAGCACGTCGAACCCGAGGCGGTAATTCCCGGTGCGGTCGTAGAGCGCGCCCGCGATGAGCGGGCCGAGGATGGTGCCGGTGATGATGACCATGTTCGAGACGCCCATGATCTTCCCGAAGGCCGAGCGGCCGAAGTAGTCGGCGCGGATGGCGGTCATCTGCGGGCCGCGCCAGCCCCACGCCAGCCCGTGGATGACCACGAAGGCGAGCACCATCCGCGTGGTGACGGCGTGGGAGAGGAGCAGCAACCCTCCGGCGTGCATCGCCATGCACGTGACCAGGAGGGCGCGCTTGTTCACCCGGTCGCCGATGAACCCGCCGGAAAGGTTGCCCAGCATGAACACGAGGGTGAGCGCAAACACCACGCCGGAGGCCTGGCCAAGCGTGTAGCCCTGGCTCTCCCGCACGTGGGAGACAAGGTGGACACTCATGGAGCTGACGACGAAGAGGGCGGAGGCGTGCCCGAAGGAGATGAGCCAGAAGGCCGGGGTGCGCACCGCCTCGCCGAGGGTGAAATCCCGCGTGCGCGGCGGGTCGGCCGCGAGCGGCGCGGCGCGCCCGGGCGGTAAGGCCGGGGCACCATCGGGCTCCCAGCCATGCTGGTGCGGGTGGTGGCGGAGGACGCTCGCCAGCGGCAGCCCGATGGCAATGACGGCCACGCCGGAGAGGAAGGCGGTGGTGCGCCAGCCGAGCGATTCGAGGGCGAGGACGGTGAGCGGGACGCACATGCCGCCGATGGCGAAGCCGGCCGAGGTGAGGGCGATGGCCGTGGCCCGGCGCCGTTCGAACCAGTGCACGGCAGCAAACGTGACCGTGAGGAAGCCGCACATGCTGGCCCCGACGGACATGACGAGGAAGGCGCCGTAGAACTGCCACGGCTCCTGGACGCGGCTGAAGAGCATAAAACCGACGCCGAGGATGACAGCGCCGATGGAGGCGACCCGCCGCGGCCCGAAGCGGTCGAGCAGGGAGCCGTGCACCGGCCCAAGGATGCCGCTTTCGGCCTCGCGCAAGCTCGAGGCGGCTGAGAGCATCGTCTTACTCCAGCCGAACTGCTCGCGGAGAAGGACGACGTAGGCACCGTACGCCTGCCCGAGGAGGGCCGCCTGCATTGCCTGGAGCGCGGCGCCCGCCGCGACGATCCACCAGCCGTAGAAGACGCGGCCCGGCCGCTGCCGGGTGCTGGGGAGGGCGCCGGGCGCGGCTTCGGCCACTGGGAGGTCCTCCGGGCGGCGCAGCGGGGATGCGGGCGAGTCTACGCGAGAGCGCGCTTACCCGCCGCGCCGCGCCTGGGCGACACCGATGCCGACGAACGCGACCGCCATCGCGAGGAGCAGGAGCCCGGCGAGCCAGTACCCCCACGTTGCGGGCTCCTCGGCGCGCGGGGTGGCTTCCTCCGCCGGGGGATCGGCCGCGGGCGGTGCACCGGGCGTGGGCGTCGCCGCGAGCCGGCCGGCCGGGGCACCCTGGCCACCTTCGGTGGGTGGAGCGCCGGGCGCCGCAGCCTGGCCGGGAGCAGCCGGGCCATTCCCGCAGGCCGTGCCCTCGGCCGGGAGAGCAAGCGTGAGCAGGTAGGCGTTGACCACCGCATCGATGCAGGCGTCGCCCTGGGCGTAGATCGTGTGGCCGTTCCCCCGGTAGGTGAGCAGGCGCGCGTTCTCGAGCTGGCCGGCCAGGGCCTGCCCCCATTCATAGGGCGTGGCCGGGTCGTTGGTGGTGGCGATGACGAGGATGGGCGCCGCGCCCGCAGCCCGCGGGACATCGAGCGGCTGTGGATCGGCGGCCCAGTAGGCGCACACCAGGCCGCTGGTGGCCGCGGCGCGGCCGAAGGTGGGGGCGAGGCGGGCGAAGCGGTCGGCCATGGCGCGGTAGGCCTGCGGATCGCGCGGGCAGGCCGAATCGAGCGCGTTCACGGCGTAGTTCGCCTCGATCAGGTTCGGGTAGGAGCCGTCCGGGTTGCGCAGGAGGTACTCATCGGCGAGCCGCACGAGCCCGCTGCCGTCGCCGTTGAGCGCCGCGACGAGCGCCTGGGTGAGCTGGCTCCAGCTGAACGTGCTGTAGAGGGCGGAGATGATGCCGAGCTGCGTCTCACCCGGGCCGGCCGGGCGGTCGGCGCCCGGTGCGGGGATTGGCCGCTGCTCGGCACTGGCGATGACCCGCTCGAGCGCGGCGCGTGGGTCGCCCTCGCGCGCGAGGGGGCAGCTCTTCGCGGCGCAGTCATCGAGGTACGCCCGGAGCGCCCGCTCGAAGCCGATCATCTGGGTGACGGCGAGGGTTTCGTAGTCGAGAGAGAGGTCGATGCCGCCATCGAGGACGAAGGCGCGAACGCGGCCGGGGAAAAGGTCGGCGTAGACGGCGCCGATGGTGGTGCCGTAGGAGTAGCCGACGTAGCTGATCTGCTCCTCGCCGAGGGCGGCGCGGAGGGCGTCCATATCGCGGGCCACCTCCCGCGTGCCGACGTGGGGAAGAAGCTGGCCGGCGGCCGTGGCGCAATCCTCGGCGAAGGCGCGGGAAACGCGCTCGGCCTCCTGCCACTCGGCCTCGGTATCCGGATCCGGGTCGAGGGCGACCAGCTCCTGCAGGCGGTCGTGGCAGACGATGGGGGTGCTTTCGCCGACCCCGCGGGGGTCGAAGACGACGATATCGAAGCGGTCGCGAATCTCTGGCGCGAGGATGGCCTGCCAGGCGCGGGCGAACTGGATGGCGGGGCCGCCGGGGCCACCGGGGTTCGCCATGAGGACGCCGATGCGCTGATCGGGCTTGCGCGCGGGGAAGCGGATGACGCTGAGGTTGATCTGCTCGCCATCGGGGCGGGCCCAATCGAGCGGCACGGCGAAAGTGGCGCATTCGGCGCGGCTGCCGCACGGCTCCCAGGCGAGCGTGGCGCCCCCGGGCTCTGGCTGCGCGGCGCCACCATCGTCGCGGTCGGAGCAGGCTGAAACCAGCACGGCGGCGAGGAGGGCGAGGGGGAGGAGGAGTGAGCGGGCCATACGTGAAGCAAAGGTACCAGCGGCCGGGGAAAGGGGAGAGGAGGGGGCGTGCGAGGGCGAGCGGACGTGTGCGGAAGGGTGCTTTCGCTGCCGATACCCAAGGCAGAGGAGGAATCGGGATGGCACCGGCCAGCGGCAGGCGAGCGCTCGTGCTTGGCGGCGGCGGGACCTACGGCGTGGTGCAGGCCGCCTACATCCAGGCCGCCTTCGAACTCGGCTTCCGGCCCGACCTCGTCATCGGCACCAGCGTCGGTTCGCTCAACGGCGCCTGGGTGGCAATGTACCCGGATAACCCGCGCGGATTGCTCGATGTGTGGCGCGGGCTCGGCCGCATCCGGGTGCTGCGCTGGAACCCGGTCCACCTCGCGGCCCGCATCGCCCGCAGCCCCCGCGCCCTGCGCGACAACGACATCGTCCGCGGGCTGATCGATGCGCACGTGCGGGACCTCCGCTTCGAGGATGCGCGGCTCGAGCTGGCGGTTGTGGCGACGAACCTCACCCGCGGGCGGAAGGAGCTCTTCCGCTCCGGCCCGCTGGCGCCCGCTATCGCCGCATCGACGGCCATCCCCGGCGTGTTCGAACCGGTGCAGATCGGCGGCGACCTCTACGTCGATGGCTGCATCACGGCGTCGGTGGACATTGCGAGCGCGCTGGTCCTCGGCGCGACCGAGGTGCTGGCCATCGACCTGACGCCGCCGCCGGGCGCGGTGGAGCCCCCACGAACGGCGATTGGCGTGCTGGCGCAGTCGTTCCGCATCCTCACCCACGCCACAACGGAGGCGATGGAGGCGATCGCGGGGGCTGCCGCGGTGGTGCGCGTGGTGCGGCCAGACCTGGCGGGGCTTTCGCCATGGCGGCTCGACCTCTCGGAAGAGCTCATCCAGGAGCACCTGGCGCAGGCGCGTTCCCGGCTGACGCGGATCATCGATCCTTGGGGGCGGCTGGTACCGGCCCGTGAGGGGCGGGCGGAAGGGCCGGGGCGGCTGGCGGCATAGGGGAGGAGGGGAGACGCGGCTGCGACGCCGGGAGAAGGGGAGGCGCGGCTGCGCCGCGGGTTGGCGCGCCTGCGGCGCGGGGAGAACGGGAGACGCGGCTGCGACGCGGGGAGAAGGGAGGCGCGGCTTCGCCGCAGGTTGGCGCCCCTCCGGGCGGGTTGACCGGGCCTCCGGCCCGGGGTTGGCGTC
>FWPU01011138.1_pt1 | contig 12803 bp, 11 predicted proteins | sample 2228361 | NCBI WGS metagenome assembly FWPU01 (sample SAMEA103939777, study PRJEB20133) | metagenome | reverse complement strand
CCCCACAGGGGGCAGGGACTATGTCCTCGCCCCCCTTGGGGGAGAGCCAGAGAGGGGGCGATTAAGCCAGCCCTGGCCCTGAAGGGCTTGGGGTGAGGTCAGCCGGGCCTGACCGCCTCCCAGCTACCCTCAAAATCTGTCCGCCTGTGGACCTGGTCAGGCCAGGGGCAGGCCCTTATTCTAGCGCCTGGGGCAGGCCGGCGCTAGAATCACAGCAGGAGACTGGTCCCCGTGCCTTCAGTTACCGTAGCGTCTGACCTCATCCTCCACAACGCCCGGGTGGTCACGCTGGACGCCCGGCGGCCCCGCGCCGGGCTTGTGGCCGTCCAGGGCGACAGGATAGCCTGGGTGGGCGACGAGGCCGACCTTTCGCGGCTGGCCCGCCCCGGCGTCCGGGTCGTAGACTGCCAGGGCTATACGCTGGTGCCCGGCCTCATGGACGCCCACTGCCACGTGCTGGCCTACGCCGCCAGCCTGCTGGCCGTGGACTGCTCACCCGCCGCCGTCGGCTCCATCGCCGACATCCGGGAGGCCATCCGGCGGCGCGCCCGCGTGACACCGCCCGGCCAGTGGCTCCGGGCCGCAGGCTACGACGAGTCGGCCCTGGCGGAGGGGCGCCACCCTACCCGCCTGGACCTGGACGAGGCCACCCGCGACCATCCCGTGCGGCTGGCCCACCGCTCCGGCCACGCCTGCGTGCTTAACAGCCTGGCGCTGGCCCGTGTCGGCATCTCGGCCAGCACGCCGGAGCCGGAGGGCGGCGTCATTGACCGCGACTGGGCCACCGGCGAGCCAACGGGCCTGCTGCTGGAGATGGACGCCTGCCTGGAAGAGCGCATCCCATCGCTCAGCGAAAGCGAGCTCCTGGAGGCCATCGCTCAGGCTGACCGGCGCCTGGTGGCCCTGGGGGTGACGTCGGTGCAGGACGCCACGCCGTCCAACGACCTCCGGCGCTGGCAGCTCTTCCAGCGCCTCAAGGCCGAGGGCAGGCTGCGGCCCAGGGTGACGCTGATGCCCGGCAGCGCCCACCTGGAGGAGTTCACGGGCGCGGGGCTGAAGCATGGCTCGGGCGACCATCACCTGGCCCTGGGCCACGTAAAGCTAATGCTCACCCTCACCTCCGGGGCGCTGCATCCCGCGCCGGAGGAGCTGCGCGCCATCGTGAGGCGTGCCCACCGGGCGGGCTTTCCCGTCGCCATCCACGCTGTGGAGGCCGAGGCCGTGGAGGCCGCCGCCGATGCGCTGCTCAGGGCCGGGCGACCCCCTATAGTCCCCCTTAGCAAGGGGGACAGGCAGGGGGTCAGCCTTCCTGCCAGGGGGGACAGACAGGGGGGCGTTCTTCGGCGGAAAGGTCCTCGTGTGAGGGACCGAGTCGAGCACTGCTCCGAGTGCCCGCCGGCCGTGCTGGCGAAGCTGAAGCGGGCCGGCACGACGGTGGTCACGCAGCCGGCCTTCCTGTACTACAGCGGCCAGCGGTACCTTGCCCAGGTGCCCCGGGAGATGCAGCCCTGGCTCTACCGCATCCGGTCTTTTGCCGAGGCGGGCCTGAGGCCAGCGGCCAGCTCCGACGCGCCGGTGGCCGCCCCCAACCCGCTGGTAGGCATCTACGCTGCCGTCACTCGCCGCGCCCGGACGGGCGAAGTGCTGGGCGCGGAAGAGCGCGTGGCGCCCCTGGAGGCGCTGGCGATGTACACCCTCAACTCCGCCCGCGCCGCCTTCCAGGTACTTGACCGAGGCTCCATCTCGCCGGGCAAGCTGGCTGACCTGGTGCTGCTGGACCGGGACATCACCGGACCGGGCCACGAGGAGCTATTGCAGGCCAGGGTGGTGATGACGCTCACAGGGGGCGAGGTGGCCTACGAGGCGTAGGCTGGTGTTGTACCAAGTCTGCGCGAAGGTGATGGTCTATTTCCTCTCCCTCGACACGCGTGATGCACATTAGCAGCCTGTCACTGTACTTTGATGGAGTCAGTCCTCTCCCGCCAGGGGCCAGGAGGTCCCTTCTCCCCTGGCAGGCCCTTAAGCGGACAGATTTGGGAGCAAAGGGGACGTGGGCCGAGGGCAGAGGTGCAGACCTCACCCCCGTAGCCCCCTCTCCGAATTCGGAGAGGGGGCGCACCAGGCCGACCCTGGCCCTGTAAAGCATGGGGGTGAGGTCCGCTGGCATGCCACTCTCCCACATGGCTTGAAAAACTGTCCGCTTTTGAGCCCCTGGCGGGAGAAGGGGTATTTCCTCTCCCGCCAGGGGAGAAGGGACTTTGCCGCGACTTTTGGGCAGAGTCGGTATTATCCGCCGGCCCCGCCCTTTTCATCGAAGGAAGAGAGCAGCACCAGGCCCAGCGCGATGCTGCCCACCAGCGCCGCGCCGATCAGCCACCACCAGAAGAAGTCCGAGAAGTCCGATGCCATGAGGAGTCCCACGCCCAGCCCGGCTATGAAGGTCGTGGCGCCGTATGCTACAGGCGATGCCAGGGCCTTTTGCATAAGGGGCTGCCGGCGCTGCCATAGCCCCACCAGGGCCCAGCATGCCCCGATAGTCATGGGCAGCAGGGCCACCGTGTCGAGTACCGATAGCCCATGCCCCGGGCTGATGGGCACCAGCAGAGGCCCTTCCAGTCCCTGGGGCATGGAGAAAAGGGCCACCGTGGCGCCTAATAGCAGTAGTGGGCCTGAAGGCCAGCGTGGCGCTTTCATCGGGCTTTCAGGGTGTGGGTGCCCTACTTTCGCCGGGTGAGCACGTAGCCCACCAGCTCTTCCAGGGAGTCGCGGGCCGGACTGCGGGGCAGCCCTTCCAGGCAGGCCAGCGCCTTGTGGCCGAAGTCGCCGGCCACCGCGTAGGAGTCCTCGATGATGGATGAGTTCTGGATTATGTCCAGCGCCCGCTTCAGGCTGGCCCGGTCTTCGGGGTCGCGGAAGAGCGCCGCTACGGGATTTTCCTGGGGGTAGCGCTCCAGCAGCAGGATGGCCGGCAGCGTGGCGATGCCGTGCACCAGGTCATTGCCCACCGGTTTGCCCACCTCCTCGGCCTTGCCCTCGTAGTCCAGGATGTCGTCCACTATCTGGAAGGCCATGCCCAGGTTGTAGCCATAGTCCCGGAGGGCCTTCACCAGAGTCTCAGGGGCGCCGCTGAGCACGGCGCCAGACTCGCTGGCCGTGGTGAACAGGGACGCCGTCTTCTTGTAGATGCGGTTGAAGTACTGCTCCCGCGTCTGCGTCCAGTCGAAGGCCTCGGACATCTCGTGGAGTTCGCCCGTGGACAGCTCCATGATGGTCTCGGAGAAGCGGCGGATGACCCGGATGTTGCCGGTGTCGCAGACGTAGGTGGCGGAGACGGCGAAGATGTAGTCGCCCACCAGCACCGCCACCTGCGGCCCCCACAGCTTGCTCACGGTGGCCTTGCCCCGCCGGATGTCCGAGTTGTCCACCGTGTCGTCGTGGATGAGGGTGGCGATGTGCAGCAGCTCCACCGCCGTCGCCATTATCACCGGCCTGGTGCTGTCATGGGGATGGAACTTGGAGGCCAGGAGGGTGAGGGCTGGCCTGATGGCCTTGCCTGTGGTATCGAAAACGTGGTCCAGGAGCCTGGCCAGCACCGGGGATGCCGTTTCCCCCAGCTTCTTGAGGTTCTCCTCGACGCGGACTAGCTCCTCGTGGACTGGCTGATAGATAGATATGGCTTGCAAGCTGTATGTCCTGTTGACCTAGCGGCCTATCCGCTGCATCTCCTGCTCGATAACCGACTCGTCCAGTTTGGCGAAAAGGTGTTCCGGCCTGGCCAGGGGCTGGCCGGGCCGTAGTGCCTCAGGCTCCCACTTCCAGCCCTGCTGCTGGATGCTGTCCTGGAAGCCCAGCATGTGGTGCAGCCTCTCCGATGTGAAAGGCAGGTAGGGGTAAAGGGCCGTCTTGAGGCAGTTTATGACCGATAGGCTGACCCATAGCGTTGTGGCCGCGCCGGCCCGGTCCTGCTTGACCGCCTGCCAGGGTGCGCGGTCGTTCAGGTAGGTGTTGGCCGCGCGGGCCAGGGCCATGGCGGCGTTGAGGCCCATGCGGAACCGGCAGGCGGCGATGTGCTCGCCCGTCTCCTGTAGTTGCCTGCCGGCCTGCTCCAGCAGTTGCCGGTCGGCCTCGCCCAGCGGCCCCGGCTCCGGCACCTTCCTGTCGAAGTTGCGGTAGGCCAGGGTCATCACCCGTTGCACCAGGTTGCCGTAGGTCCCCACCAGCTCGTCGTTGTTGCGCCGGACGTACTCCTCCCAGGTGAAGTTGGAGTCGCTGGTCTCGGGCATCATGGCCGAAAGCACGTAGCGCAGGGGGTCTGGCTCGTAGCGCTCCAGGTAGTCCGGCAGCCAGATGGCCCACTGGCGGCTGGTGGAGAACTTCAGTCCCTCCAGGTTCAGGTACTCGTTGGCGGGCACATCGTAGGGCAGGTTGAGGCCGCCGTAGCCCATGAGCATGGCCGGCCAGATGACCGTGTGGAACAGGATGTTGTCCTTGCCCATGAAGTAGTAGGCCCGGCAGTCCCGCTGCCAGAAGTCTCGCCAGCGCTCAGGGTCGCCCGTCCTCTGTGCCCACTCCCTGGTGGCCGAAAGGTAGCCCACCACGGCCTCGAACCACACGTACAGGCGCTTGCCCTCGTAGCCCTCCAGGGGCACGGGCACGCCCCACTCGATGTCGCGGGTGATGGCCCGGTCCTTCAGGCCGCCCTCCAGGAAGCCGATGGTGGGGTTGATGACGTTGGGCCGCCAGTGCGTCTGCTGGCGCACCCAGTGAAGCAGCCTGTCCTCGAAGGCGCTGAGCTTGAGGAAGAAGTGCTCGGTGTCCCGGAAGACCGGCGTGCTGCCGCACAGGCGGCACGCCATGTTGATGAGGTCCTTGGGGTCCAGGGTGCGCCCGCAGTTGTCGCACTGGTCGCCCCGGGCGCCCTTGAAGCCGCAGTGAGGGCACGTCCCTTCCACGTAGCGGTCGGCCAGAAAGCGGCGGTCCACCTCGCAGTAGGGCTGGGACACGGTGTTCTTGTAGATGTAGCCGTTCCGCAACAGCGTCAGGAACATGTCCTGGGCCACGGCAATGTGATTTTCCGTATGGGTGCTGGTGAACAGGTCGAAGCTGATTCCCAGCCGCTGCCAGTTGTCCACGAACTCGGCGTGGTACTTGCCGAACACCTCCTCCGGCGGCACCCCCTGCCGCTCGGCCGCCAGGGTCACGGGAGTGCCATGGGCATCGCTGCCCGACACCATGGCCACCTCGTCGCCCGCCATACGGTGGTAGCGGGCGAAGATGTCGGCTGGCAGGTACGCGCCGACTACCCGCCCCAGGTGCAGGGAGTCATTGGCGTAGGGCCACGCGACGGCCACAAGGATGCGCTGGGACATGGGTACTCCTGGACTGATGAGATGGCACTGAAATATATCTTACCATAATGGCGGCCTGATTGGACTAATCGGAAGGCTTGGCCTCCAGCCACAGGCGGTACACCTGGCGGTGGGGCAGGCCGCTCTCTTTGACGGCCAGGGCCACGGCCTGTTTGGCACCGAGGCCCTCGGCCCGCAGCCGGGCCAGCAGGGCGCGCACGTCGTCCTCGGTCATGGCGCCGGCAAGTGCGGGCCTCGCGCCCGCCTGGGCAGCGCTGGCGCCCTCGATGACCAGGGTGAACTCGCCCCGTGGCTCCTGGAAGTGGGCCAGCGCCCCCGAGATGGTGCCGCGAAAGACCTCCTCGTGGAGCTTGGTCAGCTCCCGGCACACGGCGATGCGCCGGTCTCCCAGGACGTCCAGCGCGTCGCGCAGGGCCTCGCCCAGCCTGTGGGGCGTCTCGAAGGCCACCAGCGCCCGCCGCTCCGAGGCCAGGGACTCCAGCAGCCGCCGGCGCTCGCCGGGCTTGCGCGGCAGGAAGCCCAGGTAAAGGAACTGCTCGATGGGCAGCCCGGAAACGGCGATGGCCGTCGTCAGCGCCGACGGGCCGGGCACGGGCACTACCGGATAGCCACGCTCGGCCGCGGCGGCCACCAGCTCGGCGCCAGGGTCGTTGATGCCAGGCATGCCGGCGTCGGACACCAGGGCCACGTCCTTCTCGGCCAGCGCCTCCAGCAGCGCCGGGAGCCTGGCGGCCTTGTTGTGCTCGTGGTAGCTGGCGAGGGGCGTGTGGATGTCGTAGCGCTCCAGGAGCTTGCGGGTCACCCTGGTGTCCTCCGCCGCGATAAGCCCCACTTCCCTGAGCACTCTTATGGCCCGGAGGGTTATGTCTTCGAGGTTGCCTATGGGCGTTGCAACTATATACAGTGTTGGCATGGCCGTCTCCGGCCCATTCTACCAGACGTGGGCCGTGGGTACCGTGGCCCCGGGAGCGCCGCGCGGGCTATAATAGCGCCACGGAGGTAGCGCCTATGACAGACCTTTACCTTGACCACGTGCTCATCGCGGTGCGCGACCTGGCCCGCGCCGCCGGCACCTTCGCCGACGGCCTGGGGTTCACGCTGACGCCCGAGGGCGTCCACCCTGGCAGGGGCACCCACAACCGGCTCATCGTCTTCGGCCCCGACTACCTGGAGCTTATAGCCATCCGCGACCCGGCTGAGGCGGTCTTCCGCCCCAGCATGGTCAGCTTCCTCAAGTCCAGGGAGGGCCTGTACATGTTCGCCCTGGGGACGCGGGACATGGACGCGACGGTGGCCCGCCTGCGGGCGCGGGGCACGCCGGTACAGGACCCTGCGGCAGGCGCCAGGCAGGGCAGCGGCAGGTCACCGGGCTATACCTGGAAGTCCGTCGCCGTGGCGCGAGAGGCCACGCCGGGCAGCGAGACCTTCCTGATCCAGCATGACAACACCATCGAGGAGCGCTACCCCGAGCCGCCCAACGCCACCTATCACCCCAACGGTGCCGTGGGGGTGCATCACCTGTCCATGGTCGTCCTGGACGCCGAGGCTGCGGCATCCCGCTGGCGGGAGGCCTTCGGCCTGGAGGCGTCCCCACTGGAGGAGCTTCCTGAGCAGGGCTTCCAGCGCGTCCGCGTGAAGCTGCAGGACTGTTACCTGGACTTTGTGACTCCCATGCGCACCGGCGCGTTGACGCGCTTCCTGGACAGGAATGGCGAGGGCCTGTACCTCCTGTGCCTCAGAGTGAAAGACCTGGCGGCCACTGCCGCGTCCCTGGGCCAGCGCGGCACCCCCGTCAGGCGGCAGGCCATGGATGCCGACGGCGCCAGCATCACCGTGGACCCGGTCCACGCCCAGGGCGTGACCCTCCAGTTCCTTCAGCCTGTCTAGGTCTCCTTCACTTTGGCCTTGCGTCTCGCCTGCCTCTGGTGGCGTGCAAAGTTGGCCGCGGCCAAATTAGTCCGGATAGGGGTCGTTGCGCGGCTCCTGCACTACCTAGAATCGAGGCCAGAGGTAGCGCCTTCGGGCTGGACCCAGGCGCTGGAGCAAGGCAGAAAGGAGTCACGCCATGGTTGCCACGCAGTTCCAGATGCACACCCACCGGGACATGGTCCACACCCATGAGCACATACACATTACCCATCACGCCAGGGGCGGCAGCCCAGGGCAGGTGGAGCACTTGATGGCTTCCCATTCCCATGAGCACAATCACTCGGCCATGCAGCACTCCCACTACCCTCATCAGGACTTCGACCGGGAGCACTCCCACGAAGCACACATTCACGACCATGCCCATCCCCAGCGGAGCTGAAGCCTGGCCCGCTGTGGGACGCCTCCATGCTGAGGTCGGCCTGCTGTAGCTGGACAGGCCGAAGTTGCCGGCCCGCCGGCCCTTCCGGTAAAATGCGGGTGCCTCACCTCGGGCAGCCCAGAGGGATATGCTGGAAAGGCTAAAGGCCACCGGAAGGCAGGTCAAGCGCGAAATCAGGGTGTACCGACTGGTGCTGGGCGACCGACGCACCCCAGTCCTGGCGAAGGTCCTCCTGGCGCTGGCTATCGGCTATATACTGCTGCCCTTTGACCTGGTGCCCGATTTCATTCCAGTACTCGGCCAGCTTGACGATATCATCATTGTGCCCGCGCTTTTCCTGGTCGCCCTGAAGGTTGTCCCGAAAGAGGTTGTGGAGGACTGCCGGGCCAGGGCTATGGAACACTAGCGTCCGCGCAGTCCGCCCTCATCTCTAGCAGGAGACCGGGTCAGCATGCTCAGGCCGCTCCAGTTGGGCGACGCCGCGCCCTGGAAGCAACGCTTCCGTGCGCCCACCATCATGAGCGCGCGGGTCGCAGACGCCGCGCCGACGCGCGGAGTGGTGACCAGCAACCTGTCGGGCCTGTACCAGCTTTATGCCTGGGACGTTGCCAGCGGCACCCTGAGGAAGCTGACCGACAGGCCCGACGGTGCACGCTTCGGCAGGATCTCCCCCGATGGCAGGTACGTGCTGTACCTGGACGATAACAAGGGCAACGAGATCGGCCACTATGTCCGAGTGCCCTTTGAAGGCGGCGCGCCGCAGGATGTCACCCCCCAGCTCCCTTCCTACTCCCCCGCCGGCCTGGATGTGAGCTACGCTGGCAACCTCATCGGCGTCACCGCGGCCCTGCCCGGAGGGATGTCCCTTTACTGTGTTGACGTAGCCCCGGACGGCGCCCTGGGTGTGCCCAGGGCCGTCTGGAGCAGCCCGAGGCTCTGTCACGGCCCGGTCCTGTCCCACGGCGGCGAAATTGCCGTGATGCAGAGCACCGAGCGCAGCGGCAGGCTGGAGTATAGCCTCGTGGCCGTTGACACCCGCAGCGGCAAGGTCAGCGGCGAGCTATGGGACGGCCCTGGCAGCAGCCTGGAGGCCGTGGCCTTCTCGCGGGCGCCGGGCGACTTCCGGCTGCTGGCCAGGACCAACCGCTACGACGTCAACAGGCCAGTAGTCTGGAATACCGTCACGGGCGAGCGCATAGACCTGCCCCTTCCAGAGCTTGAGGGCGACGTGTCGCCGGAGGACTGGTCGGCGGACGGCACTTGCATCCTGCTCATGGAGCACCACCGGGCGGTCCCCCACCTCTACCTTTACGACCTCCAGCGGCGCAAGCTGAGTCGGCTGGAGCACCCGGGCGGCACTTTCTGGTGGGCCTCCTTCGGCCCTGGGAGGGAGGTCATGGCCCACTGGCAGGACTCGACGCACCCGCCGCGGGTCATCGCCTTCGGCCTGGACTCGGGCGCAGGCATGCGCACCCTTCTGGCGGGCGGGGAGGTCCCCCCCTGCCGGCCCTGGCGCTCGGTGGAGTTCAGGTCCTCCGATGGCGTGCTGGTGCAGGCGTGGCTTGCCCTGCCAGAGGGCAGCGGGCCTTTCCCCGCCATTCTGCATACCCACGGCGGGCCTGAGTTCGCCATGTCCGATATGTTCAACGCCCAGAGCCAGGCCTGGCTTGACCACGGGTTCGCCTTCCTGAGCGTCAACTACCGCGGCTCGACCACCTTCGGTCGGGAGTTCCAGCAGAAGATCTGGGGTAACCCCGGCCATTGGGAAGTGGAGGACATGGTGGCGGCCCGGGACTGGCTGGTGGCCCAGGGCATCGCCCGGCCAGACCAGGTGCTGCTCAATGGCTGGTCCTATGGCGGATACCTGACCCTGCAGGCGCTGGGCACCCGCCCGGACCTGTGGGCCGGCGGCATGGCCGGCGTCGCCGTGGCCGACTGGGCCATCGAGTTCGAGGACGAGGCGGAGACGCTCAAGGCCTACGACGTCGCCCTCTTCGGCGGCACGCCGGCCGAGGTGCCAGAGCGGTACGCCGCCAGCTCTCCCCTCACTTACGTGGAGAACGTCAGGGCGCCGGTGCTCATCATCCAGGGGCGCAACGACACGCGCTGCCCGGCGCGCCAGGTGGAAATCTACGAGCAGCGCATGAGGGCGCTGGGCAAGCCCATCGAGGTCCACTGGTTCGATGCCGGGCACGGCTCGCCGTCCGTGGAGCAGAACATCCAGTTCCAGGAAGCCATGCTGCGCTTCGCCTATCGCGTCCTGGAAGGCCCAGGCGGCAGTCCACGCCTGGACTAGCCCCGCTTTGCCTGGCGAAGCCTCGGCCGGCCCCTGGCCGCATTGCCTGAAAGGAGGGTGCGACATGGACTTCACCCTGACGCCGCAGCAGCGCCAGCTCCTGGAGAAGGCCGAGTGGGTCGCCAGGGAGTGCCTTGAGCCTCGGGCCGAGCTTTACGACCGGTCGGCGGAACACCCCAGGGAAAGCTGGCAGGACCTCTGGCGGCATGGCTTCCTGGCCATGGCAGTCCCCCGGGAGTACGGCGGCCTGGGGCTGGACATGCTGACCTATATCCTGGTGATTGAGAAGCTGGCCCAGGGCTGCACCAACAGCACCATGACCCTGCATATGCACTCGGTGGTGCAGCGCTTCATAGATGCCCTGGCGTCCCCCCAGCAGAAGGCCCGCTTCTATGCCGAGGTGGTTCAGCAGGGCAAGCTCTTCGGGAGCTGGGGCAGCGAGCCGGAGCGCAGGGGCGGCGCCGGAGCAGTGGAGACCATCATCACGCCTGTGGACGGTGGGTATGTCATCAACGGCAGGAAGCACTTCTGCACCATGGCAGGCGCTGCCCACAGGTACATGGTCCACTGCACCATGCGCGGCGCCAATGGCGACCCCCTGGGCCTTCAGATGGCGCTGGTCCCTCACGGCTCGCCTGGAATGCAGGTGGCCAGCGACTGGGACACCCTGGGCATGCGCGGCACGGTAAGCCCCAGCGTCGAGTTCAAGGACTGCTTTGTGGCCCTGGATGACCTGCTGGGCGAGCCTGGCCGCGCGGACAAGGTCGGGGTTGTCCAGGGGTTCGGGCTGGGCTACGCGGCCATATACATCGGTGCGGCGCAGCGTGCGCTGGACTTCGCCATCGAGTACTGCAACACGCACCAGTTCGCCCCTGACCCGGCGCCCATGTCCCACAGCCTGGTAGTCCAGCGGCACGTCGCCGAGATGGCTATGGCCCTGGAAGGCGCCCGGCTGGTGCTGTACCAGTCGGCCAGCCGCTGGGAGCAGGCCGACCCCGTGGGCCGGGCTGTGCTGGCGGCGCGGGCCAAGTACCTGGCCACCGAGGCGGCCCTCATGGTCACTTCCACGGCCATCCAGGCCGTCGGCGGGCGCAGCGCCCACAGGCGCTATCCCCTGGAGCGCCTCTTCCGGGACGTCCGCACATCTACCCTGATGCCTCCCAACGAGGACAGGTCGCTGGAGATTATCGGGAAGGCGGCCCTGGGCCTCGATGTCCAGGTCCGCGCCTCTGTCACGGCCTCGTAGTGCCGCCGGAAGTCCCCATCAAGGCAGGCCAGGGCGGCGCGGAATTCAGGACTGGCACAGGCTAGACCAGCCGGGAATTGCTGACTATTTGGCCGCCGGGATGTTTATTTATGTAAGTAGTTCCTGTAAGCTGGGACTGGGCCAGGGTATTCCCTGAGGACTTACCTGGCCTGAATTTTTCGGCCCTTGCGGTGCTGGCGTGTCTGGCCTGTGGCGCGGCCTTTCGCCGGTGTGCCAACGCTCCTGGACCGTGAGGACCTGTTTGCATGCCCCGACGCAAGAAACTCTTTGCCCTGCTGGTTGACCTTGGCATTCTGGCGGCTGCCGTAGCCGTCTTGCTGGTCGTTGCCTCTGCCTGCTCTGCCCGCCCTCCCGATGCGCTGCCAGTGCTCCTCTTCGCTGACAGCTACGAAGGCTACACCGCCGGGCGGCGTCTTCCTGGAGATACCTGGCAGGTGATGGCGTCCGAGGCCTCGGCCACGGTGAGCGACTCGCTGGCCTTCGACGGGGCCAACTCGCTGGCACTGCACGGCCCCGTTTACCGGGGCCTGGCCTTGCCCGACGGCCTCAAGATGGCAAGCTACACCACCTCCATCATGCTCCCAGAGCTTGTGCCGGACCAGGTCGGCCCGGTGGCAAGCCTGGCCTTCTCCTGGGCCAGCTCCAGGGGAGACCTGGCCCAGGTAGCCAGCCTGGACATCTCGGCTGACGGCGCAGTGCGCTTGCGGACGGCAGGAGGCGCTGGCTTCCAGTGGCAGGGCCTGGAGCCGGGGAGATGGCACCGCCTGCACCTGGTGGCCAACCTGGTGGACAGCCACGCCGCCGCCTGGATTGATGACGAGTTCCTGGATGAAGTGCCCATCGGGAATGACCCCACAGCGGGCAAGCCCAGGCTCCAGGTCTTCACACTGCGGTCTGCTGCCAGCGACTTCTGGACATTCCTGGACAGCGTTTCCATTTACCGTGGCCTGCTGCTGCCGGCAACGAGACTGCGGGACTGCACCACGGGCGGGCCCTCCAGGAGCGGCGATATAGTCAACGTGGTCTTCCTGGACACGGAGGGCCTGAAGGAGACCCTGGCCGTCTTCGACGAGGTAGTGGGCTGGCCATATACCGAAGGCTCCAACCTGTGCCTGGAGGAAGACGACGGGTTCCTCCGTCCCCAGGGCGCCCACAGGGCAAGCCACGGCTCAGACCAGGAGAGGTGGCACGCCCGCTTCTACCACGACGAGGCGGAGCGGCGTACCCTGGCGGCCCTGCACCGCGACAACTGCGGTGGCGGGAGCATCGGCCACCCCTGCAGGTTCTTCCAGTCCCACCAGGGCACCGCCTTCTTCACAGCCAGGGACGTGGTGGCGCGCTACTTCCAGGACGCCGGGTTCGACGTCTCGCTGACAGAGCAGGTGGCCTACATCGTCCTGGACAGGAAGCCCTAGAAAGCTATCAGCTTTCGGCCATCAGGGGTCAGCGCCCTATCCCCGGGCTGACTGGCTCACTGGCGTATGAAGTCCAGGGCCGGACGCTGGCCTGCTCCGTAAGGCAGGCGCCGCTTTTCCCGCCCACCCACCGCGGCGCAGCCCCATA
>FWPU01009203.1_pt1 | contig 12805 bp, 6 predicted proteins | sample 2228361 | NCBI WGS metagenome assembly FWPU01 (sample SAMEA103939777, study PRJEB20133) | metagenome | reverse complement strand
CTGATGGATTGGGGCGGCCACGAACCGCTGGTTTGGCCGCTGGAGCCGTGGGAATCGGCCCGCACGGGTGCCGGCCCCCCGCCGCTAGGCACCGCGGAGGGCTGGCTCCTTTTCTATCACGGGGTGGCTCCCGGTCAGCACCGGGGCGATGTGGGGCGGTATCAGGCCGGGGCGTTGCTGCTTGCGCCGGACAATCCCGCGCGGGTGTTGCGCCGCAGCGGCGGTCCGGTTTTGGGGCCGGAGGCCGAGTGCGAACAGCGCGGTTTCGTGCCCGGCGTGGTTTTCCCCACCGGCGTAGTGGACCGTGGGGAGACGGTGTGCGTGTATTATGGCGCCGCCGACACTTGTACCGCGGTCGTGGAATGGTCGCGGCGTGAACTGGAGGCAGCCCTAAAACCGCTTTGATGGGAAATCCGCAGAGCCAGAAAGGAGACCAAGCATGACGCGGCACGACGAGATCCGCAAGGTGGCGTTTGTGGGCGATTATGTACCGCGGCAGTGCGGGATTGCCACTTTCACCCGCGACTTGTGTACGGCCGTGGCCGCACAGTATCGCAACACCGAGTGCCTGGTGGCGTCGGTCAACGACCAGCCCGAAGGTTATGAATACCCGCCCGAGGTTCGGTTCGAGCTGGCCGAGCAGGAGTTGGCGGCCTACCGCCGGGCTGCCGATTTCCTCAATTTCGCCGACGTCGATGTGGTGTGCGTGCAGCACGAGTACGGGATTTATGGGGGGCCGGCGGGCAGCCACATCCTGGCCCTGTTGCGCGATCTGCGGATGCCGGTGGTTACCACGCTGCACACTATCTTGCGGAATCCCGATCGGGACCAAAGGCGGGTGCTGGTGCAACTGGCCGACCTTTCCACCCGCGTAGTGGTGATGTCCGAACGGGGCAAGGCGTTTTTGCGAGAGATCTACAGCGTGCCCGAGGAGAAAATCGACCTCATTGCCCACGGGATCCCCGATATGCCGTTCGTGGATCCCAATTTCTACAAGGACCAGTTCGGAGTGGAGGGCCGGCTGGTGATTTTGACCTTCGGCCTGTTGTCGCCGAACAAGGGGATCGAGTACATGCTGCGGGCGTTGCCGCGGGTGATTGCAGAGTTCCCCAACGTGACGTACCTGATCCTGGGGGCTACGCACCCCAATTTGCTCCGGGAGCAGGGGGAATCCTACCGGCTATCGCTGGAACGGCTGGCCGAGGACCTGAACATCCAGAAGCACGTGGTGTTCTACAACCGGTTTGTGGAGCTGCGCGAGCTGACGGAGTTTTTGGGGGCGGCCGACCTCTACGTCACGCCGTATTTGAATCCGGAGCAGATCACCTCGGGGACGCTGGCCTATGCGTTTGGGTGCGGCAAGGCGGTCATTTCGACGCCGTACTGGCATGCTGAAGAGCTGCTGGCCGACGGCCGAGGGGTGCTGGTCCCTTTCCGCGACGCGGACGCCCTGGCCGAGGCGGTGCTGTCGCTTCTGCGTGACGAGGCTGGCCGGCATGCGATGCGGAAGCGGGCGTACCTCCTGGGGAGGGAAATGGTCTGGAGCCACGTGGCGCATCTGTACATGGAATCGTTCCAGCGGGCCAGGCGGGCGCGCCTGGAGCGGCCTTTGCGGCCGTTGGCCATGCGGACGTTGGAAGAACGCCGGCTGGAACTGCCCGCCCTGCGCCTGGACCACTTGCTCCGGATGACCGACTCGACGGGCCTGCTGCAACACGCCACTTACAGTATCCCCAACTTCGACGAGGGGTATTGCACGGACGACAATGCGCGGGCGTTGGTCCTGTGCACTTCTTTGGAAGAATTGGGGCAAGACACGCCCGAAGTGCGCGCGGCGGCCTCCCGGTATGCGGCGTTCTTGCAGTTTGCCTTCGATCGGCGGCGCCGGCGGTTCCACAATTTCCTGGGCTTCGACCGCCAATGGCGGGACGAAGTGGGCTCGGAAGACTGTCTGGGCCGGGCCGTGTGGGCTTTAGGCGCGTGTGTCGGCCGCTCCGAGCGTCGGGACCGCCAGTGCTGGGCGGCCCAGTTATTCGACCAGGCCATTCCCGCGGTGGCGGAGACCACCTCGCCGCGAGCGTGGGCCTTGGCCCTGTTGGGGATCCACGACTACTTGCGGCGGTTCAGCGGCGACCGGGTGGCAGACCAGATGCGCAACGAATTGACCGCCCGGCTGATGCGCTGCTTCGAGCAGGCCAGCGGCGAGGACTGGCCGTGGTTCGAAGACGTGGTGGCCTACGACAATGCCCGGCTGCCGCAGGCTTTGATCCTGAGCGGCCGGCCTGCCGCGGTGGAGGTCGGACTGCGGAGCCTGCGCTGGCTGGCGGAAATCCAGGCGTCGCCGGCTGGCCACTTCCGCCCCGTGGGTTCCAATGGGTTCTTCCGCCGCAATGCCCAACTGGCCCACTTCGACCAGCAGCCGATCGAGGCCCACTCGATGGTCTCGGCCTGCATCGCGGCGTGGCAGGCCACCCAGGACGAGTTCTGGCTCCGCCAGGCCCGGCGAGCCTTTTCGTGGTTCCTGGGGCGCAACGACCTGGGGCTCTCGCTGTATGACCCCTCGACCGGAGGGTGCTGCGATGGCCTCCATCCCGATCGGGTGAACCAGAACCAGGGGGCCGAATCGACCCTGGCCTTCCTCCTCGCGTTGGTCGAGATGACCATCATGGAGAACTCGCTGGCGTCATTTGCGCAGGGCCAGGCGGGCGTGGAGATTGCCGCCTCGCGAACCCCACGGGCTGACGGTGCGGCTTCTCCCCGACGCGAGGTTGTCCGCTAAGCCGCCCGCTGCCTAGAATCGTGCCCTTATCGGCCTTGGCCAAAGCCCCTGGGCCGGCTGAGGTTCGCATAAGTGTTGGCACAGAGGGAGGTTGTGTCGTGGAAGTCGTGCGGACCGGGATCGTGATCCGCCCCAATAACACCCGGGTGCTGTTCCGTCCCTTCGAGCCGCTGGATCCACAGCGCCGGTTGAAAATCATCGCCCGGCTGATGTCCCTTTCCGAAGAGGAGGTGGAAAGGGAACTTTCGGCGGTGGAAGAGGAGTTCCGCGGGCGGCATCACAAGACGCGGCAGTTCTTCCTCCAACGGTTCGAGCACGTCAAGCAGTACTTGCTGACCGACCAGGTCCTGTCTGAAAACCGGCAGTTGCTCATCGGAGCGTATTTCACGCAGGAATATTCGCTGGAATCGTCGGCGCTGTTCAATCCCTCGATGGTCTGGCACCCCGACCAGTCGAACCTGCCCGAGGGAGCGCGGCGGTTCATTCTGAGCCTGCGGGCGACCGGCGAGGGGCATCTTTCGTCCCTCACGTTCCGCACCGGGGTGATCGACCGGGATCACCGTATTCTGCTGGACGCCCCGACGCGGTTTGTTACCGCAGCGACGGTCGTCCCCAATGCGCAATACGACAAGAACCTGTTTTACCGCAAGCTGGTGGAACTGGGGCTGGCCAACGGATGTTGCGACGCCTTGTTCCCGCTGTTGGACGACCGCTTCACCTTCCGCCAGTTGCAGGATGCCGTGGCCGTCGTGCTCCGGCAAAACCGCGCCCGCCGGCAGGAGTTCGAACGAACCACCGAAGGGATCCTGGCCCTAGCCCGGGCGAATTACGAAGTCGCCTTTTCCGAAGAGCAGGATTTGTCGGAACGGGTGATCTTTCCCTATTCGCCCACCGAGGCCAATGGCATCGAGGATGCCCGGTTCGTCGAGTTCCACGATGACGACGGGTCGGCGCGGTACTATGCGACCTACTCGGCGTTTGACGGGCGGATCGTGTTGCCCCAACTTCTGGAAACGACCGATTTCCTCCACTTCAAGATCAGCACACTCAACGGGCCGGAGGTCCGCGACAAGGGCTTCGCCCTCTTTCCCCGCAAGATCAACGGCCTGTATGCGATGCTCTCGCGCCAGGACGGCGAGAACATCTATCTCATGTACTCCGACATGGTGCACTTCTGGTACACCAAGCAGTTGATCCTCAAGCCGACGTATCCCTGGGAGTACGTGCAACTGGGCAATTGCGGATCGCCCATCGAGACGCCTGCCGGCTGGCTGGTGCTCAGCCACGGGGTGGGGCCGATGCGGCGGTATTCCATCGGCGCCTTCTTGCTGGATCGCGACGACCCGAGCCGGGTGATGGGTCGCCTTCGCCGGCCGCTTCTGGCCCCCAACGAAAACGAGCGCGAAGGTTACACTCCGAACGTGGTTTATTCGTGCGGCGCCGTGGTCCACCGCGGGATGCTGGTCCTCCCCTACGCCATGTCGGACTACGCGACCAGCTTTGCTTTGGTCCGCCTGGACGACCTCTTGGCCGAGCTGACCGCGGCGTAAGGCACCGCCGAGCGGCCTTTTCTGTGGGGTGGGAAATGGTTGCAGAAAGCGGGGCCGATGGTTCGCCTTGGCGTGGCTACTTTACGGCGCCTGGGCAATTGCCGGCCGCGGGCTTGAGCTGCGAAGCGTCGGCGGCTCGCGCAGGGCCAGGCTCAGGTAGCGGTGGTCGATGCCCACGAGAACGCGGTCAGAGAGCAAACGGTCCAGGCTTCGCTCCAAGGCCGCCGCGGCCTCCGCGCCCCGCCCCGCCAGGCCGGCACGGGTTGCAAGCTCTTGCAGTTGCCCGAACGTCCTGGCCGCATCGCACCACAAGTACACGGCGCGGTCCAGCCCGGTCAGGCGGTGCTGGAATGCCGTGGCGCACGGCCGAGTGTCGGTGAGGATCAGCACACCGTCTTCGCGGTCGAATTGCCTCAGTGCCACCGAGCCAGAAAGCCGTTGCCAGGCATCGGCCGCTGCCAGGACCGCCGCCGCATAATCCTGCACGTTCCGGCCATCGGCGTAGTCGAACTCGAAGTGATAGGCCAGCCGAAAAAGCGATTCCGCCGGAAAGGGATACACGAAGGCAAAGGCCCGGTGGGGCCGCGGGCGGGCGATCCCCCAGACGGCCGGTTCCTCGAAGTAGGGCGAGAAGCGATCCAGCCGCACCCGCCCTACAGCCAGCGGCGGATGGAGGTGGACCAACAGGGGCAGCAGCTCGGCCAGCCGGACGTACTCGGCAGGATCCTCGCCGGGAAACCCGTACAACAGGTTCCACTGGACCTCGATGCCCGCCTCGGAAAACCACTTCAGGGCCTGGAGATTGTGCACGGCCGAGGCCCCCTTGCGAATCTGCCGGAGGATGGGCGTGCTGAAGGTCTCGATGCCCAACTGGGCGGCACGCAGGCCGGCGGCCAGCAGTTCGGCGACCTGGGACCGCGTGAGGTTGGTCTTCATTTCGTACACGAACTCCAGGCCGATCTCCGCCTGCCGAAGCCTGGGCAACAAGGTGCGGAAATAGCGGTAATCGAGGATGTTATCGGCCGAGGAGGCCCGCCGCACGCCGTATCGCCGGACGAGCCAGGCCAATTCCTCGACCGCGCGCTGGGGGCTTTTGCTCCGGTAGCGCAGCGTTGCGCCGTTCAATCCGCAGAACAGGCAGTGATGTTTCTGGCCCCACCAGCAGCCCCGCGAGGTCTCGAAGAAAAGCAGCGGATCGATGCGGCCCCGCAGAGGACTCCGGCGCCAGCGGGAGAAGTAATCGTCGAAATCGGGATAGGGGAGGCTGTCGAGATCGTCGACGCGGCAGGAGGCCGGGCTATGCGCAGTTTGCCAGCCCGGCGTCTGCACCTCCCGCCCCGCCTCGCTCGGGGCCCCTGCCAGGACCGGCAATTCGGCCTGGTTGGCCGGCTGCGGAAGGGCGCCATCGAACTCGGCAAGCTGCTGCCGGCCCACCACGCCGGGCGGCACGACAACCGGCTGGCCGGCCAGGATTTGCTCGGCCACCGCCGGAAAGGTCCTGTCGGCCTCGCCCAAGAACACGTAATCGATCAGAAAAAAGAAGCGGCGGAGGAGTTCCACGCCCATCGGGCCTTCGCAAGCGGCCCCGCCGAAAACGATGCTCACCTCCGGCACCCTTTGCTTGATGCGCTGCGCCAGGCATATCGAAGGCATGGTCTGCTGGAACGAAGCGGCGAAGCCCACGATCCGGTAGGCCGGCCAATCGATGGCCTCGAAGACCTTTTCCAAAAACGGCTCGACGTGCCGCCCGATCGCCTCGAAATCGCGGCGGTCCTGATGCGAAAGGCCAGGGTCGGCTTGCAAGAGCACCTCTTCCCAATAGCGCTGGTCGTCGGGCAAGCCGGCAAAATAGTGCCTGGCAAACAGCCGTTCGCCCCCAAGCACGAAAGCAAACGCGTCGGCAATCCACGTATAAGCGTCCAGGCCAATGCGCTCGGCAAAGTCGAAGTTCAAATAAGCTACCTCGCACGCCATCCCGCGCCGCAAAAGCCCCGCCTTGAGCAGGCTCAGCCCCAGATTGGGCCAGCGAAGGCTGGAAAACGGCATGTTGACCAGCAGTACCCGGGACATCCTGGCCAATCTCCAGAAACCATCGCAGTCCAAACAGCGCCGTCGCGGGGAAGGGGTGTGGCGGGCCGGCCCGCCACTGGCTTATACTGGTGGCGAAATGACTGCCTATAAGGATACGCTGGCTCCCCGGAGCCGGCCACGTCGCTCAACGAGGAGGTCGGGCTATGGCAAAGCGGAAACGGGTCCTCTTGACAGGCGTCTTCCTGCTACTTGGCGTGATGGCCGCTGCGCGGCACGTGGCGGTTGCTGCGTCGGCCGGGCGAGCAGCCCCCGGCGTGGCAGCGACGGTTGACTCGCCCACCGGTCTGGGAGTGGTCGTGGGACTAGGCCCCGGCGAGTCGGCCGAATCGGTCCTCCGCCGGGCCGCCGAGAATCGCTGGATCGTGTATTTCCAGTCGGCCTCGGCTGAGGAGGTCGAGAAGGTTCGGCGGGCGGCCGAAGGGGCCGGCGTGCTGGGCACCCGGGTGTTTGTCGATCGTGGTCCGCCGTCCCGAATCCATTTGGCCGACAATCTGGCCGATGCGGTGTGGGTGGCGGCTTCGGCGGCCGAGCAGGTGACCCAGGCGGAGGTGCTCCGGGTGCTCCGTCCGGAAGGCATCGGGCACCTCGGCCAGCGGCGGATGGTAAAGCCTGTACCGGCCGGGGTGGACGACTGGAGCCATCCGTTCCACGGCCCGGACAACAACCCCCAGTCGCGCGACCAGTTGGCCCGCGCGCCGTATCGTACCCAATTCCTCGCCGAGCCACTGTTCTGCCCCATGCCCGAGGTGACGGTGGCGGCCGGGGGGCGGGTGTTCAAGGCGTTCGGCCACATCGCCCACAAGGCCAACCAGAATGCCATGTTGAACACGCTTCTGGCGATCAACGGGTACAACGGGATGATCCTGTGGCGGCGCCCGTTGCGCGAAGGCTTTATGATCCACCGCAACACGATGATCGCCACGCCCGAGGTCCTCTATCTGGCCGACGACCAGTCGTGCAAGCTGCTGGACGCGCAGACGGGCCAGTTGCGGGGCGAAATCGTGGTTCCGCCCGGTGCGGCCGATGGCCCAGTGTGGAAGTGGATGGCCCTGGAACCCGGCGCCGATGGCCGGCCCGTGCTCTACGCCCTGGTGGGGGCTGTGGAGGTCCGCCCCAAGACCGTGCGCTCCGACGTGCCGGGCTTGGGGCATTGGCCCTGGGGCATGTGGGAAGGCCACGAATATGCAGACCCGAAGACGAACTTCGCCTTCGGCCGCACGTTCCTGGCTATCGACCCCAAAACCCGGAAAATCCTGTGGCGCCACGCCGAGGAGGCCTACATCGATGGTCGCGGCGTGTGCATGAAGAACGGCCGGATCTATTACTACGCGCCCGGCCAGTTCCTGGCTTGCCTGGATGGGCGTGACGGCCAGGTGCTGTGGAAGCGGTCGGATCCGGAGTTGCTCCAGGCCATTGGTCCGACCGGGCGGGCCCAGAACCCCACCGAAGGCTACGCCACCACCAACTACCTGAAGTGCACGGACAAGTACGTGTTCTTTGCCGGGCCGCAGCGTCCGAACCTTGTGGTCGCTTCGGCCAAGGATGGGAGGTTGGTCTGGTTTCGCCGCGGGGGCAATTTGCACCTTATTCTGCGGGACGACGTGTTTTACGGCGTGGGTCCGGGAGGCGCCAAGTTCCGCTACGACACCTGGGAAGCGCTCCTTTCCTTGCCCAACCGGCGGTCCTGCACCCGGGCCACCGCCAGTGTGGACAGCATCTTCTACCGGGCTGCCGAAGGGACCATGCAGATCGTCACGACCGACGACCGCGCTTGGCACCTGGCCCCGATGCGGCCGCCCTGCCAGGACGGCGTGGTCATCGCCCATGGAATGCTCTACTGGGGTCCGTGGATGTGCGGCTGCCCGCTTTCGTTCTACGGTCACGTGGCGTTGAGCCATGCGGGCAAGGCGGCTGAAGCGCCATCGCCGGCCGCCCGCACCGAGCCAGGCGAGGGCGACCCGCTTTCGGTCGCCGAGCTGCAGGCCCATCCGGCCGATTGGACCTGTGCCGGCGGCGATCCTTCGCGGGCGATGATCACCGCCGCGGCGATCCCCGCGCAGGTCCGCCCGGCGTGGGAGTGGAAGCCGGCGGCGGCCGCACGGCCCACAGCCCCCATCGTGGCGGGTGGACTGGTGTTTTTCGGCGACGACCGCGGCATCCTCCGCGCAGTCGAAGCCGCTTCCGGCCAGTTGCGCTGGCAAACCTACACCTCGGCCGCCATCTTCCAAGCCCCGGTCTTCTGGGAAGGCCGGTTGTTCGTGGGTGCGGCCGATGGGCGGATCTACGCCTTCGAGGCGGCTACCGGCCGACGCCTCTGGTCCTACCGCCTGGCCCCTGAGGAACGCTGGATTCCCGTGTTGGGCAAACTCATTTCCACCTGGCCCGTGGCCGGCGGCGTGGTGGTGCACGACGGCACCGTGTATGCGGCGGCGGGCATTGCCCATTACGATGGCAGCTATGTGGGTGCCCTGGACGCCCGCACCGGCAAGCTGCGGTGGTCCAACGATTCGTCGGGCCGGCTTTCCGAGCGCGTCAACAACGGCATCAGCCTTCAGGGCGAACTCTATCTGGAAGGCGACACCCTGTGCTTTGCCGGCGGAAGCGTGTACCCCGTAGGCCGATTCGACTGCGCCACCGGGCGCTGCCTGGTGGAACCAGTGCACGCGGTCGGCTCGCAATTTGCCACCGCTTTCTACGTGTATTACCCGGACTACGGGCAGTACGTGCCTTTGGACCACCGGCTGCCCGACGGCCAGCGCCTGCACTACCAGCCGCTCTATGAGGGGAGCCAGCATACCCGCCTGGCCCTCTTGGGCCTGCCTAAAGCGGCCGAGGCGGTCAAGCCCCAACGGGGATTCCAGCTTTTCCGGCCCACCCGGCCTGCTGGGGAGGTGCTCTGGGAATCGCCAGCCCCGCGGCGGTTCCACAGCTTCATGGTGGGCCGCCAGTCGCTGGTCGCGGCTGGCCAGGTGCCGGAAGGACAGACCTTGAAACCGTTCCTGGCCGCTATTCGCATCCGCGACGGCAGGGACCTGTGGTATCACGAGCTGCCGGCTCCGGCGGTGCGGCGCGGCACAGCCATTGAGCACACGGGCCGGATCTTCGTGGCGCTGGCCGACGGCCGCCTGCAATGCTTCGAGCCAGCCACGCAGGAGTAGGCGCCCGGCAACAGGGGACGACGGCGGCGGACAGGTGCCGGAGGGACAGTTCCGGCGGATCGTGGCGCGGGACAGGCCGCCGGGCTTGTCCCCGCGGGTCGGGGTGCGTATCTTTGTTCGCGGTCGCTTTCGACCGAAGCCCCCCTGCCGCCATCCTTCCTGTGGAGACCTCTTGCCATGCCTCGCATGTTGCACCTCGCCGGGATTGTTGGAGTGCTGCTCCTGGGCTGGGGAGAATGGGCGCCGGCGGCCGAAGTGGCACGAGGCAGCCCGTCGCCCGCCAATCGCCTCCTCTACCTGGATAGCCCCTGCGATCCCTACTACGTGGGACTGGAGACCGCCCGGTTTGTCACACCCCAGTGGGTCGGCCAGCCGGGAGTCGAGGCCGTGGTCGTCCTTTCGATCGACGACCTGCGCGACGCGGCGGTGTTCGAAAAGTATTTGGGACCTATCTTTCAGCGGCTCAAGGAACTCACCGGGCGGATTCCGATCAGCATGATGGCCAATACGCCCGACCCCAACGACCCGCGCCTGTTGGCGTGGCTGCGGGAGGGCGTCAACCTGGGGGCGCACACCAAGACGCACCCCTGTCCCTGTCTTCAGGGCAAACAGTTCGACAAGGCCAAGGCCAGCTACGACGCCTGCGTCGATGCACTGAAGACCTGGCTGCCGGAGGGCCGCACGGTGGCCTTTCGGCTGCCGTGCTGCGATTCGATGAACTCGGCCAGCCCCCGGTTCTTCGCCGAGATTTTCAATAAGACCACACCTCGCGGCCATTATCTCCAGGTCGATTCGTCGGTGTTCGTGGTGCTGACCGCCGGCGACCCCGCCTTGCCGCGAGAACTGGTTGCCGATGCCGATGGCCGGCCCCGGCTGGCCAAGTACTCGCCGGTCAACAAACAGTGGGTCAACTACGTCGAAAACTATCCCTATCCCTATGTCATCGATCGCCTGTGCTGGGAAGTGCCCGTAACTGTGCCCGGCGACTGGCAGGGCATCAACCTGCACAAGCCTTGCAACCCGCAGACGGTCTGCGACATGCAGGCGGCCATCGACGCCGTGGTGATCAAGCAGGGGGTGTACACGCTGTGCTTCCATCCTTACAACTGGCTGAAGCCGGAGCAGGTGGTGGAACTCTTGGACCACGCAGCCGCCCGGCACGGCAGCAAGGTGTTGTTCCTCCAGTTCCACGACGTGCTGGAGCGCATCACGCGCAATGCGCTGGGCAGCCAGGCGCTGCGGGACCCGGCGGGCCACGACAACGGCGTGCGCTTGCTGGACCTCGACGGAGACGGGTTCATGGACGTGGTGATCGGCAATCGCCAGGTTCGTCAAACGCGCTTGTGGTCGCCAAGAACGCGCCAGTGGGTAACCGGCGATTTCCCCGTAGAACTGCTGCGCCAGGTCCCCGACGGTCCGCCGGGCGACGCCGGGGTGCGGTTCGGGATCCTGCGGCCCGGCGGCATGGCTAGCCTGCTGGTCCGCAACGAAGACGTTGCCGGCGTATGGCATTTTGACGGGAATCGCTGGGTGGCCGATCCCCACGGACTTGCCGGCCTGGAAGCCGAAGGGCCGGTGTGGACCAGCCGCGGCGGCCGCGACCAAGGGGTGCGCCTGGCCGACCTCGATGGCGACGGCCTGTGCGAGCTGTTGCTGGGCAATCCGAAGCAGCAAGCGGTGTTTGCCTGGTCGCAAGGCCAGCGCGCATGGCGCCGGCTGGCCTGGGGGCTTCCGCCCGGCACGAGCTTTGTCGATGCCCAAGGCCGCGACGCGGGCGCCCGCCTGGTCGATCTGGACGGCGACGGCCGGCTGGACCTGGTGTTTTCCGACTCCCAACGGTGCTCGGTGCATCGGCTGGTGTCGCTGGAAAAGGGGTGGGGGCCGCCCGTGATGGCCAAACAACAGGGCCAGCCTGGAGCGCTTTTCCCCTTCGTGCGGGCCGACGGCACCAACAACGGGGCATGGTTCAAGCATGGCCGCGTGTGGCTTCAGAACGAGGACACAGGCGGCGTCGAGTTGCCCAGCCAGGCCGCCTCACGCTCGTTTGCGGAGCTTTTGGGCCTGGGCGGATCGGCGCGGCCGTGAGTTTGCCCGGTCGCCTGCATCGTTGCGGCCTGGGCCAGTCCGGGCAGCGGAGGCTGCTTTTCAGGCCCGCGGATGAAACTTGCGGTGCACGGCCTTCAAGCGCGCCGGATCGACGTGCGTATAGATCTGGGTGGTCGCGATGCTGGCATGGCCCAACATCTCCTGCACTTGGCGCAGGTCCGCGCCGCCGGCCAACAGGTGGGTGGCAAAACTGTGGCGCAGGGTGTGGGGGCTGATGTCGGGCGGGGCCCCCACCCGGGCGGCATAGCGCTTTACCAATTCCCAAATCCGCTCGCGCCGCAACCGCCGTCCGCGGTAAGATAGCAGCAGCCAGGGCGGCTCGCGCCCGGCGGGTTTGGCCAGCCCCGGGCGTTCCTCGGCCAGGTATTGTTCCACGGCTGAAATCGCCCGCGCGCCCAGTGGCACCAGCCGTTCCTTGTTCCCCTTGCCCCGGCAGCGGCAGTATCCCTGGCGGAGGTGCACGTCGGCCAGCGCCAAGTGCGAAAGCTCCGAGGCACGGCAGCCTGTGGCGTACAGCAGTTCCAGCATCGCCCGGTCCCGCCGCCACAGGGGGTCATACGGCGCAGGACTCTCCAAAAGCGCGTCGACCTGCTGGGGGCTGAGCACCTTGGGGACCCGCTGCCAAAGCCGCTGGCTGCCCAACAGCTCGGCCAGATTGTCGCGGAGCACCCCTTCCCATTGCAAGTAGCGGAAGAAAACCTTCAGCGACACCAGGTGCCGTGCCAAAGACGCCGGGCTGAGCCCCGCCGCGTGCAGCCAGGCAGCATAATCGGCCAGGTCGCGGATCGACAGGCCGGCCAGGTCCCGCCCAGCCAGCCACAGGAAAAACCGGGTCAGATCGCGCCGATAGGCCGCCACGGTGTTGTCGGCCAGGTGGCACTCGCCGCTGGCGTACTGCACGAAGGCATCCAGCCACACCTGTCCAAGCTGCGGCGGAGCCGGCGGCCGGGGACGCAACGGGCGCGGTCGGGGTGCTGCCATCGAGAGCCTCCCGGCTGGTACTCGGCAAGCCGCCGCCGGGGGTTTGAAAAAAATTGCAGAAAGACCGATTGCGCAAGCCTGCGGCGAGCGGCTTGCATCGCCGCCATGAGCCGGGGCCGTCAGGCCCCGGTGGCGCCACC
>FWPU01002331.1_pt1 | contig 12805 bp, 10 predicted proteins | sample 2228361 | NCBI WGS metagenome assembly FWPU01 (sample SAMEA103939777, study PRJEB20133) | metagenome | reverse complement strand
AAAAAAATAGATAAAGCAAAAGCAATATTTTTTGGTTTTCTTTGGAAAATCGCCAGGTTTACTAAAATTATTAAAAAAGATATTCCATAAACTCCTGTCATATCTACAGCCTGAATCAGTGTCAAGAAATTCCATTGGGTATATCCAAGTAGTCCCCATGGGAACCCGGTAAATAAATGGCTTCTTAAATATTCAAGGAAAACCCAGAAAGAACTTGCTGATAATAAATACAGAATTTCAGGAAATGATTTGAAAATACTCAGAAATAAACAGAATAACCCTGTATAGATTCCTATGTATGTTGAAAGTAAAATAAGACAAAAGAGACCAAGAATGAATGGTTCGCCTGCAGTTGTAAATGTAGGTACAAGCCAGTAAAGTATTCCACAGTTTGAAATTGTGCCTGAAAGAAGGCCCCAGAAAAAAGCGTTCTTTTTATTTGTGTTATTTACAATAATAAAAAGTGGAATGAATGCAATCCATATTAGATATGAGAAGTTAAATTTTGGAAAAGATATTGCAATTAATACTCCTGATAGAAAAACAAATAATATATTTTTTAGTTCAGGTATAAAAGATAAATTTTTATTGTTGCTCTTACTCACTTTTTGTTATTATAACTGCTTTCTATTTTTATGTTTTTCCGCAACATTTTTTGTATTTTTTTCCACTGCCACATGGACATGGGTCATTTCTTCCTATTTTTTTCTTTGGAATTGAAGCTACTCTTGAGGTAGCTGACTGTGTAGAGGTTGGGATATTTTGAGTTTTTGTAATTTGTGGTCCTTGCCTTCTTACTGTTTGAACAACTGGTTGAACTTTGAAGACATATTCAATTGTGCTTTCTCTGATTCTATTCATCATATGGTTAAAAAGAACAAATGATTCTTTCTGATATTCAATAAGTGGGTCTTTTTGCCCGTATGCCCTAAGGCCTATACCCTTTTTTAATTGGTCTAGTTCATATAGATGTTCTCTCCATGCGGTATCTATCATATGAAGAAGAACTATTCTTTCAATATCACGAAGAATTTCAGAGCCAAGTTTTTCTTCTCTTGTTTTGTATGCGTTAAATATTTTTTCTTCAAGAAATTCCTTTAATGTAGTTTTATCAAATCGCACAATTTCTGCCTCTTGAAGTTTTAATTCTATATTAAATGCTCTTTTTAACCAGGAACTTAAACTTTGCCAGTCCCATTCTTCGGGATGGGATTTATTTGCCCATAGTTCAATTTTTTCTTCAATTGATTCTATAAGCATATCCTTTATCTGTTGAGAAACATCTTCTCCTTCTAAAATTTCATTTCTCAAAGAATAGATTGCTTCTCTCTGTTTATTCATTACATTGTCGTAATCCAATAGTTGTTTTCTTATATCAAAATTCATTGCTTCAACTTTTCTTTGTGCATTTTCTATTGCTTTTGTTATCCAGGGATGCTCAATATTTTCGCCCTCTCTCATCCCAAGTCGTTCCATAACCAATGACATTTTTTCTCCGCCAAAAAGTTTCATAAGTTCATCTTCAAGTGAAACAAAAAATCTTGATGAACCCGGGTCACCCTGTCTTCCACTTCTTCCACGCAGTTGGTTATCAATTCTTCTTGCTTCGTGTCTTTCAGTTCCTATTACATGAAGTCCACCAGATTGAATGACTTCTTGTTGCTCTTTCTCATTTGGTGGATTTCCACCAAGGATTATATCAACACCACGGCCAGCCATATTTGTAGCAACAGTAACTGTTCCTTTTTTACCTGCTTGAGCAATTATTTGTGCTTCATGCTCATGATTTTTTGCATTTAATACTTGATGTGGAATACCTTTTTTTCTTAGCATACTAGAAAGTTTCTCATTTTTTTCTATTGAGCGTGTTCCAACAAGAACGGGCTGCCCCTTTTTCCAATAGGATTCAATTTCTTCAACTATTGCATCCCATTTTTCACTTTCTTTTCTATAAATTACATCAGGATATTCAATTCTTCTTAAGGGCTTATTTGTAGGTATTACAACAACATCAAGTTTGTAAATTTCCCAGAATTCTTCTGCTTCAGTTGCTGCAGTCCCTGTCATACCTGCAAGTTTTTCATACATACGGAAGAAATTCTGAAAAGTAATTGTTGCAAGTGTCTGATTTTCTTCAGCAATTCTTAAGTTTTCTTTTGCTTCTATTGCTTGATGAAGACCATCTGACCATCGCCTTCCAGGCATAAGTCGTCCTGTGAATTCATCAACTATGACAATCTGTCCATCTTTTACTACATAATCAACATCTCTTTTAAAATGCCTATGCGCCCTACCTGCTTGTGTTATATGATGGACCCATTCTGACTGAATATCATCATATAAATTTTTTATACCAAGAAGTTTTTCACATTTTGCAATTCCTTGTTCTGTGAGTGTGAAAGTATGATTTTTAGGGTCATCTATAGCATCGTATCCGGCTGATAAATCAATTCCTTTATATTTTGCTTCAATTTCCTCCGCTTCTGTTATTGTTCTTATTTTTAGATGTGGAATAAGTTTATTTGCTATATAATATTTTTCAGTTGATTCCTCTGCAGGACCTGATATAATAAGTGGGGTTCTTGCTTCATCTATAAGAATAGAGTCAACCTCGTCTACTATTGCATAGTGAAGCCCTCTTAGAACTTTGTCTTCTTTTCTTAATACCATATTGTCTCTTAAATAATCAAAACCAACTTCATTGTTTGTTACATAAGTTACATCACAATTATACATTTGTCTTCTTTCATGAGGTTCCATATCATGTTGAATATATCCACAGGACAGTCCAAGAAATTCATAAATCGGACCCATCCAAAACCTATCTCTTTTAGCAAGATAGTCATTTACCGTTACAACATGGACACCTTTCCCTGTCAGGGCATTCAAATATACAGGTAGTGTTGCTACAAGTGTTTTACCTTCACCTGTTTTCATTTCTGCAATTTTTCCATGATGCAAAACTATTCCGCCAATTAGCTGAACATCAAAGTGGCGTAATTTTATTGTTCTCTTTGAGGCTTCTCTTACAACTGCAAATGCTTCTGGCAGGATACTATCCAAAGGCTCGTTGTCAATATTTATTCTTCTTTTGAATTCTTCTGTTTTAGCTTTTAGTTGTTGGTCGGTGAGTTTTTCAAAATCAGGTTCAAAGGAATTTATTTTTTCAACGATTGGTTTTAATTTGTTAAGTGTACGGGTATTTTTTGTCCCAAAGATTGTTTTAAGAATGAATTTTATCATAAATGTTATTTACAAGATAGTCAAAGGGAAAAATAATTTACATTTGATAATCCCTTTCTTCAAATAAAACCACAGAGAACACAGAGATTTTTTTAAACCACAGAATTCACAGATTTTTTTAAAACCACAGAGAACACAGAGATTTTTTTAAACCACAGAATTCACAGATTTTTTTAAAACCACAGAGAACACAGAGATTTTTGCCACTGATTTACAAGTATATTTTTTGGTACTGAGGACACTGAATTCACTGAATAATTTTTTTACTTATTCGTTAATTTTAATTAGTGCGATAAATTGCACCGCTACATTTTTATGCCTGATAAATCAGGTAACTACATTAGCCGAGACAAGCTCGGCAACTACAAATATTTTTAATCTTTCTAATCTTTCTTAATCTTTTAATTCAGTGTATTCAGTGGCTCTTATTTTTTCCTCTGTGGTCTTTCATTCTCTCTGTGTGCTCTGTGGATCATTTTTTGAATTACTGTGCTTCAAAAAAACTTATATCCGTAATTATCAGTGGCTTGTTATAGACATTATTATACAAAAAACCCCTGGAAAGTTCAACCAGGGGTTTTTGTTTTCTTGTCAGTACTGAAAAAGGTTGCTATTATACTCTTTTCACATTTGTTGCTTTTGGGCCTTTGTCTGAATCAACAACATTGAATTCTACTGTTTCACCTTCGCGCAATGTCTTAAAACCTTCTTGTTCAATAGAAGAATAATGCACAAACACATCGCCAGAACCATCTTCTTTTGAGATAAAGCCATAACCTTTTCTTTCACTGAACCACTTTACTTTGCCTCTCATCGTGCATTTTTTGCCTGATAAATCAGGCGACTACATCTACCCACCTTTCCTTCTCTGCCGAGAAAAATAACCTTATTAACAAATTCTCAGCAGAAAATCAACAATATAGATTATATCACTTATTTTTACTACTGTCAATAACTTCTTTGAAATTTGTTAATTTTTCTTTCTTTAATAGCTTCTGTTTTTTCTTTATACCACCAGAATAACCACCAATATCTCCATTTTTTCTTATTATCCTATGACAGGGAATGGTCGGGGCAAATGGATTTTTTGAAAGGGCATTTCCAACTGCTCTATAGGCATTTGGATATTTAATTTTTTTCGCTATCCATTTATATGTCCTGGTTTGTCCTTTTGGAATTTTAAGACAGGCAAGCCAGACTTTTTGATAAAATTTTGGATATTTTTTTATTTCTTTGAGAATTTTTTTGAGTTGAGTTCTTTTATCAGTCATTTAGTTATTGCTTTTACAAATATAGTTAAGTCGTAAAAATTTTTCAAACATAGTTCTACAATATAAAATCCTCTCTGACTTCCTTTTTACAAATGGTGATGATCTGCCGTCTTTGAAAAGGAGAGCTTGGAAGATTTTTAAAAAACAAATAAGCAAATCAATATTTTAACTCAACTTAATCGCTTATCCGCTATATTGCTTTGGACATTTTCATATTATACTTCTTTTAACTAAACTTAATTTCCTTTTATATCTATGGTATGAAATAGCAAATCTATGTGCTTCATCACGAATATATTGAATAAACTTCAAAACTGGTGAATCATTTGGCAGTTTAATGGGTTGTTCTCTATCTGGAGTAAAGATTAATTCCTCTTTTTTTGCTATTGATATTATCGGTTGATTTTTAAGGCCGATTTTATTTAAAATTTCTTTTACTGATGAGAGATGTCCTTTACCACCATCAATAATAATTAAATCAGGTAATTTTTTTTGTTCATGTATTAGTCTTATATATCTTCTTTGTACTATTTCTTTAAGCATTGCATAGTCATCTATAAAATTTACTGTTTTTATTTTATATCTTCTGTAATTGGTTTTGTTAGGCTTTCCCTGAAAAAATGTTACCATTGAGCCAACCGCTTCTTTACCTGATATATTTGACACATCAAATGCTTCAATTGTAACAGGTACAGCTGGCAGATTTAGAATTTCTTTCATCTGGCTTAGTGTTCTGGATAAGTTTATATGTTCTGTAATATCAGTTTCTGCTATCTCATGAAAACTTATCTTTTCAAATATTCTATCTATTGAGAATATAATATCGCGAATTTTAGCTGCTTCTTCAAAATCTAGTTTGTCACTTTTTGTTTTCATTTCTTTTCTTAATATATTTTTTAGCAAGTTGTATTTTCCTTCAAGAAAAAGCATCACATTTTTAACATTCTTTTTATATTTTGCACTTGAAATTTTCCCAATACATGGTCCTGGGCATTGACCAAGGTCAAAGTAAAAACATTTTGATTTGAATTTCGTTCTACTGCAAGGTCTGATATGAAACATAAATCTAAGTTTTCTTAGTAGTTTTTTTACTTCACAGACATTGTGATATGGGCCAAAATATCTTGCTCCATCATTTTTCTTTTTTCTTGTTAAATATAAATAAGGAAATTCATCATTTAGTGTAAGTTTTATATAAGGATAAGACTTATCATCGCGCCACATTATGTTATATTTTGGTTGGAGTTTTTTTATTAGTTTATTTTCTAAGAGGAGCGCATCTCTTTCAGATTTTGCTATTATGTAATCTATTGTTTTTATAGATGAGATAAGTGCTGTTATTCTTGGGCTTAAAACTGATTTTGTAAAATAACTTGAGACTCTTTTCTTCAGGTTTGTTGCTTTCCCTATATATAATATTTCGCCAGAATAATCACGCATTAAATAAACACCTGGTGTTTCAGGTAAAATTTTATAGATTTTATTACTCATCACCAATGTTAAATTTTTCCTTTAAGAGTTCTAATATCGGATTTCTTTCTTCAATATCTAAAAGTTTTGATAAAAGAAAGTATATTATAATTCCAGCAGTTACTGTAATGAATACTACCAGAAATTTATGAATATACTCAAATTTAGATAAAACAAAAACAATAAATCCCATAATTAAACTTGCAACTAAAATTTTAATAAAACTCTTAAGAATTTTTTTGCCACCTATAAGTCCTATTTTTTTTCTTAGATTATAAAGAAGTAGATAAGCATTTAAAGTTGAAGAAATAGTTGTTGCAAGTGCAAGACCTCCTATACCAAGCGGTTTCATAAGTATAATATTTAAGATAGCATTAATGACCATACATAGAGTTGCTATTTTTACAGGAATTTTTGTTTCTTTCAATGAATAGAATGCAGTAGCCAGAACTTTTACAAATGAAAAAGAGACAAGTCCTAATGAATAAAAACTAAGAGCTGAATAAGTTAATTTACTTGCATAAGATGTAAATTTTCCATATTCAAAAAGTGCTTTTATAATTGGTAGTCCAAGTGTTATTAGCCCTATAGAAGCAGGAACAAGTGAGAATAGAACCATTCTCAAAGAAAAATTAAGTGTTTCCTTCATCTTTTGAATATCATTTTGTGCTATACTTGATGACATAAGTGGCAGACTTACAGTAGCCATTGCTATTCCAAAAAGAGCCAGTGGCAACTGCATCAGACGATTTGAGTAATAAAGAGCGGTAATTGAACCTTCTTTCAAAAAAGATGCGCATACTGTATCTACGAAAGCATTTACCTGGTCAACAGAAAATCCAATCATTGTTGGTATAATAAGAGCAAGAATTTTTCTTAACCCAGGATGATGTAAATTAAAATTCAGTTTAATACTTAAGTTATATTGATAAATTTTTAATTGCTGGATGAAGTATTGTAAAAAACCACCAAAAACAACACTTAAGGCTAACATTTTGATTTTTTGGTCATCTGTAAAGACAAAAAGCTTCAATATTACAAGAATGCATAATATTTCAGATATACTTAATCCAGCGGGTGCAATTGCAGGCAAGAAAAAAGTTTTGAAAGAATTTAGGACTCCTAAGAGTAGTGCTGCAAGACATGCAAAAAACAAATATGGGAACATTATTTTTGTAAGAATAGTGGTAATGTTTAATTTTTCAGGAGTTGAAGTAAAACCAAAAGCAATTATTTTTGTCAGTGGTTCTGCAAAAATTATTCCAAGTATAGTTATAGTTGAAAGAATGGTTGTTAGGACAGTAAAGACAACATTGAATAATTCCTGTGTTTGTTTTTGTTCTTTTGTTTGAACATATTCACTGAATACAGGCACAAACGATGCAGAAACAGAACCTTCACCAAGTAATCTTCTAAAGAGATTTGGAATACGATAAGCAGCATAAAATGCATCTGCAAAAAGTCCAGCACCAAATGCCTGTGCAACAAGCATGTCACGAATATATCCCAATATACGAGAAATTCCTGTTGCAATTGTTACGCTTGATAGATACCCTGTAATTTTGCGTTCAGACATATTGACTGAAATAAAAAATTTTTATATAATTTACAAAAATTTATTGCTTTAATTAAGGAGAAAAAAAATGGCTAAGTTAAAAACAGGTAGACACACTTCCGCTTTAAAAGAACTTCGTAAATCAAAGAAAAGAAGAATAGCAAATTTAAAAGTAAAAAATGCTATAATTCAAACAATTAGAAAACTTAAAAAAAGTGTCTTGAAAAAAGATATAGAAAGTTCTAAGAAGTTACTTTCTGAAGCATATTCTATTATAGATAAAGCGGTAAAGAATAATATTTTACACAAGAATGCTGCTAATAGAAAAAAAGCAAAACTTGCAAAACTTTTAAATAAATTAGTTCCTGCACAGGTTTGATATAAATACTTCAAATTCATGCACATCTGTTTTGCCGGATTTTAATCTCAATTCCATTCTATAAACGATTTCCATTTTTCTTAGAATTTTTTCTTTAGAGAACTTTTTCGCCTTATCAATAAATTGACTTCCAAAATATACATTCATTTTTAATTTTTTTAATATCTCTTCTTTTGAAATATTGCTATTGAATAAAATATTCGCAGTTAACAATTGTTGAAAAGTCCTATTGATAGAATTTAGGATATGAGATATCTCAGTTCTAGTGTTAAGTAGATTATTAAAAATTAAAATTGCATTTTGGGTGTCACCTGATATTATAGTCTCGGAAAGTTTATGTAAATTTTGTTGCTTTGTTAAGCCACTGCAGTTATATATATCTTCAGTAGAAATTTCTTTTTTGTCGCCTATAAATAGCACAAGTTTTTCTATTTCATTTTTGATGTCAAGAAGATTATTTCCTGTGAGTTCTAAAAATAATTCAATATCCTGATCAGATACAAATTTTCCTTTATTTAAAAGTTCTTCTTTTATAAATTTAATACACTCCTCAGGATATAGTTGCTTAAATTCCACAATATCACCAATTTTTGCTATTTCTTTTATAAGTTGTTCATTTTGGAATTGTTCTTTTTTTATTTTTTCAGGATTTATGAATATAAGATATGAATTATTTCCTATGTATTTCAGATTTTTTTGTAATATTTCTTTAGATGACTTTTTTATTTTATTTGATTCTTTAACTATTATAAATTTTTTCTCTCCAAATAATGATAATGAAGTTAAACTTGATATAAAAGTGTCAATATCAATATCTGAACCATAAAATATTTCTTTTTCTTCAGGTTTGATTAATAGGATTTTTTCTATTTCTTTAATGGTTTCTTCTATAAGTGAATGTTCTTCCCCATAAAAATAATATAGATGGTTTATTTCTTTGTTTTTAAGTTTTTTATTGAGTTCAACAAGAGTTATAAATCCCATTTATTTTGAGGGTTGTATTTGTGGAACCTTTTTTTCGGAAACACCCGAGACTGAACCAAATCCTTCAACTGTTCTGGTAAGAATTTTCTGGCTGAGATCCTGCCATATCATTTCTCTTGCTTCTTCTTCAGTAATTCCACCTGGTAGTGTTGATGCATTGTATATTTGAAGACCTTCAAGATTTGGTTCTTCCCACAGAGTTAGATTGTTTACTTTATCTATGAAATAAAGGCTTAATAAAATCCTGAGTTTATACTGCAAAGGTTGAAAGTTTTCTCCATAAGTTAATGGCTGAAGAATATAGTGTGTAATTCTTCCTACTATTACTCCATCTGCTTCGGACTCTTTTACAACTGTATATCTTCCATCTCTAACAAATTCATCTATTACTCTTAAGGTCAATTTTTCTTCAAGGCCATATTGAGTTGTTTCATTTACAAAAGGTCTTATTGCTATTTTTCTAACATGTTGAGGTATTATTTGTGGCTGAGGTGTATAAATCTGACAACCTGTAAATGAACTGAAGAGTAAAAAGTGAAGAGTAAAAAGTAAATAGTAAAAAGTAAAGAATAGAAATTTTTTCATTGCTTTTGTCCCCTTTCAGGTGCGGTTACAATATTTAATAATTTATTTGGAATATATATCTGTTTTAATATATCTCCTTTAATATAATTTTTGATTTTTTCATTTTTAAATATTTGTGACTTTATTTCCTCTTCAGATGGATTTCTTTTAGTAGTTATTTTTCCTCTTAATTTACCATTTATCTGGATAACAATTTCAATCAGTGGTTCGTCAATTAATTTTGGATCAAACTCAGGCCATTTTGCACATCTTATGAATTTATATTCTTTTGTTTTTATTTTTTCTGATATTTCTTCTGTAATATGTGGAGCAAATGGTGATAATAAAATTAGAATTTTCTCAAAAACTAACCTAGAGATATTATCACCTAAACCTGAGTATTGATAGATTTCATTGACAAGTTCCATTATATTTGCTATTGCGGTATTAAATTGGTATCTTTTTTCAATGTCGTCAGTGACTTTTTTTATTGTTTGATGAAGTTTCCTTAAAATTTTTTCTTTTTCTTTCTGAGATATGGAAGTATTTTTTTGTTTATTTTCATAAATTATTTCTTTAAGGCGCCATATACGGTTTAAGAAACGCCAGCAACCTTCAATTGCCTGATCAGACCATTCAAGTTGTTTTTCTGGTGGAGAGGCAAATAATATAAAAAGTCTTAAAGTATCTGCACCATATTTTTTTATAACTTCATCTGGTTCTACAATATTTCCTCTTGATTTTGACATCGCAACTCCACCGAGCGTAACCATTCCCTGGGTTAGTAACCTTGTAAATGGCTCATCAGAACTTACAAAACCAAGGTCTCTTAATACTTTATGGAAAAATCTTGCATACATTAAGTGCATGCAAGCATGTTCAATTCCACCTATATACTGGTCAATGGGTAGCCAGTAATCAACTATTTCTTTATCAAAAGGAAATTTTTCATTTTTTGGATCACAGTATCTTAAAAAATACCAGGAAGAATCAACAAAAGTATCCATTGTGTCTGTTTCTCTTTTTGCATGTGAACCACATTTGTGACACTTTATTTCAACAAATTCTCTTATCAATTTTAGTGGAGATTCTCCAGTGCCAGTAATTTTTATATTTTCTGGAAGTAGAACAGGAAGTTCGTCTTCTGAAACTGGAATTGTTCCGCATTTTTCACAATATATAATTGGTATTGGTGTTCCCCAATATCTCTGTCTTGATATCAGCCAATCTTTAAGGCGATAATTTACTTTTTTTGTCCCAATTGATTTTTTTTCAAGCCACTTTATTATCTCTTCTTTAGCTTTTTCTGAATTTAGCCCAGTGAACTCTCCTGAATTTATCATTACTCCTTCGCCTTCATATGCTTGTCTTTCAATATTGGATTCAGGTGATTTTATGACCTCTCTTATTTCAAGATTAAATTTTTTTGCAAATTCCCAATCGCGTTGGTCATGTGCAGGAACACACATTATTATACCAGTCCCATATTCTAATAAAACATAATCAGCAATCCATACAGGAATTTTTTCATTATTTACAGGATTTGTTGCATAGAGTCCTGTAAATACTCCTGTTTTTTCTTTATTCAAAATTCTTTCATTTTTTGTTTTCTTTTTTGATTTTCTGATGTATTTTTCAATCTCTGGTTTATTGATTAGTCCAAGTTTTTCTAATATAGGATGCTCAGGAGAAATTGCAAGAAAAGTTGCACCAAAAAGCGTGTCAGGTCTTGTTGTAAATATCTTTATTTTTTCAGAAACAATAGTGAAATCAACTTCTGCACCTATTGATTTACCAATCCAGTTTTTCTGCATCATTAAAACTTCTTCTGGCCAACCCTGTTCAAGCAATTTATGACCATCAAGTAGTTCTTCTGCATATTGAGTGATTTTTAAAAACCATTGTTCAAGTTCTTTTTCTTCAACTTGCGAGCCACATCTCCAGCAAGTACCGTTTTCTACTTGTTCATTTGCAAGAACAGTTTTACACTCAGTACACCAGTTCACGGGAGAAGATTTTTTATATGCAAGACCTTTTTCAAACATCTTTATGAAAAACCACTGATTCCATTTGTAGTATTCTGGCTCACATGTAGAAATTTCTCTTGACCAGTCATAAGATATTCCAAGTTGTTTAAGTTGTTTTCTCATATAATTAATATTATCTTTTGTCCATTTCTCAGGATGGATATTGTGTTTTATAGCAGCATTTTCAGCAGGAAGCCCAAATGCATCCCACCCAATTGGATGAAATACATTAAATCCTTTCATTCTTTTGTATTGTGCAATAACATCACCAATTACATAGTTTCTTACATGTCCCATATGTAGGTGTCCTGATGGGTAAGGAAACATCACAAGACAATAAAATTTAGATTTTTCTTTTGAATTTATATTTGTTTCAAAAATTTTATTTTCTTGCCATATTTTTTGCCATTTTGTTTCAATTGAGAGAAAATCGTAATGCATGGGTTCCTTGTTTTTGCTCTGAATGAATTTTAGTGTCGTAAAATTCACTTTATTTTAACCATTGCCTGTGCAGCATGTGCTCGGACTCTGTCATCCTTCAATGCAAGTAATAAAGCAGGTATGGCAGGTCTTCCAATATTACCCAGTGCTTCACATGCATATTTTCTAACAAGTTCGTTCTCATCTTTAAGCGCATTATAAAGTGCACTTACAGAAGAAGGGTCTCCAATAATTCCAAGAGAGATAGCAGCTTTCATTCTTGCAACAGGACTTGGGTCATTTAATGATTTAATAAGAGCAGGAACTGCCAGTTTATCTTTGAGATGCCCAAGTACACCTGCAACAGTTACTCTAACTTCTTCACTTTCATCATTAAGTGCTTCAATTAAAGCAGGGACTGCTTTTTTATCTCCTATATGTCCAAGGGCAATCGCAGCTTTTTCTCTTACATATTTTGATGGGTCTTTAAGTGATTTAATTAAAGTGTCTACAGCAGCTTTTTCTCTTAATCTTCCAAGAACTTCTGCGCTTATTGCGCGGACAAAAGGGTCAGCATCACCAAGAGATTCTATAAGAGCATAGGATGTTTTTTTTCTAATTTCTTGTTCAAATGTTTTTCGTTCTTCAATTGGCTTTGGTGAAACTTTTATTACAGTTCCTTTTTTGAATAAAAATTTTGGTAAATGTATTTTCATTTTTCCTCCAAATATTTTTGCGAATCGTAAGTTGTGAAATGTGAGCGGCTAAATTTTATGAGGTTTATTTTCTGTTATTATTTTAACAAATTTAGTAGAGCTTTGCAAATCAGGGATTGTTGTTAATTTTAATTATTTTAAGGAATTCATTTTCATTTATTATTTTAATTCCAAGT
>FWPU01011137.1_pt1 | contig 12806 bp, 10 predicted proteins | sample 2228361 | NCBI WGS metagenome assembly FWPU01 (sample SAMEA103939777, study PRJEB20133) | metagenome | reverse complement strand
GATACATCGGGATACATCGGGATTCATCTGAACGTAGCCGCAGGCTTTACGCCTGCGATGGGGCGCCCCGATTTATCGGGGCGGCTACCCGTCAATCCTCCCTTGACAGAACACTATCCCCTTGTGGGCGTTTGAAGGAGGAAAGTCATACGATGTCGTCTCACCGCTTCATCTTCATCGCGTTTGTCGCCGCGCTGGTAGTGGCGACTTCAGTCGCTCTCGCGGACGCCGCCCGAAAGGAGTTCACCGAACTTATGAATGAGCCGCAAACTTCATCCCAAGAGAAGCTCAACCGCCGTCTGGAACTCGCCCACAGCCTGCGCAGCGCGGGCAAGTTTGAGGCGGCGCGTCAGGAGTATGCCGCTCTCGCCGCGTCGAACGACGCCCCGGATTCACTGAAAAGTTACGCGCGGCTTCTCATCGCTCATACGTTTGTGATGGAGAAAAATTACCCGGCGGCGAAGACAGCCTTCCAGCAACTTCTCACGGTGCGAGACCTGCCGCTCAGTCACGAGATGGAAGCGAAGGAAATGCTGCGCGAGATTGACCGCTTGGTAGGGACGAAGCATTTGCCCGCCAATGCTTCGCCCTCACTGCCGCCGCGCGACCCGGCGTGGTCGCGGGTGCAACTGCCCGAGCAGAAGAAGCCCGCCATTGAACTGTTCGTGTCTCCGAACGGCAGCGACGACAACCCCGGCACGGCGCAGCGTCCGCTGGCGACGTTCGTGGGCGCGCAAAAAGCCATCCGCACGTTGAAAGTGCGCGGCGCGTTGCCGGCGGGGGGAGTCGCCGTGACGTTTCGGGGCGGTGAATATCGTCTGACCGAGACCGTCAAGTTGACGGCGGAAGATTCCGGTACGCCTGACGCGCCCATCGTTTATCGCGCCACCCCCCGCGAAACTGTGCGGCTCACGGGCGGAGTGCGATTGCGACACTTCGCCCCGGTGCGAGATGCCGCCGTTCTCGACCGACTGCCTGAAGAAGCACGCGGCAAGGTCGTGCAAGTGAATCTGCGCGCGCAGGGTGTTACGGACTTTGGCAAACTCCATCCGCACGGGTTTGGTTTCCAGCCCAACTCGGTGACGGAAGTTTTCTTCAACGGTCAGGCGATGCACCTCGCGCGGTATCCGAACGGAGGCTGGGCGCAAACGGGAAAAGTCGTCGAGGAAAAAACGGCGAAGGGCGGATTCGCGTTCGAGTATGCGGACGACCGCCCGGCGCGCTGGGCGCAGGCAAAAGACGTATGGCTCTACGGCTACTGGCGCTATCTCTGGGCGGACGGCGGCATTCCGGTGGCAACGATTGACCCAGCGACACGCCGCATCAAAACCGCCGCCATGCCGTCTTACGGCGCGCAGAGCGGGATGCCCTACTTCGCCTACAACTTATTGGAAGAACTGGACGCGCCCGGCGAATGGTATCTGGACAGAGAGCGCGGCGTTCTCTATCTCTACCCGCCGTCGGGCGTGGCGACGGCGACGGTTGAAATCTCGGTGCTGTCTGCGCCGTTCGTGCAGATGGACGGCGTTTCGTACGTCACGCTGCAAGGACTTACCTTTGAGTTAGGACGCGGCGACGGCATCATCATCAACGGCGGTGAACGTTGCCTGCTGGCGGGCTGCACGATTCGGAAAATAGGTGGAACGGCGGTCACCATCAACGACGGCTCGCATCACGGCGTTTTCGGCTGTGACCTTCACACTTTGGGGCGCGGCGGCACGTCGGTCAAAGGCGGCGACCGCAAGACGCTGACACCCAGCGGGCACTTCGTGGAGAACTGCCACGTCTACGACTTCTCGCGCTGGGACCGCACCTACACACCCGCCGTGTGGACGGACGGCGTCGGCACGCGCATCGCGCACAACCTCTTTCACGACTCGCCCGGTCATGCCCTGCGCTTGGAGGGCAACGACCATCTCGTGGAGTTCAACGAAATTCACGACGTTGTTTACGAAACCGACGACCAGGGCGCGCTGGACATGTTCTATAACCCCACCTATCGCGGCGTGGTCATTCGCTACAACTTCTGGCATCACGTCGGCGACGGCAAGGACCAGAGGATGCGAGCGGGCGTCCGTTTGGATGACGCGATCTGCGGCGTGCTGATTTACGGGAACGTGTTCTACAAATGCAGCGAAGGCTACTTCGGCGGCGTGCAGATTCACGGAGGCAAGGAGAACGTTGTGGACAACAACCTCTTCATTGACTGCAAATACGCCGTCAGTTTCTCCGGCTGGGGCGCGGAGCGCTGGCGGCAATACCTGCAAAGCGCGGATGCCGTGAACGCCACGACGAAAACGGTGGACATTTACAACCCGCCTTACAGCACGCGCTACCCCGCCCTTGCGAAGTTGGCGGAAAACCCCGACGTGAACGCAATTTGGCGCAACGTGTTCGTCAACGGGCGCGAGTTCCTCGCCCGCGACCGGGGCATTCAAATCCTGATGGATAACCTGATCCTCAGCGAAGACCCCGGCTTCGTCAACGCCGCCGGGCGCAACTTCGCGCTCAAGCCAACCTCATCGGTTTACAGTCGCATCGGTTTCCGTCCGATTCCGTTCAGCGAGATTGGACTGTATGAACACCCGCTGCGGGCGAGTTGGCAGGTGCGACACGAGGTAGGGAGACATTACGGGAAATAGGAGAAACAGATTCCACGCCTTACCGGATTGAGCCGCCTCCAACACCAGATGCCCCAACGCCTGCCTCCACGTCCGCCTTAAAATCGCCGGGCTTGACTTTCCTCTGAAAATAACCGATGCGCGTGGGGCTACCTCCCAATGTCGTGTTACGTCACGGCGTCCGTGTCCAGCGCGTCGCGCTCCAAAGTTCTGTGGCTCAAAGACTTGGGCGTGGTATACTACAAGCGTGAACGTGCGAAAGATTCAACGGAATGGACGACTGGTCACGCTGCTGCTGATTGCCTTCGTCGTGCCGACAAGCAGTTGGCGGCTGATGAGATATTGGTTCAGCGCACACAAGTTGGAGCTGCTGGCGTACGATTGGCACTGTCGCGCTTTGCCGCGTCTCAAACCCGATGAGCGCATCGTCGTCGTCGGCATGGACGACAAATCATTGGAGCGACTGCAACTTCGCTCCTATCCTCTACCCCGAAAGATGCACGCGCAAGCGGTGGACGTTCTGCGTGAGGCGGGCGCGAGGGCCATCGGTTTCGATGTGATGTTCAAGGGCGATTCGCCCGATGATGAAGTTTTCGCAGCGGCGTTGAAGCGCACGGGCAAGGTCGTCGCGCCGTTGTATCCCACCCTACGCATCGCAGACGGCGAAGAGAAAGTGACCTTTGCCGAATCTCCCAAACTGCTGCGCCCTTACATCCTCGCCAGTTCCATTCTCGTCCCGCGTCGTTTCGGCAAGGTGCGGTGGTTCCTGCCATATCCCGTCGACGAGGAGACGACGAAGCGGTATCCGCATCTGTCCATCGCGCTTGCGGCGTCCTACTTTGGCGACGCGAACAAATCACCCCTTGTACGGAACACCTTCATCCTGGGACGCATCAACGCGCCCATCGGCAAAGAGGGCGAAATTCTCATTCGCTACGCCGGTCCGCCGGGGACGTTTCAGCACGTTCCCTATCACGAAGTTTTGGACGGAACGTGGAAGAGCGCGCGCGGCGCGAACTTCTTCCGCGATAAAATCGTCCTCATCGGCGTCATTGACCCGCTGGTCGACCAGCAGGATACACCGCTGGGACAGATGCAGGGCGTCGAAATTCTGGCGCACGCGACGCAGACGGTGCTGCAAGGCAGGTGGCTGCGACATTGGAGCGAATCGGCAACCTATGCGGGGAAGTCGCTGTTGTGTTTGCTGCTCGCGGTGGCAGTATGGAAGGCGGGGCTGCGGCGGGCGTGGCTCTTCGCGCTGATTGAAGCGTTGTTGTGGACGATGACGAGTCACCAGCTTTTTATTCGTACGGGCATCTGGGCAGACACGGTGGAGCCGTTGGGCGCGCTGTCGGTGACGTTCATTGTCGCTGCTGTCTACGAAACGGCGCGGATGCGGCGCGTGTTTCATCGCTTCATGCCGTCGTGGGTGGCAGAGCGCATGTTGCACGCGCAGGCGCACGAAGCCCCGCAGACGGCGGCGCGCGAAGTCACCGTCGTTTTCTGCGACGTGCGCAACTACACGAGTCTGTCGGAAACGCTGCCGTCTGAAACGACTGAGGAAATCCTCCGCCGTTATTTCATTGCAGGCGAAGAGACGGCAAGTCGTCTGGGCACGGAGTTGGACAAATTCGTCGGCGACGAAATCATGCTCTACTTTGAAGAGAAGCGCGGCATGGAGCCTCATGCTTTGCGGGCGGTGCGATGGGCATGGGAGATGCAAACAGCGGCGCAGCGCATCCATGAGTCGGGCATCGCAGGCGACATCGGTTTTCGCATCGGCGTCGGCATCTGCACGGGCGTCGTGCGCGTCGGCACCGTGGGGGCAAAGACGCGCATTCAACCGACGGTCATCGGCGACGCCGTGAACACCGCCTCACGATTGCAGGGCATCACGAAAGAAGTCGGGCGCGGCATCGTGATGAGCGAGAGCACGTTCGCGCAGGTGAAGGATTGGGTCGAGGCTGAACTGATGGGCGAGGTGAGCGTCAAAGGGAAGCAAGAGGCGTTGAAGGTTTACTGTCCGCTGAGGATGATGGTGAAGGGGTGAATTACGCGGAACTTGCCGCCCTGTTGCCACCGAATCGAATTCGGTGTCTAAGACGCCTGGACAGAAGTCTGCTGAAGCAGACTCGTTTGCGGTTCAGCCTGCTTTGAGCAGGCTTTGTAGCCGTCTTAGACGCCGAATCGATTCGGCGGGACAGTGATGGGGACGTGGAGCGTTGTATCCTCAACACTTCAACACTCCACGACTCCATGACTCCTCCGAAAATCACCGCCCCCGCGGGAGGGCGACGCGCCGGCGGCGTCCCGACGAGTCGGGATTCGGCGGGAGTCTCCCCCTCCCGGTCCGCGATGTTCCGGCGGCGTGGGGCGTCAACGACGCAGGAGGGATTCCTTCGCTGAATGGAGATGTTCAGTTCCATGAGAAAACTGATTATTGTGGGAGTCATCGCGCTTGCCGGCATCGCGGGCGGCGTGGTCGTGAAGGCGCAAACGCCGACGGACAAGGCGAAGGTCGTGGACGTTTTCGGCGCGGTGCAGAAGCGCGTGGGCGACGAAAAGGCAAAATGGGAAAACGTCAGCGTCGGCGATTTGCTGCCGCCGAAGACGACGCTGAAAGTCGGCGACAAATCGGCAGTGCTGCTGCTGCTGCCAGACAAGCACGTTTTCCGCGTCGGCGCGAAGACGACGGTGGAACTGCGCGAGTTGGGCAAAGACAAATCGTTCTCGTTCAACGTCCTCAGCGGCAAGGTGTGGTCGTTCGTGCAGAGCGCGTCGAAGCCGACGAAGTACGAAGTCGAAACGCCCAGCGCGGTCGTGGGCGTGACCGGCACGCTGTTCAGCGTGTTCCACGACGAAGCCGAAAACGAAACGATGGTCAGCGCGGACGATGGCGAAGTGACCGTGCGGCAGGGCGGGCGCAAAATGAAAATCGTCAAAGGCTACCTCCTGCGCCTCCGCCGCACCGAATTAGCGAAAGCACAAGCAATGCAGCAGAACGAACAGATGAAACGCATGTGGCTCGTCCTGCGCCAGCGGGAGGGCTGGATGACCGCCAAAAGCGCGATGCGGCTCAATCGGCAAATGGAAGAACGTCTCAAAGACCTTATGCCGCAGCACAAACAGCAGCGACCGCTGCCCCCGCGCCGAGGATCTCAGCGGCGGTTCTGAGAACTGACAGTCCCTCAATCTTCCGTCTCAATCCAGCGATTGACGACCCACGCCAAGCCCGTTCCAATCAGATAACCGACGCAAAACGATTTGAAGAATCCTTTCATGGTCATCACCCGGTCTTGCTTATCGGGCGTATCCCCAAGGACTTTTAGCCCAACGGGGAATTTTTTGACTTGACGAGACGTTGATAGGTGGTGTATATTAAGCCTGAAAGCGAAGGGAGGTGAAACCATGAAGGTTGACATCCAATACTGCACTGCTTGAGGCTACCTGCCCAAAGCCGTCAGTATGGCGGAAGCCTTGTTGAAGGAGTACAAGAACAAACTCTCGTCCGTGAACCTCGTCCCTTCCGACGGCGGGCGCTACGAAGTCAGCGTCAACGGCAAACTCGTCTTCTCCAAACTGGAATTGGGACGTTTCCCCGAACTCGAAGAAATCAAGGCGCACCTCGGCTAACCTGAGTCAGTCCAGGAGTCAATGAGTCAATGGGTCAACGCCCATTGGCTCGTTGACTCATTTTTCCGAATTCATGACACGAACCACACTTGTAGCAGTCGTTCTTCTTTCGTTGCCCCTCACCGCCTCCGCCGAGAACTGGCAGACATGGCGGGGGGCGGAGATGAACGGACAGTGCAAAGAGCGCAACTTGCCGGTCAAGTGGTCGGCAGAGGAGAACGTCAAGTGGAAAGTGCCGCTGCCCGGCGCGGGCAACTCCAGCCCGATTGTCTGGAGAGACCGCGTTTTTCTGACGCAAGCGCTGGACCGCGAAGGGCATCAGCGCGCGCTGCTTTGCTTCAATCGCGAGGACGGCAAGGAACTGTGGCGGCGCGTAGTGGAGTTCGCGGGGACGGAAAGCACCTACTCTGGTGAGCCGCACTACTGCTCGGCGTCGCCGGTGACGGATGGAGAGCGGGGCGTTGCCTCGTTTGGTTCGGCGGGCGTGGTCTGTTACGATTTCAAAGGCAAGGAACTGTGGCGGCGCGATTTCGGCAAGTGCGAACACATCTGGGGCAACGCAGCGTCGCCGATTATTTACGATGATTTGGTCATTCTCAATTTCGGTCCGGGTGAGCGCACGTTTTTGATTGCGATGAATAAACGCACGGGCAAGGATGTCTGGAAGGTTGAAGAACCCGGCGGCATGGCGGGCGGCGGACCGCAGGAGTGGATTGGCTCGTGGAGCACGCCGGTTATTTTGAAGTTGAAAGACCATGATGAACTCATCATGAGTTTCCCGCTGGCGGTCAAGGCTTACAATCCAAAGACGGGCGAGTTGCTCTGGACATGCAGAGGCTTGGGCAGGCTGGTTTACTCCTCGCCGCTGGTGACGCCGGAGGTCGTCGTTGCGATGTCCGGTTTCGGCGGACCGTATCTCGCGGTCAAGCCCGGCGGCAAGGGCGACGTGACGGAGACGCATCGGCTGTGGCACGTTGAACGCGCTCCGCAGCGCATCGGGTCGGGCGTCATTGTCGGCGACTACATTTACATTCTGAACGAAACGGGCGTTGCTCAGTGCATTGAGTTGAAAACGGGCCAAACGCTCTGGAACGAGCGCGTTGGCGCAGGGGCGTGGGGCAGCATGGTGCACGCCGACGGCAAACTTTACGTCACGAGTCGGCAGGGCGAAACGTACGTGCTGGCAGCGCAGCCGACGTTTGAACTCCTCAGCCGCAACCCGCTCACTGAGCGGTCGAACTCTTCGCCCGCGTTTTCAAACGGGGAGATTTTCGTGAGGACGTTTGGGCATCTTTGGTGTATCAGCAACAAGAAGTAGTGGAGTCGTGGAATGACAAATCATCACTCCAACACCCCATGACTCCATTACTCCAATCAGGGTGTCGGCAATTCTTGGCTTTGATTTCCACCCGCGCACGCGGGTTGTGTTTGGCATCAATACAATTGACCGCCTGGGCGAACTGGCGCGAGAGGTTGGAGCCAGTAGAGTTCTCATTGTGACCGATGCGGGCATCGTGGCGGCGGGTCACGTAGAACATGCGAAGAGGTCGTTGGAAGCGGCGGGGTTGAGCGTCGTCGTGTTTGACCGCGTGCATGAGAATCCGACGACACGCGAGGTAGAGGAGTGTGTCGCCTTTGCCCGCGATGCGAAGATTGACTTACTCATCGGTCTGGGGGGGGGCAGCAGCATGGATGCGGCGAAAGGCTGCAATTTCCAGTTGACCAACGGCGGACGGATGCAGGATTACTGGGGCGTCGGCAAAGCGACCAAGCCGATGCTGCCGCTCATCGCTGTTCCCACGACGGCGGGCACGGGCAGCGAGTGTCAGTCTGCCGCGCTCATCTCGGATGCAGTGACGCACCAGAAGATGGTGTGCAAAGACCCGAAAGCCGCCCCCCGCATCGCCTTGCTCGACCCGACGCTGACGATTTCGCAGCCGCGCCGCGTCACGGCTTGCACGGGGATTGACGCGGTGGCTCACGCCGTCGAATCCGCCGTCACGCGCGCGCGCAACGAACTGTCATTGCTTTACTCGCGGGAGGCGTTTCGGCTGACGGTCAACAACCTTCCGCGCGTCCTTGAACAACCCGACGATTTGGAAGCGCGGGCGGCGATGCAGTTGGGGGCGGCGTTCGCGGGCATGGCGATTGAACTCAGCATGTTGGGCGCGGCGCACGCGGCGGCGAATCCGCTCACGGCGCACTTTGAGGTCGTTCACGGTCAAGCCGTCGGCATGATGCTGCCGCACGTCGTTCGCTTCAACGCCGAAGACTTAGACGCCCGCGAGGGCTATCGAAGAATCGCAGAATACGGGCGTTTGAAAGAAAAGTCCGTTGATGCGCTCGTGGCGCGGTTGAATTTTCTACTTAAAGTTGCGGATGTGCCGCCGTCGCTCGCCGATTGCGGCGTCACGTCGGACGTCATTCCCACGCTCGCCGCCGAAGCCGCCGCGCAGTGGACGGCGACGTTTAATCCGCGTCCCCTCACCGCTGCCGATTTTGAACGCCTCTATCGGGCGGCTCTTCGCCCTTGACTTTTTCGGCAGGTCGCGTATAATCGCTGTCAAGGGAGGACGGAGGCGCGTGAAGGGGACACAAAAAACAGTCAGCGCATAAGTCGTCTACAAGCCTGAAAGCCACCGAGTAGAATTGGTGTCTAAGACGCCGGAACGAAAGTCCCGATGCATCGGGACTCCTGCCTTTCTCCCGCCCCGATTCATCCCGATACATCCCGATACATCGGGATACATCGGGATTCATCGGGGCTTTCCAGCCGTCGCCAGCGCCGAATTCCCCTCGGCGATTCAGAGGAATGAGCATTCATCCGTATACACTCATCGCGGCTTACTGTCAGGGCGTCTTTCCGATGGCAGACCCCGAAACGGGGGAGGTGTCATGGTTTACGGCGGACCCGCGGGGCATCCTTGACCTTGACGAGTTTCACGTTCCTCAGCGACTTCAGCGCATCATCAAACGACAGGTGTTTTCCATCACGGTTAACGCTGCTTTTGAACAGGTCATTCGCAGTTGCGCCCAGCGCGAGGACTCGTGGATTTCGGAGGACATCGTGCAAAGTTATCTGCAACTGCACGAGTTGGGGTATGCGCACAGCGTCGAAGCGTGGAAGGACGACACGCTCGCGGGCGGCTTGTACGGCGTCAGCATCGGCGGCGCGTTTTTTGGGGAATCCATGTTTTATCGCGTCAGCAACGCCTCCAAAGTGGCACTTGTTTTATTGGTGGAACGTCTAAAGGAACGGGGCTACGTCCTGCTGGACACGCAGATGGTCACCCGTCACATGGAGCAGTTCGGCGCGAAGTACATTTCGCAACCGGAATACCTGAGACGATTGCAGCGGGCGTTGAAGAAGAATTGCAGTTCGGCGCGAAGTACATTTCGCAACCGGAATACCTGAGACGATTGCAGCGGGCGTTGAAGAAGAATTGCAGTTTTGCGTGAAACGTGAAACGTGAAACGTGAACGGCTTTTACGCATTATGTTTTACGCATTACGTTTTAATGAACGTCATGGAATCTCTCAACGTCGTTTTCACCGACAAAGACACTGTGGAGGTGCGGCGCGAGGCGGTGCCGGAGTTGGGGCGGGGGCAACTCCTCGTGCAGACGCAGCGGTCGCTCATCAGCACGGGGACGGAGTGCATCTGCCTTCAGCGGAAATTTGAACCGGGCACGCACTGGCACCACTGGGTGCGGTATCCGTTTTATCCCGGTTACAGCAACGCCGGGCGCGTGTTGGAAGTCGGCGAAGGCGTGGAGAACGTCAAGCCCGGCGACCGTGTGGCGACGCGCGCGCCGCATTGTCAATACTATGTCGTGGACGCCGCCCGCGCCCTGAAAATTCCCGACGCCGTGACCGATGAAGAGGCGACGTGGTTTGGCATTTCGGGCATCGTCCAAACCGGCGTGCGCCGAGCCGAACACGAGTTGGGCGATGCGGTGGTCGTGATTGGCTTGGGGATTTTGGGGCAACTCGTCGCGCAATACACGCGATTGTTCGGGGCGCGGGAGGTGATTGCCGTTGACATCGCGCCCCAGCGTTTGGAAATAGCGAAGGCGCACGGCACGACGCAGGTTTTGGAGATGAACGTTGCCGACGCTTACGACGCGGTGTCGGCGTTGACCGACTGGCGTTTAGCCGACGTGGTGTATGACGTGACGGGACACCCCGGCGTGTTTTCGTCCGCGCTTAAACTCGTGCGGAAATTTGGCAAGTTGCTCTTGTTAGGCGATACAGGCGTTCCGTCGGAGCAGCGGCTCACGTTCGACGTGGTCACGCGGGGATTGCGCATCATCGGCTCGCACGACACGCACGCGCCCGCGACGGCAACCGACCACGTTCACTGGACGCACGCGAACATGGCGCGATTGTTTTTCACTTACCTACGGCGCGGGCAGATGCGCGTCAGCGACCTCATTACTCACCGCTACGCGCCCCAAGACGCGCCGCAAGCCTACGAAATGTTGACGACCGACCGTTCGGCGGCGATGGGTGTGATTTTTGATTGGACGCGGGTAGAATGAAGTGTGAAACGCAATACGCGATGCGTAATGCGTAAAACAACGAGGTGAGAAGAAAGGGGCAGGGGTCATGCGTTTGGTCAGATGGGTCGGTTTGTTTTTGGGGTGGATTCTGCTGACAGGGGTTTGGGTGCCTCTGCGCGCGCAACAGAAGACGGAGACGGAGAAAATCAACGAGTATTTGCAGGAATCAAGGGCGCACGTGAAGCAGAGGCGATACAACGATGCGCTGGCGTTGCTGGAGAAGGCGGCGGCGGCGGACCCGAATCATTCACTGGTGCAGCAGTGGTTGGGCTACACCTGCGCTCAGTTGCGAGAACGCGAGAAGGCGATTCGCGCTTACGCCCGCGCGCTTCAGTTGGAATTGCGCAGCGCGCCGATGAAGGCGACGACGGTGCAGGAAGTGAAGCAAGCCCTGGTGACGTTGCTCAACGACGGGTTGCCTGCGTGGGCGGACACGACGACGCTGGAAACGCTGCGCGAGCACTTTTACCAGTGGGAGCGCAAAGAATTTGCGGTGGACGTCAATGCCGCCGTGCGCCCCGCGCTGGTGAACTCTCAGCGTCTCGCGTTTTACACGCACGGGTTGCTTTACGCGCCGACGGGCACTCAAGACCCTGCTCTCAAAAAGAGTTTCAACCGCGTCTGCGTGGGCTATGCACTTGACCCAACCGACAATCTGTGGCGGATGCGCTTTCGTGTTTTCTACGTTTCTGAATCCATTGCCGCGCAGGGGCGCAACCACGCGCCGTTGGCGGAGCAGGTATGCGCGACGCTGCTGCAACTTTACTGGCTGGCGCAGCAATCGCTCAACGCCACCACGCGGTTCTCACCCGAGAAACCGACGGACGTTTGGCTGTGCGAAGGTGGCGCAACGGGAGCGGAACAACCGGCAAATGCGCCCGCGCACCTTTACTTCTACGACATCAACAACCCGAAGCGTACGCCTCTGGACTGGCTGCGCGAAATCGCGCACGAGTATGGACACCTCACGCTGCCGGGCATTGACGGATTTGAAGGCGAGGTCGAACCTTACATCAATGGACACGCGGGTGAGCGGCTGTTTCTGCTGTGGCTGCTGGCGCACGCGCTCCGAGAGGCGCAGCGCACACCGGACCACGTCGCGGCTTTCAAAGTATCTCCTCAAGACCTTGCTGCCTACGTGCGCGACCGTTCTTACCCTGCCTTGCGGAGTTTCCTCAACGAAGGACCGCGTTCGCCTTTGATTGACAACCCGCGCGCGGCGGGCATGGAATTTCTCGTCGGGTTTCTGATTTACGTGGAGCGCACGCACGACAGCCTGTTGACGCAAGCCTTTTTGGACGACGCGAAAAAGCAGGTCGCGGTTTTCCTCACGCCGCGCGACGTGTTCAACGCCTACGTGCGCACGCTGGAAAAACTCAGCGCGACGGGATACAGTTTTTATCCCACGATACCCGTGCCCAAATATGCGCGTCTTGCTCAACCCCTGACCGCCGAACGGTTCGTGCAAAACGCGCCGACGCTGCTGCACGAAGGCGACGAAGCGGCGTATTGGATTTACCTGCCGTCCAGCGGCAAAGGCAAGTGGAAATTAGAAGTGACCGCGCACGCGCCGTCCAAGAGCGTGCTCGCCGTCAACTGTAGTAGCGATTTGAATCGCTCCTACACGGAAACGCTGCCCGAAGGTTCACCCTCAAAAACCACGTTCAATCTTGCCGCCGACCTGAGCGGCTGGCAACTTGTGCGTGTGAAGTTGCAGAGCGGCGCGTCGCCGGTGACACTGCAAGAGTTTAGATGGCGCCGGGGAGAGATGGCGGATGGCAGTTACACTCATTCGCTCGTTGTCCGCAGTCGGTAGTTGCTTTTATGCTTCTGTAGGGGGTGCATTACGCAGAATTTGCTGCCCTGTTGCCACCGAATCGAATGCGGTGTCTAAGAGCCTATCCGAAAAGTAGCGCCGACATCCCCCCGTCCCCCGCTGGCGGGGGACAGCCCCCTTCCCCTGCCCTCCCCGTCAACGGGGAGGGAAAGG
>FWPU01011128.1_pt1 | contig 12808 bp, 16 predicted proteins | sample 2228361 | NCBI WGS metagenome assembly FWPU01 (sample SAMEA103939777, study PRJEB20133) | metagenome | reverse complement strand
CCAACCAGTAGCCAGTGATGCCGGAGGCGTAGAGCAGCCAGATGATCGGAACGCCCGTGAACCAGGAGAACCAGCGTACGCCGCGATAGCGCCCGAACGAAAACTCGCGCAGCAAATGGATCGCCAGCACCACGACCATCAGGTCTGACGCGTAGCGATGGAGACTGCGCATGATCCCGCCGGCGAACCACTGGGCGTGCGTAATCGCCTCCACCGACTCATAGGCGTCCACAACACCGGTATCAAAGAAAACAAAAAGGTAGATGCCACTGACCGTCACAATCCAAAACAGAAAGAAACCAAGCGCGCCGAGTTGCGCGAACGGATTGAGCTTGGGGCCGAAGACCCGATCGGCCCCGACCTCGATCCATTGGAAGCCCGTCCTCAGGAAAGCCCGCACTGCGCCGTTCCGCCGTTGTGACACACCGCCACCCGTCACGCGCGCCGGCTGTTGAACCAAGCGCGCGAAATCATCATCGCTGTCACGCCGAGGCTGATGATTCCGGTGAGGACACTCATGACGATGGCGTAGCTGACGCGGTACCGGCCCTGGTTGGGGTCATAGACGGTGCAGAGAAAGCGCACGCGGTCGAGAAGCCCGTTGACGCTCAGGAATGTGCCGACGGCGCCGTAAACGGCCTCTTTGAGCGGCTCCATGAAAACCTGTATCGGAAAGTCGTCGCCGTAAACCTGCCGGTAGACCCGGCCGTCACCGGAGACGATCGTGGTTTGCGCAATATGCAGATAGCCGCCGGCGCTCGGCCGATATGTGAAACCCAGCTCCGTCGCCAACGCCGAAACGGTCGCCTCATCGCCGCTCAAGAATCTCCAGTTCGGCAGATCGATCCCCTGCGCGCGGGCAAACGCCGCCATCCGCATCGGCGTGTCGTTGCGCGTATCGAATCCGATGGTGATCACCGAGAACCGGTCGGCACCGATCACCCGTTGCGCTTCCGCCACCGCGCGGCCCAGTCGCTGGGTGAGCATCGGACAGACGTGGCTGCAGCTGGTGTAGATCATGCTGATCACCAGCGGCCGGCCGCGCAGTTCCTCAAGCGCAAGCGCAGCGCCCTTTGCGTCGACAAAGCGATAGTTGCCAATTTTACGGCCGATCGCCTGCTGGCTGATTTCGAGCGAGCGGCTTTGGTCCGGCGCTGCCGTGTCGGCCGGCCGATGGACCCGCGCAGCGTCGTCTGCCATCGCCGCCGACGCGGCAATCAACCCGATGGCCAACAGTGCGGCGACGGCTCGTTGCTTTTGCGTGAAGCCATTACCAAAGCGCGGCATCGGCAATGACTCCTGCAACCAGAAGGGAGAGCTGGATCAGCGATGACTTGAAATTCGCCATAGCCGTGCCACGGCTCGGCCGGCGAAACAACCGCCAGCTGCACCAGACGAAATAGCCCCCGCCGGCCAATGCCGCCGCACCGTAGATGGGTCCGAAACCGAAGCCGAGCGGCGCCAAGGACAAGGCAAACACGGCAATCGCGTGAAGCAAAATTGCCAGTGTCCAGGTCCGATCTGACGCGCGGACCGGAAGCATGGGGATTCCTGCGGCGGCATATTCCTCGCGCCGCGCCGCTGCCAGGCTCCAAAAATGCGGCGGCGTCCACAAAAACAAGACAACCGCGAGCAGGAACGGGACCACCTGCGGCGCCGGGTCGACCGCCGCCGCGCCCGCAAGTACCGCAAAACTGCCGGCCAAGCATCCGACCACGATGTTCCAAACGGTGCGTCGCTTCATCCAGACGGTATAGACGACGCCGTAGGTGAAAGCGCCCAGAAAAACGTAGAACGCCGCCAGCAGTCCGCCACTCAGTGCCGCGACTACAAGCGATGTGACAAGCAGGGCGGCGAAGGAAATGAGCCACCATCCGCTGGCGCGCAGCTCGCCCGCGGCGAAGGGACGCCGTCGCGTTCGTTCCATGCGCAGGTCGATGTCGCGATCATAATAATGATTGAAAGCGCCTGCCGCGCACGCACCGCCGAGAACCGCAAGCGCGAACACCGCCGCTTGCACGGGGGCGAGCCCCGATGCCTTTGTTGCGGCCATTCCGGCAATTGCGCTCGCCGCGATCGCCAAGCTGATCCGCAGCTTTAACAGCGAGACAATTTGCGCGGCTCGTGCAGGCATGAATCGCTTTCTGTCATGAAAGGCGTCTCTCCGACGGTTTCCGGCTGGCAGCCATCAGCGCAGCGGCCAGACCGCGGAGAGATATTTCCAGTTCACGTAGTAGTAGAGCATGAACGCCACGAAGAAGACTCCGACCAGAATGATCGTCCCGGGCAGCTTTACCGTGGCATGGCTGCCGTATTTCGCGACGTTCGCCGCGGCTCCGCTGGTGATCGTGACCGGGAACTGCCACGCCGGCTTCGCCTGCTCGACCTTCTTGCCCCACAGGACCGAGGCAACGACCACGACGATGTAGAGAATCCCTCCCGCCGCCGCGATAATCGCGAATATGCCGTTCAGCCCCATCATGAGGAACGCGCCGGCGGAAAATTCGTATGGGATGGCCGCGTCGGCAAGCGTCAGATCCCAGTGTCTGCGCGGCACGCCGAGCGTGCCAGCACCCATCATGAACAGCGCAATCCCGCCGGCGCCGATCCCGAACAGATAGGGCTGGATCTTGGCAAGCTTCGGAAACACGACCTCGCGCTGGAAGATCAGCGGCAGCACGAGATAAGTTGCCGCCATGAACGCGAGCGTGGTCCCCGCCACCACCGTCCCGTGAAAATGACCGGGCACGTACAGCGTGTTGTGCATCAGCAGATTGATCTGCTCGGTGCCCAGCACGACACCGGAAATTCCGCCGATGAAGCCGAACATCACGAGCGAGAGGAACATTCCGGAAAATGCCGGGTTGCCCCATGGCGCCTTGCGCAGCCATTCAAACGCGCCCTTGGTGAATCCATTGCGCCGCTGTGCGGCTTCGATCGAGCCGGGCACCGTAAGCCCGTGGATCATGCTGCCGAGCACGGCGAGATACATCGCGTAACTGGTGTTGAAGACCTTCCACTCCGAGCTAATGCCGGGTTCCACCAGCAAGTGATGGGCCGAGGCCAGCTGCAGAAAAAGGATGTAGAGCAGGAACGCGGTACGGCTCACCTTCTCCGACAGTGGTTGGGCGCCGACCGTCAACGCGGCAATCGCATACCAAAGCGCGACGTGGGCCGAGACGTTGATCTGCTGGGAGGAATGCCCCATGCCCCACCACACGACCTTGTACATCAGCGGATCGATGTTGCTGAGTATGCCGAGCGACCAGAGAAAGGTGGGGATCAGGATCACGGCACCCGAAGCAATGGTGTAGACGGCAATGATCGCGGCCGTGATGGCTCCGAACGTCACCAGCGGCACGGAGCCCTGATATGTCTTTTCTTCCTTGGCAATCACCAGCGTCGCAAAGAAGATGCCGACGCCGATCAGCGCACCTACCGCAAACAGGATCAGCCCCAGGTAGAAGTGCGGCGCCGCCTTCATCGGCGGATACGAGGTGAACATGACGGTCGAGTCGCCCTGCAGCACCGCAACATTTGTCACAAGTGCGCCGATCACCATCAGAAGAAAACCGATCCAACCCAGTTTCGGCGTCGCCAGTCGCGAGTTGAGGAGGACGGCCGACGCAAAGTAGAGCACGGCAATCTCAAAGAAGATGATCCAGAATAGAAGAACGTTTGCGCCGTGTCCGGTAAGGACGAGATAGAACCATTCCGCGGGCAGAAGATGTATCGCCGGCCATCGTGTCAGCGCCACCAGAAGCCCGAACAGCCCGCCGACGGCCAGGAAGATGACGGCGGCGACCGCGTTCGCGATGATCAAGCGTTGTGCCGCAACATCGACCCTCAGACCGGTGAAGGGGCAGGTTCGGAACTGGGCGCGCTGCCCTGCCAGAGTGCCTCCCAGTGTGACATCGATTGTGGTCATGACACGGTCCTATTGCGGGTTCCGTTCGACGACGTAAATCTTGCCGGTCATCTGATGATGGCCGATGCCGCAATACTCGTTGCAAACGATCGCGAACTGCCCGGCCTGATCAGGTGTAATCGTCAGTACATGCTCGTAGCCGGGGTGAACCTGAATGTTGATGTTGACGGGCTGCAGCGAGAAGCCGTGCTGCCAGTCAAGCGACGAAATGTGCAGTCGGTAACTCTGACCCTTCTCCAACTCGAGCACCGGCCACCATTCCCACAGTCGCCCGAGGATGTAGACGTCCGCTCCGGCAGGCGGGCGCACCACGGGTACGCCGGTCTTGCCCTCCTCGCGCACCTTGTATTTCTCGGCGAAGGCTTCGGCCTTCGCCATGTAGGTTTCCGGTAGAGTTCGGTAGGCCTCGTTGGCCAGGTTTTGCTTTCCGACGATGTGCCAGGCGATCATCGTGCCAAACATCGCCAGCCCCCAAACGAAGGCGAGCACGATCCAAACGAGCTCCACGCGCTCTACGGGCTCTTTCCACCAGATTTGCTGTGCGGGCGGTGTTACGGCCATGCTCTATCCTCGTTCGATTATCGGCTTGTCCGTATCATTTCGCGATCGGGATCGATGCAACCTCCATGACCCCCCACAACGTGTAGAGCACCGTTGGGATTGCCACGCCGAGAAAAAGCAGAAGAAACGGATTGTCGAGGACACGTTGCATGAAGGGGACCTGGCTTGCTTGATCCTGCCGGCCGCGAGATTCTTCGATTGACGGCATCGCCATTTCTCCACGCGCTGGTTTGCGTCACACATAGGACCGCTCGTCGGAGCATGACTTGACTTGCATCAAGGGTCATTCATCTGATGCATGGTAGGAATTTTCTACATGCGCAGGCGAGAGATGCGCGTTCATGGCCGTCCGAGGCTTTGGGCGGACGGCTGGTCTTGCCTCGAAGCAAGGCAGCGGGATGGGCAGCGCTCGCGGCCATCCCTTGGCGGATCGCGCAGGCACCTTCGCGGGCGCCAGTTCGTCTATCGAGTTTCGTGCGCAGCGAGCCTTATGGCGATGTCGCTCGCATTCGCTTTGCAACGGGTCTCTCGCCCGCGCGTCGTCGATCGATCAGTTTCAGCATGGTCTCGATCGTGAACGAACCCAGCGTCGCGCGCGCGATGTCGTCGATCTCGTCCAGCACTTCGCGCAGGGCGCGCCCTTCACGCGTCGTCTCTTCTGCGCCCGCGTTGCCGTTCGAAGAGCTCAAGTCTTCGAATAACTCAATGATGTCGAGAAGCGTGGTGCGTCGGGCATTGCCGCTGAATTGATATCCGCCGCCGGCGCCCCGTGTCGAGCGCACGAGGCCGGCGCGGACCATCACCAGCATCACCTTCGCGAGGTGATGGTTTGAAACCCCGTACTTCCGGCCGATTTCGGCCACCGAGTATTGCCGATCGGGATGCGCAGCCAATTCCAGCAGCGCAAGTATGGCCAGACGACTCGAAATCTGCAGCTTCATGGTCGTCCCAATCCTCGGCTGGTGGGCAGCACGCCGGTCGGCCGGTCAATCGAGGTCCTTCTCGAGTTGAATGTAAGGTCCCGCCATCATGCCTTCGCCGCGGAAGAACAGCAGATGAAGGCGATTATCGCGCGCGACCATGGTCCGCATCTTGCGCACGCCTGATTTTGCAAATTCGTCGGAGATTGCCGCCAAAAGCTGGTGCCCGATGCCCCGCAGCCGAGCGCGCGGCTCGACCGACAGCGCAAACACCCAGCCGCAAGGCGCGGAGCCAAATTCCCAGGCCCTGATTTCGCCGATGATGAAGCCCAACAGCGGTATGCGGGGGTTCGGAGTCCGCGGCTCCGCGATCAGAAAGTGCCGTCCTTGGACCCGGCTCCTTCCGTAGCGTTCGAAAACGTCCCGCCAATAGTCGGGCTTGGCGAGTCCGGTAATGCGCGCATCGAGGGCAATGACGTGCGGAACATCGGCGGCGGTGACTCGCCGCACCGTAAATCCCGCAGCCCGAGGAGCGGTTCGCTTGCCTTTGGTCATCTCGCCGATCCTTCCGCGGGTTTGCGCCGGTTTGCGAATCTTCCGCCTCCGGGAAAGACCGTAGGCGAAAATTGCGCATTTTCGTACTAAATTATCATAACCGCGCGGGAGTCGTGCCCCGCGGCGCCGGAGCGGGTGGAGAGGGCGTCTCGTGCACTGTGCAAGACCAAGCGACGATGCGCGTGTCTGGCGAACGCCGGAGGCCGTGCACGTGGATTTGCGGGGGCTCGATCCGCCCGAACCTTTGGTGACCGTTCTCCGCCTGATCGACTGCGGGGAAGTTGACACGGTTCTCATTGCTCATTTCGATCGCGAGCCGATCTTTCTTTACCCCGAACTCATCGATCGCGGCTGGACCCACGAAATCATCGCGTCCGAATGCGGCTGCTGCGCGAATGAAGTGAAGCTCTGCATCAGGCGATACGGCGCATGACGCTGGCAGCCAGCTTTCTCGGGGGCGCCGCAAGCCGGCTGCTGCCGGCGTCGGTTCCGTTTCGCTTCTTCGGTTCGGCGGTGGTTTTTCATGTTCTGACGTGGCCGGTGTTGTTTGTCGGCGCAGACCAACTGACGGGTTTCCGCGGCGGACTCGGGCCGGTGCTGGCCGGAGTGCACCTTCTCACCCTGGGCGTGCTGACCACAACCGCGATGGGCGCGTCGGTCCAGCTTCTTCCGGTCGCGACCCGCCGGGCGCTTGCGGCCGTCTGGCCGGTAAAATTGGTTTTCTGGCTCACGATTCCCGGCATGACCGCGCTCTTCGTCGGCATGTATCGGCTCGACGCTGCAATCACCATCGCGGGCGGAAGCGTGACGGCCGTGGGCCTGCTGCTGTTTGCCGCTCTGCTGGCCGACAATCTTCGGCGCGCCGGCAGCCTTCCGGTGGTCGCGGCCTACGGCTGGGCCGCCCTCTGCTGTCTCCTGCTGCTTTTGATTCTCGGCCTCGGGCTCGCCGTCGATTACGAGGTGGGATTTTTGGCGGATCACAGCGCAGTTGCCCTCGCGCATCTAATTCTCGGCGGCTTCGGCTTTATGGGCCTGCTGGCGCTTGGCTTCAGCCACGTGCTGGTGCCGATGTTTGCGCTGGCATCTTCGCCGCCAAAGGCTCCTTCCTGGACTGGATTTGTCCTGGCTGTGGCGGCGGTCATTCTCGGCAGCGCAGGCGCCCTCCTCGGAAGCCGAATTGCGCTCTCGGCCGCGGCGCTGTTCGGGACCGCCGCCGCCGCCGTTCATCTTCGGCTGATGCATCACGCGCTTGCGACGGGGATGCGCAAACGCCTCGGGCTGTCGTTTCTGCTGATTCGCAGCTCATGGGCCGTGCTGTTGACAGCCCCTTTGGCAGGATTGCTCGCGTTGTACGGCCATCTTGGCCCCAACGGCGCCACGCTGTTCGGTTTTTTGCTGTTCGGCGGATGGCTGCTCACATTCCTGCTCGGCATATTGCAGCGTATCCTGCCGTTTTTGGCCTCGATGCACGCGAGCAAATCGGGCGGCGCACCACCGCGTATCTCCGAATTGGCCGCCTCCGCGCCTCTCAAGCTGCACGCTGCCAGTCACCTGCTCGCGCTCGCCCTGATAGCGGCCGCGATTGCCGCCGATGCGAGCGTGCTCGCACAAATCGGCTGCGTGATCGGCTTCTTGGGCGCCCTGGCATTCGCCACCTTTGCCGCAGACGTCTCGCGCCGCATATTCCTGACACGCTGACGGGTCTTTCGAAAAATTCCAGCTCCTTGAGTCCCGACTCAAATGTATTGACCGGCGTCAACCCGGAGCACCTCGCCGGTGATGGCGCGCGCCGCGTCCGACAACAAAAACAACACGGCGTTGCTGATGTCCTCCGGCCGCGCAAGTTCCGCGAGCGCCGCCTCGCTTTCGGCGCGCGCGATGATTTCCGCCGGAAGGGCGCGCGTCATGTCGGTCATCACCATCCCGGGCGCAACCGCGTTGACGGTGATCCCCTTCTTTCCCAACTCACGCGCCGCGGTCTTTGTGAGGCCGATCAGGCCTGCCTTTGCGGCTGCATAATTGGCCTGACCGAATTTCCCGCGCAGGCCGTTGATCGAGCTGATATTGACGATGCGGCCGAACCCCCTGGCGCTCATCGCGGGCGCGACGGCCCGGATCATGTGGAAGGCGCCGGTCAGATTGACGTTGAGAACCGCGGCCCAGTCGGCGCTGCTCATTTTCGCAATCGAGCGGTCCCGGGTGATGCCCGCATTGTTCACCAGCAGGTCGGGCGCGGTCGGCAGGGAAGCCACGGCCGTCTCGACGGCCTCCCAACTTGCGATGTCGACCAGCGCCAGGCGATGTCGAAAATTGTCGGCCCGTTCGGGCTCAATCACGTCGAAGACGTAGACCTCCGCGCCTGCAATCGCCAATGCGTCGGCGATCACGCGCCCGATCCCGCGGCTGGCGCCGGTTACCAGGGCGCGACGACCGGTGAAATCATACTGAGGCATGCGCTCAGTTCCGGATTGCATGATCGAGACAAAGCTGTTGCGATGTGCGGAAGCCGCAACGATCCAAGAACGCAAGCAGGTCGTGATTGCGCCAGTCGACCTCGGTGCGAATGCGTTCGACCCGCAACGTCTGCAGATTGACCAGCAATTGCGACAGCAAGGCCCGCCCGACGCCCTGATTGCGGAAATCCGGATCGACGCCGATCGTATCCATGACCGCGGTCGGTTCAACGCGCCCGAATTCGCCGAAATCCACCCGTGCCATGATGAATCCCACCGGCATTCCGTTCTGCTCGGCGACCAAGGAGACGCGGATGTCCGACTCCTTCAACGCCTCGTGCATCTTCTGCCTGAAATAAGCTGAGCGATCGCGCCCGGTAATGCGCCGATCAATGCCGATCAATGCCGCAAGATCGCTCTCGGTCATGGCGCGGACCGGGATCCGGTCGCGCGCCAGCGGCCCGAAGTCGGGCGCCGGGGGCTTGCCGTAATTGACCTCTCTCGCCTCACCGACACGATCCGGAATTACAATTTTCTGTTGTCCGCCCATAGCCGCCTCGATCACACGTCTTCGAGCTGCTCGGCGAGTGGCTCGGCGACCGGGCGCTCCAGCGCGAGCCGTGGCGCCAACGCAAAACCCGACCCCGCAAAGAACCGCAGGAGATCATGATTCGACCACTCGACCTGTGAGTGAAGCGAGAGAACATTGTTCTCACGCAGGATCCGAACGAGCTCGCCCATCAGGGCCTGTCCAATGCCGCGTTCCTGGCTCCGAATGTCGACCCCCAACGCGTCGAGCGCCGCGACGGCGTCCGCCCTGCCGAACTCGCCGCGCAGGATGCGCACCATCAAGAAGCCCACCAGCGATCTGCCGCGGGTGACCCCGATGTGAACGAAATCCTTCGGATTCGCCCTAGCTGCCGCAAACCGCTTTTCGAAAAACGAGCTGCGACTGTAACCGCTGTGAGCGCGATCTATCGCGATCACGCGCTCCAGATCGTCTTCCGTAAGCGGCCGCACGCGTTGGGCCGATGCTCGGTCGCTATTGGTCACGCGAGTCCTCACGTTGAGGCGACATATTCCTCGTAGAGGCGCATTTCGGTGTCCGCATCCATGCTCTCCTCCAACAGCGGCAATAATGCCATTTCTTCTTTCTGAACGTGCACAAGCATGCGCTCGCATAGCTCGGAACCAAGGCGGCAAAACTCGCTCCAAATCGACTGATCGAAACCGCCGCCAGCCGCATGACGAGCCAACGTCGCAAGCCTCGACCCAAGCGGCCTCAAGATCGAGTGCTCCTCGGTCAAATGCGCGCCGATGGCCGCATCGCCCGCGGCTTCGAGATAGGGGAAAAGCTGCTCCTCTTCGAAATCGAAATGTCGCGCGACCTCCGCTTCCACGCCCGTCGAAAGATCGGAGAGCAGCCGCGCGATGTTCGGCTCCGCCGCGTCGGGCGGTCCGCTGCGGCGGGATCGGGCGATCAATTGCTCAAGGCGCTCCATCAGCGCAGTGGTCGCGCGATGTTCCTCGTGTAACGCCTGACTGATTCGGTTTGCAAATGCCATGTCTGGCGCCTAGGCGTGTAGCTGCTGGTATTTTGCAAGCAGCGTTTCCTTGTCCTCGACCCAGTCCGGATTGGGAACGATGCAGTTGGCCGGACATACCAATTTGCACTGCGGTTCATCCTCCGCGCCGACGCACTCCGTGCATTTCATCGGATCAATGACGTAAATCGGATTGCCGGCCGAGATTGCCTTGTTCGGACACACCGGTTCGCAAGCATCGCATGCGGTGCAGGCGTCCGTGATCATCAGAGCCATCGTCTATCTCCATCCGCGCTCATGCGGCCTTCAGTACGCTCCCCTGTGCGGTCAGTTTCTCGTAGCGGAATGCTCCCCACAGAGCGGCCCCGATCGCTCCTGCATAGATCGAATCGGGATGACTGCGGATCGCAACCCGCATGTCTTTCATCTTTGCGACGTTTTCCTCCAGTGCCGCGACGAGTCCTTGATCTTGCGCAAGCCCTCCCGTCATCATTACGACGCCCTCGGTCATCCCGATCGATTTCAAGAGTTTCGACAGCCGGTCTGCCATCGACAGATGGATGCCCTTGAGAATGTTGGGCGCCGAGATACCGCGCGAGACCATATTGATCACGTCGGTCTCCGCCAGCACCGCGCAAATGCTGCTGACGATCTCCGGGTTGTCCGCCTGGCGCGACAATGCTCCGATCTCGTCCTGCGCGATGCCGAGATAGCGGGCGATATTTTCCAGGAATTGTCCGGATCCGGAGGCGCATTGGCTCGTCATCTTGTAGCTGAGCACCTTGCCGCGCTCGTCGATGCTGATGGCCCGGCCGTGCAGCGCCCCCACATCCAAAGCGGCGCGCGAGTCCGGGTCGAGGTAGATTGCGCCACGCGCGTGTGTGGTCATGGAATAGAAATGGCCGGTATGGAACGGCACTCCCTCGCCCTCGCCGGTCGTGGCCACGTAATCCACGTCCTTTTCGCTCATCCTTGCGTCGGCAAGCACCTGCTCGTAGGCAATGCGCGCCAGCTCCATTGGATCGCGCTGCCGGATGCGCAGCGTCGCGCGCGAGAGCCACTCGGATTTTCCACCCTCGACCCGGAACAACGCCGCCTTCACGGCGCCCGTGCCCACATCGATCCCAGCCGCGACTGTCATGCCTGCTTTCCCTCTGCCTGCCCGAAGTACGCCCTGCGTGCGAACTCGGCTGCGCCAAGCGCGCCGGTGTAAATCGACTCCGGATTGATATTGATGGTCACGTCGCCGTAGTTTTCCTTGATCAGCTTCTTCAGCTCGCGCACCGCGGCTTCATTTTTTGCAACCCCGCCGGTAAACGTGAACTCGTTGGTTACGCCGCCGGAGCGCGAAATGATGGAAATCGCCCGCAGAATAATGGCGCGGTGCAGCCCGGCCAGGATGTCCTCGCGCTTTTCGCCGAGGGAGAGCCGGTCGCGCAATTCGGCGCCGGCGAATACTGTACAGGTTGAGTTGATGCGCGCCGGCCGATCCGACTTCATCGCCAGTGGGCCGAGTTCGTGCAGTCCCATGTTCATTTCGTCGGCGATGTAGCCGAGATAGCGGCCGCAACCGGCGGCGCAACGGTCGTTCATCTGGAAATTCACCACGATGCCGTTGCTGTCCACCTGGATTCCCTTGGTGTCCTGCCCGCCGATGTCCAGCACCGTGCGCGTTTTCGGATACATCATGTGCGCGCCGAGGCCGTGGCAGAGGATCTCCGAGCGGATGTGCTCCTTCGAGAACGGGAGCGTCACGCGGCCGTAGCCGGTGCCGACGAGATAGGTCTCCTCCAGCTCGATATCGAGCGACCGTTCGATAATCGCCTGGATGTTTGCCGCGTCCGTTCCAAGTGTGGTGTCGGCGGCAAGCACGCGGCCAAGTGCGCGACGGAATTTTTCGCTGAGGGCGCCGGCAGGGGGGCGGTTCTCGACCTCGATGATCGACTTGTCATAGACGTTCAGCAGAAGATCGTAGGGAAGACCAGCCTCCCGCGCCGCATCCTCCGCGAGATGGTGATAGCGCGAGCCGGCGATGTCGCGGAAAAAATCGGACTTGCGCTTTGCGCCCGGCGCGTAGAGCGCCGGAGCTTCGGCCCGCAGCGATGTGAACACAAGCGCAAGCGCGTCTTTGGTGCGCGTCTCCTTGCCGGAAAAACGGTCGCCGGCGATTTGCGCGACGCAGGTCCTTTCCAGGTCGTCGAGTTGCTCCAAAAACTGCTCGAGCCGGAACGCCCGCTCGAAGCTGCCGAGGAACGAATCGAGCCCGTCGCCGAGCCGGCCGGATTCGGATAACGCGCGTCGGAACAGTGTGAAGCGTGCATCGATCCGCGCTTCTTCGCTCGCCACGCGGGCGGCCGTGCTGTAGTTGGAGCGCGAGTTGGTGATGCCACGGCCGATCACCTCGCGGTTCTCGTCGAGCAGGACCGCCTTCGTAGTCGTCGATCCAAGGTCGATGCCGACGAAAGTCTTCATTCTGTTCTCCTCAGGCGGCCGGCCGCGCGCTTGCGCGTTTCTGCTCGATCATCTGCAGGTAGCTTTCCAGCCTGTTCTTGATGTTGGCCGCCGAGAAATAGCGCGGATCGACCAGGTCGGATTCGATGAACGCGCCCGGCTTTCCGGTCCGCTTCTCGACCTCGCGCATGATCAGCAATTGTCCGGCCGAGAAACTGTTGCAGCTCTTGATCGAGTTGATCAGCAGGCCGTCCGCGTCATAGTCCTTGACATAGTTCGACAGCATCTCGATGCGCATCGGCAGGCTGCGATTGGTGTAGACGCCGAGACAATATTCGGCGAGCGTCTCCAGAGGTCGGCTCGGATCGTGTCGGAAGCCGAGGTCATAGACGCCCC
>FWPU01011134.1_pt1 | contig 12809 bp, 7 predicted proteins | sample 2228361 | NCBI WGS metagenome assembly FWPU01 (sample SAMEA103939777, study PRJEB20133) | metagenome | reverse complement strand
GTGAAGCGTCACCGCCCCGGTGAAAGGCTACCAGAACGTCAGCGTGCTGGCCAGCAGTACGGGTCGGTCGGATCGCCCGAGCAACGAGCCCAGGCGATGGGCGAGACGAAGCCGGCTCGGGTAGAGGATTATTGCAAGGAACGGACCGATCCGCGGCGTCGCAAGGTGACCTGTCCGCTGATCAACATCGTAATCATTTGCATCTGCGCCGTGATCTGCGGGGCAGACGATTTTGTAGCGATTGCCGAGTTTGGGAAAAAACGAGGCAGCTGGTTGGCCAAGTTTTTGGATAGTTCCAGCGCACTGCGCCCACGATCGGTTCAACGCCCTTCTGGCGGCGCTCAAGCCGGCCCAGTTCCAGAAATGTCTGCTTCGGTGGATCACGGCCTGGCACGAAATCACGGATGGGCAAATCGGTGCCATCGACGGCGAGACGCTCCGGCGAATCCGCGCTGCGGCGAATGGAAAAGCGGCAATTCACATGGTCAGCGCGTGGGCTACCGCGAATCACATTCGCCTGGGGGGAGTCGAGGTGGATGCCAAAACGAATGAGATCACCGCCATCCGGAAGGTGGTGAAAATCCTCGAATTGTCGGGAAGCTTGGTGATTATCGCTGAAATTGGCTGTCAGACACAGATCGCGCAAAAGATAATCCGCGCGGGTGCGGGCCGCTGCTTGGCAACGAAGGGGAACGGGCCGACGCTGTATCAAGGGAGCGGCGATTTTTTTTGGTCGGCCAGCTCGAAGGCGACTTGGCAGACGGGGGGTTCGACGCTACGAGACAGTAGAGAGAGCCCATGGTGGTATGGAGGGGCGGCTGTTTTATTTGCCGCGTCCCGGACGAGTTGTTCGATCGTACCCGGTGTCCGGGATTAAAGGTCATGGGTACGGCCATGAGGCATACGGTGCGCGACGGCAACGAGTCCGCCGAGGTTCGCTACTACATTCTTAGCAAATACATCGGAGCGCGTCGCTTCGCCCAGGCCGTGCGCGGTCCCTGGGGCATCAGGAATCGTTTGCATTGGCAGCTCGCCGTAACGTTCCAGGAGGAACCATGCGGCGTCGGAAAAGGGCACGCGGATGCGAATTGAAGCATCCCCCGCCGCACGGTGCTGAGCATGTTGAAGAGCGAAACCATTAAAAACTAGGCATCAAGAACAAGCGACTCACAGCCGCCTGGGACGAGGACTATCTCCAGCAAGTGCTGTTCGCTCAATAACTTATGGTGCAATCGCCCTGCCGCGTGACCCGACGACAACCGCATCAGCGGCCGGGCCATCGCCGGGGAGAGCAGTCCCAGCCGCAGGTCCTCTCGGGCCAGCGGCGAAAGCTTCTCCCACAACGCCAGCCTTCGGCACACCCAACTCTTGTGACGCCCCAAGAGCACGGCCACCTCGACTTGCGACAGGCCGTCCTCCCGCACCAAGGCCTGCACCAGCCACGCCTCCTCCAGCTCGCCAAACTGCCGGCCCGGGCGGTTCAGGCCGTACATCGCTGCCTTCGCACCCCGCTCGTCCGCCTCGATCCGCCGCGCCGACAAACTCCCGAAGCCCTTCAGAACCCGCGCCGCCGCCAGTCGCTTGAAACCGTCGATCAACACCGGAATCTCTTCGCGCAGACAAATTACAATGGGAGAAACCTGCCCGTAGCGACGCAGGCTGCGGCCCATTGCCTCTTCGGCCTCCAACACCGACAGGCGATAGCGGCCGTACCGCACGTCGATCTCCTCCAAGGGCAAAGCCCGATATTCCTCCACAGGCCAGTTCGACACGGCGCACCTCGATAAGGTCAAAATGCCTCTTCTCGTCCCTCTGCGGGAACCCGTAATTCCTCACGCAGCTCGTCGGCAGTCGCTCACTCTACGGCCCGTCCCAATCCAGCGACCATATTCGGCCGCTAACTTCCTCGCCCGGCGGACCTCGAAACCGGTCCCGACGATGTTCGTTGGCAGTCCGCGCCCCCCACGGTTGCCAACGGGCCTCACGCCGCTTTACACGCCGTAAAGCCTGATGACACAACGCCGAGCAGAACCGCTTCAAGGGCGAGCGGCGACTGGGCGGGAACCGCTCATAGCAACCGGGCCGCAAGCAGGGAATTTTTTCAGAATCCCCCGCCTCCTGATGGCCCTCGCAGACCGCCGGCGGAGCCTCGGACGCTTCCCGCCGCTGACGCACACGCTCTCGGTAGCGGCACGCTTGCTGGCGGCGGCGCTCCTTGCCCTGCTGGCTGGCCCGATACCGCCGGGCCGCCAGCCGCCGCGACCACAGCCGCGCCGCTTCGGCGCAGGCTGGGCTACAGTACCGGGAGAGAGGATGGAGGGAAGAGAACCACTTCTCGCATCCCTTCAGGAGACAGATCCGCGCACGGCAATGGGCCGGGGCTTGCCGCCGCGGCGAACAACCATCATGCTCATGAAGGACCAAGGGAGCGCCAACTCCCGACGGTCAAGTCCCGGCAGCGGAGTGATCCTCTCCGCTCCGGGACGCCTTGGAATCGTTACCTCCTGTCCACCGGCCCTTCGTCCAGCTTAATCAGCCCCCTCGGACTCTTCCAACCGCCTCTTCACCTAGCCCCCATCCGCTGCGACTCTGCCCCGCGCGGCGCGGTCCCCCGGCTCCGCGAAACCGGCCCCCAGTTTCGCGGCCACCGACATAGTCGCGAGGCGAGGTTACTTTCATGCTCTTAGTCAGTGGTTGTTGGGACGCAGCGTGTGGGCAGGCTGGCAGACGAGTTGGCCACCAGAGGTTTGGAAGGCGACAAGCGGTTCGGCCGGCGAATCTGGAGAGTTCAGTAAGCCCAGAGGCTCTCCGGGCCCTTCTGTCTGCCAGACAGCCCGGCCCGTCCGGCCATCCAGGGCGCAAGCACGGCTGCCGGCCCGCACGATAATCTGTGCCGCGTTTCCGACAGTTCGTGTCTCGAGTATGGCGCGGGGACCCGCTGGTAGTGCAGCTTCCCATAGTGGCTTGCCTGTCTCTGCGGAAACAGCGATGAGCCGACCTCTGTCGAAATAGAGCAGCTCATCGACACCATCGGCATTGGTGTCACAGGCCCAAAGGCGCCAATGTTCAGCATCCGGCGCGGTCAAGCCCTGTTGCCAGATCACACTTCCCATGGCATCGAACAGATAGATCCGGTCTTCTGTCCAATTCCACACCGCAATGCCGCTGGCGTTCTCGCCTGCCCGTACGACAAGAGGCCGCGGCCGATTTCGCAGCCGTTCGGGTTGGTCATCAGGATGGGCTGCCCCAAAGTCGTATGGCAGGCGCTTCGTCCATCGCTCGTTACCCGTCGCCCCGTCCAGGACGATCAGATGGGCATGATGATCGGCTTGTCCGCTCTTGTTGCTGGCACGTACGTAGTCCAACACTGCGACCTCAAGGGCACCGTTTCCGTCAAGGTCGCCGACTGCCGCTTGGGGAAGACTGCCTATCGTGTTGCGAGGTGCATTCGATCCGCGCGCAGACAACGGGTACGACCATAATTCGGCACCGTCCGCAGCTCGCAACGACAGCAGGACCGCAGTCCGATTTGCATCCACGGATGAGACGAGCAGATGGGTCACTCGGTCGCCGTCCAAATCCGGAACTAGGCTTACCGGCCAGCGTGTATGCACGCCGTAATTGCGCCCTTCGCCGAGCGCAGGGTCGGACGACAGCGGTCGCTTCCAAATCAATCGGCCATCTGTGCCGAGAAGAGCCTGCGTGAAGCCGTTCCGCTGGTAAATGACGTATATGGAAGCAGCAGCTTGGGCCTTGGGGGTTAGGCATCGGAGTTGCCGGATGCGAAACATGTCATCGATCGCCGCCTGCCAGATTTGAGCTCCCGACTGGCCCGAAACGGCTACAATCCTGGCACCCCAGTCATGCCCGTGCTTTGCAAAGACAATCAGATCCGGCCGGGCGTCGCGGTCAAGGTCGAAACCGCTCCCGGCCGTTGCGACATTCACTGGATTAAGGCCCACGTATTGCGACCAGCAGACACGACTCTGCCACAGGATTTTGCCATCGGCCCCAGACAGGGCGGTCACCGGTTTCTCGTCGCTGGGCGACTCGATCAGATCGCGCACTTCGTCGCCATCCAGGTCATCGCTCAGGGTGGCATGGATCAACCGCCGCCACGCCGCGCGAGGCGCGCCCCGCATTGCAAACAGTTCCGTCACGGGAGCCGCGCCATCGGCGCCATCATTCGTAATCGGCTTCGCTGCACAGAGGAGGTCATCGACCCCGTCGCCGTTTGCGTCCGCGAGGATCGGGTTGAAAACCCCGCGGAGCACGTGAACCAATTGCCCAGTGCGAGAATCGAGCATGAACGTGGTGGTTCCGGGGACTACGTCATGTTTGTACGGCTCGCGATAAGAGGTAATCAGCAGCGGCGGGGCCTGTGGGCCCGGGGACCACGCGCGCAGCGGCCCTTGCGTGCCGCCGGTGTCATCCCAACGCACAGCCTCGCGCCACTGCCAAAGTCTCCGGCCGGATCGCCCCGACAGGCAGGTAACCGTGAGATTATTCAGCGGCGTCTCAATGCGGCCCCTCGGGCCGAATAGGATTCCCCCTTCCTTGTCGAACCACTGGACGACCAGGTCCATCACGCCGTCGCCGTCGCTGTCGTCGGCGGTTGTGAAATGGTCGACCTGAAAAGCCGCTTCGGCCCAACGCCATCGCAACTCTCCAGTGCGACCGTCAAGTACGGCAACACCCCGCGCGCTCGCATCGCTATCTGGGACAACGACCTCCGGCGCACCGTCGCCGTCCAGATCTGCAGCCTGTGGCCAAGGGATCGCAAGGTTCAGATCGTATCGGCGCCAAAGCGCTCGGAACTCCGCGCTCCACAGACGCTCAAAAGTCGGCAGCCGCCAGGCCACCAGTTCCAGGACTGCTCGCTCGGGTGCGGGCCGCTGTTTCTCACGAATCGCCAGCAACTCATCGGCGCCGTCCCCGTCTACGTCCACAAGCTGCGGTGCGCGGATGGGCCAGAACCCCAGATCAAATTCGCTGCCTTGCGGCTTGCCCGCAGCCACGTCCAGCAGGACCACGTGTCGTCCTGCTGCTCCAACAACGTTTTCGCCGGTCGCGGTGCGAAGTAACTGAGCTGGCTGCGGCGCTGGCAGCCATTGGCCCATGATTTTTTGGTGGCGGTCTCCACCAACGGACATCGTCATTCCTTCTTCTTCTAAGAACCAGCGGGATTCTTCCGGCACTCCGCCCCGGAGGTCGAACCAGGATTCAGGAATAGGAAACCGCCAAATGGCCCGGCCGCTGTTTCCAGAGACAGCCTGCACCCAGCGACGAACGCTCGCCCAGCTCTGCGACACAAGGTCGCCCGACGAGTCCTGTGGAGCTGCTTGGGAACGGACGGCATCCGCAAAGACCGCGACGATGTCGGGAACACTGTCGCCGTCAACGTGTGCCGCCACTGGACGGCCCACCACGGTTCCGGCTTGCCGTAAGGCCGGCATCTCCGGCCTTGTGCGCCCATCGAAACACCAGAGGACTTTCCCGCTGACTCCGCAAACGGCAAGCAGCGCCGCGACGTGGCGAAAAGGAACGATCAAGTCTGGCTGAGCGTCGCCATTCAGGTCGGGACCAGGCAGCACGAGCTCGGGAAGACCGGGATGTCCCCGTTGACAACAGTGCTGGTAACTGCAGCAATGCCGCTCGAACTTCCACGGTACACCTGACGCGCCCGGAATGTCGTCAGCCGGTAGGTCCTTGAAGCTTAGCTCCCACAGCAACTGCCCGGTTCTGCCGCTGAACCGGCGGATACGATCGGGCAAAGCGATGTCGATGACGTCGGTTTTCGAGCCATCCGGACAGAGCTCCCAGCGGCCACCTACTTCAATCCCTTGCCACATTGTCCGATTCTCAAGCGCCAGGGTGTACTGCTGAGCCTCGTGTCGCCTGCAAGGACGCACCCTCAACTGGTAGGTCTGGCTCAGTTGCCGCGGCGCTTCGATTCGAACCTGATAGTCTCCCGAGCGAATCGCAACCGGCTCTGCCGTGGGCAGGGCAATCCGTTGTAGGATCTTCTCCGTGCTGGCATCGATGATCGTCGCATAGACCGGCAACGTGTTTGCCTGGAACGAGACAAAGCCGCGGTGCGCCAGTTCGTAGAGGGACCAAGCCGTCCAGCCAACGAGAGCTGCCACGACGATTACGGCCGCTGTGGCGGCCGTCAGGGCCACGCTACGGCGTTGGCGGCGAAGCCAGCGCACGGCGCGGCCAGCAGGACCAACCCGGCGTGCCCGGATCAGCTCGTCGGCCAGAAAACGGCCCAGGTCCTCGGCCAGCTCCTGCGCCGTCTGGTATCGCTGCCGCGGTTCCTTCTCCAGACACTTAAGACAAATCGTCTCCAGATCGCGCGGGACCGAGCGGTTCAATTGTCGCGGGGGCGCGGGGTCGTCGTGAAGCACCTGTAGGATCGTCTCCAGCGGCGTGGCCGCCTGAAACGGCGGCCGGCCGACAAGCATCTCGTACAAGATCGCGCCCAAGGCATAAACGTCGGTCGGCGGTCCCAGCGCGCCGCGCTTCGCCCCGGCGGCCTGCTCCGGAGCCATGTAGCTGGGCGTGCCCAGCACCTGGCCGGTGGCCGTCCGCGAGGCGGCCGCCGGCCCGGATCCAGGCGACTTTCCTTCCGCTGGCGGCGCGAGCCGCTTGGCCAGGCCGAAGTCGGTGATGTGAGGCGACGGCCCGATGTCCGGCCAGCGAGGAAAGGGCGACGTGCGTTCGGTGCGCGGCGGTGCGGCGGTATTCGCCGCGCCTGCGCCTGCCGCGGTCTTTTCATCGCTCGGCGTCCGGTCGCTTGCTGGCCTGGCGCTTGCTGGAGGCTGCTGGTTCTCCGCCCGCTCTGCTCGCTCTTGGTTCCCCGTTCCGCCTGCCGCGCCCACTGGTCGTTCCGGCCTGCTTAAAAGCACATTACTCGGCTTCAAGTCCCGGTGCAGGATGCCCTGCTGGTGGGCGTGGTGGACCGCTTCGGCCAGTGTCTTGACCAGCCGTGCGGCCTGGCGTGGCGGCCAGGGGCCGGCCCGCAGGACTTCGGCCAGGTTGGGGCCGTCGATGTAGTCCATCGAGAAGTAGTGCTGCCCCTGGTGCTCGCCCACCTCGTGGATGGCCACGATCTGGGGGTGGCGAAGCTGGCCTGCAGCCTGGGCCTCGCTGCGAAACCGCTCGATGTCCGCCTGGGAAGCCAACTGGCCAGCCGAGATCATCTTGACGGCCACCGTGCGGTTGAGGCTCACCTGCCGCGCCTTATAAACCACGCCCATCCCGCCGCGGCCGATCTCTTCTAAAAGCTCGTAATCGCCGACGTACCGCAGGCGCGTGCCGGGCCGCGTCTCGGCAGGGTCGGGCACGCCGGAGGCTTTGTCGGCCCCGACGCCGCCTGGGCTGTCGAGCGAGGGCTGGTTGGCCGGGGTTGCCTGCTGGGCGTCCTGCCCCGGCGCGGCCGCCTCGGGCAACAACGCCTCCAGCGGCGGATGTTCCAGGAAGCTGCCGGCAGCCGCGTCGTGCCGCAGCAGCTCTTCCACTTCGGCCCGCAGCCGCTCGTCCCCGCGGCAGGCCTGATCCAGAAACGCCGCCCGCTGGGCCGGGTCGCCGATCTCGGCGGCCTGGTTGAAGATCTGTTCCTTGTCGATCCGCTTGTCACCCATGGTGCCGCCTCCGCAACGCCGTTTTGTCGTTCTATCATTGCGTGCGACAGAACGGCCGCCGGGGGTATCAATTTTTTCAGCAAGCCGGCCAAGGTCGCCAAGTGCGGTGGGTCAGGAAGCAGCCATGAGCTAGGACAATTCACGGTGCAGCCAAGCGCGGGCGTAACGCCAGTAGCGCTTGGCGGTCATGGTCGAGATGCCCAGGGCCCGCGCGGCCTCGTCCACGGTCATGCCCGCGAAAAACCGCAGCTCCACCAGCTTGGCTTTCATCGGGTCCTCTTCGGCCAGGCGAGCGAGCGCTTCATCGAGGGCGAGCAGGTCCACCGATGGTGGTCCATCAGCTACGTCGGCTTGGCTCAGGCCCACGCGTTGAAGCCGGCCACCGTGCTTGAGACGTTGTTTTCGCCGGGCGTTTTCGACTAGGATACGCCGCATGGCCACGGCGGCAGCGGCAAAGAAGTGGCCGCGGGAATTCCACTTCTGCCGGTGCTCAAGGTCGACCAGCCGCAGGAACGCTTCGTGGACCAGTGCGGTGGGCTGCAGGGTGTGGCCCGGCTTCTCGCGGGACATCATCGCTCGGGCCAGTCGCTGCAGCTCTTCGTAGACCAGCGGCAGCAGCTCCTGGGACGCCTGCCGTTCGCCCCCCTCGATGCGCTCCAGAATCCGCGTCACTTCGTTCATCGGCCGACCTCCGAGACGGCTCGCTGGTGGGAGCCGGTATAGCGTTGCTCGACGGCTTAAGCCCCGTCCCTGGTAAATGGGACCCGGCCGTAGTGTTCTAGCCCCATGCAGATATATATAATGGTGGCATGAATGCGCTCGAGTCGTCCACTCCGTCGTTGCCGTCCGGCCCGAGGGAGCGGTTCGCGACCACGCAGTGGACGGTCGTGTTGAGTGCCGGACGCCGCTTTTCGCCCGAAGCCCGGCAGGCCCTGGCGGCGCTCTGCCAAAGCTACTGGCAACCGATCTACGCCTACGCGCGGCGCTGGTGCGGCCAAGTCGAAGATGCCCGCGATCTGGTGCAAGGCTTCTTTGCAGAGCTGCTGGAGAAACAGTACCTGGCGGCAGCCACTCCCACGCGCGGCCGCTTCCGCTCGTTTCTCCTCACGGCGTTTCAGCACTACGTTTCACGCCAGCGGGCCCAAGCCCGGGCCCAGAAGCGGGGCGGCGGACGGAGGATCTTCCGGCTGGACTTCGACGCCGTCGATAGCCGCATCGATTGGCAACCGGCCGGAGGCCGCACGCCCGAAGAACAGTTCGAGCGGCAGTGGGCGCTGAGGCTGCTGGAGCGGGTCGTCGAGCGGCTCGAGACAGAAATGCAGGCAAAGGGCAAGTCGGCGCTCTGGGCTTCGCTGAAGCCCTTTCTGTTGGGCGAACACGGCTCGATGACCTACGCCGCCGCAGCACGAAAGCTGGCGATGACCGAAGCAGCGGCGAAGATGGCCGCCTCACGCTTGCGCAAGCGCTACCGCGAACTGCTACGCGAGGAGATCGCCCAGACGGTTTCCGATCCCCAGGACCTCGAAGACGAACTGCGCGAATTGTTGGCCGTTCTGAGCCGCTGATTTTTTCCAGAACCGGCTGTTACCCTGGCCGCGTTTTTGGTCATAGACGGGTAGAAAGGGGGAATCCAAGCCACGCGGATCAGGAGTTGCCCCCCCATGAGGGCCGAACACCAGTTGCCGCAACCAGGCGCTCGACCGCAGCCGCCTGCCTGTCCCAAGTGCGGCACCGCCTTGCCGCCGGAAGCCCCAGCCGGACTGTGTCCCAAGTGTTTGATGCAGGTTGGGTTAGGTAGCCAGGCCGAAGTCGCCGGAGCCGATCCGGCCGGCGAGCCCACAGCGCCCAGTCCGTCCGAGGGTCGTTTTGTTCCGCCGGGCCCTGAAGAGCTGGCGCCGCGGTTCCCGCAACTGGAGATCCTCGAGCTGATCGGCTCGGGCGGCATGGGGGCCGTGTACAAGGCCCGACAGCCACACCTGGAACGCCTCGTGGCCTTGAAGATTCTACCGCCGCAGTTGGCCCAGGACCCGGCCTTCGAGGAGCGCTTCACGCGTGAGGCCCGCGCCTTGGCCAAGCTCAGCCACCCGCACATCGTGACGCTGTACGACTTTGGGCGGGCCGGCCCTCAGCCGGGAACTTTGCCCGAGGCAGGAACTGGCGGGCACCGCGAACCGCGTCCGGAGGAGCAATCATCCCCGTCTCCGACGAGGAGTGGGCTCGGCATTGCCGGGCAAGCCGCCCAAGGCGCCGCCCCGTTGTACTACCTACTCATGGAGTACGTCGACGGGACGAACCTGCGCCAGGTGATCCGCCAGGGCCAGCTCCAGCCGAAAGAGGCCTTGGCGATTGTGCCGCAGATCTGCGACGCCCTCCAATATGCCCATGACCAGGGGGTGGTGCACCGGGATATCAAGCCGGAGAACATTCTGCTTGACCGCCAGGGCCGAGTGAAGATCGCCGACTTCGGCCTGGCGAAGATCGCCGGTCAGCCCCCGGCCGGCGAAGGGGCGGCGGTCGGCCGGGAGTGGACGCTGACGGCCACCGGCCAGGTGATGGGCACGCTGCACTACATGGCGCCCGAGCAGATGAAAGGATCGCATGCTGTCGATCACCGGGCCGACATCTATTCGCTGGGCGTCGTGTTCTACGAGATGCTCACCGGCGAGCTGCCGATCGGCCGGTTCGAGCCCCCCTCGAGGAAAGTGCAGGTCGACGTCCGGCTGGACGAGGTGGTGCTGCGGGCGCTTGAGAACGAACCCGAGCGGCGGTACCAGAAGGCCAGCGAGGTGAAGACGGATATCGAGACGATCTCCAGCGGACGGCATCAGCGACGCACAGCCGAGGAACCATCACGCAGCGAAGTCAAAACGGACGTGGAGACGATCTCCAGTAGCCTCTCCTCCGCCATGGCCCCACCGCCACGTCGTCGCCATGCGGAAGCGCCAGCGGATTGGAACCAATCGGCGAAATGGCTAAGAAAAGCTGCCTTTGCACGGGTCGCATTGGCATTCATATTCTTCTTGCCCGTGTGTGAGATTTTGGAAATCGATTTGGTGCCACCCGAGCTATACGACTTGATTCCGTTCGTCTGGCTCTTTGTCGAGATGCTCCTTGCCAGCTTGATGTTTCTCGGGAGTCATCATTTGAAGTCGGACGGCTCACGTGGGCTGGCAATCAGCGGCGGAATCGCTGCTTTGATTCCCACCGGGCCATTCTGGGCCATAGGTTTTCCGCTGGGTTTGCACAGTTTGTCAGCTGTTGCTCGGCTAAAGTCGAAGCTGAGTCCGCCTGAAGACCCGTCCCTTGATTTCGCCCGCCAGAAGGTACGCGGCCCGGCCATTGCGCTGCTGATCACCGGATGGCTCAGTGGCGTTCTGTTCCTGTTCTGTGCCGGACTGGTCGTAGCCGGCCTGATGGGGGCCTGGCAGTACGCGACGCTCGGCCGCTGGGGCGGCCCGGCGGTCGAGATCGATCCGCAGTTCGCCTGGCTCCGCTGGCCGTTGGTGGGGCTGGGCCTGCTGTGGGCGGTGCTCGGTGCGATCGGTCTGTGGCGGGTGGTTCAGTTCTGGATTCGCTCCGAAGAGAGCAAATGGGAGTTCGAAGCATCGGCATCCCGCGCCTCCCATCAGAAGCCGTCCACGCTCCACCGCGCCTTTGCCGACTGGTGGGCCGAGCGCGACCGCTGGGTGACCAGTATCGTCAAGACCGTACTGCTGGCCATTTACGTGCTGGGTTTGTTGACCTTCTTCAGCTCGCACGGTTCCGGCAAGCCGGGCGAGATCACTTACGAAGTCGGCACGCCGACGCCGTGGTGCACCTTCGAGTACAAGCAAGGCGAAGGGTATCGCATGTGGATCCGGTTCGACTCGCTCGCGTGGCTGGCGCTGGCAATTGGCTCTGCTGCCTATTACGCCTGGTGGCAGATCCGAAGAGCCGAAGCCACGCCGCCGGGACGTTGGTCCTCGCTCCGAGCCCAAAGCGTCATTGTTTCCATCCTGGCGCTGCTGGCAATGACGTGGGGGCTGGTGCTGATGGCCGTCGATTGGACTTTCCGAGCGGAACCGTCTGAAACATTCGCCACGGTCCGCGAAGTCGCCGCGACTGAAAACATGGAATCGGCCGGAGTCGGACAACACGCTTACAACTACAGCTTTAACGTTCCTGCGGGACAACGAGCGCTGTTTTGGATCGAATTGTGGCAGCACGGCAAGCGGCAAACTCGGATGCATGTGGGAGACCAATATGCGACCGATGCCGGGGGATACAGCGGCGAAGGCAAGCTTATCCTGCAAAGGGGCACGGAAAGTGCCTTGGGCTCGGGAATCCCAATCTACCGCTGGTGGTGGCAGGTTTGGGCGTCGCGAGGTGGGTCGAGTCACGGAGAGTTCGCCGACCCGTTTCTCGAAACCGAGACGCGCATCTCCAACTGGCGCGGCGCCCACGAGCGGGAATTGACTCCCGACCAGGAATCCACCCTGCTGATTGTTCGCGGATGGAAGGAACCTTTGGCATCGGGCGCGGCAGAGGCGTATGCCCGCAACCCGGCAATCCTGGCCGAGGCCCTGGAAAAGGGAGAAGTTCCGCCAGCCGACGTCGAGTTGCGGCTGAATGTTCGCATCCGCCGCGAGTGAGATCGGTCGTCGGAGATGTTGCCGGTCGCGAGCTGTTCATGCACGTGGGCCTTAGTCATGGCTCCAGCGACCGATACGGTTGGTCTCCACCGATGCCGAATGGGAGATGCGGACAAACTGATGGCGGACCGGCCTGACATCAAGGGTGCGAATGACGCCCCAGAGCTCGGCTGAAGACAGCCATCGCGCTGCTCTCCTCCGGCAACGAGCGGTGCGTACGGGAGATGGGGCTAGCACTTTCGGAGGCGATCGGCGTAGAACTTAAGGGGGAGAGGAATCACCCGTCACCATTCGAACCCACACATCATCGGAAAGGAAACAGCGGGAGGGTGAAGGGGATGAGAGCTATCGCTCAATTCATGTCGAAGCCGGGGACAAGCGCCGTGCGGCTGGTCCTCGCGTTGACCGTCTGTCTAGCGGGCGGATTGTTCGCCGTCAACAGCTTTTTCTCCGACAGCGGTTATTCGATGTTGGGTCCGTTGGACCACCGCCCTGCACCAGCTCACCGGCGGACAAATTACCGCCATCGATG
>FWPU01011127.1_pt1 | contig 12820 bp, 10 predicted proteins | sample 2228361 | NCBI WGS metagenome assembly FWPU01 (sample SAMEA103939777, study PRJEB20133) | metagenome | reverse complement strand
CGATAGCGATGGAGAAGGAGTTGAGGTTTGCTGTGAGGGAAGGTGGGAGGACTGTTGGTGCAGGTGTGGTAACTGAGATAATTGAGTAAGATAACGTGTAGCGTGTCCGTTTATGGTAACCGTAGAAGGACAAAAGATGGGGCTAAGAACGGACACGGAAAATGGTCACGGAGGACGGGCAAATGCAGGATATAATATTGTTACAATGTACAGCTTGTAAGAACAAGAATTATTCAACTACTAAAAACAAGAAGAACACAACTGAGAAGCTCAATCTAAAGAAATACTGTCGGCACTGTCGGAGGCATGTCCTCCATAAGGAGACAAAGGCATAAGATTCTGTAAAGCTTATGAGAGAACCATTTTATATATATTATACTTATCACGCATTACGCTTTACGCATTACGATAGAAGGCCAGTAGCTCTAACGGCGAGAGCATCGGACTCCAAATCCGAGGGTTGGGGGTTCAAATCCCTCCTGGCCTGCCATGTAAAAAGTGTTCAAGGGGTCAAGGTTTTAAGGGTCTAAGTGAAAATAAATGCTGGAATCCTTGAATCCTCAAACCCGATTTAACAAATAAAAGTTTAGGATTGAACTGACGTTGGAGAGTTGAGTAAATGCTTAACAAGCTAAAAACCTTTTTCAAGGAAGTAAAGATAGAATTAAGGAAGGTGGTTTTTCCTACAAGGCAGGAAGTGGTGGGCTCTACAAAGGTATTGATTGTTATGGTATTAATAATAGCTGTTTTCCTAGGGGCCATAGACCTTTTGCTTTCCAAGCTTGTAGGTATGATAGTAAGGTAAAGGGATATGGTAAAGAACTGGTACGTGGTACACACCTATTCAGGGTATGAAGAAAAGGTGAAGGCTTCGATTGAGAAGAATCTTGAGAGGAAAAATCTGAAGGATAAGATTGGACGGATATTAATTCCAAAGGAGAAGGTTATTGAATTAAGGGGAGGGAAGAAGAGGGAGGCGACCAGAAAATTTTACCCAGGATACATACTCATCGAGATGGAGCTTGATGATGAAACATGGCGTCTGGTAAACAGCACACCAAGGGTAACAGGGTTTGTAGGTGGTGACCATCCTGCTCCATTGGGACAGGAAGAGGTAGATGTCATAGTACAGCAGATTGAGAGGGGAACACCACCCCCTGTAAGGGCAAAGTTTTCTATTGGTGATAATGTGAGGATAACAGATGGTGCTTTTACCAATTTTAATGGATATGTTGATGAGATTGACGAGGACCATAATAGATTGAGGGTAATGGTGACTATATTTGGAAGACAGACCCCTGTTGAATTGAATTTTATGCAGGTGGAGAAGGTATAAGATAAATTAAAAATGCAAAATTCAAAATTAAGGAAGATTTAATTTTTGATTCTTTGCTCAGGAGGCATAGATGGCTAAAAAAGAGGTTATGGCTGAGGTTAAGCTTCAGATACCTGCTGGCAAGGCAAATCCAGCACCACCAGTAGGTCCTGCACTTGGGCCTCATGGGATTAACATAATGGATTTTTGCAAGGCCTTTAATGCACAAACACAGGCAATGGGTGATACCATTATCCCAACTGTTCTTACAATATACAAAGACAGGTCATTCACATTTATATTGAAGACGCCACCGGCTGCTGAGTTGATAAAGAAGGCAGCAGGTATTATAAAGGGCTCTGGAGTGCCCAATAAAGAGAAGGTGGGTAAGATTAAGTTCTCGCAGGTGCATGAGATAGCTAAGACAAAGATGCCTGACCTTAATGCCAATGACATAGAAAAGGCAGTAAAGATAATAATGGGAACCGCAAGGAGTATGGGTGTTGAGGTAATAGAAGGTTAAAAATGCAAAAATCTTGATTTTTGATATTATGTGTTTAAATTTTACTCGGAGGTAGAATGGGTAAAAAGTACGACGAAGCATCAAAGAAGATAGACAGAACAAGGCAATATAGTCTGAAAGAGGCTATGGAATTGATGAAGGAACTTGCTTATGCAAGGTTTGATGAGACAGTGGATATGGCTTTCAATCTTGGCGTTGATCCAAAGAAATCCGACCAGATGGTAAGAGGCAGTGTGGTTTTGCCTCATGGTCTCGGTAAGAGGGTGAGGGTTCTTGTATTTGCAAAGGGTGAAAAGGCTAAGGAGGCTGAAAAGGCAGGTGCTGATTTTGTAGGTGCAGAGGATCTGGTGGAGAAGATTCAGGGTGGCTGGCTTGAATTTGACAAGGCCATCGCAACTCCTGACCTTATGGGAATGGTTGGTAAACTGGGAAAGATACTTGGGCCAAGGGGCCTGATGCCAAATCCAAAAACAGGCACAGTAACATTTGAACTTGAAAAGGCAATCAAAGAGGTAACAGCAGGGAAGGTTGACTATAAGACTGATAAGACTGGGATAGTCCATCTCTCTATCGGGAAGCTATCCTTTGATACAGAGAAATTAATCGATAATGCTAAGGCTGTGATTGATTCGGTTATAAAGGCAAAACCGCCTTCAAGCAAAGGAAAGTATCTAAGGAAGTTATACGTTTCATCAACAATGGGTGTTGGAATTCCAATAGATGTATCGGGTGTGACATAGATTAAAATAGGTCAGAGACCGCAGGTGCAGATGCTTAATTGAGCGAAAGAGGCTCTACCTGCATAGACCGCTGGAAAGGGTTCAGAAGCTTGGGTGTGTGTTTCTCAGCTTAATTGGTTTACGTCACTCTGGGGTCTCTGATAGAAGGAAGGGGGGAGAAAGCTGAATAAAGATAAGAAGGTTCAGGTGGTCTCGGAGTTCAAGGAGAAGTTTGAAAGGGCCAAGGGTGTTATATTCACCGAATATAGAGGCCTGACAGTTAAAGAGATCTCGGCGTTGAGAGGCAGACTGAGGGAGGCGGGTTTAGAATACAGGGTTATAAAGAACACCCTTATAAGAATCGCAGCAGAGGGAACTCCGGTGAGCAATGCTAAGGAGTTCTTTTCAGGTCCTGTAGGCCTGGCGGTGGGCTATGATGACCCTGTTCTGCTTGCTAAGAAGATAATAGAATTTAGTAAAACGAATGAAAAGCTAAAGATAAAGGGTGGGGTTATTGAGGGTGGACTCTACGGCCCTGAGCAGATAAGAACCATATCAGAACTTCCTGCGAGAGAGATCCTGCTTTCAATGCTTGTTGGTGCGATACAATCACCATTGAGCAAATGTGCTACATTATTGAACGCCACAGTGGCAAGATTTATTTATGCAATGGAAGCATTAAAGAACAAAAAAAGTCAATAAGTCAATAGGTTATCTCCCTATCGAGTCGATCTTTTATTGACTTATTGACTCAATAACTAATATAAAGGAGGAGAACATGTCCATTACAAAAGAACAGGTTTTTGAGTTTATTGATAAGATGACCATACTCGAGATGTCAGAGTTTATAAAGGCTTTCGAAGAACGCTATGGGGTATCAGCATCTGCACCTGTGGCTGTGGCTACAGCAGGTGCTCCGGCAGCAGCCTCTGCAGGTGAGGCAAAGGAGGAGAAGACGAGTTTTGATGTTATCCTCTCATCTGCTGGAGACAAGAAGATTCAGGTGATCAAAGTGGTTAGGGAGCTTACAAGTCTTGGACTTAAGGAGGCGAAGGAGCTTGTCGATACCGCACCAAAGCCTCTGAAGGCAGGTGTTTCCAAGGAAGAAGCAGAGGCTATCAAGGCAAAGCTTGAGGAACAGGGTGCTACTGTAGAGATTAAGTAAGCATGCCCTCTGACTCGGTCAGAGGAAAGGGGTGTTATGGCAAAGAATATAAGAGTAAGAAAAAACTTTGGGAAGGTATCACACATACTGGATATACCGGATCTCATTGAGATCCAGAAGAAGTCTTTTGAGAAGTTTCTCCAGAAGGATACCCATCCTGACAAGAGAGAGGAGATAGGTCTGCAGGCAGCTTTCAAGAGTGTATTCCCTATTGTAGATTATAACGAGACATCCTCTATTGAATTTATAGAGTATTCGGTTGGCAGTCCAAATTTTGAGATAAGGGAATGTCTTGAAAAGGGTACCACATATGCTGCTCCGCTCAAGATAAGGGTAAAGCTGAATCTCTGGGAAAAGGTGGACGGTGGGCAGAAGAGACTAAAGGAGGCACGTGAGCAGGAAGTTTATTTAGGTGAACTCCCACTCATGACGGACACAGGTAGCTTTATCATTAATGGTACAGAAAGGGTGGTGGTGAGTCAGTTGCATCGTTCCCCGGGGGTATTTTTTAGTCACGAGAAGGGTAAGGCGATCTTTTCTGCAAGGATAATCCCTGCAAGAGGTTCTTGGTTTGATTTTGAATTCGATACAAGGGATACCCTTTACGTGAGGATTGACAGGAGGAAGAAGTTACCAGCTACCATAATTCTCAAGGCACTGGGCTACTCCGATGAACAGATACTTAGGATGTTCTATCCTGTCGAGGAGGTTAAGATAAAAGGTGGGATAGCAACAAGGGGTGTTAGTGAGGTTCTTGTTGGGGTAAAGACATCAGAAAACATATACATCCCGAAGACAAAAGAGCTTATTGTTAAAGAAGGGACAAAGGTAACGAGGGCAGCATTAAAAAAGCTCGAGACAGTTGGTATTAAGGAGATACCAATCTCAAAAGAAGATCTTATAGGTAGGATAATATTAACCGATGTGGTTGACCATGAGACAGGGGAAATAGTGCTGGAAAACAACGAGATGATAACAGAAGATGTCCTGGAGAAGATATTCTCATTGGACACGGTTACACTCCAGTTACTCTTTATAGACGGGATAAGATATCTCCCTTCACTCAGGGAAACCCTCTTGATGGACAGGGTTGGCAGTAGGGATGAGGCCCTGGTAGAGATTTATAAGAAACTCAGGCCAGGTGAACCACCATCAATAGAGGATGCAAGGGCCCTCTTTGAGGGATTGTTCTTTGATTCCAAAAGGTATGACCTGTCGCCTGTTGGAAGACTGAAGCTTAATAAAAGACTTGGGCTTGACATACCACTTGAGACAAGGGTTTTAACGGACAAGGACATAATAGAGATAATTCGTTATCTCCTTAATCTCAGGTCAGGTAAGGGAGAGGTGGATGATATTGATCATTTAGGTAACAGGAGAGTAAGAACAATAGGTGAGTTACTCGAGAATCAGTTCAGAATAGGTCTTGTAAGGATGGAAAGAGCCATAAAGGAGAAGATGACCCTTACCGAGCTTGAGACAGCAATGCCCCATGAAATCATAAATGCAAAACCTGTTATTGCTGTCATTAAGGAGTTCTTTGGTTCCAGTCAATTAAGCCAGTTCATGGATCAGACGAATCCACTTTCGGAAATAACCCATAAGAGGAGGTTGAGTGCACTTGGCCCTGGAGGTCTTACAAGAGAGAGGGCCGGTTTTGAGGTCAGGGATGTGCATCCTACTCATTACGGACGGATATGTCCTGTAGAGACACCAGAGGGGCCGAATATTGGGTTGATAACCTCTCTTGCAACCTATGCAAGGGTTAATGAGTTTGGCTTCATTGAATCGCCTTTCAGGAGGGTGAAGGATGGCAGGGTTACGGATGAGATAGTCTATCTATCAGCAATTGAAGGAGAAAGATATGTGATTGCCCAGGCCACAACACCTGTAGATGGGAAGGGAAGGATCATAGGCGATACTGTATCAGCGAGGGTTGGTGGTGATTTTAAGATGGTAACCCCGCAGGAGGTTGAGTATATTGATATTTCACCCAAGCAGATTGTGAGTGTATCTGCCTCATTGATACCATTTCTTGAAAATGATGATGCCAACAGGGCACTGATGGGTTCTAATATGCAGAGGCAGGCTGTGCCTTTGCTCCGTACAGAAGCGCCAATAGTGGGCACGGGTATGGAGGCTATTGCTGCCCGAGATTCAGGTGTTATCGTAACGGCAAAAAGGGCCGGCAGGGTTGAATCGGTTGATGCCTCGAGGATCATAATAAAGTGTGATGATGGAAGCGTGGATGTATATAATCTCATTAAATTCTATCGTTCAAATCAGGCCACATGCATTAATCAGAGGCCCATTGTGAATGTTGGTGAACATGTCAAAAAGGGGCAGGTTATTGCTGATGGTCCTGCCACTGATATGGGAGAACTCTCCCTTGGCAAGAATGTACTCGTTGCCTTTATGTCATGGGGAGGCTATAACTTTGAAGATGCCATAATTGTCAGCGAACGCCTTGTGAGGGAGGATGTATACACCTCCTTACATATAGAGGAGTTTCAGATAGAGGCAAGGGAGACCAAGCTCGGTCCAGAAGAGATAACAAGAGATATACCAAACATAGGTGAAGATGCTCTCAGGAACCTCGATGAGAGTGGTATCATAAGGATAGGAGCAGAGGTAAAGCCTGGCGACATCCTGGTTGGCAAGGTTACACCAAAGAGTGAGACACAGTTGACCCCTGAGGAGAAACTACTCAGGGCAATCTTTGGAGAAAAGGCAGAGGAGGTAAGGGAGAATTGTCTTTATGTGCCCCCAGGGATTGAAGGGACTGTCCTTGATGTAAAGGTGTTTACGAGAAAAGGTGTTCCCAAGGATAAGAGGACAAAGAGTATTGAGGAGGATGAATTAAGAAGTATAGACCGTGACCTTCAGGATGAGATAAGCATTATCAAGCAGAGTGGTTATGTAAAAATCAGGGAGGTTCTCCTCAACCAGCAGATTGCCGAGGCTGTAAGGCTACCTGGCAAAAGAGATGTTATATGTGAGAGTGGTAAGAGGCTCACTGAAAAGGTACTTAGCAATATCCCAGATGCCCATTTGCATAAGATAAAGGTGCAGAATGAGGAGGTGAAGGCAAGACTCAAGGAGATAGAGGACGAGATAAAGAGAAAGATAAAGTTGCGAGAGGAATATTACAATGCACGGAAGGAAAGGTTCAAAAAGGGTGATGAACTTCCGCCAGGAGTGCTTAGGGTTGTGAAGGTCTATATTGCCATGAAGAGGAAGGTCCAAGTTGGCGATAAGATGGCAGGAAGGCATGGTAATAAGGGTGTTATATCGATTGTGGTTCCTGAGGAAGATATGCCCTATCTTCCCGATGGCACACCTGTGGATATCATCCTTAATCCACTCGGTGTCCCTTCACGTATGAATGTGGGTCAGGTGCTTGAGACACATCTTGGCTGGGCTGCAAAAAAGCTTGGCATTTACGTAGCGACACCCGTATTTGAGGGCGCCAGGGAGGACGAGATAAAGGAACTTTTAAAAGAGGCAGGCTTACCAACGAGTGGACAGATCACTCTTTATGATGGGAAGACAGGAGAGCCGTTCAAGAAACCTGTAACTGTTGGATACATGTACATGATGAAGCTCCATCACCTCGTGGATGACAAGATACACGCCCGTTCCATTGGGCCATATTCCCTTGTTACACAGCAACCACTTGGTGGAAAGGCACAGTTTGGTGGCCAAAGATTGGGCGAGATGGAGGTCTGGGCACTTGAGGCCTATGGTGCTGCACATACACTTCAAGAATTTCTTACAGTCAAGAGTGACGATGTTGCAGGCAGGGCACGTGTGTATGAGGCCATTGTAAAGGGTGATGTTAATCTTGAGCCTGGTGTGCCTGAGTCATTCCATGTTCTAATTAAGGAACTTCAGAGTCTTGGCTTGGATGTCGAGTTATTGGAAGAAAAGCCATCAGAGAAAGAGGGAGATGGTGGTGCAAAGCGAGGTTTAAAGAAAGGATCAAGACGATAAAAAACTTCTCTAAAGTGTGGAGTCTAATGTCTAAATTAAACTTTTGGGGGTATATAAGTGGAGGATATCTATTCAATATTTGAAAAACCAAAGAATCCAACTGAATTCGAGGCTATCAGGATAAAGCTCGCCTCTCCTGAGAAGATAAGAGCATGGTCTTATGGAGAGGTAAAAAAGCCGGAGACGATAAACTACAGGACATTCAAACCTGAGAAGGACGGGCTCTTCTGCGCCAAGATATTTGGACCTATTAAGGATTGGGAGTGCATATGTGGGAAGTACAAGAGGATGAAACACAGGGGGGTTGTCTGTGATAAATGTGGAGTTGAGGTTATTCAATCAAAGGCAAGGCGTGAAAGGATGGGGCATATCGAGTTAGCTACACCCGTTGCACATATATGGTTTCTGAAGGGGATTCCTTCGAGGATAGGGACGCTTCTTGACATGACCATGCGTCAGCTTGAGCGGGTTCTTTATTTTGAAAGTTATGTGGTTATTGATGGTGGTGATACAAAGCTTAAAGAGAAGGAGTTACTTACAGATGAAGAATACAGAAGGTACCTGCAGGAATACGGCGATAGGTTTAAGGCAGGTATCGGGGCTGAGGCTGTAAGGGAACTCATGAGGAATCTTAATCTTGATGAACTTGCAAAGGAGTTGAGGGCGAAGATACACGAGACCTCATCACTTGGGGTGAAGAGGAAGCTTACAAAGAGGCTGAGGGTTGTAGAGGCCTTCCGAAAGTCAGACAACAAACCTGAATGGATGATTATGGATGTTATCCCTGTTTTACCTCCTGACCTTCGTCCACTGGTACCTCTTGAGGGTGGAAGATTTGCCACATCGGACCTAAATGACCTTTACAGGAGGGTAATAAATAGAAATAACAGATTGAAGAGGTTGATGGAGTTAAAGGCACCGAGCGTCATTATACGTAATGAAAAGAGGATGCTTCAGGAGTCGGTTGATGCATTGTTTGACAACGGTAGAAGGAGCAAGGTCTTAAAGGCTGCGACAAAGAGGCCTCTTAAATCTCTGAGTGATATGATTAAAGGCAAGCAGGGCCGTTTCAGACAGAATCTTCTTGGCAAAAGGGTTGACTACTCAGGACGTTCTGTTATAGTTGTAGGACCTGAACTTAAATTACATCAGTGTGGCCTTCCAAAGACAATGGCCCTTGAACTCTTTAAGCCCTTTGTATTCAGCAAGCTTGAGGAGAAAGGTTATGTTACAACGATTAAGGCTGCAAAGAAGATGGTTGAACGTGGTGAAGAGGCTATATGGGACTGTCTCGATGAGGTAATCAGGGAGCACCCTGTACTCTTAAATAGGGCACCGACACTTCACCGTCTGGGCATTCAGGCTTTTGATCCTGTGCTTGTAGAAGGAAAGGCCATCAAACTTCATCCCCTTGTCTGTACTGCCTTTAATGCTGACTTCGATGGTGACCAGATGGCAGTGCATGTGCCTCTTTCGATAGAGGCACAGGTAGAGGCACGGGTGCTGATGATGTCAGTAAATAATATCCTTAGCCCGGCTAATGGTAAACCTATTGCTGTACCTACTCAGGATATGGTTCTTGGTATCTACTATCTTACAAAGAAGAAGAAAGGGGCAAGAGGAGAAGGAAAGGCATTCTCAGGGGTTGAGGAAGTAAGAATGGCTTATGACGCGGGAATTATTGAAGAACATACGAGTATAAAGGTGAGGATGAATGGTAGATATGAGGATACAACCACGGGCCGCATTATACTCGGTGAGATATTGCCTGATGGCATCCCATTCTCAATGATTAACAAGGAGATGACGAAGAAGGAGGTGGCGAAGCTGATAGAATATTGCTATAAGAAACTCGGTAAGAAGGCAACAGTGGTCTTCCTTGATAATCTTGAGAAACTTGGCTTTAAATACGCCACGCTCTCGGGCATCTCAATTTGTATAGATGATATGCATATCCCTGTCAAAAAGTCAGCGATTATAAAAGATGCCGAACAGGCCATTCTTGATGTTCAGAGACAATATTCAGAAGGGTTGATAACCAATGGTGAAAGATACAATAAGGTCATTGATATATGGGCAGGGGTTACAGAGAAGGTGGCTGATGAGATGATGAGGGAACTCGGTGCGGAGGGCGTAAAGGATATTAATAAGGTATCCGAGGATGAGCTTTTTGAACGTCGGTCTTTCAATAATATCTTTATGATGGCTGATTCAGGGGCAAGGGGTTCTGCTGCCCAGTTGAGACAGCTTGCAGGTATGCGTGGACTCATGGCAAAACCTTCAGGTGAGATTATAGAGACACCCATTACAGCAAACTTCAGAGAGGGATTAACACCCCTGCAATACTTTATTTCTACACATGGTGCGAGAAAAGGGCTTGCAGATACTGCTTTGAAGACTGCCAACTCTGGTTACCTTACAAGGAGGCTTGTGGATGTTACACAGGATGTAATCGTGAGGGAGGAGGACTGTGGAACACATGACGGCATATATGTAACGAACCTTGTTGAGGGTGGTGAGATTATCGAGCCCATTGAAGAGAGGATATTCGGCAGGGTTGCTGCTGAAGATATAAGAGACCCTATTACCAATGAGGTGATAATTAAAAAAGGCCAGGAGATAGATGATGAGCTTGCACAGAAGGTTATAGGTGCTGGGATAGACAGGGTGATGATTCGTTCTGTCTTGACATGTGAATCAAGATACGGTGTATGCCGAAAATGTTATGGTAAGGACCTTGGCAGGGGCGAACTCGTAGAACTTGGTGAGGCTATAGGAATAATAGCGGCTCAGTCCATAGGAGAGCCAGGAACACAGCTTACCATGAGAACATTCCATATAGGTGGTACAGCAACAAGGCTTGTTGAACAGACCGTTCTGGATGCAAAAAATAGTGGAACAGTAAAGTATATTAATATCTCAACCGTTAAAGATCGCGAAGGTGCCCTTGTTGTGATGAACCGTAATGGACAGATAGCAATCGTTGATTCAAAGGGGAGGGATAAAGAGAAGTACTCAGTTGTTTATGGTGCAAAATTGAAGGTTAAAAATGGTCAGAAGGTTGAGCCAGGCCAGAGGCTTGTTGAATGGGATCCCTATTCCGTACCTATTATTACAGAGGTTGGTGGTAAGATTGCACTCGGTGATATAGTAGAAGGCGTTTCAGTTAAGGAGGAGGTTGATGAGGTAACAGGTCTCTCCCATAAGGTGGTGATTGAGTATCCTGCCAATATGAGACCAAGGATCTCGATAAAGGATGAGCAGGGAAAGACCACCTTAAAGATCCCTGGGACTAACAAGATTGCCAGGTATCTACTGCCCCTCGGCTCTCACATCCTTGTAGATAAATGGTCAATTGTTCATCCTGGTGACGTAATAGCCAAGATACCAAGGGAAACCACAAAGACAAAGGATATCACAGGAGGGCTTCCAAGGGTGGCAGAGTTATTTGAGGCAAGAAAACCCAAGGAGCAGGCGATTGTGAGTGAGATCGATGGAGTGGTAGAATTCAGGGGCTTTCACAAAGGTATGAGGGTTGTTGCCATTAAGGGTGCGACAGACACAAGAGAATACTACATTCCCAAGGGTAAACATCTAAGCGTTCATGAGGGCGACTGGGTGAAGGCAGGTGAGGCATTGATGGATGGTTCGATCAACCCTCACAGTATCCTTGAGATACTTGGTCCCAAAGAGCTTCAGCGTTACCTTGTAGATGAGGTACAGAAGGTTTACAGGCTTCAGGGTGTCTCTATTAATGATAAGCATATCGAGGTCATAGTCAGGCAGATGATGAAGAAGGTGAAGGTTGAGGACCCTGGGGATACTGATTTTCTCGTTGGTGAACAGGTTGATAAGATTGCATTTGAGAGAGAGAACAAGAGGGTCATTGAAAAGAAGGGTAAGCCTGCTAAGGCAAGGCCGATACTCCTTGGTATTACCAAGGCATCTCTTACTACTGATAGCTTTATCTCTGCTGCCTCTTTCCAGGAGACCACAAGGGTTCTTACAGAGGCTGCCATTAATGGTGCGGTGGATGAGTTAAGGGGTCTTAAGGAAAATGTCATCATGGGCAGGCTTATACCAGCAGGCACGGGTATGAGCAGATATAGGGATACCTTTGTTAAGGTGACAGAAGAATAGAGGAAAATTAAAGTGCAAAAAGCAACATTATGGAACAACGCTATCCAAGATATTCTAAAAATAATTGTTAATCTTTATTTTGGACAGATGTTAAATTTTTAATTTTTGATGAGATTCATTGCTGATTCAATGCTTGGCCGGCTTGCAAGATGGCTGAGGCTACTTGGTTATGATACAATATATTCCCCACAGATAGAAGACAGGCTCCTACTTAAGATTGCACGTGATGATGACAGGATATTGCTTACAAGGGATACGAGATTGGTGAAGGTAAGGGGGTTAAAGAAATTCTTATTATTAGAAGAGAATGACCCCTTTAAGCAATTAAAGAAAGTAATTACTACATTAAAGCTCAGCCTTAATAGTGAATCTGATAGGGGCAAAAAGATACCCGTTCTCATTAGATGTCCACTCTGTAACACCCCTCTTGACAAGGCCTTAAAGAAAGATGCAAAAGGCCATGTTCCCGATTATGTGTATAATACAATAGATGAGTTTAAATATTGTCCTGATTGTAACAAATTCTACTGGAAAGGGACCCATCCTGAAAGGGCACAGAGAAAGCTATTTGAAGTTCTTAATTCTATGGAAGCTGACCCCCGTAATTGACAAAATTTGTCAGTTTGTGACAAATAAACAACATAATTTATTAACAAGGAAATGGCTTGAATTTATAACCTTGTGTAAATATTGATTTTTTTATCATCTCTCATCTGGCATAAAAAATGCATAAGTAAAAATGAAATCATGTGCTCGAGATTTGAGAAAAGGAGGTGATGGGAGAAAAAGAGGATAAAATCCTCGTATTTAAACGATTAATCAATAGAAAGGAGGTAAAGGATGTTTAAGACAATTGAAAGGATGAAGACAAGAAACAAGAGAGGATTTACACTTATTGAGCTTCTCATAGTTGTTGCCATTATTGGCATACTCGCAGCTATCGCCATCCCTGCATACCTCGGTGC
>FWPU01011126.1_pt1 | contig 12821 bp, 12 predicted proteins | sample 2228361 | NCBI WGS metagenome assembly FWPU01 (sample SAMEA103939777, study PRJEB20133) | metagenome | reverse complement strand
TTGGAGACACGATTGTCGGAACCGTGCGCCCTGGCAATGGCTCGTACGCGTTGATTTCTGAACCTGGACTAACCGGAAGCACCGGATTTGCGGTGCTCAGGCCGAAGTCAACGAACTGCACGGAGTTGGTTTACCTCGCGGCGACTTCTCGCGAGAACATCGAAGCCTTGGCGCATCTGGCTGATGGCGCCGCGTACCCTGCGGTTCGCCCCGAGGTTGTTGCGGCCACGCCGGCCGTGCTCCCGCGCGAGAGCGTGTTAGGCGCGTTCTCTCGCCTTGCGCGTGCACTACTACAGAAGATCGCTCACAACGAGCGGGAATCCCGCACCCTCACCGCCCTGCGCGACGCGTTGCTGCCCAAGCTCATCTCCGGTGAGCTGCGAGTCGGGAACTTTGGTCATACTGCTCGGACGCGGCCTTGCCGAATGGAGGATTGTGATGTGGCCAGATAACGAGACGGCACGCGACTTCCTCAATTTCTCCGGCGTCGCGGATACCGTGGCCGAAATCATCATCCAGGCAAATGGCCGGCCCATTTCGATCGGCGTCTCGGGCGCTTGGGGTGTCGGCAAGTCCTCCATGATTAAGCTGATCCGCCGCGCCCTCGAAGGGCGTAACGGATCGTTCGTATTTGTCGAGTTCAACGCCTGGCTTTACCAGGGCTACGACGATGCCCGCGCCGCGCTCCTGGAGGTCATTGCCACGACGCTGACCGCAGAAGCGGAAAAGCGCAAGACCGGACTCGACAAGGCGCAGGAGCTGCTGCGTCGCGTCAACTGGCTGCGCGCTGCCAAGCTCACGGCCAGTTCGGCGCTCGCGCTTGGGCTCGGCCTGCCGCTAGTCGGGATTCCCGGCGAGATCTACCAGCTCGTTCGGAAGGCAATAGCCGGACAGGCGGACGAAAAGACGATCGAGGCGGCTGAAAAGGTGGGCGGCGAGCTTGCCGGCCTGGTCAGGTCGAAGCCGGAGGCATCGCCGCCCAAAGAAATCCACGCCATCCGCGAGTGCTTTGAGCAGACGCTTGCCGAACTCGGGGTGAAACTCGTCGTCCTGATCGACGATCTCGACCGCTGCCTGCCACCGACCACGATCTCGACGCTCGAGGCGATCCGGCTCTTCCTCTTCCTGAAAGACACGGCCTTCGTCATCGCCGCCGACGACACGATGATCAAACACGCCGTGCGCAGCCACTTCGATGGTGTCGATCACGCCATGGTCATCAACTATTTCGACAAGCTCATTCAGGTGCCGATCCGCGTGCCGCCGCTCGGCACGCAGGAGGTTCGCGCCTACCTGATGCTGCTGTTCGTCGAGAACAGTACGCTTCCCGAACCTGACAAGGAGGCGATCCGAGCGAAAGTCTGCAAGCAACTCGCCCAGACATGGCGCGGCTGCCGCGTAGACCGTGCATTCATGCAGACCACCCATGAGGCCCTGCCGGGCGACCTCGTATCCCGCTTCGATACCGCCGACCGGCTCGCTCCGCTCATGACGACGGCGAAGGAAATCGCGGGCAATCCGCGGCTCATCAAGCGGTTCCTAAACGCACTCTCGATTCGGATGGCGATCTCCAACGCGCATGGCGTCGGCGTCGATGAAGCAGTCCTGGCCAAGATGCTGCTCTTCGAGCGCTGCGCCGCATCGGCGGCCTATAAGGCGCTCGTCGCCGCCGTCAACAACGACAACGAGGGTAAGCCGCGCTTCCTCGCCGAGTGGGAAGAGAAGGCACTGGCCGGCGAGAAACCGGACCTCAAAGAACCTTGGGATCATCCCTTCGTCCGTGATTGGCTCACCGTGCCGCCCCGCCTCGCCGATATCGATCTGCGCGGCGTCCTTTATGTCAGCCGCGAACACGCGCCGCTGATCACGCCGGAGGACCGCCTTTCCTCGGATGCGGCCGAACTGCTGGCTGCAATCCTGGAACAGCCGGAGACCGCAGCCGCCATGCACGAGCGGCTGACCCGCGTGCCACGCCCGGAAATGACCGTCATCATGGATCGTGTGCTGGAGCGCGCCCGTCAGATACAGGAATGGGGCACGCCTCCCATCCTCGAAGCGGCTCTTGCCGTCACCGCTGCCGATCCTGCGCAGGGGCCGCGCCTTGCGGCTTTTCTGCGCGAACGCCCCGCCGCACAGATCAAGCCGGGCATCGTGCCCAAGATCGGCGATCAGCCCTGGGCCAGCGAGGTGTTCGACACGTGGTACGGGTCCGACGTCGCATCGCCCGTTAAGGCCGCGATCACGCAGGAAAGGAAGCGTCATGGGCACGTCTAGGTCCGGCACAGGGCCGGGGCCGGGCGTCCCGCTCGTGCCCCCGTGGGTTCCCGACCCGGTTCCGCCGGCGGACGGTGCTGATACCGCTGACCCGGACGGGCAGGATCAGCAGACCCAGCCTGCGCCCACGCCGCAACCTGCGCCAGCCCCTCAGCCCGGACCGCTTGCGCCGGCTGGACGCTTCGGCCCGGCGCGCACCAGCCTGGGAAGCTTCGCGCGCACCGGGTCTCCGGACGACATGCGGCGCGGTGTCGGCCATTACGTCCGCAAGGGCTATGGCGGCGCCGGTTCCGCCACCCAGCGCATGGGCGGAACGGCCCGTACTGCGGGCACCCTTTATGGCGCTCTTTCCACCGCAGCCGCAGGGCAGGCCGCCACGCCAGGCAGCCCGTTTGATCCGGCCATATTGGCTGGGCGGTCGATCGACGAGGTCATGGACGCGCTGGTCGAGGCTGTGCGTCCGACGGATGGCACGCAGGACACCGACGCCTCCCGGGTGGCTATCCGCAATGCTATGTCTGAACTGCTTAACCGCTTCCCCATCGCCAACCTCCTAGAACTTACGGAAGAACAGCGCCTCTTCGCCATCGAGGCCTTTATCGCCCTCGATGTCTACAACCGCTTCGTTCTCGACCTCGGCAAAACCATCCAGGAAAAGGCGCCAAGCGCGACGGCCGCCCTATCGCGGCTCAAGGATGTGAAGGACTACGTGAAGCAAACGGTGTCGGCCCGTTTCCGCGCTCTGGTGAAGGTCGGTGAGTCCCTTGGGGCACGGCGAGTATCCGAACTCACCCGGCAGGCTTTGCTTGCAGCCTTCCAAGTTTTTGAGGATTACCTCCGATGAGAATTGTCTGCGCGCCTGAAGGCTACAAATTCGCGGTCCCGCCCGGCACCGACCTCAACGTCACGCTCTACGGCCATGCCGGTGGGCGGGGCATGGGCGCTGTCGGCGCGACCGCCCGCCATACTATTCAGCGCTGCAAGCTCGAACCGGCGGCGCGGGCCTGGGACCTTTTGTCGATGCAATCCTGTTCGGGCCGCGCTGGCGCCTTGAGCGGGACAGGCTGGACGCCGCCGTCCAGGAAGGCGATGTTCCAGATATCGGTGGTAAGGAAAGCAAGCTGGCGCGTCAGAAGATCGCGCGTCCTTCTCTCCGGCGGCCTCGACAGCCTGATCGGCGCGATCGACCTGAAGGGGCACGGCAGGAACCCTTACGCCGTCAGCCAGGTTTCGATGGGCGACAAGCAGAAGCAGAGCTTCTTCGCCTCCAGCATCGGCGGCGGCCTCGCCCATCTACAACTCAATCACAATGTCGATTGTCCGGGCCAGTATGAACGCTCGCAGCGCGCGCGGTCCATCGTCTTCCTGGCCTATGGCGTACTCGCGGCGACTGCGTTGAAGCGCTATCACGACGGCGGACGCGTTACGCTCTATGTCTGCGAGAACGGCTTTATCTCGATCAATCCGCCGCTGACAGGCGCGCGGCTTGGCAGCCTGAGCACAAGGACGACACACCCGTTCTACATCCGACTCTTTCAGGAACTGCTCGACGCGGCGGGCCTCCGCGTCACGCTGGAAAACCCCTACCAGTTCAGGACCAAGGGCGAGATGCTGAGCGCCTGCGCCGATCAGGCCTTCCTTCAAAAATACGCCCATACCAGCACGAGCTGCGGGCGCTACGCGCGCAACGGCTACAAGCATTGCGGCCGTTGCCTCCCCTGCCTTATCCGCAGGGCCGCATTCCATGCGTGGGGCGTGAAGGACAGGACACCCTATGTATTTGCGAAGCTGTCCCGCAATGACAAGGACCACGCCCGCTATGATGACGTGCGGTCTGCCGCCATGGCCGTGGCCGCGGCAAAGACGGAAGGGATTCCGACCTGGGCCGGCCCCGCGCTCAGCACCGCTCTGCTCGGCGACACGGCACCTTATAAGGATGTGGTCGCGCGCAGCCTGGGCGAGCTGGCCGCGTTCCTCAAAACGGCAGGGGTGAAGTGATCGATTTCCATTGTCACCTCGACCTGTATCCGGAGCCCGAGCGGATTGCCGGAGAGTGCGCACAACGCGGCCTTCATGTGCTCTCCGTCACGACCACCCCAAGTGCTTGGCGCATAACCAGCGCTCTTGCCAAGGAACGGACGTGCACCGCGCTGGGGCTGCACCCCCAGCTAGCCCACGAGCGCAAAAGCGAACTTTCAATATTCGACGAGCTTCTGCCCCATGTGCGCTTCATCGGCGAAATTGGCCTTGACGGCGCGCCAGATTTCCGGCCGCACTGGAAGGACCAGCTTGCTGTCTTCGATCATGTTCTCACTGCTTGCGCTCATGCCGGTGGGCGAATCATGTCCATTCACAGCCGGCGTGCCAGCAAGGCCGTGCTCGACTGCCTCGAAACACATCCGGGCGCAGGCACACCCGTGCTTCACTGGTTTTCGGGGAGCCCGCGCGACCTTGACCGTGCCATCAAGCTCGGTTGCTGGTTCAGCGTCGGTCCCGCGATGCTGAATGGCGAACGGGGACGCTCCCTTGCCGCGCAAATGCCGCGCGACCGCGTGTTAACCGAGTCTGATGGCCCATTTGCCCAACTGGATGGAACTTCTGCAATGCCTTGGGACGTGCGGCTCGCGCTCCGCGCGTTGTCCGAGCTTTGGGCTCTGCCTTATGATCTAGTTGACCAGACCATTCGTAAGAACTTCAGCAATCTAGTGGGGCGACCGGAATGATTGCCTTTACCGAATCCGTCGTCGAAGACGCCGCCCTCGCATGCCTGGAAGCCGCCGGCTGGCGTATCGCCCACGGCCCCGACATATCGTCTGGCGGCGATACCCTCACCCCGACCCTCTCCCAAAGGGAGAGGGAGAGCAACGGCGAGGTGGCGCTAGCGCAACGGCCGCACCAAACACTGGCGGGGGCGTCAGCATGACCCCCGAGCAAATCGCCGCCTGGGCCACCGCGGGCGAATCTGAGACACAGGAGTTCAAGCGCTCCACGGGTCAACGGCGCGAGGCGGCGCGCACGGTCTGTGCCATGCTCAACTATCGGGGCGGCCGGGTGCTGTTCGGCGTCGAGTTCCTGCCTGACCCTGCCTGCCGGCAGGCACGGCAGCAGGCAGGCGATGGTCGCGTGGTCGGCCAGCAGGTGAGCGACCTCAAGGAAGTCGCGCAGGAATTGCGCGAGATCGAGCCGCCGGCGTTCCCGACGGTCGAGCGCGTCGCGCTGCTACCCAAGCTCATCTCCGGCGAGCTGCGGGTCAAGGATGCCGAAAAATTCATCGAGGTGACCGCATGAGCACGAAGCAAACGAAGACCCCTACGAGCCTGGCACGCATCGAGTACCTGAAGGTGCAGAACTTCCGCGCGCTGCGAGAGATCGAGTTCAAGGACCTGACGCCGTTGACGGTGCTTCTGGGGCCCAACGGCAGCGGCAAGTCGACCGTCTTCGACGTGTTCGCCTTTCTCGCCGAATGCTTCGAGCTGGGGCTGCGCCGCGCATGGGACAAGCGCGGCCGGGCGAGAGAGTTGAAGACACGCGGCAGCGACGGGCCGGTGGTGATTGAGATCAAGTACAAGGAGCCGGATTACCCGCTTATCACCTACCACTTGGCGGTGGATGAGCGCGCCGGCGGACCTTTCGTCTCGGAGGAGTGGCTTCAGTGGCGTCGGGGTCAGCGTGGCAAGCCGTTCCGCTTCCTCGACTATCGCGAGGGCAAAGGCAAGGCGGTCAGCGGCGAGCAGCCCGACGAACAGGACACGCGCATCGACGTTCCGCTCAAGTCGGCCGACCTGCTGGCTGTCAACGCGCTCGGCCAGTTTGCGGAACATCCCCGCGTTGCCGCATTGCGCGATTTCATCACCGGATGGTACGTGTCCTACCTCTCGGCCGACAGCGCGCGCGGTCAGCCGGAAGCCGGCCCGCAGGAGCGTATGACCCGCACCGGCGACAACCTCGCCAACGTCATCCAGTACCTGGCCGAGCAGCATGGCGACCGCTTGGAGCAGATCTTCGACGTCTTGCGCCGCCGCGTGCCGCGCATCGAGCGCGTGCTGGCCGAGACGATGCCCGATGGCCGGTTGCTGCTGCAGATCAAGGACGCGCCGTTCAGCCATCCGGTGCTGGCGAAGTTCGCGTCGGACGGGACGCTGAAGATGCTGGCTTACCTGGTCCTTCTCTACGACCCCACCCCGCCACCATTCATCGGCATCGAAGAGCCGGAGAACTTCCTGCATCCGCGGCTACTACCCGAGCTGGCGGAAGAGTGCCGCGCTGCGAGCGCGCGAACACAGCTGCTGGTGACCACGCATTCACCTTTCTTCCTGAACGGACTGCGACCCGCCGAGGTGCGCGTGCTGTGGCGCGACGAGCAGGGGTACACGCGAACACAACGGGCGGCCGACCTGCCGGGCGTGACGGAGTTCGTCGAACATGGCGCCTTGCTCGGCCAGCTCTGGATGGAGGGGCAGCTCGGTGTGGGCGACCCGCTGGTCAACCAAGGCGCGCCGAGCCGCCCGCAGCGGAGGCGCTGAGCATGCCGGCTGCCCACCTTGAACTACTGGTCGAAGAGCCCTCGATGGAGGCCTTCCTGCGCGCCCTGTTGCCTCGCTTGCTGCCGCAGGACCGGACCTTTGAAGTCCACCCCTTTCAAGGCAAGAGCGACCTGCTCGGCAAGCTGGAACCACGGCTGAGAGGCTACGCGGCATGGCTGCCAGACGACTGGCGCATCGTGGTCGTCGTGGACCGCGACGATGAGGATTGTCGTGCGCTCAAGCGCCAGTTGGAGTCGATAGCCCGGCGCGCGGGACTTCGCACGCGGACGCGTGCGGGGAACGCGCCGTGGCAACTCGTCAACCGCATCGCCATCGAGGAGCTGGAGGCCTGGTACTTCGGTGACTGGGCGGCGGTGCGTTCCGCGTATCTGCGGGCGTCGGCCAACGTGCCGCGCCGGCAGGGCTTCCGCGACCCGGATGCGATCGCCGGGGGAACCTGGGAAGCGTTCGAGCGCGTGATGCAGGCACACGGGTACTTCAGGGGCGGGCTGTTGAAGATCGAAGCGGCTCGCACGATCGGGGCGCATGTCGACCCGGCGCGAAGCTCATCACACAGCTTTCGAGCCTTTAGCGATGCGATTTCAGAGGCGTTCTCGTGACGTGGCCACGATCGAGGCCGGGCTGGTCAAGCCCGACGAGAGCGTTGGAGGCTCCCGCAAGTTCGCCTGCTACCTGCCGTTCTGGGCCTGAGGTTTATTTAATGGGCTCCGTGGCGAAAGAGTCGATATCTACAGTAAAGCGCATTAAATCAATACGTTATTTATTTAAGGCTTTCCCCGTGGAGGCGACCGGATGACCACCTTCACCGAATCCGTCGTCGAATCCGCCGCCCTTGCCTGGCTGGAATCCATCGGCTGGCGCATCGCCCACGGCCCCGACATCGCGCCCGATCAGCTCCTCGCCGAGCGGCGCGATTATGCCGAGGTGGTGCTAGCGCAGCGCCTGCGCGATGCGCTGGCGCGGCTCAATCCCGAGCTTCCCGCCGAAGCGCTGGAAGACGCCTTCCGCAAGCTCACGCGCCCCGAAGGGGCGGAGCTGATCCAGCGCAACCGCGCGCTGCACCGGCTGCTGGTCAACGGCGTGACGGTCGAGTACCGCACGCGGGAGGGCGAGGTGCGCGGCGCGCAGGCGCGGGTGGTCGACTTCGACGAGCTCGCCAACAACGACTGGTTCGCGGTCAACCAGTTCAGCGTTACCGAGAACAAACACAGCCGCCGGCCGGACGTGGTGCTGTTCGTCAACGGCCTGCCGCTGGCGGTGCTGGAACTCAAGAACGCCGCCGACGAAGACGCGACGATCTGGACCGCCTTACAGCAGCTCCAGACCTACCAGGCCGAGATCCCTTCGCTTTTTGCTACCAACGCGGTGCTGGTGGTCTCCGACGGCCTTGGGGCCCGGGTCGGCGTGCTTGGAGCCGGGCGGGAGTGGTTCAAGCCCTGGCGCACGATTGCGGGCGAGCGCCTCGCCGACAGCCACGTGCCGGAGCTGCAGGTGGTCATCGAAGGTGTGTTCGCACCGCGGCGTTTCCTCGACCTGGTGCGCGACTTCCTCGTCTTTGAGGACGACGGCAGCGGGCGCCTCATCAAGAAAATGGCCGGTTATCACCAGTTCCATGCCGTACAGGTGGCCGTCGGCGAGACGCTGCGCGCGGCGGAGCTGGTGCGTGCCGACCAGGTGGCCGAGGAGACCGGGCGCTACGAAGCGGGGCGCAAGCCCGGCGGCAAGCCCGGCGACCGGCGCATCGGGGTCATCTGGCACACACAGGGTTCGGGCAAGAGCTTGACGATGGCGTTCTACGCCGGGCGCATCATCCGCGAACCGGCGATGGAGAACCCGACCATCGTCGTGCTCACCGACCGCAACGACCTCGACGACCAGCTCTTCGGCACCTTCTCCCGCTGTCAGGATCTGCTGCGCCAGCCCCCGGTGCAGGCCGAGTCGCGCGCGCACCTGCGCGAGTTGCTCTCGGTCGCGGCGGGCGGCGTGGTCTTTACCACCATCCACAAGTTCTTCCCCGAGGAGAAAGGCGACCGTCACCCAACGCTCTCCGAGCGGCGCAACATCGTGGTGATCGCAGACGAGGCGCACCGCAGCCAATACGACTTCCTCGACGGCTTTGCGCGTCACATGCGCGACGCCCTGCCCCACGCCTCCTTCATCGGCTTCACGGGCACTCCGATCGAAAAGGCCGACGCCAACACCCGTCACGTATTCGGCGACTACATCAGCGTCTACGACATCCAGCGCGCCGTGAACGACGGGGCGACCGTGCCGATCTACTACGAAAGCCGGCTCGCCAGGCTCGCGCTCGACGAGGCCGAGCGGCCGAAGATCGACCCCGACTTCGAGGAAGCCACCGAGGGCGAGGAGGTCGAGCGCAAGGAAAGGCTCAAGACCAAGTGGGCGCAGCTCGAGGCGGTGGTCGGGGCGGAGAAGCGGCTGCGGCTCGTCGCACAGGACATGGTCGAGCATTTCGAGAAGCGGCTCGAGGCGATGGACGGCAAGGCGATGGTCGTCTGCATGAGCCGGCGCATCTGCGTCGAGTTGTACCGCGAGCTGGTGAAGCTCCGGCCCCCGTGGCACGACGAGGACGACGCGCGCGGCGCGATCAAGGTGGTGATGACCGGCTCGGCCTCGGACCCGCCGGACTGGCAGGCGCACATCCGCAGCAAGCCCCGACGTGAGGCGCTCGCCAACCGCTTCCGCAACCCGGCCGATCCCTTCCGGATTGTGCTCGTTCGTGACATGTGGCTTACCGGATTCGACGCGCCCAGCCTCCACACAATGTACCTGGACAAACCCATGCGCGGCCACGGCCTCATGCAGGCTATTGCCCGGGTGAACCGCGTGTTCCGCGACAAGCCGGGAGGGCTCGTCGTGGACTACCTGGGCCTCGCGCACGAGCTCAAGGCGGCACTGGCCACCTACACCGAGAGCGGCGGTACCGGTCGCACCGCCATTTCGCAGGACGAGGCGGTGGAGGTCATGCTGGAGAAGTATGAGGTCTGTTGTGGGCTCTTCTACGGCTTCGACTGGTCCCGCTGGACCCCGGACAAACCCGAGGAGTGCCTCTCCCTGCTTGCTGCGGCCTTGGAGCACGTGCTTGCTCAGCAGAACGGCAAGGACCGCTGCATTCGCGCTGTGCGCGAGCTGTCGCAGGCGTTCGCTCTGGCGGTTCCCCGCGAAGAGGCGCTCGCCATCCGCGACCATCTGGCCTTCTTCCAAGCCGTACAGGGCGCCCTCGCCAAACGGGCGCCGGGCGAGACACGGCCGGAGGAACAGTTGGACCATGCCATCCGCCAGATCGTCTCCCGCGCGGTCGCCCCGGAGGGTGTCGTGGACATCTTCGCGGCTGCCGGGCTCAAGAAGCCCGACATCTCGGTCCTTTCCGAAGAGTTCCTGGCCGAGGTTCGCGAGATGCCGCAGCGGAATCTGGCCGTGGAGTTGCTGCAGAAGCTGCTCAAAGGCGAGATCCGCTCCCGCGGCCGCAAGAATGTTGTCCAGGCGCGTTCCTTTGCCGAAATGCTGGAGCAAACCATTCGCCGCTATCAGAATCGAGCGATTACAGCGGCGCAGGTGATCGAGGAGTTGATCCAGCTCGCGAAGGATATGCGGGCAGCCAATGCTCGGGGGGAGGCGCTGGGACTGTCGGAGGACGAGCTGGCCTTCTACGACGCCCTTGAAACCAACGACAGCGCCGTCAAGGTGCTGGGCGACGAGACCTTGCGGACGATCGCCCGCGAGCTGGTGGACACCGTCCGCAAAAACGTCACCATCGACTGGAACCTGCGTGAGAATGTGCGCGCCAACCTGCGGGTGCTCGTCAAGCGGATTCTGCGCAAGTACGGGTATCCCCCCGACAAGCAGGAAAAGGCCACCCAAACGGTGCTCGAACAGGCAGAGGTGCTTTCAGCAGAGTGGATGTCTGCGGCGTAAGTTCCGCCGTTCGAAGCTGGGCACGCCCTCGACGGGCCAGATCCCGTTCTGGGTCTGAGTCCCGCGCACCTCTTGACAAACCCCGCCCGTACTCCGATACTGTTAGTTGGCGCCGCGGTGCGGCAAATGGTTTTTGTGGTTAGATTCTATAAGATGAGCACCAAAAGATGAATACCAACCACTTTTTGTAGATCTTCGGAGGTTCTTCTTTGGCGAGGTTCTTTCGTATTTCCCATACTCTCTTTTCTGTTTTTAGCATTGCGTTAATAGAAAATATCGATTTCATCGGGAGCAGCCATCTTCAATGAAGCCCGGTGACGCTCGCACTGAAGCGGCTGTACTGGACAACGAGCTCGGATCTCCCGCAGCTTTCAGCCGGACTCACCACCGTTCGCTTGAGCACTGGTCCTCCCACCGTCTGCGGGCCTCCCGGGGTTCACCAACTCCAGTTGAGGTTACCACCACTGTGACCTGCCGCTCAGCGCCTCCCGCCAAACCCGGAAACCATTCCGGCAGAGCACAGGCTGGCGATCAAGGTTCCCGGCCGAGATGCACAACTCCCGCGGTTTCGGGAAAAGCTGTTCGCACTGTTCCACAACGCTTGGCCGCTCGACTTGGCCTCTCTGCCACAATTTCTAACCGATCGGTGTCACCCCAGCGAAGGAGATCATTCCCAGTGACACCCCCTCACGCGCCGTACCTCCCCAACAAATCCCACGGCCCCGATCGTCGCGATGATCCCTTATCGCGGCGCCGCCGCCCCTTGCCTCCGGATATCCGCTCTCGGGTCGCCCCTCACCGAATACCACCGCAACAGAAGCCCTTTTGGCGAAGGAGAGACCAACCGTGACGCCTCGTTTTAGCAAGGACCAGCACGTACAACTGAAAAGCAGGCGCGACCAGCTGGGCATCGTCGTCCACGAACCCACTCGACTTGCCGGCCAGTTCTGGTACTCGGTGCGCTTTGTAGACGGTCATCAACAGCGCGTGCCGGAGACAAACTTGGAACCGTTCGAGGGCTCGCCTGACATCCGCGCGCTTTTGATCAACGGAGCTTATGCCGACAAGAAGACCTTTTCGAAGCTCCTCACCTTCACTAAAATAAGAAGACCACTGCAAGACAATTTGTACGCGATCTTTTCCTCGCGCACGCAATTCTATCCCTACCAGTACAAACCAGTACTAAAACTTCTCGAATCCGATACTCAGCGATTGCTAATTGCTGACGAAGTTGGCTTGGGAAAGACGATTGAAGCAGGTCTCGTGATGCGGGAAATGAAAGCACGACATGACCTCGCTCGCGTACTGATCGTCTGCCCCTCGACCCTGCGTCACAAGTGGCGCTTCGAACTCCGAACTCGCTTCGATGAAGACTTCGAGATTTTCGACTCCGACCGCCTTCGGCAATATCTTCGAGACTTTTCCGATGACTCTCCTGACTCCTCGCGACTGCGTGCGATTTGTTCTTTACAGACTATTCGGAATCGGATACTACTTCAGGAACTCGAAGCCACCTCGCCGATTTTCGACCTTGTCATCGTGGACGAGGCCCATCATATGCGAAACCGCGAGACCCTTTCAAATCGCGTCGGGCGTGCTCTTTCTGACACCGCCGATTCAATGATCCTATTGACGGCGACACCCATCCATCTTGGAAATGAGGATCTGTTCAATCTTCTCGCAATACTCGAGCCAAGAGAATTCGATGATTTCTTCCTTTTTGGCGAACGCCTTGCACCTGCTGCACATGTGAACGCAGCCCTCCGAGTTATCTCTTCGCCACGGACGTCGTTTGAGGACTGCAGGCGCGAGCTCGTGAAGGTGCTCGATTGCTCGGACGCAGAGCGCTACCGCCGAAATCCAATATTCAACGACGTAGTTGAGCGGCTTTCACTCTCCGACCGGCTGCCCACACTTCGAGAACGCGTTCTCCTGCAGCGTGATATTACCCGCCTAAGTCCCCTCGCCCACATCCTAAGTAGAACCCGTAAGCGGGACACCGGTACTTATGCCACCCGCTCTTCCCTTGTGGGGTTCTGCTGGACAGCATCCATCTGAAGCTGGACC
>FWPU01011124.1_pt1 | contig 12828 bp, 7 predicted proteins | sample 2228361 | NCBI WGS metagenome assembly FWPU01 (sample SAMEA103939777, study PRJEB20133) | metagenome | reverse complement strand
CTTCCAGGTAGGGCAGGTCCAAGGAGTGATTCGGTTGCAGCAATTCCGACGCCGCTTCTTCGACGAAGAAGCAGGCCGCGTGCACCGCCGTCAGGGCGGAGAAAGCATGCTCCTTCGCCCGACGCGGCCAGGGCGTGTTACGAACGATGTCCACCAATTGCGAGGGCACGCCCCATAGACCGAGCAGATAAGCCCCCACGTCGGCTCGGTGAACGCCGTAGAATCGCATCTCCAAATCCATTTTGGACATCCGCCGGCTGACGCCCAACCTCCAGATTTGGACATACTTCGCGGGATCGATCACGGCCAGCACGGCGACTCCGACTCGTGCCAGACGTCCGCCGATTTCCGCCAGGCGTTCGGTCGGTTCGTCGGCATCTTGCTCCGCAGCAATCCGCCGCGCGGTTTCCGCCGTGGCCTGGGACACTTTTTCGAAGAGACTCGCCGCCGCTTCCAGGGGCGGTCCGGGCGGCAACGTGGGAAAGATCCGCTTTTCCAATACGAGGTTTCGGAGGGCGTCGGCTCCCAAAGCTGCAACGACTTCGGCGGGCCGAATCACTCCGAGTTGGCTGCCAAGAAACCCGGAGCTGACCAATTGAAGGCATTTGCTGAACAACGCCAGATCCTGGTTGACGATTTTGATCAAATCCGCCTCCGAGGGAGTCGGCTGAGCAAGAACCTCGACAAGGGCTCCCAGGTGATTTGCGGAGATCGGCAAGGCCTCCAGTTGTGAGACGGCCGTGCGAATCTGGGGAGACGCGAGCTGCTCCTGCACCTCGAATATCCGGGCGACGGTGTTCCGCAGCGTTTCGGCGCTGCACGGTTTGGAGAGGAACTGATGAGCCGGTCCGGCCGCGTCCAAGACGGCGGCCCGATCGCATTGCCCGGAAAGAATCAACCTCACGGTGCCCGGATGACGCCTCCGAACCTCTCCCAGAAATTCGGCCCCATTCATGCCCGGCATGCGCATATCGGAGACGACGATGTCGGGTTGGAGGGCGTCCATGGCTTCGAGGGCGGCAGCTCCCGAACTGAAGAACGCCATTTCCCACTCCTCGCGCATGGGGCGCAACATGCGCCGCAGTCCGTCCACGACCCTTTGTTCATCATCCACAAAGAAGATTCGCTTCACGACGCACGTCTCCTCACCGGCGGCCCTCCGGCGACCGCAACTTCACCGCATTACGACGCGGTTGCCAGGTTCTCCCCGGACGAGTCTCGGTACGGGATGCGTACGATGAATTCGCTTCCCCGGCCGACTTCGCTTTCGACCTGGATCGTTCCGCCATGCTTTTGCACCACGACCGCGTGAACGATGGCAAGCCCCTGTCCGGTGCCCTTTCCCACGGGTTTGGTGGTAAAGAACGGATCGAAGATCCGAGAACGGATGGCTTCGGGAATTCCCGTACCCGTATCGGCGACACGCAGCTCGAACCAGTCTCCGCACCGGCGCGTGGAAATGGTGATCGTCCCTTGGCCTTGCGGATTCCGTCCCGCTTTCTCGGCGATGGCGTGGGCGGCGTTCACGATCAAATTGAGGATGACCTGGTTCATGTCATCCGGAAAACACGTCACCTTGGGAGCCGACGCGTCCAAATTCAAAACCACTTCGGCCACGTATTTCCACTCATTGCGAGCCACGGTCACGGCGTTTTGCACCGCGCGGTTCAAATCGACGGCCTGTTTGGCGGCTCCGCCCGGGTGGGCGAACTCCTTCATGGCGAGAACGATATTCGCCACGCGCTTCACGCCGTCCAAGGTCTCTTGCAGAGCCTTGGGAATCTCCTGGAAAAGGTATTCCAGATCCGCCGCTCGAATCCTTTGGATCAAGGCGGCGATCAAATCCTCCCTGCGTTTTCCGCTTTCCGCCGCGGATTGCAGCTCCAAACATGCTTGGACGATGCCTTCCATGTCACGAATGGCATCCATGACGAAACTCGTGTTATCACCGATATACTGAACCGGCGTGTTGATTTCATGGGCGATCCCGGCGGCAAGTTGCCCGATCGATTCCATCTTCTGAGCCTGGCGGACTTTCGCTTCCAACATCTTGCGTTCGGAGATGTCGCGAAAACTGCCGAAATACAGCGACTCCTCCTCCACAACGACTCGGCTGACGGCCATTTCCGCCGACAACATCCGGCCGTCAGCGCTGCGTACGGCGACTTCGACCGGGGAATGATTCGAAACCATATCTTCCAACAGTTTCAGGATGTCGGAGTGCGAGGCGCCGACTTCGTACTCGATGACCTCATCCAGAGACTTACCCGCCAACTCCTGTTCCGAGCGACCGAACATGCGTTCCGCCGCATCGTTGGCCGAGCGTATCACCGCGTCATTGTCGAGAGTCAAGATCGCATCGGCCGCCTGACGCAGCAGGGCATGAATCTGTCGAAAGTGTTCGTCGCGCTCCGCCAAGCGGGCCTCGCGTTCCGCGATCGCAGTCGCCACGGCCTCCGCATGGGAAGCCTTCAGTGCCGCCAGTTCATTCAACAATTGCTGAACACGAACTTCGGCCAAATAACCCGCCTCTGCGGTCGTCGCTTGAGGGCCGCCGGCGCCGAGCACGACGCGTTCGGGCGGAGCGGCACAGGCATGCAACACCTCGGTCCATTCCGATTCTTCAATCATGATCGTTTCTCCCCACGATCGGAGCAGCCGCCGTCAGCCGGTCCGGCGATTGGAAAGTGACGTCATTCATACGGTTTGCCGGGCGATGTTCCGTCGAGCCGCGGTCTGCGCTTCGCTACGATATTACAATTCGAACAACGCCTGGTTGTCCTGGAGCTCGGCGTCGAGGTCCTGAGCGAGTACGACAACGTCACTCTTCGTCAATCCCAAACCTTGGATGGCCCAAAGCGGGATTTGCACCAAATTGCGTCCCACCGAAGTGATTCCGCGGAGGGAGCAGATCAAATTGGCGACGGCCACACAGCGGATAATTTGCACCTCCTCGCCGCGATACATCGCCCCGTTGTGATGCTGAGCGATCGCCGCGCGGACGTTTTCGGGGAAGTTCCACAACCGCGCGACCTCCTCGCCCAATTGGCAATGGTCGAATCCCAAAACGTTTCGTTCCAGTTCGGCGAGCGGCCGGCCTTGGTCCAGCCGGCCGATGATCTCGCGGAACCGCTGGTGGCTGTATTGATCGATGAGGATGATGCCGATATCGTGCAGCAATCCGGCCAAAAAGGAATCTTCGAAGTTGGACAGCCGCCGTCGTTTGGCGATGAGGCGAGAGCAAACTCCGACCGCCACCAAGTGCTTCCAGAGGCCGGTCCGGCGGTAAGGTTCGATACCGAGGTCCGTGCGAAACATTTCCGATACGCTGGCGGTCAAAGCGAGATTGCGAATCTGCTTCAAGCCGAGATACGCGACGGCTTGCTGCAAATTCGTGATCTTGGTCCGCACCGCGTAGGCCGACGAGTTGACGCAACGCAATACCCTCGCGCTCAGCGCGGCGTCCGTCTCCATGACCTCCTTAAGATCGGCTGCGCCGGAGTTCGGGTCGTTCGCCACCTGAAGAACCTTGAGCGCGATCGCGGGAATCGTGGAAATATCTCGCACGCGACGCACGAGAACATCCAGGGGCCTTTCGGCCGCGGTTGCCGGTGCCATGAGACTCTGCCTCCTTCCGTATTCGTAGGGTAGGGTCGGGAAAAATCCACCGGTCCCCCGAATTTTTCCCAGTCCTATCGGATACCCCAAGACAACTATACGTCGCAGGAATGGCGAACGGGCGGAGCGATTGCCCGGCCGGCGGGGACGGAGGCTCACGGCCGAATGCCGTTTCCCCGAGAATTGCCGGTCGCAACGGTCGTGACGAAAAAGCGCCGTACACAGGCTATCGCGAGATCGCGGCCAGGCTGTCTTGTTTGGGGTTTCGAGTATCGAGCGTTTGCGTGAGCCCCGGCATCCGGTAAGCTGAAGTCAGCATATCCGCAAAATGGACGCCTCATGAGGGCAACCGCTTGATCTGAGGAACACGCTATGTCAGCTCACCGTGACCGAAAAAAAGCAGGGTCGGGGCGATGCCGAGCGATACTCTTCCCGCTCGTCTTGATCGTGTCGTTGGTCTTCGTCGCGGGCGCGGCAAGCGGGAGCAGCCACCAGGAGGCTGCTCCATCCTCCGCAGCCGTCGGCCGAGAACAATCGAGCGCAACGCCCTCGATTGCCGGTATGCGCGATTTTCTGGCGGCGTTTGGAATCGGCGAAAGCAGTCTGGCCCAAGCTCAGGACGGCCGACCGGTGGGGTTAGAGGACGAAGAGCTGCTCGTGCGGTTGCTGGACCGCGTTGCGGCGCTCCAGCCTGCGGAAATCGCGGATTGGTCGGAGGCGCCTCCGGATTGGCGGGCTTTTTGGGAACGACCCGCTACCTTGCGGGGAAGGCTTTTCGCGGTCGAAGGCCGCGTCCGAAGCGTGCAGGCCATCGATTCGACTCCCGAGCTTTCCGTCAGGTCCGGGATCAAGCGTTACTACGTTTGCACGGTGACGGATGATCAGGGCATGGGGTACGCCGTTTACACGCGCCGCATTCCCGCTGCGTGGCTGCCGCGGATTCCGGCCGGGGATCGGGTCCGGGTAAGCGGCATCTTCATGAAGTGGTCGGGCGACTCGCCCGATTCGCCCCGGCCCGTCCTCGTCACGGACCGCCCGGCGTGGTTTCCCGACAATCTTCTCGGGCGACTGGGCATGGATTGCGCGCTGCTAGACGACGTGCCGATTGCCGGAAAAGCCCAGACCGACGCGGTAGCCGAAGAGCCGACCGGCCTGGAGCGTTTCTTTCTCACAGGCAGGGACCGCGAGGCGTTCTACCAGATGTTGGCGGCGGCGGGACGTGCTCGGCCTGGGGAGCTTTACCAGTATGCCCGCCGGGAATCGGAATCGTCCGAGACTCCGGTATCCCCCGTCATAAAGCTGTTCAATGAACCGGCATCACAGTTGGGACGTCTGGTCTTGCTTTATGGAACGGCGCGACGAATCGAGAAGATCGAGGTACATGACGCCGACATCCGGCGCCGTTTCGGCATCACGCACTACTATTCCATCTATCTGTTCACCCAGGATTCGCAGAATAACCCTCTCGTTTGCTGCGTTCGAGAGCTGCCGCCGGGCATACCGTTGGGGGAAGGCCCGCGGTACGCGGCCGACGTGGCCGTGGCCGCTTTCTTCTACAAGACTTGGGGTTATCGCCCGGAGCGCCCGGCGGCGGACACCGGATCGCAAACCGCGTGGCAATTGGCGCCGCTGCTGGTCGGTCGAGAGGCCTTGCCGCTGGCGGAATCCGGCAGTCACAATACGGCCGCCTTGACGGGCATCGTAATCACGGGCCTCTTGTTCGTGATTGTGCTGGTGTGGTTGTGGGTATGGATCGTGGGCCGCCGGGATCGGGCAGCCCTTTCCGAACTGCGCCGCCGCATCGGCGAGATGCCCGCGACCCGGTTACCCTCCGACGGAGAGGCATCCCACCGCTTGAGTCAAGACGGTGGGACGGACGGTGAGTCGCCGGAGCGTCCGCCGGATGGTAGCATTACTTGAAAGCGGGAGCGAAGGCATGCGCCGCTCCTCGCCTCAACGATTGCTCGCTAATATCCAAAGAGCGACGCCGCGGAATCCACGGCAGTTCTGCGCAATAATCGATTCGTCATTCCCACATCGTGCCACCCCTGCCGAAGCGGGTCGGAAACTCGAGGTCGATCCATGATTCCGGTGATGGATAGCATTCCCAGCCGAAATACCCCCATCGCGATGTATGGCATTATTCTGGTCAATGCTCTGGTATTCTTTCTGGAGATCCAACTGCCGGCCGGCAGCCGTGATCAATTGTTCTATGTTTTGGGGCTTGTACCCGCTCGGTATACCCACCCGGCCTGGGCCCAATTCGTGGGCTTTGCCGCCGACGATTACTGGCCCTTTTTGACCAGCATGTTCCTGCACGGCGGTTGGCTGCACATTATCGGGAACATGTGGATGCTGTATATCTTCGGCGACAACGTCGAGGATCGCATGGGATCGGTCGGTTTTCTCGTGTTTTATCTCCTGTGCGGGATCGCGGCCGCCGTCGTGCACACCTGGACCAACCCGACCTCCACGATACCGACCGTGGGAGCCTCCGGTGCGGTGGCCGGCGTGATGGGAGCATACTTCGTTCTATTTCCGAGATCGCAAGTCGTGACCTTGATCCCGGTCTTCTTCTACCCGCTTTTTGTCACATTTCCCGCCTTTCTGTTCATCGGAATGTGGGCTTTCATCCAGTTCTTTAACGGGACCCTCAGCATCTGGACCTTGGATCCCAATGTAGGTGGAATAGCGTGGTGGGCGCACGTCGGCGGATTCGCGGCGGGAGTGATCCTGTGCGGCTTTTTCGTGCAGCCCGCAAGGACCTGCCGCCGATGCGCCAAGGATGAGGTCTTCTGGGAGCTGCCGTGGGTTCACGACCGGTGAAGAGTCGGGACGCCGACGCGTCGGAAAGACGAAACCGTTGTAGGAGTCATAAGCCATGAACGTGATGGATTTCTTCTGGATTTTCCTGATGATCTCGGCCTTGCAACCCGTTTTGAGCCGCAAGCTGCTGGAGGCCGCTCGGCAGCGGATGATCGCCAAGATCGAGAGGAAACGCAATTCGCGCGTGATCGTCTTGATTCATCGCCAGGAAACGATGAGTCTGCTCGGCTTTCCTTTGGTTCGTTACATCGACATCAACGATTCGGAGGAGGTCATTCGAGCAATTCATTTGACGGACCCCGCCGTACCGGTCGATCTGGTTCTCCATACCCCGGGGGGGTTGGTTCTGGCCTCGCTTCAGATCGCCCGGGCGATTCATCAGCGGCCTGGGAAGGTAACGGTGTTCGTGCCGCATTACGCGATGTCGGGGGGAACGTTGATCGCCTTGGCCGCCGACGAAATCGTGATGTGCCCGCACGCCGTGTTGGGGCCGGTGGACCCGCAACTCGGGAGTCGTCCGGCCGCCTCCATTCTCCGCGTGCTGAGCCGCAAGCAACCCGCCGACATGGACGACGAAACGCTGATTCTGGCGGACATTGCGGAAAAGGCGGTCGGTCAGGTGTGTCAGGCCGTCCAGGAGCTTCTCTCCGACAAGATGCCGCCGGATCAAGCCTCGCAAGTTGCCCGCTTGCTATCGGAAGGGACCTGGACCCATGATTATCCGCTCACGGCGGACAAGGCGATCGAGATCGGGTTGCCGGTTCGAAAGGATATGCCGGACGAGGTCGTTCAACTGCTTCAGCTCTATCCGCAAAATCGCCCCGGCGGAAGCGTGGAATACATTCCCACGCCCTATCGGCAGCATCCGGCGGAGAAGGGTTGATTGAGATGTGACGTACTCAAGCGCTCGGCGGTTCCGTCGGCGGAGGAGGCTCCGTCGAGTCGGATTGATTCGCCCATCCCGTCTCTTGCACCCAAGGACTGTGGGGCGCCAGCCGCACGAATTCGCGCCGGTGACGGTCGGCCTCCTCCAGCCGTCCCATTTCTCGTAACAATTCGGCCAGCAAGTAATGGGCGTCGGGATAATCGGGGACCAACGTTAACGCTCCGCGCAAGGCGGCTTCGGCCAACTCGAGATCGCCGGATTCCGCCAAGACCGCGCCGAGGTTGACGCGGGCCTCGGCGAAGTCGTCATCCAACTCGACCGCCGTCCAAAATCTTTCGCGAGCGGCTCCCAGATCCCCCATCCGGTAAAGGATGTCTCCCAATTGAAAGGAAAGGTCCGGGGATAGCCCGCCGGCGGCAATAGCGGCCCGATAGTGCGCCGCGGCGTCCGCCAGACGCCCCTCTTCATCACATGCCTCGGCGAGTGCCACATGCGTCATCGCGTCGGACGGTGCAGTCTCTCCGCCGGCGTCCACGCGCCGCGAGGGAAGCTCCACAACGGTCGGAGCGGCGTCGGCCTCAGGCAGGCCACGTTGGGAATCGGCTTCGAAATCGAAGTGCAACTGCCCCGCCGGATCGACCAAACCGTGCTCGCGTCGCAGCAAGATGCGTCGGCCGTCGGCCACCAACGTCATGCGGCTGAGACGACGTTCCACCGCGGGAATCAACGGCAGGAGTTTGCGCACGCGCTGGGTGATCGCGTCGAGGGAAAAGCCCTCTTCACGAAGCAGTACCAGACTTCGCGCTGCGGCGGCTTCGGAGAAATCGAAATAGGGCAAGCGATGGACGACCTGCGCGGCTTTGAGCAAGCCTTGGCGATACCACCTCCTGACAAAAGAGGTCGGCACGCCGATGAGATCGGCCAACATCGCGGGCGTGAACCGGCGGCGGATACCGCCGTCAGCATCGAGCATGCCCAACGCCTGCCACAGCTCCGTCTCGGTTAGAATCTGCGGTCCCGTTTGGAGGACGGAAGCGGGCACGCCCGACAGATGTCGCTGGAGATCCGGCGAATCGGTCCAGGAGAAATCCCATTCGCCCAGCACCAAGACTTGCACGGAAGGATCGTTCGGTGCGACGACCGAGGTATCGTGTCGGCGAAGAAGCTCCGCGGCGGCGGCATGAGACATGGCTGCCAATCGACCGATGATTGCGATCCGAGATTTCGCCAGGTGAGGCGAAGTCCGGTTCACCTTCCGACCGGCATCGACGCCGCACGTCTCCCTCCGTCCGCTTCCAGCCATATCACCGTCCTACCGCTCAGTCGCCCGGCCCATTTTCGTCGCCGCCGCCTACACCAGTCCCCATCGCTTGCGAAGATACCACTCCGTGGCGGCCAACAAGGTGAAGACGACGAGAACGGGCCAGGTGTCCCAAAGGGTGCGGCGCGTCACGATGGGAACCTCCAGTTCTTTCGTCATGTCCGTCAGTCGATCGAGCAGTTCCGGAAGTTGCTCGGGGGGAAGCAGCTCTCCGCCCGTGGTAGCCGCCAAGGAAGCCAACAGCGTGGGATCGGCGGCGGGCTGATCCATTTCCAAGTCTCGCAAGACGACTAGAAACCGCGTTTCCCGCGTGCCCAAATCGCGGCCTGCGATGGTGGCGCGTACGGTGAGCAGGTAATCACCGGCCTGATCCGTTTTGCGGAATCGTGCCGTCGCTCGCCCCTCGCCGTTGGTGAACGCCACATTTTCCGTCCGCCCGTCGGGGAGGCGGATCGTACCTTCCAGCACGGCCCCCGGAATCGGTTCACCGGACTCGTCGTTCGCGCCGGCCTCGAACTCAAAGGCCTCCCCCAGAAGAATCCGCCGCTGCGCGGGACGGATCCAGACGTTGGGGCGACGCGATTCATCTTTGCCTGCCAGCCAAAGCACGAGCTGCCGCCAAAATCGCTTGTGAACCTTTTCTTCGCCGTGCATCCACCAACGCCAGGTGGAGTCGGCGGCAAACGCCGCCACTCGCCCGTTGCCGTAGAACTGCACGACGAGAATCGGATTCTTCTGAGAATCCTCTGCCAAGACCAGGGCGCCGGGTTTTACCCCGGACAATCGGTTGGCGCCGTCCAGCGGCGGCAGGGACGCCCATAGCCTACGGGATTCCTCCGGCGAGGCGGAAAGAGCCAAGGCGAAATGTTGCAGTCCGATGTCCGTGGGGATCAATGGCAACGGGCCGGGGATATGCAGATCGGATCGGAGGGGCGCTCCCGGCTCTTGCCGCTCCAGACGATTCAAGCGAACGGGTAAGACCTCGGCTAAGGGCGTTTCGGCGTAGCCGCCCGCCCCAAAGCTCTGAAAACCGCCCAGCATCAGCAGCCCCGTCCCTTGCGAGACGGTTTCGGCCAAATCTGCAAGCCACTCCGGCCGAAAGCAGGTGGAGTCGATGTCACCGATCATGTAAACGTCGTACTTGCCCGGACGAAATCGTTCCGCCAGGTCGTTCGGATCGCCGCTCGCTGGCAAGGCGGCGAGTCGCAAGAAGTCCGTCTGAATATCCGGTGAGGAATCCAGGGAACGACGCAAGAATCGTTGCTCCACACGGAGAGAGCCTTCCAGGTAGAGAACGCGAATACCGCCCTCCATAACGTTCACAACGGTCCTTTGCTCGTTGTTGAGAACACTGGTTTCACCCGGCTGCGGCGTGACGGCGACGCCGATTTTGTGTTCTCCGGGCATCTCCGGCACGTAGCGGAACCGCACGGGGATTCTCTCCTCAGGTTCCGAGATTCGGACCTCCTGCGATGCCACGACCTCCATTCTGCCCGGCTCGGTTTCGTACAGGAGCTGCGCGACGACGACTTGGCCCGCATAACCCACGGCACGCATGCGAACCGTGATCGGCAGCTCGTTTTTGACGAAAACACGGTCGGGACAAGCGAGATCATCGAGCGCCAAGTCGCGGGCTTCCGCGGCGCCGCGAGCCTTGCCGAAGCGGAAAGCGAAGATGCGTTGATCGAGGCTTTTCATCCGCATGCCGGCCGCCTGCGGCAGCGCATCCCGGGGATAGAGGGCACGCTGCGCACCGTCGCTGAAGAGCAAGACCGCCATCACGCGCTTGCCCGCCTCGATTCGCAACACGTCCTCCAGCGCGGCGCCGATCGCGGTCTGCGATCCCTCGGGTCGAGTGGGCAACTCGGGCGTTCCGTCGCGGAGCGGCAAGGGAACGGTTTCGGCGTCGAAGGCGTACGCCCGAATTTCCACGTCGTCGGCCAATTTCTTCCATCGCGGCCCGGCCTGGGATACTGCTCGGACCATCGCTTCGTACCGAGTATTACCGTTCAGTTCATCCGGTACCGACATGCTTCGCGAACGATCGAACAGCGCGACGACGGTCGCCGCCTGTTTCGTGGTGGTTACGTAAACAAGGGTCGGCCGCAGGAGAATCAACAGCAATACAAGCAGCATGCCGCAGCGAATCGCCGAGAGGATGCCGCGTTGCCTGCTCGCAATCAGGCCGGACACAGGGAAGCGATACCATAGCAAGAGCAGCACGGCCGCGGCGCCGATCGCGACCAGGTAGCTGTCGGCAATGGGGTTGAGGGTCAATTGCGGCGTCACGCGGGAAGCCTCTTCACTTTCGGCGACGGCGATCCGCGCCCCATCGCGCTCTGCGGCATCGGCCGTTTCCAGGATAGGTCTCTTCCGCTCATTTCCGTTCCGCGTAAAAACGATTGGCGAGCACTTGCTCGGCGGCAAGAATCATCACGAACAGGAAGGCAAGATAGGGCACCAGATCGAATCCGCTTCGCCCGGCGGAAACCTCTCGCGTCAATTGCTGCCGTGTGCGTGCCAACCGGCTGCCGGCCGCCCCGAACCATTCGCGGAAGCGCTCCTCGGGCAGGCGGGTGAGGTCCGCCTCTCGGGCCGCAAAATTGACGCTGAACCCCCAATCATAGGCCGACTCGCCGATCCCCGCACGGAGCCGATAGTTGCCCACGCGATCCGTGCTCGGCACCGTGACGCGGCCTGTGGCGGGGTCGGATTGAAGCCTCACGGGCGGTTCCGGCGAAACGGCGGCGGCGAAGATATCGGCCGGACGCTCCAGAAGAAACGTTGCGGCGGTATCGCGGCCGCCCGCCGGGGCCTCCACCACCTCGTAGGGGAGATAGTTGAGGCGAATGTCCGCGGCTCCCGACAGGTACATCCCCAATTGATTCGCCAAAATGACGAACGGCCAGGCTTGGCCCACCGGCAAGAGATTCCACGGGGCTTCATCCGGCAGGTCGGAGATCGGCGTCGTCGCGAGCAGCACTCTCCCTCGCCCCAAGGTCTTCTCCAGAATCGCCGGCCGACCGTCACTGTATTCGGCCACGACGTAGGTGGATTGCGAGTCGATTTCCATGAGCCAATAGCGGTACACCGGGAAGAGATCCCACGGTACTGATCCGGCCAGTGGACGAAACGGGCTGAGGACGTAATGGGAATAATCCCGCGGCGCAAGGTGCACGTCTCCGGTGGGTGCGCGCGCCTGAAGGAGGGGACGCCCCGGTAGGATACGACGGAGCGAAGCGGTGTTCCAAGCCTCGGCGGGCGACGCCCGTCTACCCAGAAAAAACGCCAGACCTTTGCCCGATCTCACGGCATCCTCGATTCGGTTCCAGATGGGCTCGGGCAATGGGGGCGGGTCCAACAAGACCATCGCCGCGTAGTCGGTGAAATCCGTCGCGGCGAGTTCTTCGTAAGTGACGATGCGACAATCGAACGTGGCCGTCCCTGCTCGGCGAAAAGCCTCGGGTGCGAGGGCCTGCGACAAATACAAGGCGTGGCGATCCGGGGGCGGCGGTGCGGCAATAAGGATCGGCACGGCTCCCCGGACCTCCACCGTGAAATAGGCCCGATCGTTCGCCGGCAAAGGAGTCTCTTCCTCCATCGCGACATAGCCTTGGTGAATACCCGGTGCAAGATTGCCCAGCGAAAAAGGAACCCGCGCGACGCCGTCCGTTTCCAGTTCGACTGTTCGCCGGCTCCGCTTGACGTACGAATCCGTTGCATCCGCCGTCGATTGGGCTGAACGCAGGAAGACCGCCACGGTGAGGGAGGCCGCTTTCCCGAAACGGCGGCATTCCACCTCGAATTCCACGGGATTCCCTCCGGCGGTGACTTCCCGACTTAACCGCAGGTCGCTGATCGCGGCATCCTCCGGCTGAGGAACGCCGACGTCCACGAAGTAGACGCCCGTCCTGCTCTCGTCCTCCAGAACCCGCTCGGCCTGGCCTACTTGTTCCTCGGGCCAAGCCGTCGCGGCGAGGTCCGTGAAGACGTAGATTTCGCGACGCTCCAGGGAACTCGTTTTCAGCAATTCGTGTGCTTTCACGATGGTTTCCGGCAGCGAGGCGGGGCGAAGCGCAATCGGGAGCCTCCCGATTTGCTTCCGAGCGGCGGCGCGATCCACCGCGAATGCGGCGCTCGAGGTTCCGGAATCCACAACTGCGATTTCGCTGTCCCG
>FWPU01011123.1_pt1 | contig 12828 bp, 10 predicted proteins | sample 2228361 | NCBI WGS metagenome assembly FWPU01 (sample SAMEA103939777, study PRJEB20133) | metagenome | reverse complement strand
TAAGGCAGACCTCCTTGATGGTAAGGATTCATCTGTCTATGTTGCCCCAACCAGCTCATTTAGGCAAGGGATTTATGCACACCCCTCGTAGTAAATGCTCTCTTCAGGAACCATGCGGTTGACGACGTGGAAGTTAGAACGACTCACGCGCTGCTGTTGCTCACTCAGGAGCGCAGGGTTGAGCGAATAGCGTTCGCGCCGCGTGCCTTCGGCGACGGGCATATGGGCGACCCTCTCCGGCGGGTAGTCGCTGCGCTCGCGCCGCATGTAATCCTTCGTGCGCTGCGCAAGATCAGGCGGCAACAGCGGCAGCGATTGAGCAAGGATATAAAGCGTTTCGCCGGGGTTCGACCACAGCAGGCAGTGTTGCATCCGCCAGTAATACTGGTAGCCCGCGCCGAAGTCGGTCATGGCGATATACCCCGGCGCGAGATGTTCCGCATCGAGAACTTTCCGCACCTCGTCGGCGAGCCGCGCGCGCAATGTCTCATCCGTCTTCGCCCCTTCGAAGATAGTCGGCATAGGATGCCGACTTAGAGCGCCTAACAAAACCGTCACCCTGAGCGTAGCGAAGGGTCTCGAACGGCGAGATTCTTCGCTCCGCTCAGAATGACAGTGGGTTTTGTTAGGCGCACTTAGTCTCCCGAACCGTCCACGACAGACCACGACGGCATCCCATGCCGTCATTTTTATGCGGCGTGGTGAACCATCAGGTCCATGGGCGATTCCTTCGAAAATAGCGTCCGCCGACAAGGTAGCGCCTCCCGGCGCGTTCGTGAGCGCATCCGACGCGCCGGGAGACGCTACCTTGTCGGTGAAGTCGCACCCTATTTTCATCCGCTGTGGTGCCGATGCTCCCTTGCTCACCTCGCGTGGTTCGAGTGCATACTTGCCCAAGCCTGTCACTTCAACGGTGAATGAGTCGGCGTCCTCAATTCCCTCGTAGGGACCGTAAGGAGGAAGTTGCTCTGCCGACCGAACCACACCAACAGCCATGACTTGTTAAGTTCTCCGAGAGGCAACATCCCGGCTTTGTCCGCTGACCGAACGATAACGGCGCCTGCGGCGCGGGTGGCGAGATAGGCGGGTTTCGCTTTTCCCCCAGCGAAGAACGACATCGCATCCGCAGAAGTCTGAAACACCACCGCCGGACTGACGCGGCTGACGAAAACATCCATCCATCTATCGGCTTGCGCCGCCTCAAAACGCATCTGCACGTGCGTCCAACTGCTGCCCCCGACGGTGGACGCACGGAAGTTTGCTCCCTCCGGCTGAATGACGCCGAAGTCGCCCTGCGGCAAGTGTCGCTTGAGCGCACCGTTGAAGTAATCCACCCCATAGTAGGGCACAGGGCGACGGAAGATGCGCGGGAACGAATCAGTCGCAGCTTCCAGCCCCAAGCCACCGGCGCGCGGGTTTCGCTCAAACGACTCCGCCGCTCCCACTGGTCGCGGACCTTGTCCGCTGGTCTGCCACGACAGGTCGGCGGCATTGGTTGCCGAGTAGCCAATTATCAGCGGGATGAAGATTATCAGAGCGATGATAATTCGGCAAAAGGGTTGTTTCATCCTAACTCTCCTTCGGCACGCGCAACGCAAGCGTAGGGCGGTGTCTCCGTCCCCGCCTTGGTTTCGTTTTTCCGCACCGTTTCGGTCAACGGGACAGAGGCAGGGACGGAGACTCTGCCCTACCTCCGTGCGCCGGACATTGCGAGGTGATGACCGAAACAATTCGGCAAAGAGCATCAACCGCGCGGGTTACTTCGCTTCCCCCTTCCAGCACGCCAACTGATGAAATGCGATGTGATAAAACCGCCCGTCAGCGATGGCGACGGCATGGCTGGCGGTCTGAAGGTTGTCCGCCAAATCGCCCCAGCGGTTGGGCGGGCTGGGGAACGTAAGCCACTGCTTCGCGGCGAGGTCGTAGATGCCGGTGTGGTTGGCGTTGCCTTCCTCGCAGTGGAAGATGAAGACAAGGTTTCTCGCTACCGAAACGTTCAGCACGTCTCGTAGGGAACGTCCGGCGTGAAGCCGTGACGCATGGTGTTTTCGGTCACGCAGCGGGGGTCGGCGAAGTTGAGCAGGTAGTAAGGTCCGCCCGCTTTCGTCCCGATGCCGCTCATGCCGAAGCCGCCGAAGGGTTGACGTTCGACCAGCGCGCCGGTGCAACCGCGATTGAGGTAGAGGTTGCCGACGCGGAAACGTTTCTTTGCTTCTTCCAGATGACTCGGACTCCGCGAGAACACGCCGCCGGTCAGGGCGAATTCCGTCGACACGGCGACCTCCAACGCCTCATCAAAATCCTTCGCTCGGTAAATGGCGAGGATCGGACCGAAAAACTCTTCTTGCATCATCGGATGCTTGGCGTCCTGCACAGCGAACAGAGCGGGCGCGACAAAGAAGCCGTCGTCGGACGGAGGCTTGCCGACATAGAGCGGCGTCGCTCCGTCGCCGGGGTTGGCGATGACGCCGTTCAGCCGCTTGTAAGCCGCCTCGTCAATGACGGGTCCGAGTTGGCAGGCGGGTTCGTGCGCGGGCGCGATGCGGAGGCTGCGGCAGGCTTCAATCAATCGCTTGACGAACGGCTCGTGAACGCGCCCGACGGTGATGACCCGCGAGCACGCCGAACATTTCTGCCCCGCGTAGCCGAACGCGCTTTTCATCACGCCCGCCACCGCCTCGTCAAGGTCGGCGTCGTCGTCCACGATAATCGCGTTCTTTCCGCCCATCTCGCACACGACCTTTTTCACCTGCGCCTGACCGGGCTTGGTGTCCCCCGCTTTTTTGATGAGAGACAGTCCGACTTCCTTGCTCCCCGTGAAAGCGATCATCGCAATCAACGGATGCTCCACGATGTGGTCGCCGATTTCGCTGCCGGCGCCGGGGACAAAGTGAACGACGTCGGGCGGAAAACCGACTTCAATCATGCGTTCGTAAAGCCCGTAGCCAATCGCGCTGGATTGACCAGCGGGTTTAATCAGCGCGGTGTTGCCCGCCACCAGCGCGGCGGTGGACATGCCCGTCAGAATCGCCAGCGGAAAGTTCCACGGCGCGATGATGGCAGCGACGCCGCGCCCTTCATACCAAAGCGTGTTACGTTCACCCCAGACGTTTCCCTGCGGACGTGGGGCGAGTTCAATGAGCGCCTGCCGGGCGTAGTAGCGGCAGAAGTCAATGGCTTCCGCGACATCCGCGTCGGCTTCGCGCCACGGTTTTCCGACCTCAAGGGTTTGCAGGGCGGCGAGGTCAAATCGCTCCGCTTGCATCCGGTCAGCGAGTTTGTCCAGCAGCAGGGCGCGTTCCTCCACCGGCAGGTCGCGCCACGACGCCCACGCCCGCGCCGCCGATGAGAGAGCGTTGTCCACGTCTTCCCGTGTCGCCAACGTCACAGTGGCGATGTGCCAATCCTTTTGGCTGGGGCAGTATCGCAGGCGCGTCCTGCCCTCAAAACGTTTCTGCCCCGACACGACGACGGGCACTTTCAAAGGCAGAGAAGCCCTTAGTTTCTCAAGCGATTTCGCGAAAGCCTCACGAACCGTCTTATCCACGAAGTCCGCGTGAGGGCAGTTTTCGAAAGGTGTCTTCAGGACGTCGAACTTCATACCCATACATTCTGCCAATGGGTGAAAAATCCCAACGGATAACGGCTTTGAAGAAAAATCTTTATCCGTTGGCGCGTTTCATCCGTTGGAGGAAATCGCCGATTTCGGCGCAGCCATCAAACTCGCTACGTCCGTCTCCTCATGGTATCTCGAACGCAGGAAACTGGTGTTCGCCGTGTTCTCTAACAGCCGCCGTACGAGGTATGCCATGCCGGGCAACAGTTCGCCGATGGGCGCGTAAACGCGCACGCGGTGTCCCAGCGACCGCACCGCTTTGCGCTCCGGTTCCGCCATGCCGTAGAGCATCTGAACCTCGTAGGCGAGTCGGGGCACGTTCCTCTCCTCCGCTTGAACGAGGGCGTGAACGATGGAGCGCAGGTTGTGGCTGGCGAACGCAGGGAAGAGGAGGGGCGAAGCAACTTGCTTCGCCTCTGCCAAGTGTTGCAGCAGCGTCACGGTCAATCGCTCGTAGTTCGCGTCGGTGTCCGCCTTGCGCGTGAACACGGGGCAGGGATAACCGTGCTGCCGGGCGTGGACCACCTCATAATCCCAGTATGCGCCTTTGACCAACCGCACTGTGATGGGCGCGCCGCGCCGCCGCGCAAGGTCGAGCAATCGCTGCACGTCCTCGTGCGCGGTTTTGAGGTAGGCTTGAACGACAATCCCGACGTGCGGATAACTTCTGAGTTCAGGATGCGTGACGATTTCCTCAAAAAGGTCATAGGTGATGCCGTGCAGTTCCCACGTCTCCACATCCAGATTGACGAAGACGTTATTTTGCTTGGCAAGCAGAAAAATCGGCAGCACGCGCTCCTTCAAACGGGCGACGCTTCCTTCCGTATCCACGGGGTCAAGGTGCGCCTCCAACGCCGACAACTTCAGCGAGATGTTGGCGCGGGGAATCGGACCGAGAGGGTTGTTGTCAATGACTTCATCGGCTTGCCAGCGGGGAACTTCCTGCGCGAGACGGTTGATGAGGTCGAGGTAACGCGCTTGATACTGAATCGCCTCCGCCTCGCTGATGGTGCTCTCGCCCAGCAGGTCGGTCGTAAAAGCAAACCCCTCCTTGTGCAATCGGAGCAGCGTCGCCATTGCCTCCGCCGTGTCACGTCCGACGATGAACGTCTTCGCAATCTCGGAAACCATCGTCCGAATCGTGGCAATAGCGGGCGCGGCGGTCAACGACCCCGACGCCATTTTGAACACCGCGCTTGCCCACACGGGCAAACTGCGTTTCTCCTGCAAGCGATAATCGCGGACGTGCTGCGCCACCTGCTCGTTCGTCGTCAGCATCGGCAGCGCGTCCACGAAGTGAAACATGTCCACCTTAAACTCGTCGTCCTCCATCGCCAAATCTAAAATGAGCCGCAGCCAGCGACTCTTGCTGAACAGGCTGGGCTTTTCGCCCCTCATACGGTCCATCAACAGTGCGGCGGTTTCGAGGATTTTGTCTTGTATATTCTGCGAGGTCATCGTGATGACTCTCCCAAAAAATCGTCGTCGGTTGGTCAACTGACGCGATACTTCTCAATCGCTTCTTCGTTCACGTCCAGTCCAATACCCGGTCGGTCGGGGATGATGAACTCACCGTTTTCGACCTCAAAAACCTTATCCTGATTCAGTAGCACGAGGCAGTGCTCCCACTGTTCCCACGGCAGCAGCGGCGGGTTCACCAGCGCAACTTCCAGAATCCAGCAGTTCGGCAGCGCGGCTTCGATTTGCAGGCGAGAGGCAAGCGTCAAACCGTGCGTGCCATGCGGCACGCAGTCAATACCGAACCCTTCCGCCATGGCTGCAATCTTTTTGGTCATCAGCAATCCGCCGCAGTTGAGCGGCTCCGGTTGCAAGATGTCGAAGGAACCATGCTGCAAGTATTTGGCGAACATCGCCAAGCCCCGGTCGCCTTCGCCGCCGGTGATGGGGATTTCAACCGTCTCGCGCAACGTCGCGTGATTGAAAACGTCGCCGCGGTTCATCGGTTCTTCCAGCCACGTCACCTCCAAATCCTCGTAACGCCGCGCCATGACAATCGCCTCGTCCAGCGTCCACACCGTCCCCGACGCGACGCCGGTGCGGTCAATCATAATCTGGAACTCGTCTCTCCCGCCGACAGCGTTGCGAATGGTCGCCACCGCGTCGGCATCGGCAGTGATGGGGCGGCGGAAGGAGCGAATCTTCGCGGCTTTGAAACCATGTTCCTTGTAGAACTTGAGATGCTCCGCCTGCGTCTCGTAGGTCACGTCCGACTGGTCGGGGTTGCCGGGCCAAACGCAGGTGAGATAGCAAAGGATTCGGTCCCTCGCATTGCCAAAGAGGTTCTTGATAGGCAAACCCGCCGACTTGCCGATGACGTCCCACAGCGCAATCTCCACCGCCGGACAACGCCACAAACCCGCCTGAAGGAAACGTTCGACATGATGCGGGTCGTGCCCGACCACGATGCGCCGCGCACGCTCCAGATTTCGGGGAGACGTGTGGGCGAACTCGTAGCCGACGATACCCGCGTCCGTCGTGACCCGCGTGACACCGATATGGGGACTGACGCCGTGCTGTTCCGCTTTCTCGCTCAACGGCACGCGACAGACGAAACTTTCAATGCTCGTGACGACCATATCTTCGCTCCTTACGCTTGTAGTTCCGCCTTCAGGCGGTGCAGTGATCAGAACCGCCTAAAGGCGGGACTACGAGCAGTGGTGGTGGAAACCAACTCAATCGCTGCGTCCGCCAACAAGTCGCCTGCCTCCGGCGCGAGTTTGCTGCCGACGCCAAACGTCGTTTCGTAACCGCCGCGCAGGAAAGCCTCCTTGTGCGGCACGTAGCCCACCATCCCGTTGGCGTGAGTCACAACGAGTGCGCGGCGGGGGTGGGCTTGCTCTTTGATTCTCAACCCGTGCTCCACAAAATACTCGGCGGGGATGCCCACGTAAGCGTATTCGTCAATTGCTAACACCTGAACCTCGGCGGGTTGTGTCCCTCTCCTTCTGATTTGCTCCACCAGCGCGGGAATCGTGCGGTCGTAAATCGCCGGGTCAACGAATCGTTGCGCGCCCTTTGCGGTTCCTCTGATTTCATCTTCCGTAATTTTACGGAACGGCAACTGAACGGTTCGGGATGACGCACCGAGTAGGAGCGAAGCAATCTGCTTCGCCCCTACACTCCTGAACTCTATCTTCTCCAAGACCTTACTGACATCATCCGCAAGAATCTTTCCGACTTCGTCCGACGACTTATCCGCTCCGTTGCGCGTCGGGTCGCTTGTGTGCAGATTCCCCGATGCGCCGTTCAGAAACAGCGTGACGGGGCAACCACGCGATTTCATCTCAGCCGCCAATGCGCCGGGGTATCCAGCGGAGAGAGTTCCGTTAGAGCCGTAATGAGTGGGATGACAGGCAAAGTTCACAACGATTCCAAGTAGGGGCGAAGCAGATTGCTTCGCCCCTACATCTTTCCGCCGCGCTGCCATGACTGCGACTTCGGGGTCTATCGGTCCTTCCAAGCAAAGGGCGAGCGGGTCAGAAAACCTGCCGTGCGTGCGCACCGTTCCGTCGCGCATGATGACGCGGCGGTTGTGAGCGACGTTGAACTCAAAGCCACTGCCGAAGCCGAGTTCCGCTTCCACCAAACCCTCCAGCGCCCGCCCGAACGTCTCCACAACTTTGGTGACGAGAGTTTCCACGTATGCGTCATCACGCTCAACGTCACCCACAGTGGCAACCGCCGGTCCCGCGTGATTGTGCGTCGCTGCCACCATAATGTTGCCGCCGGGAAAGCCGTAGCGTTCCTCAATCCGTCTGCGAATGTCCGTCGTCTGCGTCCAGCGAACGCAGAGGGTGTCCAGTTGGACAAAGGCGATTTGCGTTCCAGCAGAGGCGATAATCGCCACGCGAGCAAACAGCGGATCCAGCACGCGGTCAGCGACAAGCAACTTGAGCCAACCGATTTTGCGCGTGCCCAGAGGCGGCGTGATGTCCACTTCGGCGAAAGCGGCGTGCATGGTGTTCACTTATTATCCGTGCGATTGATGCTGTTTACCAAATTGAATCGGCAATCACTGTGTCTGGGAGAGCCGTAGGGCAGAGTCTCCGTCCCTGCCCCTGTTCCGCTGGCATCATCTGTGTGGCAAGCGAAGCGAAGGCAAGGACGGAGACTCTGCCCTACCCCCGTACGCCGCACATTGCGAGGTGATAACCGAAACAATTCGGCAAACAGCATCAACCGCCTTAAAGTTCTTCCACTTGCTCCAGATTCTCCATCACCTTCCGAATCCCCCGCGCCGTCAACGTGACCGCTTCAGCGTCGTTCGGCGCGCGCAGCGGCGTGGTCATCCCGGTGTGCGTGTCGCAATGTTTCTGCGCGACGGGGTATTGATGCGGCGAGTAATCTACGGGCTGTGAATGTGGACAGTCCCACGGACACCCCTTGCCGTAGGCGTTCTTCGCCCGGAACACCGTCATCGCGGGAAGAATGAACTTCTGCCAGATTCCCGTTTGCACGCCTTCCGCTTGCAGAGCGCGAACGATTTTGTCGCGAAAGTCGCTGGCGTCCTCAGCGTGCCCCAATGCCTCTATATCGAACCGCATCGTGTAATTATACCAGTTGTGTTCGCATCCGTCCGGTTCCGTTGGAAGAATCAGATGAGGCACGTCTTTCAACAGGTCGGTCAGAAGTTGCGCGTTGGCTTTTTGCGTTTCAAGGTATCCGTCTAACTTCGTCAGTTGCGCGCGTCCAAACGCCGCGCTCAGGTCGTTGTTGCGATACATCCAGCCCAGAGCGTAAGCATGATAGTCGCGGGACTCATGCGGGACGCGCGTCTCGCCGAACGACCAGACCTGCTTGGCTCGCTCCAGCATCTCCTCATCATCGGTCATGAACATTCCGCCTTCGCCCCCGCACAGACACTTGTTCTGGTTGAAACTGAACGCGGCGCAGTGCCCCCACGTTCCCACCTTCCTGCCGCGAAACTTCGCTCCGTGCGCCTGACATGCATCTTCAATCACCTTGAGGTTGTGCTTCTCGGCAATCGCCATGACCTTCTCCATGTCCACGGGAAGCCCGTGCAGGTGGACGACAATGATTGCCTTCGTGCGGGGCGTGATGGCAGCCTCCATCTTGCTGACGTCGACGTTCATGGTGTCGAAGTCCACGTCAACGAAAACGGGGATGCTGTTGTGGTGCAGCACGCAGGTCGCCGAAGAAGACCACGAATAAGCGGGCACGATGACCTCATCGCCCGCGCCGCAGCCGCAAGCCGCGACACAGATGTGCAGAGCCGCCGTCCCAGAGTTCGTCGTCAGGGCGAACTTGTTTCCGTTCCACGCCGAGAACTCTTCCTGAAAAGCCACACAGTTCCCGCCCCAACTGTGCTTGCCTCCTTCGAGGGACGCCATCACCATACTGCGGTCAACGTCGTCAATGGGAGGCCAGTTTTGCACGGCTCCGTCGGGCACGGCTTTAGGTCCGCCCCGGACGGCAAGTTGTTCTTTCATCGGTCTCTCCCTCGGTCTGTTGGCTGCTTCTGGACAACCACGCCTCTAACCGTTCCCTCAACTCACGTTTAATTTCATTGTGCGCAACCTCCGACGCGAGGTTGCTCGTCTCGCCCGGATCGTCAATGAGGTTGAACAACATCTCCTCACCGTTCGCATAAAGACAGTATTTCCAACCGCATCCGCGAACCATGAAGTGTCCAGGCGCCATTCCTCCGAGACGGCGATGCTCAGGATTGGGTCGCAACCGCTCGCAAAAAGCGAACGCAGGAGCATCGGCAGGCTGACGCTCTCCGCGCAAGAAGCGAGCGAGGCTGATTCCGTCAACGTGATTCGGAACGGATTGCCCCGTCAGTTCGAGGAGCGTTGGCATCAGGTCAACGAGATTGCAGGCGACGTTCAACTCGCGGGGCGCGACCAAGCGAGGACAGCGCACGATGAGCGGAACGCGCACGACCTCTTCGTAAAAGGCGTCGGTGGATTTCCAGACCATGCCGTGCCCGCCACACATATCGCCGTGGTCGCTGGTGAACACCACGATGGTATCGTCTGCCCGTCCGCTCTGCTCCAATGCAGTCAGCACGCGACCTACCTGGTCATCAATCAACTTCACGGCAGCGTAGTAAACCTGCATGAACTCGCGCGCGCCGACTTCGCCCAAATCCGCAACCACCTGTCGTGACCATTGCGGCTCATAGCGTTTTTCGATGGCGTGGAAGTTCTGCGGCAGCGCGATTTCATTCGGGTCGAACATTTCGTAGTAGGGCGACGGCACGACGTTGGGGTCGTGCGGCATGTTGAACGAGCAGGTCAACATGAATGGACGATTATCGAGACGATTCAGACACGCCACCACGCGGTCAGCAACCATGAAATCGAACGTCTCTTCCAGCGGCAAATCGAGTCGCCCCATTTTGCAGACGAACTCCGCGTAAGGTTTGTCCTTCCACCTGTCGCCCAACTGCGTGACTGCTTCAGCGTATCGTGAAGACACTTGAACGGGCAGCGCCCAACCGTACCAGTTCATCCACGACTCTCGCGGACGGCGGCGCACTTCGGCGAAACGTTCCTTCATCGCCTCAGCATATCCTCCGTGCCCCGTGAACATGTCAGGGTAGTAACTCAGGTCTTCGTCCAGCAAGTGCCACTTGCCGTAATGGTGCGTGGCGTATCCCACTTCGTGCAGAAGTCGCTCGGTGGTCACGTCGGCATTGCGAATTCCCTCCTCAACGGGCGTGCTGGGAATCGCCGGATAGTCACGCCGATTGACGTTGTGAACAATGCCGTGATGGTGCGGATACATCCCCGTAATGATGGAAGCGCGGCTGGGCGAACACACCGGCAACGGGCAAATTGCCTCAGTGAATCGCGCTCCCTCTCGCGCCAGTCGGTCAAGGGGGGGTGTCGGCACCGCCCCGCCGTAACAGCCCAGAACGTCGGCGCGGAGTTGATCGCACATAATGAGGAGAATGTTGGGTGGGGACATGAATCTCAACCAAAGGTTCTCTGTCAACGAATCAGAATCGGTGCGAGACGTCATTCGTTAATTCGTTTCCCATTCGTTGACAGTCCATTTTCAGTGCAACGCCGGGCGCACCACCTCGCCCCGTGCTTGGGCGGCGGGGTCTTCGTACGCGCCGAGAAATTCGGAGTTGCAATCCAGCCAGAGCGTGATGCGCTGGAAATCTTCACGCGAGAGTTTCACGCCGTAGTGACTTTCGCTCAGATATTTCAGCAGCGGAGCGGCTTTCGCTCCGAATTGCCCCGGAGTTGTTCGGCTACCGCCGTGAACGCCGGTGTTAATCGCGCCGTTGCTGACGTGGAAGTAGAAACCGTATTTGCCAGCGAGGTTTTTGTAGGAGCGCGTCCAGCCGTTCGCTTCGACGCCGCCGGTCAGGTCAACCGCCTTTTTCTCCTGATGGCATTTTACGCAGTTGCGGTCCAACACCGGCTGAACGAGGCGCACGAAACTGAACGGGTTCGCGCCGTCGGGGGGAGGCTGCAACCGCGATGGCGCACGGCGCAGCGCGAGCGGCACGCTTTGTCGGTGCGGCGGGCTTTGATTCAAAGGTTCGTGACAGCCCTGACAGGTGGCGCGTTCTCCGGGCTGAAAGTAAGTGACTGAGCGCATGGACTGCACCGCCATTCCTCGCTCGTCCAATGCCTGAAAGTAAACGGGCCGCCCGGCGGGGACGGTGAAGTATGCGCTGCCGTCCGATTCGACCGGCACGGTGCCCAGCACGGCGCGGGCGTTGGTCTGTTCGGCGACGCCGATGCGCGGCTGGTTGGGCGGCGCGGTGGTCTTGGGCAGCAGTTGAATGATGCGCAACGCCGTAATTTTCGTCCCCTCGGGCCACTTGAAGTCGCTGTTGTAAACGTTCATCACTGCGACAGTGGCTTGCGTCCCTTCGTCCGCGACGGCGGACGGCTGCGGGTGGTGATGGGCTGATAGGTTGCCTCCCCCTTTGAGCGGTCCGGCGAGTCGCTTCGCTTGGTCGGGAATCACCGGCGGCTTGGGGCGTGAGCGCAGCGGCATGGGGCTGAGACACGAAATCGTCGGGTCACGGTAGAGCAGTTCTTTGTTGCCGAAGCGGTCAATCCAGTAAATGCCGCGATTTTTCGCGTTCGGGTCGTAGACGCACAGATAATCGTCTTCGCTCAACGGGTAGGGCGTGCCGTAAATCATGCCCTGTGCGATGCTCTTGTTTTCCGCTTCGGGGAACGGCACGTCGGGCGTCAGCCGCGTCAGTTGTGACATCGCACCGTCGTCGTTCACGAACGGGTCAAGCAACACCAGCGAACCGAAGGCGTGACCGTGGTGCGCCGCTGCCGTGCCCACGAACTTGTGCGAGCCGGGGATTGCCCGCAAACTCATCATCATCCACGGGCGGCTTTCGCGCTTCGTCGGGTAGTTGCCGCTGATGGCGCGCGGATTGCGCCCGTCGGGAAAGCAAATCCACGGGTGATGGGCGATGTTGGTGTCGCGGTCCACGTAGTCCCAGCGCGTATAAACGACCATACCGTCGTTCGTGACGCTGGGATGCCATTCGTGCGTCTCGTGGAAACTCAGGCAGGCGACGTCGCTGCCGTCGGCGTTCATCGTGTGCATCGTGTAAACTGGGCAATATCGCCCGCAGCGCAGGAATCCGCCACGCCGCTCGGAGATGAACACGATGCGACCATTCGGTAAAAAGCACGGGTCGAAATCGTCCCAGTCTCCGTCCGTGAGTTGCGCCAACCCGCTGCCATCGGCGTTGACTTTGAAGACGTGATAACTCGTCTGTGGCGTCCACGCATTTTTGTCGGGTGTGCTGGTGGGCGTGCCCTTCGCTTCGGTGTAGGCGAACACGATGGTCTTGCCGTCGAACGAGAGATTCGGGGAAAGAAACGCTCCGCCGTTCAACGTCTGCCCTTTCAGCCGTCCGCTCTCAACGACGGAGTTCTCCAGCAGGTTCATCAGTTTAGGATGGTCGCTGAACGGGTCGCTCAACACGAACAACCCGCCGCCGGGCTTGGCGTTGAAACCGTAATACTGGTCGCACATGTGGAACACGCCGCCCGCGTCGTGTTTTTTGATGAAGAGGATTTTGTCGAAATCCAACAGTGGATTGCAGAAGGCGATCCCGCGTTTCAACTGCCGCGCTTCAAAGTATACCGCCAACGGTCACAAAGTTTCATTTTCCACCACCTGAAAGTTGAGGGTCAACAGGGTGGCCAACTTGTCCTTATGCTTCCCCTGGG
>FWPU01011119.1_pt1 | contig 12835 bp, 12 predicted proteins | sample 2228361 | NCBI WGS metagenome assembly FWPU01 (sample SAMEA103939777, study PRJEB20133) | metagenome | reverse complement strand
AGAACTGGCTTTAAATCTACTTTTGCTTGAGTAGCAGAGCTAGGGTGTAAGCCGTAAAGCGCTAGCCCCACCCGCACCATCTCCAATTTTGTCTCAGGGAAAAGAATCGAAGCAGCACTGTTGGCTGCGTGACGCAAGGAAAAATTAATTTTTTTTGCGGATAGCTGGTCAAGCACCGCTTGGAACCTCTTAAACTGAATCGACGTGCAATCGCTTTTAGGCTCATCAGCTCGGGCAAAATGAGTAAAAACTCCCTCAATCTCAAGGTTAGAAAGAGTACTAACTTTTTCAATAAAATAAGGAGCTTTTTCAAACGGTACGCCTACTCGGTTCATCCCCGTATCTACCTTTATATGAACCTTGACTTTCTCTGCCCCTTTGCGAGCTTCCTCATTAAGTCTCTCCGCCAATGGTCGGGAATAAACTGAGGGAATAAACCTATACTTTAAAACTTCTGGAACTTCCTCAAGTTGAGGCTCGATTAAGAGATGGATGGGGAGCGTGATTCCTGAGTCAAAAAGCTCTATCCCTTCCTCAACTAAAGCGACGCCCAATCTATCTGCTCCTGCCCTCAATAAAGCGTGAGCCACAGGAAGCGCCCCATGACCGTAAGCATTGGCTTTCACCACCCCCATCACCAAAGCAGGCTTTACCATCTCCTTGATGGCTTGGAAGTTTTGTTTGAGATTAGTTAGGTTGATATCTACCCAAGTGGAGCGGATAGTTACTGCCTCCTAACTCTTGGCGAGAAATTTAACGATATCCCGCCTGGTCACGATGCCGACTAGCTGACCTTCTCGCACGACAGGCACTCGACTAATGCCTTTCTCAATCATCAAAGTAGCAATGTCCTCTACACTTGTTTCTTCATCGACTGTAAAGACTTTTCTGGTCATGATATCTTCCACTCTCACACCAACTGCTTTTCTCAACTTCTCCTCAAACTTTTTTAAGCTCTCCAAATAGATTATGCCACTTAAAAGGTGGATAAAAGTGGGAAAGTGAATTTTCACATCCTCCATAATTAAGTCACCTTCGGTGACAATCCCAATAACCTGGCCCTCATCATCAACCACTGGAGCGCCGCCAATGTCTTTTTCCAGTAAAAGCTGGGCTACCTCTTTAACGTCCATTTCCTTACTCAAGATAACAACGTCTTTGGTCATAATGTCTTTTGCTTTAAGTTCCATCTTTCCCATTATATCAGTTGGTGAAAGTGTTGAGTTTTAACCAACTTTACCTCCTCCTTTCCCCGCTCCCCTCTTAGTCAGTTCAACGGCCTTGGGCAAGTAGCCAACTAAGTCAGAAGCAACCAAAGAAAGTTCGCTTAAGTCTCTCACAGCTATATCGGCTGACAAACCGTGTAAGTAAACACCCAGAAAAGCTGCATCGTGCGGTGAAACTCCTTGAGCCAAAAGAGCACTGATGACACCAGCTAAAACATCGCCAGTGCCAGCTTTAGCCAATCCAGCGTTCCCAGTTAAATTAAGTGAGGTGCGGTCAGCCGAGGCCACGACTGTTCGAGCACCCTTTAAGACAACCACCCCCATGCCTGCTTGAGCAGCTCGCTGCGCCCAACCAATTCGGTCTTGCTCAATCTCTGCTGCACTAATCCCTAGGAGGCGAGACACTTCCCCGGTGTGGGGAGTAAGCACTGTCGAAGCCTTCCGCTGTGACAGAAGTCCAATTTGACCTGCCAAAGCATTAAGACCATCGGCGTCAAGCACCAGAGGTTTTTCAAGTTTTAAAATGAGCTCCTGAACTAGCTTCTGAGCCTCAGGGTGACGAGAAAGGCCTGGGCCCAACAGAATGACCTCAAACCTCTCCGCTTCTTGAAGAATCAAAGGAAGTGCTTCAAGGCTAACCACCCCCTCTACTTCAGGCAACGGCATGGTTAAGCCTTCGGTAACTTTAACTTCAAAAATACTTAAAAGACTTTCTGGAACAGCTAGCTTAACCACCCCAGCTCCCATCCGCAAAGCACCCAGAGCAGCTAATGCAGCAGCTCCAGTCATGCCTGCCGAAGCCCCCACTATCAGGATTGAGCCAACTGACCACTTGTGAGCCGTCGGTTTTCGCTCTGGCAAAAGCTCCTTCATCTTCCGACTGCTGGAAAGCTCAACTGAAGCCTGGCGCTTTACTATATCTTGAGGCACGCCAATATCAGCTAAAAGAATCTCCCCAGCATAGCTAGCTGCTGGAAAAACCAGAAGACCAACTTTAGGGCAAGTAAAAGTCACCGTGTAGTCAGCTTGAACACACACAGTTGATGTTCGGCCGTTAGCAGCATCTATTCCAGAGGGAACATCAACAGAAAAAACCAGCTTGCCTAAGCCCCCTCTCACCTCGTTGATAAGTTCAATAGTGGCTCGATAAACTCCTTCAGCTTCACCTCGAAAACCAAACCCAAAGAGAGCATCGACAAGAACGTCGCTTTGCTCAGCAGCTTGACGGGCTAACCCCACGTCTGTTTGGACTAAAACGTCTTCCTTTTCTAGTCGCTTGGCGTTTTTTTCAGCCAGAGCTGACATTTCTTGACTAGCCAGAAAAACTGTGACTTTTTTTCCTGCTTGAGCCAGGTAACGAGCGCAAACTAAACCATCGCCACCGTTGTTTCCTTTACCACAAAAAATGCAAACTGACTTAGGCTGCTCTTTTAAAACTGCTTCAGCAACACTTCGGCCAGCCCGCTCCATCAAACTCTCTAAAGAAACGTTGCCCCCTTTAACCGCCTCTTCTTCAATTGACTTCATCTCGCCTGGCGTGGCTGCCCACTCTCCTAAATCCATGTGAAAAGCTTACTAAATCCCCCTTAAGAGCTCAAACGCTCCAGCCATCAATGGAAACACCAACCAGCTTAAACCGTCTCTTTCAGAATCAACTCACTCTAATTAAAATGAAGTTATGATTAAAAACTCTTCCTTTTCTCCAGTTGAACCAGGCGTAAAAAATCTTGAGCCTAATGAGTTTAGCAAGCTCCTCTCAAGCTTAGTCCAAATCTACCTGGCAAGTTACCAAAGTTATCCTCAATATGCCTACAAAACAGAAAAGCAAGTCCACTCATACTTAAAGTGGCTTTACCACCACGACCCCAACGGCTTTTTTATCGCTCAAATAAAAGAAGAAGTTATTGGCTGGGCTGCTTGCCACTCAAACTGGGAAGACTGGCTAGAAGGAAAAGTAGGTGAAGTCCACGAGATTGTTATCAAGCCAGCCTTTCAAAGAAAAGGAGTCGGTCATAGGTTAATGGAAGAAGTTTTAAGCTACCTTGCCTCGCGAGGCAGAGAAAAGGCGACTCTCTGGGTGGGAGAAAAAAACCAACCAGCCAAAGAGTTTTACTCAAAATTAGGATTTGTCCAAACCAACCAAGTTAATCATTGGATAAGGATGGTCCTTTACTTAACTAACTTTCCTCCAACTCCTTAACTAACTTTCTAAACCGCTTCCTGACTTTCAAGCGAGACCAAAAAGAAGCATCGACGCCAAGAAAAAGCCGTTTGTCTCGGCCGCGCCCTTCTACAGCGAAAAAGAACTGCTCTTTCCCGTAAAAAAGCACGCCTCCCAGATGCAAAAGGAAAAAGATTACGAAAACGAAAAGGCCAAAGAAAAAGATAAATAAGCCTTCGTCTTTGACTGTAGAAAGGCCGACCCAGTAACGAGTCTCTGGAATAAAAAGACGATAACGCCCAAACCTTAGAAAACCTTGAGGCGAAACTTTACCTTCAGCTAACTTCCTGCCTTTTTCTCCGAGAATGGTAACTTGATAAGCTGCTCTCCTCAAATCAATTGGCTTCTTTTCAATCAAAGTTAAGCCAATTTGAAAAGGTAAATTTGCCAACTCGATCTGGTCTGAACTTTGACGAACTGGTGAAATATCCGTTTTAAAGTAAGTATCAACCAAAAGTTGCCCATTCTCCTCAATTACTAAGCGAGGACCTAGCCCAAACTCACACACCGAGAAGAGTCTTCCACCAACCAAAGTTGGGGGATAAACACCCACTTTAAAGTTACTTTCTCCACTGGCGGAAAGATAGCTTAAGTGAGCTGTAATGGGTCTCTCAATCAAAAATCCTCCAATAGGCTGAAGATTTTCATTGAGATGGGGGTCCACTTCCTCTAAGATAACTGTCTCAAAAGGCAATGAAAGTGGCTTCCTTTCTTCTGGAAACATCCAGTCGTAGCGGTAAGTTTTAAGGGAAGCAGCCTTTTGAACCACCTCGCCTTCACCCAAATGAAAAATGCCTGCCTGCCTCGAAGCAAAACTCACAAAAAAGCTGAGAAGAATGAGGAGCAACCCCAATTGCCAAGCTCTTTTAAAATGAGGAAGCGGTTGCCGAAGAAAGGCTGTTTTATTGCCCTCTTCAACTTTTAAAAAACCTTTTTTAAAAAAGCTACTCGCCTTGTCTTTCCAGCTAGCTTGGGGTTTAATCACTGTGTAGAGATAAGAAGCTGCCACAATGTGGTCAGCGTCAACTTTTTCTAAAGAAGGTAAATCGAGTTCCCGCTTAAAAGAAAGCCAAAAGCGGCCGCTTACCTGAAGGAAGAAAAGGAGAAAGTATAGCTTAGCCCATAAGCTCTTGATAATAATTGAAGGTATATCAACTCCCCCTGTTAAAACTTCCACACCCGCTACTAAGGTGACGCTCTCCCCGCCAGCAAAAACTAGATAAGCAAGATAAGGCAAGAAACCTCCCAAAAATAAAACTAGTGTGGCCCAGCGAGAGAAAAAGACTGCCCACCACCTTTTCACTTTCCCTTATTAACCTCCTTCCAAATTGAAGCTGCCCTTTCAACATCGAAAGTCAATTCATCCCCTTTATCTTGAACACTCAATGGTACTGGGTTGCAGCCGCCTGGTTGCCCAACCGTGTTGATGGGGATAGGCGTTCCGCAGTAAAGGCAGAAAAGGTCTGACTCAAGCTGAGCGTACCCATCGGGAGGGCAAATCAAGCAAACATCTAGACAGACGGCTATGTTTCCATCAGGCTTCTTAATAGCAATAACCCTTACTTCTTCACCTTTCTCAAAGGAGTAAACATGAAGCATCCCATCTTCCAAATCTCCTTTCTTTAGCCGACCTAACCCATCAGCAATCTCTAAAGGTTCAGGCGTGGGCTGATAAGGTTCGGCTTCAGAAGTATAAGTTTGAAAAGCTAAACCAAAAAAGAGAAGTAAGGCGAGGAAAACTGGGAAAACTTTAAGCCACCTTTCTCTCTTAAGGCCTGTCCAAAACTTCCGCCGCTCAGCTGCTTTCAAGCCAGCCAACGTTGGAAGTGGGCAGGTAATAGTGAAGACAATTAAGAAAAGGGTGATTGAAAGGAAGACAAAATAGTTGAGAAAAAGACTGGTGGTCTTGCGAAAAAGGAGCGCCAGCAAGTTAAAAAAGAAGGTCGTTAAGTAGGGGTGGTCAGGCAACAAAAGAAGCACCACCAAATAGTGGACTATGTCGTGAGAGACTCTAGAGACTAGTGTCTCTAAAGACGGAATGACAAATGGCTCCCAGATAATCTTGACACCTACTGCGTAAATTAAGAAGTTCCAAAGAGAAAAAACTTTCTCCAAGGAAAAGCGGTTAAACAGTCTTTGGACTAAAAACCCCACCAAGAATGCCAATAAAGCTCCCAAAAATGCAAAGACGTAAGGAAGGCTGTTTTCCTTGATAAAAACGATTTGACTTAGCTGGTTAGCTAATTCCAGTCCGTCCAGCGAAAAAAGAGCCAGCGCTAATATAAAGTAAAAACTGCGGCGAAGCCATGGCAGCCTCTGCCACGCCGTTTCCAGGCCAAAAACGGCGACAACAGAAAGTGTTAAAAAGACTCCTGATAAAAAGACGCTGCCCTTTAAAATCCATAGCTTGAGAGGGAAATCTTTTAAGAAAGGGGTGTGAAGAAAGGTAAAGCCAAGCAAAAAACCAACTAACGCAAGGAACAAATAAGCTTTTCGCTCTTGACGAGGCAAAAGCCAGAGAAACGGAAAGAGGAGCAAACAAACTTCAATGCCTCGCCAAAAAGCAAGGCTAAGCGCCTCGACCAACCTGCCCCCTTTTTTTCTCCCCTACCACCTTGCCGTCTTCTAAAAGAACTGTCCGCTCACCCCACTGAGCCACCCAAGGGTCGTGAGTAACCAAAACAACTGTAAACTTCTCTTCTTTTCTCAACTTCTTAAGCATATCTAAGACCAAGCGAGCATTTTTTCTATCTAAGTTACCAGTTGGCTCATCTGCCAAGAGCAAGCTGGGTGAGTTGATGAGAGCTCGAGCAATCCCTACTCGTTGCTGTTCTCCACCAGAAAGTTGGGCAGGCAGGTGTCTTAAGCGGTGTTCTAAACCGACCTTCCGCAATGCCTCAATGGCTTCTTTTACATCAGGCATGCTGTGAAGAAACTGGGCTATCATCACATTTTCCAGAGCAGTTAAGTAGGGTATCAAGTGATGCTGCTGAAAAACAAAGCCAACTTTTTCTCGGCGAAAGCGTGCTAATTCTTTCTCCGAGAATTCAGAGATGTTTTCACCATCAATTCTCACTCTTCCCTCTGTTGGATAAATAAGACCGCCTAAGATAGAGAGGAGGGTGGTTTTGCCGCTGCCTGAAGGCCCCATGATGGTGACCCACTCGCCCTCTCTCACCTCCAAATCAACCTTTTTTAAGGCGCCTGTTTCCCCGTAATACTTCTTGACTTTGTCAGCTTTTAGAAATACTTTCTTTTTCTTCAAATAACCTCCCTTGCTTCAAAAGATACCTTTCTTTGCCTGATAAAGCGAGAGTTGAATCATGAGTGACGATAACCACCCCTTTGCCTTCCTTTGAAAAACCCACTAACTCTTCCTCAACACAAGCTGCCGACTCAGCATCGAGGTCACCAGTTGGCTCATCTGCCAAGATAAAAGTGGGTGAGTTAACTAAGGCTCGAGCTATAGCCACCCTTCGTCTCTCTCCTCCTGAAAGTTCCCCTGTGCCAAAAGATTGCCTTTCCGTCAAGCCCAGCCTGGCTAAAACTTCCTCGGCGCGCTCAAAGGCTTTATGCAGAGGACAACCACCAATGATAGCAGGTAGAGCCACGTTTTCAAGCACGCTTAAGGTAGGAATGAGTTCAGCCGTTTGAAAGACAAACCCGATTGCTTGGTTGCGAAGTCGAGAAAGTGAGGCATCGTCTAAGCCCCAAAGGTAAGTTGAGTTAAAGAAAACTAACCCTTCCGTCGGTTTCAAAAGGCCGCCTAAGATAGAGAGGAGGGTGGTTTTGCCGCTGCCTGAAGGCCCCATGATGGTGACCACTTCTCCCCGATTCACTTGAAAGCTCACTTTGAAAAGAGCTGTCACCCTTGCCCGCTTCCCTTCATAAATGTGAGTAACCTCCTCGACGACGAGTTTTTCAAACTCCCCGAATGCCATCGTAAGGCTCCTTTTGAGAAATTAGCCAAGCAGGATAAAGTGAGGCAAGAACGCCTGCCATAACAGCTAAAAAAACTAAACCAACCCAGATTGACCAAAGTTGCGAGAGAGAAATTGCCCTCAAGGGGACTTTGAGAACGACAACTAGATACTGGCGAAAAAGGCGAGCGATGATATAGCCCAAGGTTGTGCCAACCAGCCCCCCCAACGCTGCCAGCAAGGCAGCTTCTGTAATAACAACGGTAAAAAGCCCGCGGCGAGTTCCACCGATGGCTCGGAAAAGAGCCATGTCAGCTTTTCTCCGCTCGCCCAGCAAGTAAAAAAGTGTGCCCGTCAAAACTAAAACCACCAGCCAGATTAAGCCCGAAACTACTAAAAGGCCTCGTGAAATTATCGAAAAGGTCTTCCTTATACGAGGCAGTAGTGTCTCCAACTCCACCACCTCAACGCCTTGAAACCTCTTTTCAAGCTCCTCCTTCACCTGCCTCGCCGAGTACTTAACTCGAATAAAAATAACCGAAACTTGGAGTGGCTTAAAGTTGAGGTCTCGAGTGTCTTCACGACTTAAACTCTCATCAGCCATTCGGTAAGCAGCTTTAAGATTTAAAAAAACTCCATTGTCGAAGTATCCCCAGCCTGTCTGGTCTAAGTTCGCTGCTACTCGATAACGCTGGCTGTAAAAGAAAAGACTCAAGCCCACTGGACGTTTAACATTAAACCCAGTTAAAACTTCATCTTCACCAATCTTTTCTTTTCCTTTAAAAACCCACGGTGAAACGATGAAATCGCTTTCCGAGTCAATAGCTACCAAAAATACGTTCCCAGCCGTGCAGCAAGAGGCAGGCGCTGACTCAACAAAGGCTTGAGGAGTGGCCTCTTCTACCCCCGATACCTCTCTTATTTTTTCCGATATATCCTCAAAGTAAAAAAGGTTCGGCTGCCCCGTCAATAGGACTTCTCGAAGTGCTTCTCCCTTGTGCGGCGGGACCACAGCTAGCTCAGCCCCCAAACGGCTAAACCCCTTTTCGATGGCTTGGGCGACGCCTTTCATAAATAGAAATGAAAAGAAAAGAGAGGCCACAGCTAAAGAAACACTGATAACAATAGCTAAGGAAACTTCGGCTTGCCCTAGTAAGTCTTTTACAATAAGTTTAAACTTCACTTCTTACCCCAAGCTAGCCCCAAAGAGAGTAGGGAAAGAATTATGCCAACACTCCCTTCCAACAAGAGAGCTGGCCAAGTGCCAACTCGGCAAGGCATGGTGGGGCTTCGACAAATGCCAATGAGCACAGTTGGAAGAAGAAGTGAAAGGGAAAAAGCGGCAGCTAAAGAAAGGCTCAAGTAAATTTGAGTCTCTCTTTGAGTTGATAGAAGAAGAAAGGCTGAGAGAAGAACAATTAAAAGCCCTAAGCCTAGTTCAGCTTGGCCTGTGTAAAAACAGCGCATTGGCACATAGCCCCCACCTTGAGTCATAATCCTCATCCCCTTGTACTCGCAGACTGGAAAGATGTAGCGAGGCGTTAAGGCAATTAAAACCCCCAAAACCAGCAGTAAAACGGCTAAAAACTTGACCCTTCCCAACTTCAACACCTCCTAAAGACCTTTTAAAGTAGCTGAAGCATCAACCCGAGAAGCTCGATAAACTGGTATCACCCCAGCTAATAAAATAATTAATAAAGAAACGGCAAAAGAAGTAGGAAACACTTCAAGAGAAACAGGGATAAACTTACCGAAGGCGCTAAATGAGACAGCCTGAGCTGCTGGCCAGCCGACCACCAGTCCCAAAAGGCCGCCCAAAACGGCCATAAGGAGAGCTTCAAGGAAAAAATAGGTAACAATAAAGCCTGAAGTAGCTCCAATAGCTTTCAAAAGGCCAATCTCTTCACTCCTTTCCAAAACCACTATGTTGAGCGTGTTTCCCACAGCAATGGCCGCTGACAAAACAACCCCTAAAGTGACGATGGCTAGCAAAAGTTTCACCTTATCTAAAAGGTCTTCTTCGGCTTGAGCCACTTGGCGGAGAGTTTCAGCTTTAACACCAGGCAAGGCGTTTTCAATAGCCTGCTTGACGCTCTCTGATTCGCCGGGAGAAGTTCGCACCAAGTAGTAGTTAACACCGCCGCCAAAAACCTTTAAGGCTTCACCCAGTTCTATCAAGACTGCCCCATCCTCCTCGCCACCCGTCTCGACTACTCCAGCCACTCGATAACCATCCCCTAGCTTTAAATCACCTCCCTTCTCCAAACCTAGCTCATTGGCTAAATCCCTGCCAATTAAAACTTCACCAGTTTGTGGCAGCTCCCCTTCCAACCGCCACTTAGCTGAACGCATCTCCTCCAGCGTCAAACCAATCAAGAGCACCGCTCGATCAACTAGCTTAACTTCCCTTTTTAATCGAGGGCGATACTCCTCGACCCCTTCAGTTTGAGCTAAAACTTCTTCAACCTCCCCTTGAGGTAACGACTGCCTCAACTCACCCAAGGCCAGCTCTCCACTGCCCACCCGCTGGCTCTGGGGCAAAAGTAAAAGATTGGCCCCAAAAAGGCGGAGGCTTTCACCCAGCCTCTTCTCCACGCCCAAAGAAATAGCAACAAGAGAAACGGCCAGCGTCGAAGCTAAAGTTAAAGCTGCCACGACTAACAAAAAGCGGGAAAAACGATTGCGGACAGCTGCTAAAATCAAGTGGCTCAAGAAACGAACTCTTTCCTTTTTCAACCCCTCATCACCTCACCAGCCGGCACCTTTAAAGCTTCCTTTAACGGAAAATAAGAACCTAGCAGTGTGATAACGACAGAAGAAACTAAAGAAAGTGGGAGAAGAATCAAGCTGAACCCAAACGGCGTGCCAAAGACAGTTCGACCTAAATAAGTCGAGAGCAAATAACCCAAGCCAAAGCCAAAAAGGCCAGCTAGAAAACCGACAAAGCCAGCTTCCAGCAAGAAGACTTGGGCAACTTTAAATGGTTCGCCTCCTAAAGCCTTCAATAAACCTACCTCTCTGCGCCGCCGTAAGACATTGCTCATCAAAGTGGTGGAGACAGCTAAGGCAGCTGAGACAAGCGAGAGAAAGACTAAAATATAAAGGAGCATGGAAAGCTGGCTTAAAATTTTTCCTTCCGCTTCAACCACCCGCCAAATTGGCCGAGCTACACTCCCTTTCACAGCTTCTTCAACTTGCTTAGCCACCGAAGTAACGTAAGCGGTGCAGTACCACTTGTCATACTCGCGCCTGGTCATTGTCTCAGGATTGCGACGACCAAAGTCGTCCAGGGGAACGGTTACTGCTGAGACAAAGACCTGCGAAACTCGCCCCTCTTTTGAAAGAAAACCTTGCCAAAAAGCTAAAGGAACAAAGACTTGCGAGTCCTCAAAGCCACCACTCTCCATCACCCCGACGACTTGAAGAACTGCTTTTTTCTTGCCGACTTTGACTTGCAATTTATCACCTGGACTTAGACTTAACTGGTCAGCAATCTTTTGGCCAACTAAAGCCTCAGGTTTAGCTTCGCCAGTTGGCCAGCCACCTTTGACCTGAAGATAAGGGCTCATTTTCTTTAAGCCCGTTACAAACTTCTCCTCAACTGGAAAATTCTTCTCAAACCAAGTCCCCGCCACCACAGCCTTCAAACTACCCTGCTTAACTTGAAGGTCGGCAAACTCATAAAGGTAAGGAGCGATGCCGACGATGTTGTAGCGCCAAAAAATAGCCGTTTTTAACTTATAAACGTCCTCCTCATTGAGGTAGCCACCTTCAACTGGCTTGACTAAGATATTGGCACCGTACTTTCTCAACTCACTGGAAATTTTGCCAGAAATTCCTAATGAAACTGAGGCTAAAGAAGCTACCAAAGCTGAACCGAGCAAAGCGTAAATGAAGATGAAAAAAAAGCTAGCTTTATTGCGATAAATTAGGCCTTTTAAGATACGCCACCACATCATACTCCTCCTAAAAACTCTACCAACACTAAAGCGAGCTTTTCCAAATCATTAAGAGAAACTTGCTCGTCAGCCGTGTGAGCTTTGGCAAGTGAGCCAGCTCCCAAAATAACTGTCGGTATCCCCTTCTCCACTAAACTCTGGGCATCCGACCAAGAAGGGAAACCAACCAAACTTGGCTTTTTTTCTAAAACTTTTCTAACAGCTGAAAAAACTTTTTTAACCACTTTCTCGCCCCGCTTAACTTCAAAAGGTGGTGAAACGTCTAAAATCTCGTGAAAGGCCGCCTGGCTGATGAAAAGGCTTTCCAGCTCCGATACAGCTTGGGCCGTGGAGACATTAGGTAGTAAGGCCACTTCAATCAACATCTCACAAGAGTCAGGCAAAACTCCAAGGTTTTTCCCACCTTTTACCCAAGCAACGCTCGCCCAAGGGTGGCCAAAGAGTGGGTGGCGGACTTGCATAAAAGGCAGCGTTTTAATTTGCCGAAAGACATCGAAGGCTTGGTGGATAGCGTTTACCCCTTCAGAAGGCATATCAATGTGAGCTTCCTTCCCCCAAACTTCAACTTTCGCCTCAACTGAACCTGCCTCAGCCACCCCAATTTGCAAGCTAGTCGGCTCTAAAACTAAAGCCATTTCCGCCTCTAACTCTAGCTTTTTCGAGCCTTCCCCTTTTTCTTCCTCGTCAACGGTGATAGCCACTTGACAGGGGGCCTGGCTTACAGAAAGGGCTTTTAAAAGAGCAGCGATTTGGCCTTTAGCATCCAAAACGCCTCGACCAAAAAGGACATCTCCTTCACGCTTCAGCTCATATGGAGCAGGGTGCTTCAAAGGGGGAAAAGTATCGATATGAGTGACGAAAAGTGGACCGCCTTCGCCACGCCGAGCCAAAAGATTAGGTCGGCTTGGGTAAACTTCTTGAAACTCTACTTGAAAATTGAGTTCGGAAAGTTTTTCAGCTACTAACTGCTGAGCTTTGAGCTCCTCGCCAGGAGGACTAGGCAGCTCCACCAGTTCCTTAAGGACTTTCTCAATGTCCATATATTTAATTTTAACATTGGCCAATTTAAGAGACACTAAAGTGTTTTTGGCTGTAAACCCTTGGCTTAGATAAACCGCACTTGACAGCCCAAGCTGCATTCTTTTCCTCTTTGCAATTGACAATTCTCATAATGAAGTAGTTTTAGCCACCATTGCTGTTCAGACATGCGAACGACCTCGAGGGATATCGGGGGAGTGAAGCAATCCCAGCCAAGGGACCTGTCATCGTATATTAAAAACATGCCCCAGGAAAGATTTGTGATGGATTATACTGAAGGAAGAAGTGATACTCGCCGAGATGTCATTCTGAGTCCTCCAGAGGAGGGCGAAGAATCTTTAAACCATAAGACTTTTCAGCTTCGCTTCAGAGTGACAAGAAGGGAAAGAGGGCTCATTGACAAAAGAAGTGATACTCGCCGAGATGTCATTCTGAGTCCTCCAGAGGAGGGCGAAGAATCTTTAAACCATA
>FWPU01011118.1_pt1 | contig 12837 bp, 9 predicted proteins | sample 2228361 | NCBI WGS metagenome assembly FWPU01 (sample SAMEA103939777, study PRJEB20133) | metagenome | reverse complement strand
ATCATTTCCATCGAAGACGGCATGGCTGAAGATGACTGGGAGGGGTCGCTGCTGCTCGGGGACAGACTGGGAGGCGGCAGCCAGGTGGTGCCGGAACCCGGGTCGGCCGTCCTGTTGTTGGGCGGAGTCGTAGCCGGGGGCTACCTCTATCGTCGGCGCAAGAAAAAAGCCCTTGCCGCGTAGTAGCGGCCCCAAGGATCCCCTCCGATGACGCTGCGCGTCAGCGTCTGCTCAGCCTCGGGTCCCCTCCCCGAGGCTGAAGTTTTTGCATCCCATTATGTTGCGACCGTCACGGCCGCGGCAAGTCCCACGGCGACATCCAGGTCGAAAAAATCAAGGTCGGAACGCCGTGCGGGCGGGGCCGGCATCAAGAAGGGTCGCCGCAACAGTTTGCCGGACGGTGTTGCCAAGATTAGCATTTGGGCGGTAAGCTGCATGCTACGGTTGGAGGCGGACAGGTTGACCGCCGTGGGACCTCGGGGTTTTCGATGGAACGTCGTATTCGTCCGGCGTAGGTCGTGCGTCGCCGGATCGCGGCTCCGCTCGCTCGATTGACTGATACGCCCCCTTAAGGAGGAGGTGTCTGTGTTTGTCGCCGTTACGACCCGGTGTTTTGCCGATCTGCCTTTGGAGACCGCTTTCGAACGGGCGAGCGACCTCGAATTCTCGGCCGTGGAGATCATGCTCCACGAAGCCGACGGCCATCTGAAGCCGTCTCAAGTGGTGGCCGATTTCGAGTCGGCCGTGGCTCTCTGCCGCAAGACGGCTCGGGTCACGCCGGTAGCGTACAGCTTCGAGACCGATGCCACAGGGGAGGAATTCTTTCGCCAATTCGCGGCTTGCTGCAAGCTCGCCAAAGCGACGCGGGTGGTGCCGATCGTGGTCCGCTCCAGTGAGCTGGGAACGCCCTTCAATGAAGAGGTGGAGCGGCTACAGCGAATGGTGGCGATTGGGCATCTCGAAGAGGTGGTCGTCAGCCTGTTGACCGAAACCGGCCGCATGAGCGAGTCGCCGGATACCGTGGACGTCCTGTGCAACCACGCCAAGGGTTTGGGAATCACGCTCGACCCGAGCTACTTCATCTACGGTCGGCAGACCCCCTCTTCCATGGAGCCGCTGTACAAGTACGTCCGGCATGTTCGACTACGGGATACCAAGAAAGACAAGTTCCAGGTCCGCGTGGGGCAAGGCGAAGTCGAATACGGCAAACTGATTGCACGGTTGGAACGCCACGGGTACAAACAGGCCCTGTCGATCGATATCGCCCCCCAGCCGGACGTGGATCAGGCGGCGGAGTTGCGGAAGTTCCGCCTCTTGCTGGAAAGTCTCCTCTGATCGCACGTCGTCGGATCGGCGGCGGCTTTCTCTGAGACCTCGGCCGCCCCCCGCTCCCGGATCGCTCGCGACCGTTGGGATTTCATTGCGGATTTGCCGCCACCGGGGCGTCGAGCGGCACACGCAATGGTCCGCGCCGGGCGTCCCCCTCGATCGGCGGTCGGGTCGTTCTTTCTTTCGCGGTTATTCCGGCCGTACTCGCGGTGCGGGTTCGGAGGGGTTTTTGCTCTGTCGCAATTGATCCGGGTCGCTGACTGCAAATAAAGCCCCTGTATTTCCCAGTCGCCCCAGTCTTGCTGGTTTTTCCGAGATTTCTTGCTGTATGCTGTGGCGGCGATTTGACGATTATGAGCAAGGCGGCCGATGTAAAGAAACTGCCGATGATTTGCGATCCTTCCCTTTGTTCCTGGAGGGAAGGCCGAAGCGGAATAAGCGGCGGAAGGGACGGTATCGCTTGTTTCCGCGGCAAATGGGGGGCACACGGGCTTCATGCCGAATCGTGCAATCGAGGTCGGCCGGCGCTAACTCCCTGAAAGACGGACCCGTGCGAGGACTTGAGACATGACCAAGGTGTTACCTCTTGTTGGCGGTTGCGGGCCGCTGTTCGTCGTCGGACTGATGCTGACGGCGGGCGGTGCCGGATGGGGGCAAGACACGGCATCCGCGCCGGCGCAATCCGAATCGGCAGCCGTTTCTTCGACGCCGATCGCCGCGGCGGATGCGTGCCCGGAATGTTGCCCGGTCTGCGGTTGCCCCGGGCATGTCCACAAAGACGCGTTGATTGCGGGCTTCAACTGCGGTTGTCGGGGAAGCTACAAGTTTCCCGTCCCCCCGCGGTTCACGTATCACTGGCCGGGGATGTACTCGCAACAGACCATGACGGGTTATTGGAGTCCCTACCGCTATCCGGCGCTGAAGCTGCCGCCGTGGATGCATCGGCCGGACGCGTCGGGCGAGGGCGGTTGGCGTCCCATGCCGCAAGCCGCGGCATCACCGGCGGCGGATTCCCCGAGCGACGCCGCTCCGGAACCGGCACCGCTGCCCACCGACGCAAATCCGGTCCCGATGCCGTAATCGGATCGCCCAGGCGATCTCGCAGGCCCCTTTGCGAGCGGCCGGATCGAAACAACGTGCCGCCGAAGCTGAGAAGGATCGTTCTTCCTCCGACTTGGATTGAGCCATGAAACTCCTGCTTCCCGGACATACGCGGCGGTCCCGAGATCGGGGCGGTTTCCGTTGGAATCTCGCGGCGGGCATCCGTGCCCGGGCGGCGGTCTTTGCCTGTGTGCTCGGCTGCGGCCCGGCCGTGGTCTTGGGGTGGGCCCTCGCGTCGCGCGGTTGGGCGGATCAACCGGCTTCGTTCACCGCGCGGGAGCCGGCGAACCCCGCGACCCTGGAAATTCGAGTCGCCGCGGCTCAACCGTTGACGGTGCTGCAAGCGAGACCCTCGCATGAACCGGCGACCGGCACGCCGCAGAACGGCGAGGCGGCCCAATGGACCATTCGCGCCTTCGCCGGCAACGCCGATTCCTCGCAAACCGCAGCGGATTTCGGCGAAGCGATCCTGGACATGGACGCGGACACCTCGGGCGAACGCATGGCAAGAAATGCCGCCCCCGAGGTCGCTCCCGCTTCGACGCGGCCGGAAGACACGGCCGGTCGCCCGGCTGAGGATGAAACGGAGGTTTGGGTCGAGGACGAGCCCGAGCTGGAAGAGTTGCCGCGGAACGAATTGCGGCTCGCCCTGGGCGATGGGACGGCGGCACCGGTTGCGCCGGACGCAGCAAGGAACGAACCCCGGGTCGTGTTGCGGACCGACAATCAAGCATCCCAACCCGCGCCTTCGTCGGATCGCGCAAGGATCGAACGCCTGGATCTATCGAGCGGCCCGGCCGAGGTGATACCTCAGTTGCGGCCGGCGGACAAGATCGCTCACGTGCCGTTCGGCGAGGCCGAGTCGCGTCCGTCCCGCAGTGAATTATGGATGCAACAGGCGTCGGCTCGCGAATCGGCGATGAACCGCGGGACCTTCCGGGCGTGCTTGCCATGGCTTTCGCCGACCGCCATGGGAAACCTTCGAGAAGAGTCGCCGGGCCGGGTGCCGATGCCGGCGTCGCGCACCGCGGCGATGATCCGATTGGATCGGGTGTCTTGCCTGAACCCGAAGAACGACCGGGCATGGATTGCGGAACCGGCCGCCGAAGAACCGACGATTCGCGATCGTGCACTGCGACTGGTCGCCGCACAGGAGCGACCGGTGACCGCCGGGGTGGAGCAAGCCGTCGACCGCTCGGAAAACTCCCGGAGCTTGGTGCAAACCGGCTTGAACTGGCCCGCCGCCGACACCCGAACGATGGATTCTCCGGCCGGTGCCGGAGTTGCGAAACGGGGAGACGACGCGGCTCGCATCTTGCCCAGTGTTGGCGTGCCGTCGCAGCGGTCCATGACCGAATTGAAGCTCCTGCCTTCGCAGCCGCCGGTGGCAACAGGGCCGTTGGAATTGCCCACGGAGACGCTCTCCGCTCAGCAACCGGCGTTTGATTCCGGCCGCGAAACGCAGGCTTCCCGGCAATCTTCCCGGGAGTTATGGACTCCCCTGCCCGCCGCCGGGGCAACGAGTCCTTCTCCGGCAATCTCCGCTTGGGAAGGTGATCGGCGGCAGGCGTCGCCCGGTTTCGCGATCTCTCAATCCGGCGCGGCAGCCTCTCCGGGCGCCTCGGCTGCGGTTGAATCGCCGGGGATGAAGGTGATTGAGTTCCCCACGACCGACGACACGGCCCCGTATCGGGAGGCGGCGACGATTGTCGGGTCGGAAACCGTCGAGGAGTCGCCCGGGATCGGTTTCTTGGAAGAGGCGGGGGCATCGGAAGGGGACATGGCGCCGGCGGCTGCGCCCTTCGAAATCATCGAGGAGTCGGGGGAGTTGACGGTGATCGTGCGGCGGAGCAAGCTGCTGCGGACCAAAGTGGACGTGTACCGTACGGCGGTGGTCGATCCGGCGGTGTGCGACGTGAGCCAGTTCACGCCCCGCGAGATCGCCATCCTGGGCAAGGGGCAGGGGGCCACGCACGTCACGTTCTGGTTCGCCGACGATCGTTACCGGCCGGTGACCTACCTGGTCCGCGTGAAACCCGACCCGGAGATCGAAAAACAGCAGAGCGAGCGGTACTCGCTGCTGCAATCGCACCTGGCCCGGCTGTTCCCCGAGAGCAAGGTCGAGCTGCTGGCGGTGGGCGACAAGCTGATCGTGCGGGGTCAGGCGCGGGACGCCGCCGAGGCCGCTCAGATCATGGCCGTGATCCGCGGCGAATTGATCCGCGCCCGCGGCGTGGCCGAGGGTCAGGCCGACGACCCGGTGGGCCGCATGGCCGCCGGACAGGATCTGCCGGCCCTGCAAGTCATCAATCTGCTCCGCATTCCCGGCCCGGCGCAGGTCGCCCTGAAGGTCAAGATTGCGGAGTTGAATCGCTCGGCCGCCCGCAACTTCGGCGTGGACATGAAGCTCAACCTCGATCAGGGCAAGTTCCTGATCCAATCGTTGCTGAACCTCAGTTCCGGCGGCACGGCCTCGATTCTGGGGACCTTCGACGGCGGGGACCTGAAGTTCGGCATCCACTACCTGGAGGAGCACGGCGTGCTGCGGATGCTGAGCGAGCCGACGCTGGTCACGCTCAGCGGTCGGCCGGCCACCTTCATCGCGGGCGGCGAGTTCGCCGTGCCGACCACGGTGGGCGTCAACGGCGTGGGGGCGGTGACCACGGACTTTCGGGCCTACGGGGCGATCATCACCTTCCTCCCCACGGTCCTCGACAAGGACCTCATCCGCCTGGAGGTCTCGCCCGAGTTCAGCCAGATCGACAACAAGAACAAGGTCAACGGGACGCCGGGACTGCGGACCCGGGCGGTGACCACCACGGTCGAGATGCGGGAGGGTCAGACCCTGGCCCTGGCCGGTCTGTTGGACGACTCGATGTCGGGCAACAACCAGGGGGACCTGCCGATCGTGGCCCAGATCTTCGGCCGCCGCAGCATGTCCCGCAACGAGACGGAGTTGATCATCCTGGTGACGCCGGAGCTGGTCCACCCGATGGAGCCGGAGGAGACGCCGCCGCTGCCGGGCTTCGACGTCACCGAGCCGACGAACCACGAGTTTTTCATCAAGGGGCACCTGGAGGGCCGGCCCACGCTGGAGTACGACGGCACGACCTGGCCCAACCTCCGCCGGCGGTACAACGCGGGCGGACCGGCCGTGATCTCCGGCCCCTTCGGTCACGGGGACTGACGCGGCAGGCAGGCGGTGAGGCAAGGGCGTCGCGCGGCACCGCGCGCACCGCACCAGAGATCGAACACAAAACGAAGCAAGACCCGGAGCGGAAGCCATGGAACGGCGTCGGCGATATCAGGCAGGCGCGCGTCCGCGATCGCGGCGGACGGCGGCGGAGACGATGGGCGGGCTGGCCCTGCTGCTACTCGTGAGCGGCTGCCACGGGGCGGTGGGGGAGGCCAAGCGGGGACCGGCCTACGACCGGCCCTTCCCCTTGGGCCAGGTCACCGACGCCCATTGGGAGACGATGCAGACCAACGCCGAGGCGGCCGACTTCATCTTCTACGACCACGAATTCGTGGGTCAGACGCCGGAGTTGACGCCGCTGGGGCGAAAACACCTGCTGTCGGTCGCCCTGCGGCTGAAGCACGTCCCCTTCCCGGTGGTAGTCGAGGAACTGCCGGACGAGAAGAACCCGGCCTTGGATCAGGCCCGGCGGGCCGCGATCGTGAACCTCCTGGCGGAGTTGGGCCATCCGCGGGAGGAGATCGACGCCCGCGTGATCACCGCCCCCGCCTTCACGGCCGGCCTCAGCGCCGTGGAGGGCGAGGCCGCCTACTACCGCACGCTCAACGACACCTACGGCACCGGCGCCGGCTACGGCGGTTACGGCCGCTCCTTCGGCGGCCTCCGGCGGTAATGACGCTGTCCGACCCGCCTCGCCCAGGGGCTTTCCGAGGGGCGGGCAACGGCCGAATGACTTCACGGATCGGAAACGGCCGCGGGCAGCAACCGAGTTTCGAGGGATTAGCGGGAGATAGCGGAAAACACCATGCATAGCCAAACGCCCACGCTCCTTGCCGCACTCGTTTGCCTTTGTCTGCAATCGGGTTGTAGCACCCTCTCGGAAGCGTTCAAAAGCAAGAGTGATCCCACTCTTGCCGCGAGACCCGGAGAGTCCGCGCTCGGCCTTGCCACTGCTGCCCCATCAACTTCGAAACAGACCCCCGCAAAGCGCCTCTCCGATGCGGAATACAACGCGCAAATCCTTCAGGGCAAGAACTTCGAACGCGTCAAAAAGTGGGAAGAGGCTCGGACAACCTATCAGCAGTTGATTGCCGCTCGCCCCGACCGCTACGAGGCCTTCCATCGTTTGGCCGTCGTCGCCGACCGCCGGCAGCGCTATTCCGAGGCTGAGGCGCTCTACTCCCAAGCCATCCGGTTGAGTCCCGGAAATCCGGAGCTGTTCAACGATCTGGGCTATTCCTACCTCCTGCAAAACGAATTCGCAAAAGCCGAAGTCGCCATTCTCAAGGCCGTGGCGATCGCACCGTCGACCGAGCGTTATCGCAACAATTTGGGATTGGCATACGGTTTCCAAGGCCGATACGAAGAGGCGATGGAGCAATTTCGCAGAGCGGGAAGCGAGGCGGACGCCTGTTGCAATATGGCGTTCGTCCTTTCCCAGCAAGGCCGAACGGATGCGGCCGAGCAATACTTGCAGCGGGCGATCAGCCGTGATCCCCAACACAAGGCCGCTCGCAAAGCCTTGGAATCGCTCTATTCGACTCCGGAGACTGGCGATGACGCGCTTCTCGCGCAAGGCGTACGGCGTTGGGAACCGTTCGAGAACTACAGCCGCTCCGAAGACTCGGCCCTCGACGCCAAACAGCCGATCGTGCAAACATCCCATGCGACGCCGTCCACCGCGGCGCGAGTTGCCTCGTTTGGGCGGCCGACCTCCCAGTCGCATCTGCAAGCAGCCCGTTCCGCTTGGAGCGCCGGCATCCAGGAGCAAATCGGGGAATAGCGAGGTTCCGCTCGGTCCAAGTTCCGTCGTTTTCGCAGCCGTTGAGACATCGAGCTACTCGCTTTCGCGCGCCAACCGCTCCAGGTCCGCCAAGACCGATTCGAGGTCACGAACCCTTGCGCCGATTTTTCGCCCTTGGCGGTCCAATCGGGCCAGCTCGATGAGTTGCTCGAAGTCCGGATGGGCTTCCAACCTAGCCCGCAACCGCCTTCCGACGCTGCCATTGAGCCACTGCTTCGCCAAAGGGAGGTTCTCCACGAACCACCGAGTCCGGGGCGAAGTGCAATCTTCGATCGCCCGCAATCCCGCTTTGACGTGGTCTCGGGGATCGATCGCTTTTCCGACATCATGCAGCAAGGCGGCTAGAAGAAACTCCTCGTCGTAGGGATAGGTCTGCGACGCCAATTCGAATACCTGGAGGCTGTGATAAAGAGCATCCCCTTCCGGATGCGTCCGGCCGTCCTGCCGTACGAACTCCAGGGCGGCCAGGAGCTTGCGATACTTCTCGATCGGACTCGCCACGACTTCACCCATCGGAATCGTCGGGGGCACGCCATCTCGGGATCGCTCCGCTCGCAGCAGGGCGTCCAAGGCATCCATTCCGATGCCGGCCGTCAGCCGTCGCTGCGGATTCTCGCCCCCGAATGACGCCGTGAAGAGCACGTTGAGAAGGATCGGAAAGCGTCCCCGCAACACCAGCGTTTCCGCGCATTCACTGTGATCCGTGTTCCCATCCGCGTGGGACTTGCGTTCCACGAAGTCGATCCCGCCGTTCCGTAGGGCCGCGCGCACGCTGTCCAAAGAGTCCGACACGATCTCGATCCGTATTTCGCGACCCCGATAAATGAACCCAAAGGCGGGATCGCCCACCAGCCGGGGAGAAAACGCCGATAAGGGTCGCATGATGTCTAAGGCGGCCGTTTGCAGTTCTCGCAGTTCCGAACGGCGGAGCTGCGGCTCCGAGGCCCGGGCAAGATTTCGCACTTGATTCTCAATCTCTGAAAACCCAGGCAAGTCCTTCGCAAAGCTCGCCTCTTTAACGAAGCGCATCGCAGCCCTGGCGCGAGCTTTCGCCAGATCCGTCTCCTCCTGTCGGAGGAGAAGCCTCGCCGCCTCCTGGGCGATTCGCCGACGAATGTTAACGTTTTTCATCGATTTAGCGTTGGTTAGAAAGGTTTCTACCTCGTCCGAGAACCGTCGTCAATCCTCAGCAACCCGACCTGCGTTCCGGATCACGAAGTCAGCCTCAAGGGACACACGGACACTGTCATCACTTCGACATCATCGAACAATCAGCGTTCGCTTTCGTAGATCGACCAGCCTGATTAGGCATCCCGGTAACAAAATACGTGAAATATGGGAGGAAAGTTGTATACTTACCATGGTATTGCGGAGGGATCGCAATCGGTCGAACTTTGCGATGGCGATTCATCGAAGCCCGGCGGTTAACCGTCCCGAGTTGGCAGCTCCTTTAACTGCCGTTTCCGACCGCAGGCAGGAAGCGAGCGGATTCTGTGGGGTTTTTCCATGAGAACCAAACGCAGTATCACCAGCGCCTTGTTTTTGTTCGGCGCCGTTGGCTTAATTGCCGGCCCTAAGGCAGACACCTATGCGAACGCCCCCCACGGTTGGGATCGCCTGCCCCACGCCGTCGTCCTCGTTCAGGTCCCCTTTCCTCATTCATGCGAGGAGGACGCGGCGGCACAGCCCGAGTTGGCGGCACAAAACTACCTTGACGGCGCTCGGCTGGTGCTTTTGCGGCCCGGAAGCGAGCCGGAGGTCTTGGTTCCTCAGTTCGACAGCGCGGCGGATCCCGAAGTCTCTTACGACGGACAACGCTTGTTATTCTCGGGAAAAAGAGAGAAGGCCGGCCCCTGGAATATCTTCGAACTGGATTTGGCCACGCGTGAAGTTCGGCAAATCACCCGCGGTTTGGGAAATTGTCGACAACCCCATTACCTGCCTCGCCAGTTCATGCTGGTTGCAATGGCCTCTTCGCCGACGCACCCGCAGCCATCGTCGGCACCAAGCGGAGAAGCGGAAATCGAAGGGAAATTCACGTTTCAATCCGCCGACGAGGCGTGGACCTTGATCGGTTTCGTGCGGGAATCGTCCGACATGCGAAGCGAGGGATCTCCCTTGCCGGTAACGCGCCTGTACTCCTGTCGTCCCGACGGCACGCAAGTGCGGCGACTCACGGCAAACCTTGCCCGCGACTTCGACCCCAGCGTTTTGCCGGACGGCCGCATCGTCTATTCGGCGTGGCGGAGAAACAGCTTCGTTCGAGGATTGAAGGGATGGATCGACCTCTTCGCGGTCAATACCGACGGAACCGACGTCATGCCCATGTGCGGGAATGTCGGTAAACTCAGCAAACGGATGGCGGCCGCAGTCCCTCAAGGTCTGTTGGGCAAATTGGTTTTCGTGGAATCCGACGTCGCTCCATGGGATGCCGCGGGAGACTTGGCAACCGTGGATCTGCGTCGTCCCATGGCCACGTACGCCGTTCTGAAAAAAGAGCAGGATTTCGTCTACCACTCGCCGTCTTTCTTCGCGGAGGGCAAAGTATTGGTCTCGCGCCGCCCGCGCGACGGATCGGCCTCTCATGCGTTAGGGGTATTGCGGCTGGCCGACGGAGAATGGACGCCTTTCTTCGACGATCCCCGCTATCATGATTTCCACGCCAAGATCGTCGCTCCCAGGGCCGAACCGGACGGCCGTTCTTCCGTGGTAGACGACCACGACCCGCTGGGAACGCTTTATTGCCTGAATGTAAACATCAACGACCTGCCGCAAGATCGGCAAATGTCCGCCGGAACGGCCCGCGCGGTGAGAATCCTCGAAGGGGTTCCCGCGAGCGGCGACGTCGCCGCAAGGGACCGGGGCGAGGAACCCGCCGTCCCGGACGGTGCCGTGCGACGTCTGTTGGGCGAGATTCCCCTTTTTCCGGACGGCTCATTCCAAGTCAAAGTCCCGGGCGGGGTACCCTTGGAAATCCAGCTTATCGACGAAGACGGCATGAATCTGCGAAGCTGCGGTTGGATTTGGGCACAGAATCGCTTCTACCAGGGCTGCATCGGTTGTCACGAGGATCGCGAGCTGGTTCCGGACAATCGCATGGCGGACGCCCTCTGGGAGCCGGCCCCCACGCTTGCGCCGCCGGAAACTCAGCGCCGGACGCGCGACTTTCTGCACGATATCTGGCCGCTCGTAGTGAAGGATTGCGGTGAGTGCCACGGCCCGACCGGCGCCCATTCGCCTCGGCTGTGGCAGACGGCTCCCACCGGTACCCCGTCCGATCGTGCCGCCGCGCGCGAGGCCTTCCTCGCCCTCATGGTCCCGGAACATCCCGATTGGCGAGACGGCAAGGGGCGGTACGTCGTACCCGGACACGCCCGCCTCAGCCCGGTCATTTGGCACCTGGCAGGGAAAAACACGGCGCGGCCCTGGGATGGTCCGGCCGCTTCCAGGCCCGCCGTTTCCATGAATCGCCCGGAAAGCAGTTACCCCGTCGCTTCTCTCAAGACTTGGGTCGAATGGATCGACTTCGGCGCCGCGTGGGACGCCGGCCGAGATCAAGCATCTTCCGGAGGGCGTGGAGCGTCCGAAAAGGATCGGAGCGGCGATCCCGCCGACCGAAACTGAACTATGGGGAACAATTGCATGAATCCTAATCCAATCCATCCTCAAGATTATCAAGGCCGCATTGCCGTGCTCTCGACCATGGCGATCGCCGCCGTCGCGATCTTTCTCCGGTCCAGCGTAAGCGGCGAGCAGGCGCTGCCGCTATTCACGGACGTCACGGAGCAAGCCGGCATTACCTTCCGCCATTCCATCGGCGATCTGGAGTTGAGCAATATCGTCGAAGGCTCCGGGGCGGGAGCGTGCGTCTTCGACTACGACAATGACGGCCTGCTCGACATCTATTTTCTCAACGGCGCGTGGACGCCCGGCGTGAGCGACAACCGGGGCCGACACCTCCGCGGAAAGCTGCGCAACACGCTATACCGGAATAACGGAGACGGAACTTTCACCGATGTCACCGAAGAGGCGGGCGTCGGCGACTTATCGTTCAGTTTCGGGGCCTCCGCAGCCGACATCGACAACGACGGCGACCTGGATCTCTATGTGCTCAATTACGGGCCCAACGTCCTCTATCGCAACAACGGGGACGGCACCTTCACCGATATTTCGCGGTCATCCGGCCTGGACGATCCCCATTGGTCGCTTTCCGCGCCGTGGCTCGACTACAACGGCGACGGCTATCTCGACGTCTACGTCTGTAATTACCTGGAGTACGACCTGGGGGCTTTTTCCGCGTATTATCGCGCGGACAACTTCCCCGGGCCGTTAAGCTACAAGGGGCAGCCGGACTTCCTCTACCGCAATAACGGTGATGGTACTTTTACGGACGTGACTCGCGAAACCGGCCTCTGGAATCCGGAGGGACGGGGAATGAGCGCCACCGCGGTCGATCTGGATAACGACGGCCTCTTGGATATTTTCGTGACCAACGATGCCATGGCCAACGATTACTTCCGCAATCAAGGCGACGGCACTTTCGTCAATGAAGCCCTGCCGCTCGGTTTGGCGTTCGGAGAAGGCGGCCAGGGCGTATCTTCGATGGGGCCGGACTTCGCCGACGTGAATCGCGACAAGCTCTTGGACGTTTTCATCCCGGACATGGATTACGGATGCCTGATGCTTCATCGGCGGGACTATTTTGAGGACGTGACCGCCCGGGCCGGCGTCGCTCAAGTCTGCGGGCAGTACACCGGTTGGGGTAGCGTGCTCTTCGATTACGACAACGACGGCCTCGTGGACATTTTCGTCGCCAACGGCAATGCCCATCATGAGTTTCCCGAGGAGGACGTCCTTTTGCGCAATAACGGCGACGGCACCTTCAGCGATGTGGCCCGAGCGTCGGGTGACTATTTCAGCGAAAAATGGGTGGGCCGCGGCGTGGCCTGCGCCGACCTGGACAACGACGGCGATCTCGATCTGATCGTCGTCAATCTCAACAGCGAGGCCAAGATCTTGCGGAACGACGGCGGAAACCGGAACCATTGGCTGATGGTGCGACCCAAGCTCGCCAAGGAAAAGCGCGACGCCGTGGGTTCACGCGTGACGATCGTCGCCGGCGGACAAACGCAGTTCCGGGACGCTGTGCCGGTTCGCGGTTACCTATCGCAAATGGATCCCCGTGTCCATTTCGGTCTCGGCGGCGTCTCCATGGTGGAGCGTGTCGAGGTCCGCTGGCCGGACGGTTCAAAGACCGTTCTCACCGCCGTTCCCGCCGACCAGGTTTTGGAAGTGGTCCAACCCGAATGAGCCTGTGTCAGGACGACCAGGAATTCGTTTTTTAATAGAGAGTTAGAGAGTATTTCATCAAAGATGATGGCTGCTCGTCGTACCGCCCAGCCCCTTT
>FWPU01011115.1_pt1 | contig 12840 bp, 14 predicted proteins | sample 2228361 | NCBI WGS metagenome assembly FWPU01 (sample SAMEA103939777, study PRJEB20133) | metagenome | reverse complement strand
CGCTTCAAGACCGCTTCGCCGCAACTACTGCGTTACACCGGCCTGTTATACGGTTAAATTATTAATGTTCATAATCCCGCGGCACATGGCCCATTTTCAGGGCAGATACTTCTCTGGCTGCGCTTTGCTCTCCTGGCGCAGCCTGTACACCAGGTAGCCGTTGAATGCCAGCACCAGCCCGGCGAACAGGTGCACCGGCCAACGCGGCCAGCCTACGGCGGCCACGGCAGCTACATCACCGCCACCGAAGAGGGGAGCCAGCACTGCAGAATAGAGCGGATCAACCAGCAGGAAGTAGGCCGTGGCAAACCATAACCCGGCATTCAGCAAAGGGAGCCTCGTTAGCCAGCGCCGTCGCGTCAGGTACAATACGTAGCCGATCGAGGTCGTGATCACGGCTGGCGCCCAGGCAACTACCAGCCAGTGCGCGCCGCTGCGCTCCGCTACCGGCGTCGCATAGATGACCTGACTGGTAAGCCAGCCATTAGTGAGGAAGCGAAATTCCAGGATCTCGACGTTCCACACCCTGGCAGTGATGAAGTGCGAGGTTTCATGGATGGTATGTTGCAAGAGGACAGCCACGACAGCCGGTACGAAGAAAAAGAGACGTTTGCGCACGCCCGATATCATGGTTTCCCCTCCTTCCCAAAGGCGCACGGCCCCAGCTGCCACACGAAAGCCGATCCGGCCCTGGATGACGGATCGCAAGATAAGGGAAACGCTCCGGGGCACATCAGCGGCCCGGAGCGCTATCACATGGACCGAGACGATAGACCGCGGCCTGGTCAACTGACCAGTTTGTGCTGCAGTGCCAGGGCCACGGCCTCGGTGCGGGTGGTCGCATGCAACTTGGACAGGATGCTGCTGACGTGGAACTTGGCCGTGGACACGCTGACCACCAGTCGCTCGGCGATCTCCTTGTTGTTCAGCCCTTGCGCCATCAGCGCCAGCACCTCGCGCTCGCGTTCGGTCAGGTCAGCGCCCAGGCGGTCGGCCGGGCCCAACGCAGCCTGGATCAGCGCCTGGGCCGCCTCGGAGGCCAGGGTGGGCTTGCCGGCATACGCCGCGCGGATGGCGTTCGCCAGCTCGTCGGCCGAGATGTCCTTGAGCAGGTAGCCGATGGCGCCGGCCTGCAACGCGCCTTGCACCAACTCCTGATCCTTGAAGCTGGTCAACACGACCACCTGGATGTCGGGGCAGTGTTGGCGGATGAGGCGGGTGGCCGTCGCGCCGTCCATGCCCGGCATCACCAGGTCCATCAGCACCACGTCGGGCCGGACGCGTGGGCACAGCCGGAGCGCCTCCTCGCCGTTGGCCGCCTCGCCCACCAGCGCCATATCGTCGCAGGTCAACAGGAAGGTGGACAGCCCGCTGCGCACGACCGCGTGGTCGTCCACGATCAGGACTCGGATGGGGTTGGGCATGGGGGGGTCTCCCTTTTGCGTATTGCGTACTGCGTATTGCGTGTTGTTGTGCGCCAATGGTCTTGACCTGAGATCACGACTTGGGCTCACGCAAAGACGCCAAGAGCGCAAAGAATCCTTGTCTCATCTTTGCGGCTTTGTGCCTTTGCGTGAGCTATCATATCATCAGGGAGCCGTCGCGGCAACTTTGGCCGATATCGGCAGATCGGGCCTCCCTGGACGTCGCTGCGCCGCGGGCAACGCGGCGGGCCGGCTGTGGTACAATCGGCGATAGGCGACAGAGGATCTGCCCTGGGAGCTGACACATGCGCCACTACTTCGTTGACGAAGCCGGAGACGGCAATCTGTTTGACGCCAAAGGTCGTGTCATCGTAGGCGCTGAAGGTTGCTCGCGCTATTTTATCCTGGGGATGCTCGATATCCGCGATCCTGACCGGCTCCAGCACGAGATGGATGACCTGCGCGCCTCTTTGCTGCAGGACCCCTACTTCCGAGGGGTACCTTCTATGCAGCCGGAGGCCCGCAAAACCGCCATTGCCTTCCATACGGACCCCGGCTATCACTACCATCCCAATGAGCTATACGACTACATGGTCCGTCGTCTGTTCAAGAATCTGCTGCACAAAGACGATGGCTATGAGGTGTGCTTCTCACGCCGCGGGCGCGGGGACCGCACTGAGGCATTGAGAAGCGCGTTGGAGGGTGCGCGCGAGCGGTTCTTCCAGACCTGGGGGATTCGTGGTTTGGCGCCAATCACCGTACTGCCGCGCAGCCCCGCAGAACACGCCGGGCTGCAAGCGGTTGACTACTTCCTCTGGTCTCTGCAGCGCTTCTACGAGCGCCAGGAGGATCGCTATGTTGCGTTGCTATGGCCTGCGTTTCACCTTGTCCACGACCTGGACGACACACGACGGGCTCGCTACGGCGTCTATTACACACAAAAAAAGCCGCTATCGCTAGCGGCTGTCTTTGGCGTTCCGGGGATATAGGGCTGTCTCGCCTGGGCGAGACCTCCACACGGCATGAAGCCGAATTTCGTCCCCAGACAGCTCGATTATATCATGTTACGCAGTATTAGTCAATAGCTTTTTTGATCAGATTGGCCTGAACGTCGAGCTGCTTGGCCAATCCTGCGACGGCCCGATCCACCAAGTATAGCCGATCACGCGCCACGCGTCACGTCCTCATGCCACCATAGCCGAACCGTTGTGCCCGCGCCGGGGGCGCTTTCGATGGCGAGCTGCGCGCCGATGGCCGCGGCCCGCTCGCGCATGATCTGCAGCCCCAGGTTCTCGGCCGTGAGGTCGGAGGGCGCGAAGCCGACCCCGTCGTCGCGGATGGTCATCTCGGCGTGGCCCTCCTGTCCTTGCAGGCGGAGCGCCACCTGGGTCGCGGCGGCGTGCTTGGCGATGTTGTTCAGCGCTTCCTGGGCCACGCGGTAGAAGGTCTCCTTGACCGGCGGCGGCAGGCTGACCGGCCCCTCCTGGGCGAAGGCCACCGGCACGCGGGTGCGGCCGCTGAACGCGTTGGCCAGGTGGCGGCACAGATCGCCCAGCTCGACCTCGGCCAAGGCGTCGGGCCGCAGCTCCAGCAGCAGCGTGCGCATCTCCGACAACGCGCCGCGGGTCAGCAGGCGCAGCTCCGCCAGCTTCTGCCGGCCCAGTTCCGCGTCGCGTTCCCACAGGCGGGGCAACACGTCCGCGATCAGGCTGGCCGAGAAGAGGGTCTGGGTGACCGCGTCGTGGAGGTCGCGCGCCAGGCGGCCCCGCTCGGCCAGCCGCGCCGCCTCGGCCGCCTGGCTGCGCAGCAGCGCGTTCTCGATGGCCAGCGCGGCCTGATTGGCGAAGGTGACCGCCAACTGCACCTCGTCCGGCGAGATGGCGCGCGGGGCCGCGTAGTAGAGCACCAGCCCGCCGTAGACCTGCCCCTGCACCGTCATGGGCACGGCCAGCACCGCGCCGTAGCGGTCGGAGAAGCGCTGCAATTTCTCGACCAGGCTGCCCTCCAGCGCGATCGGCTCGCCGCCGGCCGCGTGCACAGTCGCGCCGACGAAGACCTGGGTGGTGTCGTACACGGCGACCGGCTGGCGTGTGACCACCGCCCGGCCCAGCGCGCCCTGGCCCAGCGGCAAGCGGATCTGCGTGGCGTATTCCGTCGAGAGGCCGACGGCCGCCTGCGGCGACAGCAGGCCCGTCTCGCGGTCCAGCCGGTGCACCGCGACCGCTTTGGCTCCCAGCAACCCTTGCGCCTGCGCCACGATGTGTGCCAGGATGTCGTCCAACGGTTGCTCGGTGTTCAGGATGGAGAGGGTCTCCCGCAGGCTTTCGGCCACCCGGCGCCGCTGACCTGTCTCCTCCAGCAGGCGCGCGTTCTCGATGGCCAGCGCCATCTGCTCGGCGAAGGCCAGGCCGAGCTGGATCTGATCCTCGCGGAACTCCTGCGGCTCGGTGTAGTAGAACACCATCCCGCCGAAGACCTTGTCCTGGATGAACAACGGCACGGAGAAGGACGCCGCGTACCTCTCCCGCAGACGGATGCGCTCGGCCTTGATGGCGTCGGGGATGGCGGGGTCGCGGCGGATCTCGTCCAGCCGCTCCGGCAGGGGCGGGTAGTTGGTGCAGGTCGGTTGCTTCTGCAGCGTGGCCCTCAGGTAGGCTTCGCCGCCCGAGGGCCTGAGCGCGCTGAACGGCCGGCTGCGGCGATCGGCAAAGATGCCCTCCAGGCCGTAGCTGGCCAGTTGGGTGATGACCTCGTGCTCCACGTCGAGGTGATGGAGCACGGCGCCGGCTGCGCCCAGCCGCTGGGCCGCCAGCTCCAGGGCGCGGCGGAGCAGCTCATCCAGCGGCAGGTTGGCGTTGATCATCCCGATGATGTCGTGCAGGCTCTCCGCGGCCGCGCGGCGGCGCTCCACCTCCTCGGTGCGCTCGCGCACGCGCTGTTCCAGGGTGGCGTTGATCGCCTGCAGCGCCAGCTCGGCCTCTTTCTGGTCGGTCAGGTCAATCACCATGCCGTCGAAGTGGGTCAGGCGGCCGGCCGCGTCGAAGCCGGGGTTGGAAATGGTCTGCACCCAGCGCCAGCGTCCCTCGCGGGGATGGTACACGCGCGCCACCTGGTTGTAGGGCGCGCCCTGCTCCAGCGCGCGGCGGTTCGCCTCCACAATCCGCGGCGCGTCCTCCGGGTGCAGGTTGGCGAACCAGGCCGAGAAATCGTAGATGTCCTCGATGCCGCTGAGCTCGCGCAGGGAGGGGCTGGCCAGCGCCACCCGGCCGTGGTACGGGTTGGCCGGGTCCACCTGCACGCGGTAGATGGCGAAATGGCGGGCGTTTTCGATGACCGAGCGCAGCAACGATTCGCTGGCGGCCAGCCGCGCCAGGGTCTCGCGGAGCTGGGCGTCGTTGAACACCGGCGGCGGGGCGGGGTCGCGGCCCAGGGCGGGGTCGGGGGTGAAGGCGATGACTTCGTGCCCGCGTGCCTCGGCCGCGGGCAGCAGCTCGAACACGCACGCCTCGTCCCCCAGGGCCTGACATCGGCGCTCGATGCAGACCACATCGCGGCGGTCGCTGATCACATTGACGAAGCCCACCAGCACGCCGGCCGTGTACGCGCACGCCGGGGCCGCGGTCTGCTGGCCGTGGCGCTGCATCATCCACGCCTCGATGGCGTCGGCCGCCCGCACCGTCACCCGGCCGATGGGCCACTGGGCCTGCTCGACCGCGAACCGGCCGAAGCCGGCGGACTGATAGGCCTGCACGCACTGCTCGAACCGCGCGGCCTGCTCGGCCGGGGTGCGGGCGCGGCCCAGGGAGGCGGCAAAGGACGCGCCGCCGTTGGCCCCGGCCTGTTGCAGGATCAGGCTGGCCTGCTGCGAGCCGACCGCGGCCTCCATCTGGCGGCGGATGCCCCAGAAGCCGGCCTCCATATCCAGCAGCGCCATGCGCGCCGCGCCGAACCGGAGGACGCCGGGGGCCGGCCGGACGAGGAGCTGGGAAAGGTCCTGTTCCATAGTGATGACACCGGGGGCATCATACCATACCGCGGTGCCGCGCGGCAATTTTGGCGGGAGTAGGGGCGACCCTCTGTGGTCGCCCCGTTTGTGGGGGGCGCGCACGTAGGGGCGGGCACGGAGGCCCGCCCCTACGTCTGATCGCGCTTCACAGAATAAACCCCCGATACATCCTTCGAGGCATGACTTGCGCCTCAGTTTAGTGCTATACTGCCGGTGACAGTGGAGGTGGCTATGTCTCAAGTTGACTGCGCTCTCGTCACGCTGAGAACAGCGTCTGATCGCCGAGAGCGGCCACCTGATGCACCTGGACGCGCCGGAAAGGGTCTCTATGGACTCCAGACTCCGCCTGTGGATCGGCTGATGGTCGTGTTGTGCATCCGCAGCGTGCTGTTCTGCATGGCATCTCTGCCCAGCATCATCCTGTGGCGCGGGACCGCGACCGGGCTGGCGCTGCGCCTGGGGCTGGCGCTCTTCGTCCTGGTGGCCTGGCCATCGGTGATGATCGCCCACTGGCTGCCATTGGGACTCCGCGTGCCCCACGCCAGCGAGATCCTCGCCGGTGAATTGATTTACGCGGGCATCCTGGCAGCGCTGCTGCGCCGAGATGGCAGGCAAGCTCGGCGGAGGCTGGATGCCGCCGCACGCGGCATGGCATAGATACCACGAAGGAGACCGCGATGTCCGCGCACAAACCCAATCTAATCCGCCGCGCCCGTTGGCCCTCTTCTTCGTATCCGCTTATGCCATCAGTTGGGGCCTGGCGCTGGCGCTCGTGCTGTTGTACGGCGGCCGGCAGCTCACCCGCAACCCTGCTGGGAGGATTTCAAAATGAACACCACAGGCAGTATAATCAGCGCCGTGCCGGAAGTGCTCTTCGTCAAGGTCATCACCTTCGCCGTCGCCTGGTTCGGCCTGGCCCGGCTGGTTGATTGGCAGGAGTACGTCTATGAGTGCGCCTGAATGCTACGCGATCCGTATCAAAGGCCGCCTCGATGCGCGCTGGTCGGAGTGGTTCGAGGGCCTGGCGGTGACGCACACGGAAGACGGCGATACCATCCTGCACGGCCCCGTGGCCGACCAGGCCGCGCTCCACGGCCTGCTCGCCAGGGTGCGTGATCTGAACCTGACGCTCGTGTCGGTGACGTTGTGTGAGGCGTGATGACGTGAGGCGTGATGACGTGAGGCGTGATGACGTGATGCGTGAGACCACATGGTGCTGTTCACGTTTCACGCTTCACGCGTCACTTTCGGTCGGAGGTTATCCCATGACAACTCGGCGCCACTGGCTTCCAATCCTGATCCAGGCAGCCCTGCTGCTGGTCGCGTGCGCGCCGGCGGCCAGGACGCCGGAAGTCCGTGTTGCTGCCGTAATCGGCTTCCACCGTGGTGTAGTCGGTGGCGTCGTAGCCGTGGTAGCTGGGCGATTGCACGATGGGCATCAGCCAGATCCCGGTCACGCCCAGGTCATCGGTGGTGGCCGGGTTGCCATCGTTGAGGTAGTCTAGCTTTGCGATCAGGCCGTTCAGGTCGCCGTTGCCATGGCCATCGCTGTCGGAGAAGCTGCGCACAAAGACCTCGTAGAAGATGGCGTCGTTCCACCAATGGGCAGTCTCGACCGGGGCCGAACGAGCGGTCAGAGCGGGCGTCATGGCCGGCTGGCAACCGGCCAGCAGGCCGGCAACCACCAACAGGCCAATGGTAACGTGGAGAATGTGAACGGATGCTGGATGCTTCATGAGTTTTGCTCCAAAAAGGGCGGACGCAGATCGGCCTGATGTGCCTGACTGGGCTTTTTCATTGGCGGTGGCGCCGCGCCCGGCACAAAACAACTAACCCGAACATGGGACGCAGATGCACCTGATTGGCCTGATCACGACATTTTCGTTCTCGATTGTGCCCCAGCAGGGGCATGGACACTGCTCTCAAATTCAATACGTAGGATCACCGGCAAGGTTGCCGCCGGCATAGAACATCTTGATCTCAGGCCGCTGGATTAACCTATCCATCTGACCAGCCGGAAACCCCCCGCTCGACGGATGCGGCTTCGCCTGGGCGCCTGTATAGTAAAGGCCGTTACCAGATCACCGATAGGAGCAATCACCTATGAAAGCGATGTTTGGCGTCTTGCTGCTCTGCCTTGCGCTGATGGTTCCCGTGACGCCTGCGCTGGCCGCCTCCGGCCCGATTGACTTCCCCGCGCTCGATGCCGCAATCGAAGCCCAAATGGCGAAGCACGGCCTGCCCGGCGTGGCGCTGGCCGTGGTCGAAGATGGCGAGATCGCTTATCTCAAGGGCTACGGCACGGCGGGGCGCGGCCGGCCAATGACTGCGCAAACGCCCATGCTGATCGGCTCGCAGAGCAAGTCGTTCACCGCGCTGGCGATTGCCCAACTGGCCGAGGCGGGCAAGCTCGACCTGGCCGCGCCGGTGCAGACCTACATCCCCTGGTTTCGCGTGGCCGACGAAGCCGCCTCGCAACAGATCACCCTGAACCACCTGCTGCACCACACCAGCGGCCTGTCCGATGCCGGCTACGGCGTGGTCTTGCCGGACGACGCCACTCCGGAACAGGCCGTGCGCTCGCTGGCCCAGGCACAGCTCACCGCGCCGGTCGGATTGAAGCATCAGTACTTCAACCGGGGCTACAGCGTGCTTTCGTACATCATCGAGCTGGTCAGCGGCCAAACCTATGCCGATTATATCCAAGAACACATCCTGGCTCCGCTCGGCATGAACGCCTCCAGCGCCGAGCCAACCCCCCTGGCCGGCTACACCCGCATGTTTGGCTTCCCCGTCCCCATGACCGAGCCTATCCCGGCTTACGGCGTGGGCGAGGGCTACATCGTCTCCACCGCCGAGGACATGGCGCGCTACGCGATCGCGGTCATGGACGGCGGCGCGGGGCTGGTCTCGCCGGCGATGATGAAACGGATTCTCACACCCGGGCTCGGCGCATACGGCATGGGCTGGATGATCTTCGACGGCGGCGCCAAGATCATCCACGGCGGCGCGAACCAGACCTTTCGCACCAATGTCAACCTCTACCCCAAGGCGCAGCGCGCGTTCATCCTGCTCACCAACCAGGGCTACCAGGTGGATCACTTCGTCTCGGCCGCACAGTTGACCGCCAGCGTGGAGGCGATTGTGTTGGGCCGCACCCCGCCGCCGGTCAGCCAGGGCTGGTCGGTGCGCTGGGTTGGGTGGGCGATCGGCCTGCTCGTCCTGGGGCTGATCGTTCTGCACACGCGCAACTTCCTGGTCATGCGCGGCTGGCGCGCCCGCGCGCGGCGGATGACCCCGTTCAAACGGGCGCTGGATGTGGCGATCAGCTTCATCATCCCCACGGTGATCCTGATTATTGTTTTCTGGCAGATCAGCGCGTTCTACGGCAACCGTTTCAACCTGTGGACGAACCTGGCCTACTCCCGCCTGGCCCTGCCGGATGTGTTCGTGCTGATGATCGTAGGATCGCTGCCGGACTATCTCCAGGGCGTAATCAAGCTGGTCTGGTCGCTGACGCGACAGACAAGCCACACCGAGAAGGAACTATGAAAACAAAACATCACCGTTTCTGGGCCGGACTGGGCATCATCGTGCTTGTCCTGTTGGCCGGCTACATTGTGATCCGTCCCCTCCACCTGCGCTGGGGCGCATCCGCTGAGGACGTGGCGCGCGCCATGCCCGGCGACCTGGACGGCCGACGCTGGACGCGCGCGATCACCATCAACGCCGCGCCCGACCAGATCTGGCCCTGGCTGGTGCAGTGGGGACAGGGCCGCGGCGGGTGGTACAGCTACGATTGGCTGGAGAACCTGTTGGGGTTCGACATCCACACCGCCGATCGCATCCTGCCCGAATATCAAAACCCGCAGGTCGGCGACCCGATCTGCATGTCGGCGTCTTTCTGCGGCAACTTCGTCAGCGTCATCGAGCCGCAGCAATGGTTCGGCTGGCAGGCCGAAGACGAAGCCGGCCGCCCGGTTTGGACGTTTGTCCTGGGCCTGTTCCCGGTGGATGCAGCTCGCACCCGCCTGGTGGTGCGTGAGAGCTTTGCCAGCGCAGCCATGCCCGCCGCCGCCGTGTTCGCCATCGAGGTCCCCGATGTCGTGATGGAGCTCAAAATGCTGGACACGGTGAAACAACGGGCCGAGGGCCGCGCCGGGTCGGCGTGGATCACGCTCTACGAAATCGGCGTTTGGCTGGCCGTTTTCGGCATGACCCTGGCGGCATTCGTGCAGGTCGTCAGGCGCCCGGACTGGCGGAGATCCCTGGCCGTTATGGCGGCGGCGGTCATCGCCTTGCTGGCGCTGACCTTCCTGTTCCCGCCGCTGTGGCTGCGCGGGGTGCTGGCGCTCGGCTTGCTGGCCGGGCTGGCGATGCCCGCTCGCAGATAGACACACCTGTCCACTTGACCAGTCTCAAACTCCCCCCGCGATGGGGGAGTTTTGCGTTGTCTTGCGCGATCATATGGGCGTAGGCCGGAACACCCAAGCAAGCCCTGATCTCAACACCTCCGGCCAATGAAAGGAACGTCACAGATGCAGATCGCCATCGCAACAACACTGAAGCAGATTTTTACACTGCGCTGGAAACCCAGCCGGGATTTGGCCGTCGTCGCCGTATCCTGGGTGCTCGTCGTAGCGGCGCTCTACACCGCCACCTCGATCGTCGGCCGCGAAGTGTGGGGCGGCATGGGGTACTTCTTCCTCTACGCGGTGGTGGGCGCGGGGCTTTTCGGCGTCGGCATCCCGCTCTACTGGATGACGGTCGTCCGCGGCCGCCCGCTTGCCGACCTGGGGCTGACCACTCGCTGGCTCGGTCGCAGCCTGGCATTGCAGATCGTCTTCGCCGGATTGCAGTTTGCCGGCGCCCTGGCGCAGACGGAGCTCCCGTCTTTTGCCGAGCTGGCGCCGCTGGTGGGCCTGGCGCTGGCCATCGGTTTCTTCGAGGCGGTGTTCTGGCGCGGCTGGGTGTTGCTGCGGTTGGAAGAAGCGTTTGGCGTCATTCCGGCGATCTTGCTAGGCTCCGTCCTGTACGCGGCGTACCACATCGGCTACGGGATGCCCACAAGCGAGATGTTCTTCCTCTTCTTCATCGGCATCCTGTATGCGGTGACCTTCCGCCTGACCAAGAACATCTTACTGCTTTGGCCGGTTTTTCAGCCGATGGGGCAACTGATCACCCTGATCCGGGATCGGTTGGCGCTGCCGCCTATCGCGGCGTTGGGGTTCATCGAGGCTCTGATCCTGATGGCCGTGCTGGTGTGGCTGGCGGCACGACGGCAAAAGAAGCAGACGGCGGTGGCCGCGGTCGCTGCTTGAATAACATGTCGGCCTATCGGTAGTAGACAAGTTAGCAACTTGCCGCAGCAAGTTGCTAACTTTGAGAGGTGTCCCATGAAACTAATGCGCCGCAAGTATCAATGCGAAGAAGACTACTGGGCGATCCGGGCCTTCCTGCGCGAGGTATTTCTGCTGAACGGCCGGCGCGAGCTAAGCTGGCCGCTCTACCGCTGGGATTACTGGCGCTGGCACGTCAACGAGAACATCTTCCGGTTTGACCTGAGCGCGGCGGTGTTCCTGTGGGAGACGACCGACGGCCGGCTGGCCGCGGTGCTTCATCCCGACGGGCCGGGCGAGGCGTTCTTGCAGGTGCATCCCGCCTACCGTTCGGCCGAGCTGGAGGTGGAGATGATGACGACGGCCGAGACGCAGTTCGCCACGACACAGCCCGACGGCAGTCAACGCCTGACCCTGTGGGCGCATGAGCATGATGGGCTGCGGCGTGACCTGCTGGTCCGCCGGGGCTACACGCTGGGGCAGCACCCCGAATACCAGCGCCGCCGGTCGTTGGCGCGCCCTATGCCAGACTTCGAGTCGCCGTCTGGCTATCACGTGCGCGCGCTGGGCGACGAAAGCGAGCTGCCGGCGCGCAGTTGGGTCTCCTGGCGGGCGTTTCATCCCGATGAGCCGGATGAGAAGTACGAGGGCTGGACGTGGTATCCTAACGTGCAGCGCGCGCCGCTTTACCGCCGTGACCTGGACCTGGTGGCGGTGGCCCCCGACGGCGAGCTGGCGGCCTTTTGCACTGTCTGGTTCGACGATGTGACGCGCACGGCCGCGTTCGAGCCGGTGGGCACGCACCCCGCGCATCAACGCCGCGGCCTGGGCCGGGCGCTCATGGCCGAGGGCCTGCGCCGCGCCGCCCGCCTCGGTGCAACCCTATGCACGGTCGGCTCGTATTCTGAAGCAGCCGGCGCGCTGTACGCCTCGGTGGGCTTCACCGAGTACGACCTGAGCGAGCCGTGGGTGAGGAGGGAGGCGTGAGGCGTGATTGCGTGATGCGTGATGCGTGATTGCGTGATGCGTGATGCGTGATTGCGTGATGCGTGATTGCGTGATGCGTGATTGCGTGATTGCGTGATTGCGTGATTGCGTGATACGTGATTGCGTGATTACGTGATGCGTGATGCGTGATTACGTGATTGTGTGATGCGTGATTACGTGATTGTGTGATGCGTGATTACGTGATGCGTGATGCGTGATTACGTGATGCGTGATGCGTGATTACGTTTCACGTCTTCACGCTTCACGTTTCACGCTTCACGTTTCACGTCTTCACGTTCCCGGAGGTTCCATGCACACAACTCTATCCCATCACCTTACAAAACTTTGCGTCGAGATCGGCGCCCGTCCCGTCGGTTCCCTGGCCAATGACCGCGCGGCGGATTATATTCGGGATGTCTTCGCCGGGCTGGGATTGGCGGTCGAAGAGCAGGCTTACGCCTGCACCGGCTGGGACTGCGCGAGCGCGTCCCTTATGCTGGGCGATGAGGCGCTGCCGGTGGAGGCGAACGCCTTTTCGCCCCCGTGTGACGTGACCGCGACGGTCGTCCCCGCCGCCACGCTGGACGAGCTGGCTGCGGCCGACCTGACCGGCAAGATCGCGCTGCTGCACGGCGAGCTGGTGGCCGAGCCGCTGTCGGCCAAGTCGTGGTTCCTGCGGGGCGAGCGCGACGACGCCATCATCGGCCTGCTGGAGGCGAAACGGCCAGCCGCGCTGCTGGCGCCGCCGCCATCCACGCCCCAATACGAGCAGTTCACCGCGGATTGGGAGCTGGAGCTCCCGGCTGCGACCGTGCCGCGGCCGGTCAGCGAACGCTTTGTAGCGCAGGCTGCCAGCTTGCGCCTCACGCCCGTCCGCCTGCGCCTGGACTGCGCCAAACGGCCGGCGACGGCGCGCAACATCGTGGCCCGCAAGCCGGCGCTGCGTCCGCCTGACGCTCCACGCCGCAAAATCGTGTTGATGGCCCATTTCGACGCTCGGTTCGCTCATTTTTGGATCGGATTTGAGAAATGCGGTAAGCTAACGGCATGACTGAAACACTGACCGTTATCACGCAACCGGTTG
>FWPU01011114.1_pt1 | contig 12841 bp, 2 predicted proteins | sample 2228361 | NCBI WGS metagenome assembly FWPU01 (sample SAMEA103939777, study PRJEB20133) | metagenome | reverse complement strand
AGTTGTCCGCACCCGTAGCAAAACCGTAGGCCCACAGCGTCGGGTCGAAGCTTTCGCAGGATACCGTCAAGTTGTTCGGCGCCGAGCACACGGGCTTGATCTTGTCCTCAACAAAGACTTGCACCATGCATTCGTTGTAGTGGCCGGCAAAAGCATCCTGGCTGATGCTACCTGCAGGCACGGCTACGTCGTACACGCGCAGCACAACGGTGATGGTATCGCCGATGTCCTCGCAGCAGAAGCGCACCTGGTCGCGGAAAGAGATGCTGTCCTGGCAGTCGCTGTCGAACATGCGGCGGGCCTTGAAGAACACCGAACCGCAGTTGTCATAGGAGCCTTTGTCGAACGTGGAGGCATTGACCAGCGCCACGCCGTTGGTGCCCAGGGCTACCTGGGTAACCTCCACGCAAGCTACCGTGGGCGGCACGAGGTCTTCGACCGTCATGTGGAACTTACACGAGGAGGTATTGCCGCAGGCATCAGTGGCCGTGTAGGTTACCTCATAAACACCTATTGGCAGGCAGTTGGTGTACGGGAAGTTTGCCATCGTATCCGGGTGCCAGTAGTTGTTGCCCGGGAAGTCGGACAGCGAGCCACCGACGGTGAAGGTGATGACGTTGCCCGTAGCGGGGTCAATACCCTTGACTTTTGCCTCCGGGTCGTAGATACCGGAGCAGCCTTCTGTTACGATGACCGACGGCAGTGGGGCCGTAGCGCAGCAAGTGAACGGATCGGTGCTGACAGTTACGTTGGCCGGGCAGTCGAAGGCCGGGCCGCCGATGTCGCGCACTTCGATGCGCTGCACATGGGTGCGCGGGTTGTTGGCACCCACCGGCAGGCAGTCGCTCAGGACGCTCCAGGTGCGGAGGATGGTGTAAGTTCCACCACAGCCCTCATAGCGGGCGTCGGTGAAGTTGACCTTCACATCGCACAGCGGGCTGCCGAGGATGGAAGCGCCGTTGATGGAGGGCGCTCCGGCATGGCTCGGCGCGGTAGCGGCCGGGTTGGTCGCGATAGCGTCGCAGTTGAGCGTGATGTCTGCTGGGAAGAGCACGCTAGCCAAGTCGAAGGGCTGCACCGTGATGCGATGCGAGCATGCAGCTTGGTTGCCCCAAGCATCGGTAACAAAGAACGTGCGGGTGATGACGGCGCGCGGGTTGCCACACTGGCCGTTGTTCACCACGGCGTCGTGTATCTGCGTTGTCGTCGGGCTGCAATCTTGGATACCTACATTGCCCGTGCTGCTGGCGTCGGTGCTTTGGCTGCAAGCGATGGTGAGGTCGGGCGGGCACGTCAGTTTGGGCGCCAGCTTGTCCTCTACCTTGATGTTGCCCCAGCACACGTTGCCGCTTAGGGAGTGCACTAATTTGTAAGGTATCGTCTTGCCGATATGCGTAGCGTCCACGCGGCTAGGCGGGTTGTACGTGTTGGTGCCTGCCGGGTAAGTCAGCACTACGTGGTAGTCGTCGTCGCACAAGTACGAGCCTTCGAGCACGTCATCGGGCTTGATGTCGGCCACGCAGTCAGGGCCGAGCGATACGTGTACTAAATCGTTGCAGGTGATGACGGTCGGCGTATTGACCACCTGTACCACCTTCGTGATCTTCTGTTCACAGCCTGGGTCGGCCAGCGCCTGGTCAATGGTGCCGCCTACGAGGTTACCGTTGATGACCAGGTTCGTCGTTGCCGAACCGGCGTCAAACGTCGCCATCACTGTGTGGAAGCCCAGACCAAGAGCTGCCGCGTCAAAAGTGCTCGTCGGTACGCCGTTCACCGTGATGTCCTTCACCGTGCCCGTAGCGCCGTACGCTTCGCCCACCTGGATGGTGAACGGAGGCGTGTTCAGACAGAACGGACCATCGAGGTTCAGGAACACCGGCGTCGGGTAGTACGCGCGGTTAGCTATTGTCGCCGTCGTGCCGAGGTTGTTCTGGATGGTGATGGCGTAACCCACACCTTCCACATGCACGCCGCGCAATGTGTAGAACACCATCTCGTCGGCTTCGTCCACAACGCCGTTGCCGTTGTTATCAATGCCATCCAAGTGGCCAGGCGTGAATTGCGTGCCCGGAGGCAGTGCTACCGGAGCGGCTGGCGGTGCCGGGCTGGAGGTGGAGAACAGGCCCGTGTTCGAGGTCATCGTCCACGTCTGCATGGCCAACGACTTGACGGTGATGAGGTCAACAAACTGACCGTTGTCCATCGTCGTGGCGTTGTTCAGGCACGAAGTCGTTACCGTGTACTGCGGTACGCACGGGCCGATGCCTTCGAGCACTGTTACAATGGCCGTGCACGTAGCGCTATTGCCACACTCGTCCGTTACCGTCAGCACTACCACATTAGCGCCCAGGTTAGCGCAGGTGAAGCTGTTCGGCGTTACCGTCAGCGTCAGGTTGCCCGGTGCGGAGCAGTTGTCGAACGAGCCGTTGTTGATCTGGGCCGCCGTTACGGTGGCGTTACCATTCTTATCGAGCGTTACCGTAGCGTTGCGGCACAGGGCGGTCGGCGCCTGGGTGTCGCGCACGGTTACTATTTGCGTGTGTACGCGCTGGTTGCCGGCCTGGTCGGATACGCGCCAGGTACGAGTCAGCGTGTAGTTGAACGGACAATTGCCGTTGGTGCGCACCTCGGTGAAGGTGATCACCAGCAGGTCTGACGGCGTGCAGTTATCGTTCACATCAGCCGAAGTTAGGACGAATGGCGCCGGAACAGCGTCGCATTCTACCGTAACATGGCTTGGCATGACGATGTTGGCGTTGAACTCAGGCTTTTGCGTATCCGTTACCTGGATCTGGAAGGAGCAGGTGCTGCTGTTGCCAGCTGAGTCGAAGGCGCGATACACCACCGTTTGTGGCTGATCTACAGGCACTATCGAGCCGGGTGCCGGGCCGGCAATCTGCACCACGGAGAAGAGGACGCAGTTGTCGGTGGCCACCGGTATGCTCCAGTTTAGTTTGCCGGCGCACATGTCCACGTCGTTGCCGATCATGATCATGGTCGTCGGGCAGTTGACAAACACAGGCGGCACGATGTCGTTGATGGTTACCGGCACCTGACAGGTTGCGGTGTTGCCATTCACATCGGTTACTGTGATGGTTACGATGACGCTCTGGCCGTTGGCATTGCCGAAGTCGGTACCCGCCACCGGGTTCTGGGCGATGGAGGCCACACCGCAGTTGTCGTTTGCGTCTGCAATGAGGGCCACCAGATCAGGCACGATGCCATCGCATCCGCTGACCGCCTGCGGGTCTGGGCAGGTGAAGGTCGGCGCAGTTACATCGCGCACCTGCGCGGTGGCAAAGCAAATGGCCGTGTTGCCCGAGGCGTCGGTTACGGTCAGTTGCACGGTGTTGTTGCCCACGTCGGCGCATCCGAAGGCCGTCTGGCTGAGGGCCAGCGTCAGGTTTGGACAGTTGTCGCTGCTATTGCTGCCGATTTGGGCCGGTGTAATGCTGGCATTGCCCTGAGCATCCAGGTCAACCACCACATCTTGGCACACCGCCGTGGGCGTCTGCATATCCACAATCGTAATGCCAAACAGGCAGATGGATGTATTGCCGGCTAAGTCGGAGGCGATGAAGTTCACCGGCGTAGAGCCTACCGGGAAGAGGCTGCCGCTGGGCAGGCCAACTACCCGGTTCACATCTACCACGCCGCAGTTGTCCTGAGCCACAGGCGTCGAGAACACCACATGCGCACCGCACTTGTCCACGTCGTTGGTTACCGTGATAGGCGACGGGCAATTGACAAACGCGGGCGGCTCGGTGTCGAGCACTGTGATGGTCTGGGTGCACGCAGCCGTGTTGCCGCACAGGTCGGTTATCTGATACGTGCGGGTGTACACATTGAGGATCTGCGTCTGGCTGGCCAGGCCGAATAAGCTGCCGTTGAGGCCGCAATTGTCGGAGGCCGCGCCACCCGCGGAAATGAACTCGAGCACGTTGTCGTACACCGGTATCTCGTCGGGCGTACACTGGGCCGAAGCGTCGGCCGGGCACGTCAGTACCGGAGCTATGTTGTCATCCACATTTATTGTTTGCACGAACTGCGCCGAATTGCCCGCAAAGTCCGTCGCCGTCCATGTACGCGTGAGGGTGAAGCGGTTGGGGCAATTGCCCGGCTGAATGACCTCGTTCATGACGAAGGTTACCGTGCCGGCGCAGTTGTCGCTGTACGTTACGTTGGCCACTGCAGGTACGTCAGTCGCACAATTCACATTGACTGCGGCGGGCGGCAGGTTACCCAACACGGGCGCCTGTGTATCCTGAATGGTCAGGCGCTGGATATGCTGGGTAGAATTGCCGCAAACGTCGTAAGCCGTCCACCTGCGCGTCAGGAGGTTACCATCGTTCGGACCAGCGCCCGGCAGCAGCGTCTCGTTAAACTCAATCACTACCTGGCCGGCGCAGTTGTCCGAGGCTGTCAGCGTCGCAGGTTGCACCTCTTCGCCGCACTGCACTGTGGCATCTGCCGGCAGTGCACTCGTCCACGTCGGAGCCACGTCGTCGTTCACCGCAATGGTCTGCACGAATTGCGTCGTGTTGCCCGCAAAGTCGGTGGCCGTCCACGTCCGCGTCAGCGTGAAGCGGTGCGCGCAGTCGCCCGGCAGCACCGTCTCGCTGAAGTCGAGGTCTACCGTGCCTTGGCAGTTGTCGCTCACCGTTACGTTCGCCACCGCAGGTACATCCTCAGCGCAGATCACACTCACCACCGCCGGCGGCAGGTTGCCCAATGCCGGTGCAATGTTGTCCTGAATGTTTATCGTCTGTTCGTGCTGGATGCTGTTGCCGCAAACGTCGTAAGCCGTCCACCTGCGCGTCAGGAGGTTACCATCGTTCGGACCAGCGCCCGGCAGCAGCGTCTCGTTAAACTCAATCACTACCTGGCCGGCGCAGTTGTCCGAGGCTGTCAGCGTCGCAGGTTGCACCTCTTCGCCGCACTGCACTGTGGCATCTGCCGGCAGTGCACTCGTCCACGTCGGAGCCACGTCGTCGTTCACCGCAATGGTCTGCACGAATTGCGTCGTGTTGCCCGCAAAGTCGGTGGCCGTCCACGTCCGCGTCAGCGTGAAGCGGTGCGCGCAGTCGCCCGGCAGCACCGTCTCGCTGAAGTCGAGGTCTACCGTGCCTTGGCAGTTGTCGCTCACCGTTACGTTCGCCACCGCAGGTACATCCTCAGCGCAGATCACACTCACCACCGCCGGCGGCAGGTTGCCCAATGCCGGTGCAATGTTGTCCTGAATGTTTATCGTCTGTACGTGCTGGATGCTGTTGCCGCAAACGTCGTAAGCCGTCCACGTGCGCGTCAGCACCGCCCCGTCATTCGGGCCAGCGCCCGGCAGCAGCGTCTCGCTGAAGTGGAAGTCGAGCGGAGCAGCGCAGTTGTCGGAAGCCGTTACCGTTTCCGGCTGCACGTCTTCACCGCACTCCACTGTTACGTCGTCGGGCAGCGGACTGGTCCATACGGGCGCAATGGAGTCGTTGACCGTGATGGTCTGCCAGTGTTCGGCCGTATTGCCGCACAGGTCATAGGCATACCAGCGACGCGTAATGACGTACTGGTTGAGGCAGCCGCCCGGCTCAGCTGTTTCGGAAAAGTCCACGAACACTTCAACGCAGTTGTCTGAGGCAATCTGGATGGGTGCTGCAGGCACGTCTTCGGTGCAAGCGTAAGTACGGTCAACGGGCGTCGTACGGAACTCCGGCGCGATGGTATCGCGCACAGTGATGTATTGCCAGTGCGTGGCTTTATTACCACACAGGTCGGTAGCTTCCCAGCGCCGCGTAATGATGACTTGATTTGCACAGGAGTCATCGTCGCGAGTTTCGAAGAAATCTACGAAGACCACACCGCAGTTGTCCGTGGCAAATTCGCCTTGGTCGGGCGCGCCTGGTACGTTATCCAAGCACTCGTAGGTGCGGTCAACAGGCGTTACGATGAAGACGGGAGCCCGGTCGTCGTTGACGATAATGGTTTGAATGTGCTCGCTGCTGTTGCCTGCGTGGTCATACACCACCCAGCAGCGCGTAATGATGGCCTGGTTGGCGCAGATGCTCGGGGCAACCGCCTCGCTGAAGTCTGTAGCGGCAATACCGCAGTTGTCCTCCGGCAGTTGGGCCGGCGCTGGCGGCACATCTTCAGCGCACTCATAGGTGGCGTCGAGCGGTGTTACTGTAAGCACGGGCGCTTCGTCGTCCACTAAGGTGATTTCCACCTCACAGGATGCGCTGTTGCCCGAAGCATCGGTTACTGTAATCACGACATCGAACTGTTGGCCGTGCACGCCCGAGATGGTGGCGCCTGCCGACGGGTTTTGCACTAGTGCCAACGGGCCAGGGCAGTTATCGGTAGCGATAACATTCGGCAGCAGGTCTGGCACCTCGCCTGAGCAATCGCCTGTACCATTGGAGCTGGTTAGCACGGTGATATCTTCTGGGCAAGTGATCTGCGGCGCCTCCGTGTCTTCTACTAAGATAGTGAATTGGCACACGCTGGTATTGCCATTGCCGTCGTCGGCCACATATTGAATGGTGTATGGCGTAGAGGATACTGGCAGGAAGGAGCCAGGAGGCAAGCCTATCGTTTGAGTAACTGTCAACGTGTTGGCGTAGGAAGCGCAGTCGTCTTGGGCTACGGGCACCGGCCACGTTGGGCGCGCGCCGCATTCACCCGGATAGTTATCCACCGTTACATCGGGCGGGCAATTGACGATAACCGGCGCTACGTCATCTTCGACTTCAAGGTCGAAGGTCGTCGTGATAACGCATTCGCCCAGAATAGCCGTAACTGTAATGGTTACCAGGTCTTCAGCCGTAGCGATGAAAGCCGGAATTTCAGCCATTGGGCCACTGGCGGAGTCATCATTCAGGCCAATGGAGGAGCCGCCTGTCCAGCTAATGGTGGCAGCACCCGGCATGGTGAAGATTTGGATGCCCGCCACTTCCCCTAATGGGCAAATAGGTTCTACCGGCAGGTTTTTAATGGCTATTTCCGGACAGATGTAGTAGCCTGCATCATAGTCGAGGTTCACCTCACCACTCGTGAGGGTTTCAAATACCGTCATGCCGCCCATGCTTGGGTCTGCATCGCTGTCTAAGGCATCGTTCACGCCTTGGTCGAGCGGTGAGGTGTAGTCAAAACCGGTCGGCGTGATAAAGGTGAGTTTGTACACACCAGGCACGAGGTTGTCGAAGAGGTAATAGCCGTTTCCGTCAGTGGTTGTGGTCAGGTTCACTGGATTACCTAGGCCGTCAGTGCCCGTCAGGATAACGGTAACACCCGGAATACCCGTCTCGCCCGGCTCTTGGATACCGTTGGCGTTGGCATCGTACCACACGTAGTTGCCTATGGCTGCCGGGATGTAATAGCCGGCGTCAAAGGTCGGAATGGTGTCGCCGCCGTTGAGCACGAAGGTCGGCGTCATGCCACCCATAGTTGGGTCTGCATCGCTGTCGAGGGCATCATCGCTGCCCTGGTTGGGCGCTGTGGGTACGTAGCCACCCGTCGGCGTAACGAAGGTGAGTTTATAGGTGCCCGGCGGCAAATCGCCAAACATGTACATACCCGTGCTGTCGGTTACGGTCGTCAGATTGATGCTATTGCCCTGGTTGTCGGTGCCTTCCAGCACCACCACGATGTTGGGCAGGCCCGGTTCGCCCGGATCCTGGATACCGTTACCGTTGAGGTCGTGCCATACGAGGTCACCTATCTTGGCCGGTACAAAGAAGCCAAAGTCAGTGGTCTCGTTCACGTTAGCATCCGGCAGGGTGCCCGGATAAGCCGGCGAGCCACTGCCTGAGCCACCTGCCCCCGCCTCGTTCGTCGGCTGGGTGCCCGGTTGCAGGTTGATGATGTTGGAAGCAATGCCGCCGTTAATCGGCACGTCCTGGCCGTTGTCGTTGTTGTCTATCACCTGACCGCTGTCGGAACCCGGTGTGGTCAGCTTGTTCTGCAGCGGCTGACCAGTGGCAAAGTTGGAAACCGGAATAAACACAACGTATTGACCCGGAACGAGTTGGTCGAAGTAATAGTAGCCGCTTGCATCTGTTGCCGTCGTCGCCAATGGCGCATCCACGCCGTAATTCGCTCCGGCCGGATAGAGCCAAACAGCCACGCCCGGAATAGCCATGTCGCCTGCGTCGAAGATGCCATTGGCATTGTTGTCCATGTACACATAGTTACCCACCGCAACACGCTCCAAGCGGAAGCCGAAGTCTATCGTCTCGTTCACACTCGCATCCGGCAAATTGCCAGGGTACGCTGGCGTCGCACTGCCGCTGCCGCCAGCGCCAGCCTCACTCACCGGCTCACCATACGGCGTCAGCGCAAACACGTTCGACAGAACGCCGCCATTCACTGGCGCATCCGCGCCGTTGTCGTTGTTGTCCAACGCATCGCCTCCGTCCTGACCCGGAACGCTCTCCTTGTATTGCAAAGCACCGCCTGCGCCAAAGTTCACCGCAGGTATGTACACCGCGTAGTCGCCTGGCGTCAGGTCGTCAAAGTAGTAGTAACCCGAAGCGTCCGTTACCGCAACGGCCAGCGGCGCATCTACGCCGTAGTTCGCTCCGGCTGCATACAGCCACACTACCACATTGGCCACCGGCATGTCGCCAGCGTCATAGACGTTGTTCTCGTTGTTGTCCATGTACACCAAGTTGCCCACCGCCACACGAGTCTGGCGGAAGCCAAAGTCTATCGTCCCGTTCACGTTGTCATCTGGCAATGTACCCGGGTAGTCCGTCTGGTCTTCGCCTACCGGCTGTCCACCGGGTTGCAAGTCTATCACGTTCGACACGATGCCGCCATTCACCGGCGTGTCGTCGCCGTTGTCGTTGCCATCCACCGTCTGGCCGCCATCCTGGCCCGGCGCACTCTCCTTGCCCTCCAAGGGCTGGCCGGTGTTGAAGTTCGTACCCGGTAGGTACACCACGTACTGGCCAGGCGCCACTGGTCGAAGTAGTAGTAGCCCGCAGCGTTCGTCGTCGTTACCGCCAGCGGCGCATCTACGCCGTAATTCGCCCCCGCTGGATACAACCACACCAACACACCTCCTATCGGCATGTCCGGCGCGTCAAACACGCCGTTGTCGTTGTTGTCCATGAACACGTAGTTGCCCAAAGCCACGCGCTCTAAGCGGAAGCCAAAGTCCGCTGTCGCGTTCACATTCGAGTCAGGCAATCCACCAGGGTAGTCCGTCTGATTCTCGCCCACCGGCTGCACGCCCGGCTGCAGATCCAGCACGTTCGACGCGATGCCGCCGTTCACCGGCACGTCCTGGCCGTTGTCGTTGTTGTCCGCCACTTGGCCGCCGTCCGCGCCCGGTACCGTCTCCTTGTTGTCCAACGGCTGACCAGCGCCGAAGCTCACCGCAGGTATGTACACCACATACTGACCAGGCACCAAGTTGTCGAAGTAGTAGTAGCCCGCAGCGTTCGTCGTCGTCGTCGCTAACGGCGCATCCACGCCGTAATTCGCTCCGGCCGCGTACAACTGTACCACAACGCCCGATATGCCCATGTCGCCGCCGTCAAACACGCCGTTGTCGTTGTTGTCCATGTACACATAGTTACCCACCGCAACACGCTCCAAGCGGAAGCCGAAGTCTATCGTCTCGTTCACGTTGCCGTCGGGCAGCGTATCCGAGTAAGCGGGTGTTGCGCTTCCATCGCCGCCGGCACCCGGCTCGTTCAGCGATTGGGTGCCGGGTTGCAAGTTGACGACGTTCGACACAATACCGCCATTAATCGGCGTATCATTGCCATTATCATTGTCATCGTCAGTCGTTGTATTGTCCTGCCCCGGAACGCTCTCCTTGTATTGCAAGGCGCCGCCTGGGCCGAAGTTGGCCGCAGGAATGTACACTACGTACTGGCCCGGCTGCAGATTGTCGAAATAATAGTAGCCGCTTGGGTCAGTTAGATCTACTGCCAGCGGAGCATCTACGCCATAGTTGGCTCCTGCCGGATACAGCCATACTACCACGTTGGCCACTGGCATGTCGCCTGCGTCATAGACGTTGTTCTCGTTGTTGTCCATGTACACCAAGTTGCCAATGGCCACACGAGTAGTTACGAAGCCAAAATCTTTGGTCATATCGCCGTTGGCATCTGCCAAAGGATGGTTGTCGTCGAGCGTACCGCCCGGCCCTGACTCTTGAACGCCTAGGGGCTCTGTACTGACAATGAGGGTGAATACCGGCGACATAACCATGTAGGATGGCGTATTTATGGTGCCCATGGCGATGCCGTTGTCGTCATTATCCGTGGCATCATCAAGTGGTGTGGTAGCGATATCAGTACTCGACATCAACTCGAACAGTGGGTTACCCGAGGCGAACTGGGTGTTCTGGATGTTTATGTAGTACTGTCCTTCGTACAGACCGCTAAAGATATAGAGACCGTTGGCATCTGTTACGGTGGTAGCTACCAGCACGTCGTCGCCCGAGCCATCGGCTTCCTTGATGCCGTTTGGCCCGAGGTTGTACAGTTCGAGCGTTACGCCAGAGATGCCATTTTCACCTGCCAGCGGCTCGTAGATGCCGTTGTCGTTATTGTCGCCAAAGACCACCGAACCCACGCTGACTGCGGGCACGAAGCCAAAGTCTGCCGTCATGTTGCCGTTAGCGTCTGCGTATGGGTGGGCATCGTCTTGGGTACCCCCTTGGCCTGATTCTGCAGCGCCTATTGGTTCTGTGCCGGCAATGAGGGTAATCGGATTGCTCATCACCATGCCGCCTTGACCACCCATCTGGATGCCGTTGTTATCGCCGTCAATGTTGTCGTCTGGCGTTGTGCTCACCACGGCGCTTGCCAGCGGTGTGGCGGCCAGCGGTCCTCCGGCGGCGAATTGAGTGGTCTGTATTTTCACATAGTAAACACCTTCTGGAATGCCGCTGAAGAAATAGTTGCCGTTGGCGTCCGTCACATGATCGCCAAGGCCGTCGTCAGCGGTGCCTAATATTCCGTCAGGGCCGACCGGGATTTGCACATCGTCGCCCGTGCCTTTAATGCCATCAGGGCCGACGCTCCACAGTTCCACAGCGACGCCCGAAATGCCCGGTTCGCCTGGATCCTGGATACCGTTGTTGTCCGTCGGGTTAAGACCTGGTGTGTTGTCGGCAAACACAGTAGAGCCGAGGCTCACCATAGGGACGAGGGCAAAGTCCGCCGTCATGTCGCCGTTGTTATCGTATGGTAGATCCTGGTTGCCACCAGCACCGGGTTCGTTAACTGGCTCAGTGCCCGGGAAGAGCACGATAATCGGACTCATCACCATACCGCCGGGGCCGCCCATCTGGATACCGTTGTTGTCGTCTTCCATCTGGTCGTCGTTCGGGTTCACCACCGTGCTGGTTATCTGGTAAAGAGCAGCAGGGCCGCCCGAGGCGAAGTTGCTCGCCGGGAGTACGACGTAGTAGCTACCTGGGTCGAGATAGCCGAAGAAATATACCCCGTTGGCGTCGGTAACCACGCCGCCGAGCGCATCGTCGGGTGTGCCCAGCAAGCCGTCGGGGCCTACTGGCACCTCAAAGTCGTCGGCAGAGCCTTTCACGCCGTCGGGGCCTACGTTAAAGAGCAGCACCGCTACGCCAGGCAAGCCAAGCTCGCCCGGGTTGCGCATGCCGTTGTTGTCGGAAGGGTTCAGGCCGGGTTGGTCGTCCACCCATACCAAGGAGCCGATGCTCATGGGTACGCTGCAAGGATCGGGTGCCTGCACTGGGACTGGCCCCAGCGAACAGCCTGGATTGCTCACATCATCCACGGTTACGGTCGCATTGCCTTGGCTGATAAGGAAGGTGCCCAAGGCCGGCGAAGGCGAGCCATAGGTAAATGGCCCAAAGTTGTAGGTAGTGCTGTTATGTACAATGACTACGGTGTACTGGGTGCCTACGCCAGTACCTGTTGGATTGAGGCTAATGGAATAGAAATCGTCATTGGGGTTGCCGGTGCCATTGTTGTTGCAGATCACAGAGGGATTGATGGCTGCAATAGCGCAACAGTTGGTTCCTGGTGACAGCACAACTGGGCAGCAGTTACCTGTAGGGCAGCCCATGTTGTCGGCCGTCCAAGTGTAAGAACCCGCTTGGTTAGCCACATATGTCTGGCTGTTAGCACCCGGTATGGGGTTACCATTGAAGTACCACTGATAGTTAGTGAAGCCCGGCTCTGCAGTAAAGGTATAGCTTTCTCCTGGGCACAGTGGATAAGGCGGTGGGCAGCAGTTGGCAGGAGCATCATAGTTACCCGTAGCTGTACAGGTCGGATCTGTAGCAAAGCCTGCGGATACACCTATGCCTGTGGCTCCCGTATTGCTAAGCCCTGTGAATACGACAGTAACAGAACCGCTCGAGCCAGGCGTGGTAGAGGATGAGGTAAGCATCTCCCCTGTGCTCAGGGATACATTGATGACGTCGCCAGGGCTGTTGGCATACGTAAGGGTTACCGTAAGGTCATAGAGACCGTTATTGGCAGGCTGACAAACAGCAGATACCGACACCGCCAAGCTGCAGCACAGCACAGGAGGAATAGTTACCGTTTGATCTACATAGCAGTTATCAGCACCATTGAAGATCCTGATGATATAGGAACCTCCTGTATTGGGCACGCCCGTCAGCAGAGTTTGAGGCAATGCACCTATAGGTGTGGCTGCAACGATGGTAACAGGACCATCATAGCTGCCTGCATTGAGGCTGCTGACACCAAAATGAGTGCCGTTGGTTACGGCGTTGAGCGTGATGGTGCCATTATTAGAGTTGTTCTGAAATAAGACATTTTTTAAATATAGGCATAGTTTTGGCCTAATTCATTTGAGATTATGCCCTTTTTCTCGTTCTTTGATA
>FWPU01011111.1_pt1 | contig 12844 bp, 16 predicted proteins | sample 2228361 | NCBI WGS metagenome assembly FWPU01 (sample SAMEA103939777, study PRJEB20133) | metagenome | reverse complement strand
CGCTCGAGGCCCCCGGGCGCGGCGTCCCCGTCGGCGGCCGCCGGCCCCTCCGCCGCGGGTGGGCGGGGCCCCGTGAGCCCCTCCGCCTCGGCCGCGACCGGCCTCCCCGCCGCCTCCCGCGCGACCGCCGCCATCACCCGCTCCACGAGGTCGGGGACGTCCTCGGCGGGCCGGATCCTCAGGGCCGCGCGCACCCGGTGGGCGCGTTCCTCGAACCCCCGGCAGGCGGGGCACGAGGCGAGGTGGCGCTCCATCGCCCGGAGCTGGTGCGCGGGGAGGTGCTCGCCGTCCATCCGGAGCGAGACCAGCCGGCGGCAGCGCTCACACCTCACCCACGTCCTCCTCCTCGGCCAGGGCCCGGCAGAGCGCCTTCCGGGCCCGGTGCATCCGGCTCTTCACCGTCCCCACCTTGAGGTGGAGGACGTCGGCCGCCTCCCGGTAGGAGAGCCCGAACACCTCGATCAGGAGGAACGGCTCCCGGTGCTCGTCCTCGATCGAGTCCAGGGCCGCCCGCAGCTCGGCCCGGGCGGCGGCGTCGGCGATCGCCACGGGCCGCCTGGGCTCGAGCTCCTCCCGGGCGACGGCGGCCCGGCGGGCCCGGAGGGCGTCCATCGAGCAGTTCCGGCAGATCCTGAGGAGCCAGCTCGCGAACTTCGAGTCCCCCCGGAACGAGGACAGGAACCGGAAGGCCCGGAGGAACGTCTCCTGGGCCACGTCCTCCGCGAGCGAGCGGTCCCGCGTGAGGTGGCACGCGAACCGGTACACGTCGGCCTGGTACATCCGGACGAGCTCCTCGAACGCGCGGAGGTCGCCCTCCCGGGCGAGGGCGAGCGTGCGGGGATCGGGGTCCTGCACCTGCCACTCCTCAGGCCGGCCGCTCAACCAAGCCTACTCGCCGGGTCCCGCCGGGGTACGCCCCGCCGGGGCCGGGGCTCCCTCCTCACCTCGGTCCGCCGATACAGACCGGGCCCGCCGGCCCCCGGTTCCCCCGCCGCGGGGGCTCAGTCGGTGCCGGTGCGGCCCCGCTCCAGCGAGGCGATGAGCCGTTCCAGCCGGTCGGCGGCCTCGAGCGTCCGCCCCGCCCGGACCTGGAGGTCGATGGCCCGGAGCTCGGCGGCGATCTCGGGGGAGGGGAGGAACCGCCGGGTGCTGGGGTGGGCGAGGAGCGCGTCGAGCCTGGTCACCCCGCGCTCGAGCCGCGCCAGCGGGTCCGCGAGCGCGGCCCGCCGCCGCTCCCGGTAGGCCTGGAGATCGACCACCCGTCCCACGGCCGAAGCGTATCCCGGGGGTCCGACATCCCGGTGGAGGTTCGGCGGGGAAGTTGCGGGCGGCGCTCAGCCGTCCGCCTCGAGCCCTCGCCCGGCGGTCCCGCCTCCCGCCGCGGTCAGGCCGCCCGGGCGAGCGCGCGCGCCCGCCGGGCGTTCCACGCGAGCGAGGCGAGCAGCGCCGCGAGGGCGAGGGGGAAGAAGAAGCTCCGGAGCGCGATCAGGGCCACGGCGAACTGGGCCCCGAGGACGAGGGCCACGGTGGGGACGCAGCAGGCGAACCCCGTGAGCAGCCCCGGGAGCGCGCCGAGGAGGCCCCCGAAGGCCCGCGTCCGACACGCCCTGGCCAACGAGGAGATCCGGAGGGCGAGGGCCACGTTGACCCCGACGAGGGCACCGAGGACGAGGCCCATCGCGACGTTCACGGGCGAGACCAGGATCGTGACGTGGTTCGCCGGGTAGATCGTCACCACCGGCTCGTAGTAGAAGGCCGCGATCTGCTTGAAGACCTTCGAGGTCCAGTCCGGGACGACGCGGGCGGAGGGGATCGGCACGGACCGGGCGAGGTCGGTCCCCGGGGAGACCACGAGGTTCCCGATCGCGAAGAGGTAGACGAGCAGGTAGGCCGCGGCCACCCCCAGGGCGATCCGCCGCAGCCGACGGACCCCGAGCGCCTCCCCCACCCCGCCGCGGCGGGCGTCCGCCCCGATCACCCGATCACCTCCGTCTCCGGGTAGAACGCCGCCCAGGCGAACCACATCACGTCGAAGGAGACGACCCGCTCGAGCGCGAGGCCCGCGAGGGGCCCGCGGATCCCCCGCCCGCGGGCGTCGAAGACCGAGCCCGAGCGGCCCTCCCGGTACTCGCCCGGGCGCTCGCCCGGGCCGAACCGGAGCTCCCGCGCCCCCGCGCGGGCGAGGTACGCGCGGCCCACGTCCAGGGCCGGGTCGTGGAGGAGGACCACCGGCTCGTCGCCCATACGAGCCGTGACCACCGCCCGCTGCCGCAGGAGCGACTTCCGGACCGCGAGCCGCGGGTCCGGAAGGCGCGGCCCGAGCTTCACCCCCACGAAGACCTCCTTCGCCGGGAACCGGTCGTCCTCGCGGATCACGGGGAAGAAGGGGTAGCCGGAGACGTAGTAGCCGCTCGGCGGGGTGTAGGAGCCGTAGGGGTCCTGGCCGTAGGCCCGGGCGTAGCCGGTGTCGGTGGAGAGCACCACGGTTTCCGGGTGGGCCGACCGCCACCGCCCCCAGGTCGTCCAGTCGAGCGGGACCTCCTCGAGGGGCTCGCCCTTGAGCGGGTCCAGGAGGGCCTGCCCGAGGATCTGGGGCCAGCGGTTGTCGGTCTGCCGGTCGTACATCAGGAGGTTCGAGTTCACGAGGTCCCCCGAGGTGCCGAACGTGTAGGGCCGCCCGTCGGGGGCGGTGCCCCGGAAGCCCACCACGGAGCCGGTGAGCGGGCAGTAGGTGACCGAGAGGCGCCCGTCGGGGAACCGGTCGTTCACGATCTCGTGCCAGACCAGGACGAGCTGGGGGTAGGCGCGGGCCTCGCCCGCGTGGACGATCCCGAACACGACGTCCCGGTCGTCGAGGAAGAAGGCGTCCGGGGCGGGGATGAACCGCGGACGGTCGATCGCGGGGATCCCGTCCTTGGGGGGGCCGCCGTTCACGATGTTGCGGACGAGCTCGTCCAGCCGCGCGTCGGCCTCCGAGCGCGGTGCGTCCGCCTCCGGTGGCGGCGTGCCCCGCGGCCGGCCCGTGCGGTCCGCTCCGGTGTCGAACGCGAGGCCCCGGACCGTGAGGTAGGAGACGGCCGCCAGCGCCCCCGCCCCGCCCAGCGCCCGGAGGAAGCCGCGCCGACTCAGGCCCGGCGGCCGGTCCGGGACGGGCCCCTCCGATGACGCACCCACTCCGATCCCTCCTCCTGGGACAACGCGCCGCCCGGCGATGGCCTTCCCCGGAGCGGGGAGCGCGGACCCAGATGGTCATCCCGATGACGGTTCGGGAAGCCGTGTCGGGCCCGGGGGCGTACAGACGCAGGGAGAGGTTGGACCCGGCCCCGGGGGAGCGGATGCGGAGGTTCGTGGGCGCGCTGATCGCGTTGATCGTGGCGGCGGTCGGGGTCTGGACGATCGCGAGGGGCGTCACGGGCCGGCAGGGGCCGGGGACGGCGGGGGGCGGGTCCGGGGCGGTGGGCTCGGGGAGGGTCGCGATGAGCTCGCCGGTGGATCCCGACGCCCGCTTCTTCTGGGAGCTGCCCGAGGAGCCGGAGGCGCTGATCCCGCTCGAGGAGGTGATCTCCGGCGGCCCGCCGCCCGACGGGATACCGGCGATCGACTTCCCCCGGTTCGAGTCGGTCGCGGCGGCGTCGTCGTGGCTCGCCCCGAACGAGCCGGTGGTCGCCTTCGAGCTGGCCGGCGACGCCCGGGCCTACCCGATCCAGATCCTCATCTGGCACGAGATCGTGAACGACGTGGTGGGGGGCGAGCCGGTCGCCGTCACCTACTGCCCGCTGTGCAACAGCGCCATCGTCTTCAGCCGCCGGGTCGGCGACCTCGTGCTGGACTTCGGGACCTCCGGGCGCCTGTACAACAGCGACCTCGTCATGTACGACCGGCAGACGAAGTCCCTCTGGCCCCAGTTCGAGGGGCGGGCGGTCGTGGGGCAGCTGATCGGCACGGAGCTGGAGGTGCTCCCGGGCGCGTCGACCGTCTCGTGGGACGCGTTCCGCTCGGCCCACCCCGACGGTCGGGTCCTCTCCAGGGAGACGGGGTTCGAGCGCCCCTACGGCCAGAACCCCTACGTGGGCTACGACGCGCCCGGGAGCCTCCCCTCCCGCCTCTTCCTCGGGCCCATCGACCGCACGCTCCCGCCGATGGAGCGGGTTCTCGCGGTCGAGCTGGACGGGGAGGTCAAGGCCTATCCCTACGCCGCGCTCGCCGACGGAGCGCCGACCGCGGTGAACGACACCGTGGGCGGCGCCGAGGTCGTGGCCTTCTTCGAGCCGGGGACGTCGAGCGCCCTCGACCAGCTGGAGATCGCCGAGGGCAGGGACGTCGGGGCGACGGGGCTCTTCTCCCGCGTGGTCGAGGGCCGGACCCTCACGTTCGAGGCCCGCGACGGCGCGTTCGTCGACCGGGAGACCGGGAGCCGCTGGGACCTGCTCGGGCGCGCGGTCGAGGGTCCGATGCAGGGGGCGACGCTCGAGCCCATCGCCCACGTCGACACGTTCTGGTTCGCCTGGGCGGCGTTCGAGCCCGAGACGGAGGTGTGGGAGCGGTGAGCGGGAAGACGACGAGGGCGGCGGCGCGGCGGAAGGCGCCGGCCCCGGCGGGCCGGGGCCCCCGGGGGTGGATCGCCGCCGTGCTCGGCGTGGCCGTGCTGGCCGGGGCGGTCGCGGTGGGGCTCCTCTCGGGGGGCCGGGAGGCTCCGCGCCCGGCGCCCTCGGCGCCCGCCGAGGGCGGCCTCGACCCCGGGTCCCTCGTCCCACGGGCGGGCACCGGGACCCCGCTCGTCGACCTCACCCTCGCCCGGTTCGGGGGCGGCGGCACGGTCTCCCTCGCGGACTTCCGGGGCACCCCCCTCGTGCTGAACTTCTGGGCCTCGTGGTGCCCGTTCTGCATCGAGGAGATGCCCGGGTTCGAGCAGGTCCACCAGGAGTTCGGGGACGCCGTGGCGTTCCTCGGCGTCGACCTCCAGGACGACCCCAAGCTCGCCCGGGACCTCGTGGGCCGCACCGGCGTCACCTACGAGCTCGCGGTGGACCCCGACGGCTCGCTCTTCGCCGCGGTGGGGGGGACCGGGATGCCGACGACGCTCCTGGTGAGCGCGGACGGGAAGGTCGAGGAGCACATCACGGGCCCGCTCACGGCCGAGCAGCTGCGGCAGCTGATCCTGGAGAACCTCTTCGAGGAGGCGTGATCCGTGGTGGAGGTCCCCCTCCTCCTCGGGCTCGGTGCGGGCTCGGTCTCGGCGGTGAACCCGTGTGGGTTCGCCATGCTCCCGGCCTTCGTCGGCTTCTTCCTCGGGGAACGGGAGGAGGCCGGCGCGGGCCTCGGCCGCCGGCTGGCCCGCGCGGCCGCGGTGGCGGGGCTCGTGACCGCCGGGTTCGTGCTGGTGTTCGTGCCGATCGGGGCCGCGATCTCGCTCGGCTCCCGGTCGCTGGTCCGGTACGTCCCCTGGCTCGGCCTCGGGGTCGGCATGGTCCTGATCGGGGTGGGGGCCGCCTTCCTCGCCGGGCGGGCGATCGCGTTCGACCTCCACCCGGTCCAGCGCGTGACCGGGCGCGGGAACCGCTCGATGGTCGCCTACGGGGTGGGCTACGGGCTGGCCTCGGTGGGGTGCACGCTCCCGGTCTTCCTGGCCGTCGTGGGCGGCGCCGTCGCCGCCGGCGGGATCCTCCCCGGGGTGGCGGTGTTCGTCGCCTACGCCCTCGGGATGGGCCTCGTGGTCCTCGCGGTCAGCCTCGCCACGGCCCTGGGGAAGGACGCGGTCGCCCGCTGGCTCCGGGGGTTCATGCCGCACCTCCGCCGGGTCGGCGGCCTGGGGCTCGTCGCGGCCGGCGCCTACCTCGTGGTCCTCGAGGTCCGCTTCCTCCGCTTCGCCGGGATCGTGTAGCTCAGGGTCGCCCGGCGGCCGGATCGGGGCGGCGCTCCGCGGACGGGGACGCCGCCCGCCGGAGGGCCGCGGCGTCCACCACCTCGACCGCGCGGTAGCGGAGCCGGAGCAGCCCCTCGGCCTCGAAGGCCTTGAGGATCCGGTTCACGCTCGGGCGGGTGGCGCCGAGGAGCTGGGCCAGGGTCGCCTGGGGGACGCGGAGCACCCCGGGGGCGCCGCCGGTCTCGTCGAGGAGGAGGGCGGCGACCTGCGAGCGGAGGTCGCCGGTCGTGAGCTCCAGGAGGCGGCGCTGCATCCGCTCGAGCCGGGAGGCCAGGCTGTAGAGGAACCGCTGGCAGATGGCGGGGCGGCTCGCGAACAGGCGGGCGAGGGCCGGGCCGTCGATGGCCACCAGCACGGCGGCGGTGAGCGCCCGGGCGTCGAAGGGGGAGACGGTCCGGCAGAAGAAGGGGATGTCCCCGAGCATGTCCCCCGACCGGAGGATCTGCAGCACCACGCGGCGGAGCCGGACGCGCCGGGCGAGCTCCACCTCGCCCTCCTCGACCAGGCCGATGAAGTCCACCGGCTCGCCCTCCCGGAGGAGCCGCGTCCCCGGCGGCACCCGGCGCACGCCGATCGTGGCGGCGAGCTCCTCGACCTCCCGGGGAGAGAACGGGAAGAGGTCGCCGCGGCCCAGGCACCGGGCCATCCACGCGGCGTGTCGGAGCATGGCGTCGGTCATCCAGCCCTCCCGGACGGCCGTCATCCCTTGGAACACCGCGGCCGCGGCGGCATTCCCGCCCGCGGCCAGGGGACGTCCGCCGGGGAGGGTGCCGAGCGGGGCGGTCGGAGCGGGGGCTCACGCGGCGGGGGTCACGCCGCCCGTTCGCGCTCCGGCGGGCAGGGCCAGGCGCCGCCGCACCAGCGCGCGCCCTTGGCCCGGACGACGTCGGGATCGCGGGGGTCCAGGGGGAGGGTTTCGGCGGGCCGACGCACGCGTCGGCGGGGCCGCTCCTGCTCCTTGATCCTGATCCTCTTCACCTCGCTCATCTCCTCACTCCGGTCAACCCCGTGCGCGGAGGCCCCCTTCCCGGAGCGTCGGCGGCCCGACACTCCCGCCACCTGCCCGCCCGGCGCGGTCGTGTTAGATGGGACCCGTGGACGGCGCCGAGGCGTCCAGGTCCCCGCGCGCCGGGCGTTTCCCCGGTGTCCGGGCCTCCGCGCTCCCCTGGGTGACGGCGGCGGAGATGCGGGAGATCGACCGCATCGTGACCGAGGAGCTGGGCATCGGGCTCCCCCTGATGATGGAGAACGCCGGGCGCCACCTCGCCGAGCTGGCCATCGCCCGGTTCGGGCCCCGGTCGGCGGTGGTCCTGGCCGGAGGCGGGGCCAACGGGGGCGGCGGGATCGTGGCCGCTCGCCACCTCGCGAACCGTGGGGTGCGCGTGCGGATCGTCCTCGACCGCCCGCCCGAGGCGCTCCCGCCCACGACCCGCGCCCAGCTCGAGGTCGCGAGGCGGCTCGGGGTGGAGGCGTCGCCGCGGCCCCCCGGGGCGGACCTCGTGATCGACGCGCTGATCGGCTACGGGCTCGCGGGCGACCCCCGAGGCCGGACCGCCGAGCTCATCGGGTGGGCGAACCGGCGGGCGGCGCCGGTGCTCGCCCTCGACCTGCCGAGCGGGCTCGATGCCACGACCGGGCGCGAGGGCGACCCGTGCATCCGCGCCGCCGCGACCCTCACCGTGGCCGCCCCCAAGGCGGGGCTCCGAGGCGCGAGGGCGGTGGGGGAGCTCTACCTCGCGGACATCTCCGTCCCCCCGGTCGCCTTCCGGTCCCTGGGGCTCGACGTCGGGCCGATCTTCACCCGGGCCGGGGTCCTGCGGGTGGTGGGCGTCCGCCCCCGGGCCCCCCGCCCCGGCCGGGGGGACGGGTGACCGACCCGTCCACCCCCAGCGGCGGGAGGGTCGGCCGGCGGAAGCGCGAACCGGGAAGGATCGCGCCCGTCGTTCGTACCTCCCCGGTGGAGGCATCGACCGGGAGGAGGCGCCATGCGGACCGAGATCGACCGGGAGCGGACCGCGCTGCTGATCGTGGACCCCCAGAACGACTTCCTGTCCGAGCGGGGGGTCGTCTGGGACCTCGTCGGGGAGCAGGTACGCAAGAACCGGGTGGTGGAGCACCTCGTGGCCCTCAAGCGGGCCGCGGAGCGGGCGGGTCTCCCGGTCTTCTACTCGCCGCACTACTTCGACGCCCGGGAGTACGCGGAGTGGCGGCACCTGAACCCCATCGACCGGGTCATGTTCGAGCGTCGGATGTTCGACGTCTCCGGCGAGGGCGCGAGGTTCCTCCCCGAGCTCGAGCCGTCCGAGCGGACCTTCGTGCTCTCGCCGCACAAGGCCCTCTCGGGGTTCTGGGCCAACGACGTGCAGCTGCAGCTCCGCCAGCGCGACGTGCAGACGATCATCCTGGCCGGGATGTCCGCGAACCTCTGCGTCGAGTCGCACCTCCGCGACGCGGTCGAGAACGGCTTCGACGTGCTGGTCGTGAAGGACGCGACGGCGGGCGCGGGCGAGGAGGCGACCCAGGCCGCCTACGTCAACTACGGCTTCATCGCCACCGAGGTCGTGACCACCGACGAGGTGGTGGCCGCGCTGGAGCGCCTGGCCGGCGCGTCGAGCTGAGACGGGGCCACCGCCGGGGGGGATCGGGGACCCGCCGGGACCGTTGTCGTTCACGTGGGCGCCCGCGAGCGGGTCGACCGGCCCCGGGAGGCCGCCTTCCTCGAGGCGGTCGAGGGGAACCTCGACCGCCTGTTCTCGACGGCCTACCGCCTCACGAGGGACCGGGCGGACGCGGAGGAGCTTGTCCAGGAGACCCTCCTCCGCGCCTGGACCCGGTTCGACCCGGGTCGGGAGGCGAGGGAGATCCTCGTCTACCTCTACCGGATCCTGGTGAACCTGGCTCGCGATCGGGCCCGGCGGCGGACGGTCCTGGACCTCCGGCCGCAGGACCCCGGGACCCTGCCCGAGGCGGAGGCGCCGCCATCGGACGTCGAGGCCCTCCGCCGGCTCACGGCGGCCGAGGTCCGCCGGGCCCTGGACGCGCTGCCCGAGCACTACCGCCTCCCGATCCTCCTCGCGGACATCGACGGCTTCAGCTACGAGGAGGTGGGGACGCAGCTCGGGGTGCCCGCGGGGACCGTCGCGAGCCGGCTCCGGCGGGGCCGCCTCCTCCTCCGGCGCTCCCTGTGGCGGGCGGCGGCCGCCGAGGGGATCGCCTCCGACGAACTCTGCCGGGAGGCCGGGTCGCTCCTCGCCGCCTACCGCCGGGGGGAGTTGACCCGGGCGGAGCGCCTGTTCGTCGAGGCCCACCTGCTCCGGTGCCTCCCCTGCCGCGACGTGGAGCGGGTCGAGCAGGAGGTGCTCCGCGCGGTCCGGGAGCGGGCGTGCCGCGAGCCCGCCCCGCCCTCCCTGGTCGCGTTCGTGCGGACCGGACCGTGGGCGCGGGCCGGGCGGTCGGGCCCTGCCCGCGAGGTCCCGGTTCTGTCGGGCGCCTGACAGTCGCGGCAGCGCGCCGGGCCGACGGTCGTTCTCCGCGTCGAGGGACGATCCGGGGGTGAGCGATGGACGGGTTGATCATCGAGGTGGGCGACGACGACTTCGAGGAGCGGGTCCTGGGGTCGGAGCTCCCGGTGCTCGTGGACTTCTGGGCGCCGTGGTGCGGGCCGTGCCACGCCATCGCCCCGGTGGTCGAGGAGATCGCCGCGGAGCACCGGGGGCGGCTCCGCGTCGCCAAGCTCGACGTCGACGAGAACCCGTCCACGGCGCGCGCCTACGGCGTGCTGGGCATCCCGACCCTGATCCTGTTCCGGGACGGTCGCGAGCTCGGTCGGATCGTGGGGGCGCGGGGCAAGGGCACGATCCTCGGGACGCTCCTGCGGGACGTGGTGGCCGGGACCCCGGAGGGCGAGCCGGTGCCCGGGGGACCGAGCGTCGGGGAGGCGGGACCCCCGTCGGGGCGGTAGCTCCGACCGCCGCCGCGCCCGCTCCTACCCCGCTCGTCGTACCTCCCGTCGGACGAGCTCGAGGGAGCCTGTATCACAGGTTATCCTGATATGATTCCTGCATGACGGTCCGTACCGGGCGTCTGCCGGAGGGAGGAAGAGAGCGGGAGCCGGAGGGGGCCGTCTCCTGCGGTCCGGAGGCGGTGGCGCGCTACTTCCGGGTGCTCGGGGACCCCACACGGCTCCGGATCGTGGAGGCCCTGCTCGAGCGGGAGCGCACGGTCTCCGAGCTCGTGGCGCTGGTCGGGGCGCCGCAGAGCCGGGTCTCCAACCACCTCGCATGCCTCAAGTGGTGCCGGGTGGTGCGGGCGGAGCGCCGGGGTCGGAACGTCGTCTACCGGATCGCCGACCCCCGGGTCGCGCACGTCATCGACGCCGCCAGGGCCGTCGCCGCCGAGCACTGCGACCACCTCGCCTCCTGCCGGCGGATCGGGCCGGACTGGGTCTGAAGGAGGAGCCTCGGGGAAGGAGCGCCATCGGTGGCGGGATCTGCGATGAAGCGGTACCGGATGGAGGTCGCGGGGATGACGTGCGACATGTGCAACCTGCACGTGGCCCGCGCGCTCGAACGCGCCGGGGCCCGGGAGGTCTCGGCGGACTGGCGGCGGGGCGAGGCGCTGTTCGCAGCCGCCGACGACGTACCCCTCGAGCGTCTGGCCGTCGCGGTGGAGCGGGCCGGCTACGGACCCGGAGCCGTCTCGGTGCTCGAGGCGGAGGGGCGGCCCGGCGGCCGGGCCGGGGACGGCGGGTACGACCTCCTCGTGATCGGGGCCGGGTCGGCGGCGTTCGCCGCGGCGATCCGGGCCCGGGACCGCGGCGCGCGGGTGGCGCTGGTCGAGCACGGGACCATCGGGGGCACCTGCGTGAACGTGGGGTGCGTGCCCTCGAAGGCGCTGCTCCGGGCGGCGGAGGTCTACCACCAGGCCGGCCACCACGGCTTCGCCGGGATCGAGACCCGTGCCGGGCGCGTCGACCTCGCAGCGCTCGTGGCCCAGAAGGACGAGCTCGTCGAGCGGATGCGGAAGGAGAAGTACCTCGACCTGGTCGAGGCCTACGGGTTCGAGGTGATCCACGGCCACGCGTCGTTCAACGGCCCCGACCGGGTCTCGGTGGACGGGCGGGAGCTCACGGCGGGCGCGTTCCTCCTGGCCACCGGGGCCTCGCCGGCCCCGCCCCCCATCCCCGGCCTCGAGGAGGCCGGCTACCTCACGAGCACCACGGCCCTGGCCCTCCGGGAGCTGCCGCGCTCGCTCGCGGTGGTCGGGTCGAACGCGATCGGCCTGGAGCTCGGCCAGTTCTTCCTCCACCTGGGGACCGAGGTCGTGTTCTTCGACGTCCTGGATCGGATCGCGCCCTTCGAGGAGCCGGAGGTCTCGGAGGCCCTGGCGCGGGTCCTGCGGGACGAGGGCGCCGAGGTCCACGTCCCGGCGCGGATCGTCGAGGTTTCGGGCGGCGAGGGGGGACGGGTGGTCCGGGCCGAGGTCGAGGGGACCCTGCGGGGGTTCCCCGTCGAGCAGGTCCTGGTGGCGACCGGCCGCCGCCCGAACACCCGGGATCTCGGGCTCGAGCGGGCCGGGGTGGAGGTGGACGGCCGGGGCGCGATCGTCGTCGACGACGAGCTCCGCACCACGAACCCCAGGGTGTTCGCCGCGGGGGACTGCACCCCGGCCCCGCAGTTCGTCTACGTGGCGGCCTACCAGGGCGCCCTGGCCGCCGAGAACGCCCTGGACGGCGGGGGGAGGAAGGTGGACCTCCGGGGCCTCCCGAGGGTCACGTTCACGAGCCCCCAGATCGCCGCCGCCGGCCTCACCGAGGCGCAGGCGAAGGAGCAGGGCCGGTCGGTGAAGACCGCGGTCCTGCCCCTCTCGGCGGTGCCCCGGGCCATCGTCAACCGCGACACCCGGGGCCTGGTCAAGATGGTGGCGGACGGGGCGACGGACGAGCTGCTCGGGGTCTCGGTCCTGGCCGAGGCGGCCGGCGAGGTGATCCAGTCGGCGGTCCTCGCGATCAATTTCCGCCTCACCGTCCAGGAGATCGCGGACACCTTCCACCCCTACCTCACGATCGCAGAGGGGCTCAAGCTCGCGGCCCAGGCCTTCACGAAGGACGTGGCGATGCTCTCGTGCTGCGCCGCGTGACCGGCGAGCCCCGGAGGAAGCCGGTCCGGCTGACGCTCAGCCCCTCGGCCGGGCCCTCGGGATCTCCTGGGCGAGCTCGACGACGTGGCCGTCGGGGTCGAGGACGTGGAGCGTCCGGTGCCCCCACGGCCGGTCCACCGGCCCCGAGAGGATCGGTGCGCCCGCCGCCCGGAGCCGCTCGGCCCAGGCGTCGACGTCGGGGACGAGGAACAGGACCTCCCCTCCCGGCCGGCGGGCCGCTCCCGCCGGGCCGAGGAGCTCCCCGAGCCCCGAGCGGTCGAAGAGGCCGAGGCGCAGGTTCCGGAGCCCGAACTCCGCGTAGCCGCGGTCCCGGAACCGGAAGGCGAGCCCGAGGAGCTCCCGGTAGAACGCCACCTCCCGGTCCAGGTCCTCCGCGTAGAGGATCACGTGGTCGATCCGTTCCATGCGAGCATCCAACCATACGCGGGCTCCCGGGCGCGGGTATGGGTCCGGGCGAGGGTCGGGCGTCCACGTGCGGCGGGCCTCCCCGACGAGGAGGGGGGTGGGCCCTCGGCGGCGCCGCCCGAAGGGTGCGGTGCGGGTACGCTGGAACCGGATCCTCCGGCATCCCTTCGAGACCCGGTGCATCGGTGGACGCGGGCCGCTCGCGCGGGTTGCTGTTCGGCCTCCTGGGGGGCGGGGCCGGCCTGGCCGTCTGGGTGGGCAGCAGCTTCGCGTTCGACCTCGTCTTCCACCTCCAGCCGGCGCTCGTGGGGCTGCTCTCGGGGTGGGGGGCGAGACGGGGGCTCGGCCGGCGGGCGG